>Ga0136638_10000214_pt1 | contig 12026 bp, 9 predicted proteins | sample AntDrymUQ8582206_2_FD_104671 | JGI IMG/M metagenome (GOLD analysis project Ga0136638, IMG submission 104671) | Polar desert sand microbial communities from Dry Valleys, Antarctica - metaG UQ858 (22.06) | ecosystem: Environmental > Terrestrial > Soil > Desert | place: Antarctica: Dry Valley...
CTCTACCACCCGGTCGTCCACGCCGGCCAGCCGCACCGCTCGTACGCCGGCCTGAGTGGAGGCCGCCAGCGCCCAGGCCGGCAGCAGCGCCACTCCGAGGCCGGCGGCGACCAGCCGCTGGGTGACGACGTGGTCGTCGGTCGCGAAGCGCACGTCCGGCACGAAGCCGGCCGCCGCCGCGCAGCGCAGCAGGTGGGCGCGGCACCGGGCGCAGCCGGCGATCCAGCGCTCGCCGGCCAGATCGGCCAGCTGCGCCGGACCTCCGGCGCGGGTGGCCGGCACGATCGCCAGCACCGGGTCGCGGGTCAGCGGCTCGCGCAGCAGGTCGCCCTCGACGGGTGCGCCGTCCTGTTCGTGCCGGAAGACCAGGGCCACGTCGGCGGCGCCGTCGCGCACGGCCGCCTCGGCCTCCGGCGGCTCGAGCTCCTCGAGGTGCACCTCGAGGCCGGGCGCACGGCCGAGCAGCGCCGCCAGCGCGGGGGGCAGCAGCACGGCGGCAGCGGTCGGGAAGGCGGCGACCCGGACCCGGCCGGACTCGAGGCCGGTCAGCGCCGCCAGGTCCTGCTCGGCGGCCTCCAGCCGATCGGCGATGGCGTCGGCGTGCAGCAGCACCCGGCGGCCGGCCTCGGTGAGCGTCACCCCGCGCCCGGCGCGCACGACCAGCGGCGTGCCGGCCGCGGCCTCGAGCAGCCGGACGTGCGAGCTGACGGCGGGCTGCGTCCAGCCCAGGGCCCGGGCGGCGCCAGCCAGTGAGCCGGCCCGGGCCACCTCGCGGAAGACGAGCAGCCGACGCGGGTCACCGACGCGGCTCATCCGGATACCCAAGCAGAGGTTGGGGCCGACCGTCGACCTGTCGGTCTGGTGCCGCGGGTCGACGTCCGCCAGGCTCGCCACATGAAGACGATCGGGATGCTCGGCGGGATGAGCTGGGAGTCGACGGCGCTGTACTACCGGCTGGCGAACCAGCTGGTGCGCGAACGGCGCGGCGGCCTGGCCAGCGCTGACCTGCTGGTCCGAAGCGTGGACTTCGCGCAGGTGCGCGAGCTGCAGCTGGAGGACCGCTGGGACGAGGCCGGGGACCTGCTGCTGCGGGAGGCGCTGGCGCTGCAGGAGGCCGGGGCCGAGCTCGTGGTGCTCTGCACGAACTACATGCACAAGACCGCGCCCCGGCTCGAGGCAGGGCTCACCGTGCCGTTCCTGCACATCGCCGACGTGGTGGCCCAGGAGGCCGACCGCCTCGGCGTGCGGCGGCTGGGGCTCACCGGTGCCGGGGCCACCATGGCGGAGCCCTTCTACGCCGAGCGGCTCGGCACGCACGGGATGGCGGTCCTCGTCCCCGAGCACGAGGACCGGCAGGTGCTGGACCGGGCGATCTTCGACGAGCTCTGCCAGGGCGTGCTGTCCGACCGCACCCGCACCGCGCTGCGCGGGGTGCTGACGCGGCTGGTCGAGCAGGGCGCCGAGGCGATCGTCCTGGGCTGCACCGAGCTCGAGCTGCTGCTCGGGCCGGAGGACTGCGAGGTCCCGCTGCTCCCCACCGCCCGGCTGCACGTCACCGCTGCGGTGGAGGCGGCGCTGGCGCCGGCCGGCGTCCCCGCCTGAGGGTCGGCGCGCGGCTGCACCCGGGCTTGTAGAGTCGGGCCGTACCGCTGCGGGCGTAGTTCAGCGGCAGAACATCAGCTTCCCAAGCTGAGAACGCGGGTTCGATTCCCGTCGCCCGCTCCACCCATCGCCGGCATTGGCGCCGCTTGCCGAGGTGACCCGGCCTCCCCTGTCCGTCGCGACAGGGACGTGGCCGGGGCGGGCGAGGGATCCTGCTCGTCCCAGGACCCGTGGCGGAGCCTCGTGACCGTGCGCGCCGATGAGCTGCCCGCCGTGCTGCCGGACCCCGGAAGCGCCGGCCCGCCGCGGGTGGAGGGCAGCCGGATCGACGAGCTGTTCGCCGACGTGGACCCAGCAGCGGCATCCCGGACCACCTCAGCCTGCTCCTGCTCACCGGCCGGACGCTGGACAACGACTACCAGGAGGACGAGCTGGTCGACCTCCTGGCCCGCCAGCAACGGCTGGACTCCCGCCGGGCACGGCCTACTCGTACAGCAATGCCGGCTACCTGCTGCTGGCGGAGGTCGTCCGGGCGGTCACCGGCTGCTCACTGCGGCAGGTGGCAGAGGAGCGGCTGTTCGGGCCTGCCGGGATGAGCACGACGTTCTGCCACGACGACGACACCGGGATCGTCTAGGACCGCGCCCTCGCGTACACGGCCCGGGAGGGGCGGGGGCTCACCCAGCGTGCCGCCCGAGACCAGCTGAGTCGTCATCGCGACACCGTAGAGAGCGGCCCTGCCCCCGGTCATCGGCGCGCCGGACAACCTGGCGCCCGCCCGCTGTCCGGCGCGATCAACGCCCGGTGGTGCGAGCGGACGAGCGACCCGTCCTCGGACGTCTGGGATCCCGGACACAGTCACCGGCTCCCTGCTGAGCCTGCGCCAGCGCACGGTGTGCAATGCGGGGATGGAGGCTGAGCGCGGAACGAGGGCGGCGCGACCGACCGTTCCGCCGCCGGGCCCGGCTGCGGCGGCTGAGCCGGTTGCGCAGCGCTTCGCGTCGACCTGGGCCTCGCTCGCGGACGTGGGACGGGACCGTCGCTCGGGCGGCTACCGGCGGTTCGCGTGGACGCCTGCCGACCTCGAGCTGCGCGAGTGGTTCACCGACCAGGCCGCGCAGCGCGGCATGGCCACCGAGCAGGACCGCAACGGCAACCTGTGGGCCTGGTGGGGAGGACCGGCCGACGGCGCCGTGGTCACGGGCAGCCACCTGGACAGCGTCCCGGACGGCGGGGCCTACGACGGACCGCTCGGGGTGGTGTCCGGCTTCCTCGCGGTGGACCAGCTCCGGGCGCGCGGCGTCGTTCCGGACCGTCCCATCGCGGTGGTGAGCTTCAGCGACGAGGAGGGGGCCCGCTTCGGCGTGGCCTGCATCGGCAGCCAGCTGCTCACCGGCGCGCTCGAACCCGACCGCGCCCGCGGCCTGCGGGACGTGGACGGGACGACCCTGGCCGACGCGATGCGGCGCAGCGGCGCCGATCCGGCTGCCCTGGGGCGCGACGACGAGGCGCTCGCCCGCATCGGGACCTTCGTCGAGCTGCACGTCGAGCAGGGACAGGCGCTGGTGCAGTGCGACCAGCCGGTGGGCCTGGCGACCGGGATCTGGCCGCACGGACGCTGGCACTACCGGTTCACCGGCGAGGCGAACCACGCGGGCACGACCCGGCTGGTCGACCGGCGCGACCCGATGCTGCCCTTCGCCTCCACGGTCCTGTCGGCACGCCGGCTCGCTGAGGAGCTGGGGGCGGTCGCGACGTTCGGCAAGGTGCTGGTCGCCCCGAACGGGACGAACGCCATCCCCTCCCGCGTCGACGCGTGGTTGGACGGCCGGGCTCCCGACGACGGCACCGTCGCGGACCTGGTGGCCCGGATCACCGAGGCGGCTGAGCGGGACGCGGCGTCCCACGGCACGACGGTCGAGATGACGCCCGAGTCGTACGCGCCGGTCGTCGAGTTCGACCAGCGGCTGCGCGAGCGCATCCGGACGGTGCTCGGGGACGTGCCCGCGCTGCCGACCGGGGCCGGCCACGACGCCGGGGTCCTCTCGTCGCGGGTACCGAGCGCCATGCTCTTCGTGCGCAACCCGACCGGGATCAGTCACAGCCCGGACGAGCACGCGCCGGAAGCCGACTGCGTCGCCGGCGCCGAAGCCCTCGCCGCGGTGCTGGCGGACCTGTCGTGCCGGTGACGCGCTTCTTCGCCGAGCACGCGTGGCTCGGCCAGGTCACGGCGGCCGCTGACGTGCTGATCGACGTGGACGGCGAGCGCATCGTCGAGGTGAGGGCGGGGGCCGATCGTCCGGCGGACGCGGTGCACCTGGCGGGGGTGACCCTTCCAGGTCTGGCCAACGGGCACTCGCACGCCTTCCACCGCGCACTGCGCGGCCGGACGCACCGCGCCGGTGGCACGTTCTGGACCTGGCGGGAGGACATGTACGCCGTCGCCGCCGTCCTGACGCCGGACTCCTACTACGCCCTGGCTCGCGCCACCTACGCCGAGATGGCGATGGCGGGGATCACCTGCGTCGGCGAGTTCCACTACCTCCACCACGGACCGGACGGGGCGCGCTACGCCGACCCGAACGCCCTCGGCGAGGCGCTGATCGCGGCCGCCGGGGACGCCGGCATCCGGCTCACCCTGCTCGACACCTGCTACCTGACCGGGGGAGTCGACCAGGGGCTGCAGGGGACCCAGCTCCGGTTCGGGGACGGCGACGCCGCCGCCTGGGCCGACCGGGTGTCCGGCCTGCAGGACCGCGAGCACGCGCGGATCGGCGCGGCCATCCACTCGGTGCGGGCCGTGCCGGCCGACCAGCTGCGGACCGTGGCCGGCTGGGCGCAGGACCGACGTGCGCCACTGCACGTCCACCTCTCGGAGCAGCGCGCTGAGAACGACGCCTGCCTGGCCGCGCACGGCCGTACGCCGACGCGGCTGCTCGCCGACGAGGACGTGCTCGGACCGGGCACCACTGCCGTGCACGCCACCCACCTCACCAGGTTCGACATCGACCTGCTCGGGGCGTCCGGCACGACGATCTGCATGTGCCCCACGACCGAGCGGGACCTGGCCGACGGCATCGGGCCGGCTCGAGCCCTGGCCGATGCCGGCTCGCCGCTGTCGCTCGGCAGCGACAGCAACGCCGTCATCGACCTGTTCGAGGAGGCCCGCGCCGTCGAGCTCGACGAGCGCCTGGCCTCCGAGCGGCGCGGCCACTGGTCGGCCGCCACGCTGCTGCGAGCCGCCACCGGCGACGGTCATGCGTCGCTGGGCTGGGCGGAGGCCGGGCGCCTGGAGGTCGGCGCCCTCGCCGACTTCGTGACGGTCTCGCTCGGATCGGTGCGGCTGGCCGGCGCGCGTCCGGCCACGCTGCTCGAGTCCCTGGTCTTCGCGGCCGGCGCCCCGGACGTGCAGGAGGTGGTGGTCGGTGGCCGCCAGGTCGTGAGCGGCGGACGCCACACCACGGTCGGTGACGTCGCCGAAGCGCTCGACGCGGCCATCGCGGCGGTCCTGCCGTGACCGGCCTGCTCCTGGACAACATCGGCAGCCTGGTGACCAACGACCCCACGGTCGGCGAAGGACCGCTGGGGCTGGTGCAGGACGCCGCGCTGGTGCTGGCCGACGGCGTCGTCGCGTGGGCCGGACCGCGCAGCGCCGTCCCGGAAGGGGCCGCCGGCGAGCGGGTCGACGCGGGCGGCCGGGCGGTCCTGCCCGGCTTCGTCGACAGCCACGGCCATCTCGTCTTCGCCGGGGACCGGACGGCGGAGTTCGCCGCACGCATGGCCGGCCAGCCCTACACGGCCGGCGGGATCGCGACGACGGTCGCGGCGACCCGTGCTGCCTCCCGTGCCCAGCTCGTACGGAGCACCGGCGCCCTGGTCGCTGAGGCACTGCGGTCTGGGACGACGACCGTCGAGTGCAAGTCCGGCTACGGGCTGACCGTCACCGACGAGCGACGCAGCCTGCAGGTGGCGGCCGAGCACACCGACGAGCTCACCTTCCTCGGCGCCCACGTCGTCCCGCCGGAGTACGCAGGACGCGCGGACGACTACGTCGAGCTGGTGTGCTCGCAGATGCTGGACGCCTGCGCGCCGGCGGCGAAGTGGATCGACGTCTTCTGCGAGCGAGGCGCCTTCGACGCCGACCAGACCCGGGCCGTGCTGCGTGCCGGTGTCGCGCGAGGACTGCTCCCGCGGCTGCACGCCAACCAGCTCGGCCACGGGCCCGGGGTGCAGATCGCGGTCGAGTTCGACGCCGCCTCCGCCGACCACGTCACCCACCTGACCGACGAGGACGTCGACGCGCTCGCGTCAGGCCGGACCGTCGCGACCCTGCTCCCCGGCGCCGAGTTCTCCACCCGGGCGCCGTACCCGGACGCCCGCCGCCTGATCGACGCTGGAGTCACGGTCGCGCTGGCGGCTGACTGCAACCCCGGGTCGAGCTTCACGACCAATCTCCCCTTCTGCATCGCCGTCGCCGTGCGGGACATGCGGATGACGCCCGACGAAGCGGTGTGGGCCGCAACGCAGGGCGGGGCCCGGGCGCTGCGGCGCACCGACGTGGGACACCTCGGCGTCGGTGCGCGGGCGGACGTGGTCCTGCTGGAGGCGCCGTCCCACGTCCACCTGTCCTACCGCCCGGGAGTGCCGCTGGTGGCTGCGGTCTGGCGCGGCGGGGTCCTCGTGAGCGGCCAATCTCCGCTCCCGCCTGCGTGACCTGCACAGCAGGTGCGCTCAGCGCCCGGGCTCGTCGCCCTCCCGCATGGGGGTGCGCACGCCGCGTCCCTGGGCGACCCGCTCGGCGGTGTCGTAGCCGGCGTCCACATGCCGGATCACGCCCATCCCCGGGTCGTTGGTCAGCACGCGGGCGAGCTTGGCCGCGGCCAGCGGGGTGCCGTCGGCGACGCTGACCTGCCCGGCGTGCAGCGAGCGGCCGATGCCGACGCCGCCGCCGTGGTGGATCGACACCCAGCTGGCGCCGCTGGCGGTGTTGACCAGCGCGTTGAGCAGCGGCCAGTCGGCGATCGCGTCGGAGCCGTCGGCCATCGCCTCGGTCTCCCGGTAGGGCGAGGCCACCGAGCCGCAGTCGAGGTGGTCGCGGCCGATGACGATCGGCGCCTTCACCTCGCCGGAGGCGACCAGGTCGTTGAAGGCCAGCCCGGCCCGGTCGCGCTCCCCGTACCCGAGCCAGCAGATCCGGGCGGGCAGGCCCTGGAAGGCGACCTTGTCCTGGGCGGCGCGGATCCAGCGCTGCAGGTGGTCGTCGTCCGGGAACAGGTCGAGCACGGCCCGGTCGGTCGCGGCGATGTCCTTCGGGTCCCCGCTGAGGGCGACCCAGCGGAACGGGCCCTTGCCTTCGCAGAACAGCGGCCGGATGTACGCCGGCACGAACCCGGGGAACGCGAAGGCCCGTCCGTAGCCGCCCTGCCGGGCCTCGTCGCGGATCGAGTTGCCGTAGTCGAAGACCTCCGCACCGGCGTCCAGGAAGCCGACCATCGCCTCGACCTGCTTGGCCATCGAGGCCCGCGCCCGGTCGGTGAACTCCTCTGGCTCGTCGCGGGCGAGGTCCTGCCATTCGCCGAGGTCCACGCCCTCCGGCAGGTAGCTCAGCGGGTCGTGGGCCGAGGTCTGGTCGGTGACGATGTCGATGTCGACCCCGCGTCGCAGCAGCTCCGGGAAGACCGACGCTGCGTTGCCCACCAGCCCCACCGACAGCGCACGCCGGTCGCGCTTGGCGGCCAGGCAGGTGGTCAGCGCGGCGTCGATGCCGGTCGCCACCTCGTCGAGGTAGCGGTGCTCGACCCGGCGGCGGAGCCGGGTCTCGTCGACGTCGACGACCAGGCAGACCCCGCCGTTGAGGGTGACCGCGAGCGGCTGGGCACCGCCCATGCCACCGCAGCCACCGGTGAGCGTCAGGGTGCCCGCCAGCGTGCCGCCGAACGTCTTGGCGGCGACGGCAGCGAAGGTCTCGTACGTGCCCTGCAGGATCCCCTGCGTGCCGATGTAGATCCAGGACCCGGCGGTCATCTGCCCGTACATGGTGAGTCCCAGCTGCTCCAACCGCCGGAACTCCGGCCAGCTGGACCAGTCCCCGACCAGGTTCGAGTTCGCGATCAGCACGCGCGGCGCCCACTCGTGGGTGCGCATCACCCCGACCGGACGGCCCGACTGCACGAGCATCGTCTCGTCGTCCGCGAGGGTGGTGAGGGTGCGGACCATCGCGTCGAAGCTGCGCCAGTCGCGGGCCGCCCGCCCCGTGCCGCCGTAGACGACCAGGTCGTCGGGCCGCTCGGCGACCTCGGGGTCGAGGTTGTTCTGCAGCATCCTCAGCGGAGCCTCGGTCTGCCAGCTCCTGGCGGTCAGCGTGGTCCCGCGGTTGGCGCGGACCGGCCGTGCTCCGTCCATGACGATCTCCTTGCTGCGAGAGCAGCCGGTGGCGTGGCCACGGGCCGGTGGGGTGGATCAGGACAGGGCGGTCGGGACGGCCTGCTGGACAGCGGTGAGGACAGCGCCGGTGCGCACGGCCTCGACGACTGCCTCGATCTCCGGTGAGAGGTAGCGGTCAGTCCCCGGGCCGGCCACGCCGCTCGCCCGCACGGCGTCACGCGCGGCGGCGGTGGCGGGGGCAGGCTGCAGCGGAGCCCGCAGGTCGAGCGCACGAGCGGCGGTGAGGACCTCGATGGCGAGGACCCGGGTCAGTCCGTCGACGGCGCGGCGCAGCTTGCGGGCCGCGGCCCAGCCCATGCTGACGTGGTCCTCCTGCATCGCCGAGGAGGGGATGGAGTCCACGCTGGCCGGGACGGCGAGCCGCTTGAGCTCGCTGACGATCCCCGCAGCCGTGTACTGCGCGATCATGTGGCCGGAGTCGACACCCGGGTCGTCGGCCAGGAACGGCGGCAGTCCGTGGTTGCGCGCGGCGTCGAGGAACCGGTCGGTGCGCCGCTCGCTCATGCTGGCCAGGTCGGCGACCGCGATGGCCAGGAAGTCGAGGACGTAGCCGATCGGCGCGCCGTGGAAGTTGCCGTTGGACTGCACGCGGCCGTCGAGCGTCACCACCGGGTTGTCGATGGCCGAGGCCAGCTCCCGCCGGGCGACCAGCTCGGCGTGCGCCGCGGTGTCGCGCGCCGCTCCGTGGACCTGTGGCGCGCAGCGCAGCGAGTAGGCGTCCTGCACCCGCGGGCACTGCGGGCCGCGGTGGCTGGCCAGCACTGCGCTGCCGGCCAGCAGGGCGCGCAGGTTCGCCGCGGACGCCGCCTGCCCGGGATGGGGGCGCAGCTCCTGCAGGTCCGCTGCGAAGACTGCGTCCGTGCCCAGCAGCGCCTCGACGCTCATCGCCGCTGCGACGTCCGCCGTCGTGATCAGCCGCCGCAGGTCCGCCAGGGCGAGCACGAGCATGCCGAGCATGCCGTCCGTCCCGTTGACCAGCGCGAGGCCCTCCTTCTCGGCCAGCTCCACCGGCTCGATGCCGTGCTCGCGCAACGCCTCCGCCGCCGGTCGCAGCGTGCCGGCAGCATCGCGGACCTCACCCTCACCCATCAGCGCCAGCGCGACGTGGGCCAGCGGTGCGAGGTCGCCGGAGCACCCCAGCGACCCGTACTCCCGCACCACGGGGGTCAGTCCGGCGTCGAGCATCGCGGCGTAGGCCACGGCTGTCTCGACCCGGACGCCGGTGCGGCCGGTCGCCAGCGTGGACAGCCGCAGCAGCATCAAGGCGCGGACGACCTCGCGCTCCACCTCGGGCCCGCTGCCCGCGGCGTGCGAGCGGATCAGGCTGCGCTGGAGCTGAGCCCGCTTGGAGACGGGGATGTGCTTGGTCGCCAGCGCACCGAAGCCGGTGGACACGCCGTAGTGCGGCTGGTCGTCGCTGGCCAGCGACTCCACCACCTTGCGACTGCTCGCGATCTCGGCGAGGGCGCTGTCGCTGAGCCGGACCCCCGCCCCGTGCCGGGCGACGCGCACGACGTCGTCCAGCTCGACCGGTCCGACGCCGACCTCGACCTGCTCTGCAGCCACCTGGTCATGGCACAACGGCGATCAGTCCAGCACCAGCGCTCCAGCAGGGAGGTTGTACGGTATCCCAGACATCCCAAGGAGGCGGGCCGTGGCCTCGAGCAGCCAGGCCGGTGTCCGCCTCCGGCCGCGCGGAGGGGTTCCTGCGGCGCGGCAGGCCCTGGCAGTCCTGCAGGCCATCGCCAGGACCTCAGGGCCTGTGCCGGCAGCAGCGCTCGCTCGCGACCTCGCCCTGCCGCGGTCGACCGTGTACCACCTGCTGGCCGAGCTGGCGAAGGCCGGGTTCGTCGTCCACCTCCCGGAGGAGCGCCGCTACGGCCTCGGGGTCAGCGCCTTCGAGCTCGGGACTGCGTACATGCGCCAGGAGCCGCTCGCCCGGCTGGCGCGCCCCGTCCTCGGCCAGCTCGTCCAGGTGGTCGGACACACCGCACACCTGGCCGTGCTGCACGGGCGCGAGGTGCTGTACATCGTCGAGGAACGAGCGCCCGGTCGGCCACCCCTGGTCAGCGACGTCGGGGTGCGCCTGCCGGCGCAGCTGACTGCCAGCGGCCGGGCGATCCTCGCCCACCTTCCCGCCGCTCAGGTCCGAGCGCTGTTCCCCGACGCCAGCGCCTTCGTCGACCGGCACGGCACCGGGCCGACGTCGTTGTCCATGCTCCGACGCGTCCTGGCCGAGGTTCGCCAGCTGGGTCACGCCTTCGAGGACGGCCACGTGACACCGGGTTTCGCCTCGGTCGCGTCAGCCGTCCACGACCACTCGGGGCACCCTGTGGCGGGCGCTGCCGTCACCTTCCCGATCGAGACCGCCGACGCTGAGGCACGCGAGCGGCTGGCGCTGCAGGTGGCGAAGGCCGCGGCGGAGCTCAGCCGCCGCATCGGCGGGCGTCCGCCGCCCGCACGCACCTAGGAACGAGGACGACCGATGTCTGCCACCGCCGATGCTCTGCTTCGTCTGAGCTCGGAGCTGGTCGGGGCGCTCGGACCTGCGGGGCTGGGCATCGTGATGCTGCTGGAGGGACTGTTCCCGCCCGTCCCGTCCGAGCCGTTCCTGCTCGCCGCAGGGCTGGCCTCGTCCCGAGGGGCCGTCTCGGCTCCGCTGGCCGTCCTCGCGGCAGCCGCAGGGTCGTCGACCGCGGCAACGCTCTGGTACGGGGTCGCCCGTGCGCTTCCGGAGGCCCGGCTCCGCCGGTTCCTGCGGTCCCACGGCCGCTACCTGCTGCTGCACGAGCACGACCTGGACACGGCGATGCGCCCCTTCGTCCGTCATCGCCGGCTGGCGGTCTTCTCCGGCCGGTTCCTCCCCGTGGGCCGCATGCTCGTCTCACTGCCTGCAGGGCTGTCGGCGATGCCCTTGCGTGAGTTCCTGCTGGCGACGTTCCTCGGCAGCCTGGTGTGGAGCGGGCTGCTGGTCGGCACGGGGCGGCTGCTCGGCGACGGCGCACTGTCCACGCTCGACCACCTGGCGAGGTACACCGTCGCAGTGTCCCTGGCGGCCGCAGCCGGAGCGGTGCTCCTGATCGCCACCCTCGTCCGGCGCCGGCTCCGACGGACGGACTGAGCCTGCCACGACCGAGCCGTCCCGCTGCTGGACACCAGCGCCTCCGCCACAGCTGCACCGCACATGCGCAGGACAGCGATACCCCTGGGGGGTATTGTCGCCACTCCACCGCCTCTGGAGGGCATCCATGGACCACAGCCAGCACGGGACGGCCGCCGAGGGCCGCGCCCGCACCCGCCTCGCGATCACCGCGACGCTGCACTGCCTCACCGGCTGCGCGATCGGCGAGGTGCTCGGCATGATCATCGGTACGGCCCTGGGCTGGACCGACCTGCAGACCGTCGCCCTGGCGGTCGGGCTGGCGTTCCTGTTCGGGTACGCGTTCACGATCGGCCCGGTCATGCGCAGCGGCCTGGCGCTGCGTGCCGCTGTCCCGGTCGCGCTCGCTGCCGACACCATCTCGATCACCGTCATGGAGGTCGTCGACAACGCGATCATGCTCGGGGTGCCCGGCGCGATGGACGCCGGCCTCATCTCCCCGCTGTTCTGGGGGGCCCTCGCCTTCGCGCTGCTCGTCGCGTTCGTCGTCACCGTCCCGGTGAACCGGTGGCTCATCGCCCGTGGGAAGGGCCACGCCGTGGTCCACCAGTACCACCAGCGCGTGTCCCGAGACGGCGGGCAGGACGCGCACGCCGGACACTCGACCGCACGCACCGGCGGGCACGGCCAGAAGGCCAGCGGGCGACCACGCACGGCACCACCGCGCACCGAGCTGATCGACCGCAGCACCCGACGGGCGCCCCGCGCCCTCCCGAGGCGCAGACGGCAGGTCGGCACGTCCCCTGACACCCCACCCTGAACGGAGCACCACATGAACCCGCGACACCTCACCGCGTCCGCGCTGCTCGCTTCCGCGCTC
>Ga0136638_10000215_pt1 | contig 12008 bp, 11 predicted proteins | sample AntDrymUQ8582206_2_FD_104671 | JGI IMG/M metagenome (GOLD analysis project Ga0136638, IMG submission 104671) | Polar desert sand microbial communities from Dry Valleys, Antarctica - metaG UQ858 (22.06) | ecosystem: Environmental > Terrestrial > Soil > Desert | place: Antarctica: Dry Valley...
CAATGGCTATGAAGTGCTGATGTCGGGCAAATACTGGATCAGCATGTATCCCGGCCTTGCGCTCTTGCTGACGATTCTGGCGATCAATCTGGTGGGAGATCAGTTGCGCGATATTTTGAATCCGCGGCTGGCGCGGTGAGTGCGATGTCGGGTCCTGTGTCATTGCTTCAAGTTCGCAACCTCCGCACCGAATTTTCCACCCGCGACGGCGTTTTGCCGGCGGTCGGCGATGTCTCCTTCGATCTCGCGCGCGGTGAAGTGCTCGGACTCGTCGGCGAATCAGGCTCCGGAAAATCGGTGACCGGATTTTCGATTCTCGGCTTGATCGATCCGCCGGGAAGGATCGCCGCCGGAAGTATCGTGTTCGATGGCGCAGAGCTGGTCGGCGCATCGCAGGAGCGGATGCGCGCGCTGCGCGGCAAGCGCATCGCGATGATCTTCCAAGACCCGATGATGACGCTCAACCCGGTCTTGTCGATCGAGACGCAGATGGTTGAAACGATTCTCGCGCACGACAAGGTCGCGCGCGACGCTGCGCGAGCGCGCGCGGTGGCGACGCTGGCGCGCGTCGGCATCGCCTCGCCGTCCGAGCGCCTGGCGCAATATCCGCACCAGTTTTCCGGCGGCATGCGGCAGCGCGTAGCGATTGCGATCGCGATGCTGCACTCGCCCGATCTGATCATTGCCGACGAACCCACTACGGCCCTCGACGTCACCGTGCAAGGTCAGATCCTGTACGAGATGCAAAAGCTGGTGCGCGAATCCGGCACCGCGCTGATTTGGATTACGCACGATCTGGCAGTCGTCGCCGGAATTGCCGACCGCATCGCAGTGATGTACGCCGGACGCATCGTCGAGCTCGGCAACGCTGATGAAGTGCTCGAATCGCCGCGCCATCCCTACACCCGCGGGCTACTCGATTCGGTGCCCGCGGCGACCGCGCCGGGCCAGCGGCTGCGGCAAATCAGCGGCTCCACGCCGTCGCTGATAACACTTGGGCCTGGCTGCGCGTTCCGGCAGCGCTGCTCACGCGCCGCAGCGCCGTGTGCGGTGATGCCTGCCGTTACTTCGATCGATCGGCGCGAGCTGCGTTGCTATTTTCCCTTGCCGCAATTGCAGCCGGCATGAGCCCCCGCCCGGCCGCCCGAAGGAGAGCTCGCTCCCGCTTGGCGGGACAGCGCGCAGCGCGCAGGGTGCGCCAATGAGCGCTTTGCTCGAATTCGATGCGGTGTCCAAGCGCTTTTCCAAGAGGCTGGACGTGGTCGAGCGCTTCGCCCGCAAGCTCGGCGCGAAGGTCAGCGAACACACCGTGCACGCGGTCGACCAAGTGAGTTTTACAATTGGAGAACGCGAAGTGGTCGGGCTGGTCGGCGAATCGGGCTGCGGCAAATCGACGCTGGGCCGCGTCGCGTGCGGCTTGTATGCACCGAGCGACGGAGCGGTGCGCTACCGAGGCGTGTCGGTGGCGCACAAGGGCGAGCAAATGAGCGGCGCCCGCCGGCCTATCCAGATGATCTTTCAGGACCCGTTCGCGTCGCTGAATCCACGCATGCGCGTGGCCGACATCGTCGGCGAGGCGCCGCGCGTGCACGGCATCGTCGACGCCAAACAGGTCGGGGACTACGTAGCGCAATTATTAAAGCGCGTCGGGCTCGACGCCGGATTCGCGCGCCGCTATCCGCACCAGTTTTCCGGCGGTCAGCGGGCGCGCGTCGGCATCGCGCGCGCATTGGCGGTCAAGCCCGAGCTGCTGGTCTGCGACGAGGCGGTTGCGGCGCTCGATGTTTCGATTCAGGCGCAGGTGCTGAATCTTTTCATGGATCTGCGCGATCAGTTTCAGTTGACCTATCTTTTCATTAGTCACGATCTCGGCGTGGTGCGGCATCTGTCCGACCGCGTGGTCGTGATGTACCTGGGGCGCGTCGTCGAGATCGCAGCGACCGAGCGCCTGTTCGCCGAGCCGAATCATCCGTACACGCAGGCACTGCTGGCCGAAGTGCCGCGCATCGATCGCAAGCGGCGCACGTTCGTGCCGATCAAGGGCGAGATACCCTCCCCGCTCGCGCCACCACCGGGCTGTCACTTTCATCCGCGCTGCCCTTACGCAATGCCGCGCTGCTCGGTCGAAGTGCCGGCGCTGCGCGAAGTTGCATCGGCACACTGGTCTGCGTGCCACCTGAACGACGCGGTCGGCGCCAAATTGCAATGAACGATCAAACATTCCGGCTGCACGGCCCGAGCGAATCGCACGTTGCACTCGTGCTCGATTCACCGCACTCCGGCCTCCAGTTCCCGGCGGATTTTGACGCGGCCGTCTCTGAATTCGATTTGCGCGATGGCGAAGACTGCTTCGTCGACGAACTTTACTTACCCGCCACCGAACTCGGCGTCAGATTGCTCGCAGCGCAAACACCGCGCACCTATCTTGATCCGAACCGACACGCCGGCGACGTCGACCTCGAACTGATCGAAGGTGGAACATGGCCGCATGCGCACGTGCCGAGCGGCAAGGCGCGCATCGGCAAGGCGCTGATCTGGCGTACGCTGGATGACGGCCGTGCGATTTATCGTCGCAAGCTGAAAGTCGATGAGGTGGTGGGCCGGATCGAGCGCTGCCACGCGCCCTACCATCGCGCGCTGCGCAACTTGATTGACCGCGCACACGCGCGCACTGGCCGAGTGTTTCACATCAACTGTCACTCGATGAATTCGGTGGCGGGCAAAATGGGTGAAGGCGGTCAGGGTTCACCGCGCGCCGATTTTGTTCTTGGCGATCGCGACGGCACGACGTGCGATCCAGCGTTCACCGAGTTCGCGCGCGCCACGCTGGCGGCGATGGGATACAAGGTCCATGTCAACGACCCTTATAAGGGCGTCGAGCTGGTCAAAGCGTATTCGAAACCTGCGGCGGGACGCCACAGCTTGCAGCTCGAAATCAACAAGCGGCTTTACATGGACGAAGCCAGGCGTGAACGCCATGCCGGTTTTGCACCGCTTCAACGCAGTCTTTGCACGCTGATCGAAGCCGTGATCGACTACATCGCAAAGGAGGGCCGACGTGTCTGAACCAGTACTTGCGCACTATCCGGTCGATGTGCAGCCACTCGACATTTCGCACTATCGGCACGGCAACAGTGGCGTCGACTACGTGCACGTGTTCGACTCGCAGCGCGCCGGGCCGACCGTGATGCTGCAGGCGCTTACTCACGGCAACGAACTGTGCGGCGTGCACGCACTCGATTACCTGCTGCGCGAAAACATCGTGCCGAGCGCTGGCAAACTGATCGTCGCGTTTGCCAACGTCAAAGCGTACGAACGTTTCGACTTCGACGATCCCGACGCTTCGCGCTACATCGATGAGGACTACAACCGGGTGTGGGGCGATGACACGCTGTTCGGTGCGCGCGATTCGCTCGAGCTGCGCCGCGCCCGCGAGCTGCAACCATTGGTCGACACCGCCGATTTCCTGCTCGACATTCACTCGATGCACGAACCCTGTCGACCGATCATGGTGTGCGGCATGGTCGACAAGCACGTGGCGCTAGCGCGCAAGGTCGGAGTTCCTGCCGACCTGCTGCTCGATGACGGCCATCCCGCAGGCGTGCGAATGCGCGACCGCGGCACGTTCAACGACCCCGCGAGTCCGCGCGCGGCGCTGCTGATCGAATGCGGGCAGCATTGGGAGACAGCCGCAGTCAACGTCGCAATCGATACGATGCTGCGCTTCCTCGCGGCCACCGGCAGTGTGTCATCGGCGTCGGCCGAGTCTCTATTGCCGACTGGACAACGACTGGGTCCGCCCGCACCGCAGAGAGTGATTCGAGTGACTGAAACCGTCGTCGCGCGCTCGATGAACTTCGAATTCGTGGTGCCGATGGAAGGTTTGGGAATCGTTCCCAAGGCCGGCATGCCTATTGCCCGGGATGAGGACACGGTGTGGTCGGCGCCTTACGACGACACGGTGCTGGTGATGCCGTCACTGCGGCATCTGAAGCCGGGCAACACCCAGGTGCGGCTTGGCCGTTACGACGAATAGAAAGCCGGATTTGCGAATCAGGAGATGGCAATGAACGGACGACTCACCGGCGTGATGCAAAGCGCGCTGCTGTTGGCATCAGTGGTCATGACGCTGGCAAGTTGCGCCACCAGTACCGAGCTCAACGCACAGTGGGTCAACCCGCAGGCCGGCAGCCGCCTGCCGGTCAAAAGCGTGATGGTGATGGGCATTAACCGCGATTCCACCGCGCGCCGCATTTACGAAGACGCGATGGTTACGCAGCTCGCTGCGCGCGGCGTCAAGGCGGTGCAGTCGTACAAGACTTTGCCCGGTGATGGGCCGGCCGAGCAACAGGCGATTCAATCGACGCTGTCGAGCGTCGGCGCCGACGCGGTCCTGATCTCGCGCACCGTCAGCGTCTCGAATGAGGTGCGGGTGTCGCCGGGCCTGGTGGCCGGGCCGCCTTGGGGCTTCGGCTGGCCGGGATTTTATGGCTACTACCATGGCTTCTGGTCCGCGGCGTACGCGATTCCGCCGAGCGTTTACACCGTGCAGAACGTTTTGGTCGATACGCGCTTATTCGAAGTGAAGGACTACACGCTGCTCTGGTCGGGCTCATCTACCACTGTGCCGACCGGTTCAATGCAGGGAACGATCGAGCAATTCGCCACGACGATCACCGCTGCACTGACGCGCGATAAGGTGATCTAGCGAACGCGAGCGGTAATTACGCTCGCCTTTACTGTAGTTTGGTCAGAAATTTGTCCGGCTTTGCCGGCGAATTTGTGCAAGCTAACCCGACAAAAGTAGGTTTGCACTTTTGTCGGCTTCAATATGTCGCAACGACACTATCGTCGCGTAGATCGAGCAGGGTTTCAGCGACGCGCACACAGTCCTCGATGTGCCGATTACCGAGCGATTTCAGTGCAGCGAATGACAACGATGCGGCAACCGCCTGGCCGGCGAACGGAACGTACTTGGCCGCCTGCTTGACGCTCAAGCGCACGCCAACCGTCTTGAGCAGCTTGATCACCACTTCGCGCGTCACGATGCGGCCGATCAGCGCGCTACCGACCCCCATCGCCGCCTTGTAGGCGAACAGCCTGCGTTGCGGCGCCAACTGCTCGATCTGCTGCGGGCTCAGGCCGAAGCGCTGATTCACCTGCTCGAGCATTCGGATCAGCACGGCAATGTCGACCGCAACGTCGATACCCGGCAACGGCACCACCGACGCACCGGCCGAAACCAGCGCACGGCGCGTGACCAGCTTGCGGCATTCAGCGGCGATTTCCCCGATGTCGCGCCGTGTCGTCGGCACCAGCACCGGCGTCGTGCTGGCTGCTGCGCTTTTCGATCGACGTCGTGGTCGAACAGGAGGTACGGCAACGGCGGAGGAACGCATTGAAAGCTCGCTTGAGGTCGGGCGCCGCGGCATGGTAATCCGATTAGCCCCGCACCACCCCGGTAGACCGTCGTTTTTACTCGAACTCGCACCCCATCACACCCCTATAATTTGGCCCGTCCAATCAAGGATTCAGGCGCGCGATAGCGGCCAAAACGCAATCGTCGATGCAGCTCCTTACCCTCGGGCTTAATCACACGACCGCACCGCTTGCGGTGCGCGAGCGCGTCGCTTTTCTGGCGGACGAAGTCGGTGCCACGATTGGTCGCTTGCGCGAGCGTCTGCGCGATCCGGCCGGCGGTCGCGTCAGCGAGGCCGCGATTGTCTCAACGTGCAACCGAACCGAACTGTATTGCGCCGTCGAAGAGCCTGACGTTGCACAGCATGCACTACGCGAATTCGTCGCCAGCGAAAGGCGGCTCGATCTCAGCGAGCTGCAGCGCCACTCGTATGTGTTGCCGCACGTCAGTGCCGTTCGCCACGCATTTCGAGTTGCCAGCGGATTGGACTCGATGGTCCTGGGCGAGCCGCAGATCCTCGGACAAATGAAGGAGGCCGAGAAGCTCGCCCGCAATGCCGGCGGCCTCGGCCTGATGCTGAACCATCTGTTCCAGAGAACATTTGCGGTCGCCAAGGAAGTTCGCTCCACGACCGAGATCGGCACGCAGTCGGTATCGATGGCGGCCGCTGCGGTGCGCGTAGCGCGCAAGATTTTCGGCGACCTCGATGGAAGCCACGTGTTGTTCGTAGGCGCGGGCGAGATGATCGAATTAACCGCAACGCACTTTGCTGCGCAGCGCCCGAAGTCGATCACCGTTGCCAATCGCACCCTCGAGCGCGCCGATGCCCTGGCGGCGCGGCTGCATGGGCAATCGATGAAGCTGGGCGACCTGCCCGACGGCATCGCAAAATTCGACATTGTCGTGTCATGCACTGCTAGCCTGCTGCCGATTATCGGGCTAGGAATGGTCGAGCGCGCAATTCGCACCCGCCGCCACAAACCGATGTTCATTGTCGACATGGCAGTGCCGCGGGACGTCGAGCCCGAGGTCGCGCGACTCGACGACGTCTACGTGCACACCGTCGACGACCTCGGAAAGGTGGTCGCCAGCGGCAACGACACCCGGCAGGCCGCCGTCGCACAAGCGGAAGCGATCATCGAGTCGCGCGTGCGCGATTTCGAGGAGTGGATTCGGGTGCGCCGCGCGGTGCCAGCGATTCAGGATTTGCACAGCCGCGCCGACGCGATGCGTGCACGCGAGCTGCAGCGTGCCTTGAAGCTGCTCGCCAAGGGCGAGCCGCCCGAGCGTGTAATCGACCAACTGTCGCACGCGTTGACCAACAAATTCCTGCACGACCCGATGAGCGCACTGCGTGCTGCCGGTGATGACGCCGAGCATGCGCGCCTGCAGGCGCTGTTAGCTCGTTTTTACTCAGACAATTAGCGGATTAGAACGTGTGTGTGCGCCGGCGGCGCGTACACACAACGACTTATTTTATGAAACCCTCGATGCGTACCAAGCTCGAGCAGCTATCGAAGCGGCTCGAAGAAATCGATTTGCAACTTTCGAGCGAGACAGCCACGCGCGACATGAACCGCTATCGCGGCCTGGGGCAGGAGCGCGCGGAGATCGAACCCGTGGTCGCACGCTTTCACGATTACACCCGCGCTGAAGGCGATCTTCACGGTGCGCAGCAGATGCTTTCCGAGCCCGATATGAAGGCGCTGGCTGAGGAAGAAATCGATGCGTCGAAGGCGCGCATCACGGCGCTGGAAGACCAGTTGCAGCGTTTGCTGCTGCCGGCCGATCCGAACGACGATCGAAATATCTTTCTGGAAGTGCGCGCCGGCACCGGAGGCGATGAGTCTGCGTTATTCGCCGGCGACATTTTGCGCATGTACCTGCGCTACGCCGAACGCCATCGCTGGACCACTGAGATGATTTCCGAAAGCGCTTCCGATATGGGCGGTTACAAGGAAGCGATCGTGCGACTGGTCGGCACCGGTGTTTACTCCAAGCTCAAATTCGAATCGGGCGGGCACAGAGTGCAGCGCGTGCCCGCGACCGAATCGCAAGGGCGTATCCACACCTCGGCGTGCACGGTTGCCGTGCTGCCCGAAGCCGACGAGATCGACGATGTGAAAATCGATCCGTCGGAAATTCGCCTCGACGTGTTTCGCGCGTCTGGCGCGGGCGGCCAGCACGTCAATAAGACCGAAAGCGCGGTGCGCATCACGCATTTGCCGACCAACATCGTGGTCGAGTGCCAGGATGACCGCTCACAGCACAAGAATCGCGAGCGCGCGATGAAGATTCTCGCAGCCCGCATCAAGGATCAGCAGACGCGCGACCAACAGGCCAAGGAAGCCTCGACGCGAAAAAGCTTGATCGGCTCGGGCGACCGCTCCGAGCGCATTCGCACCTACAATTTTCCACAGGGCCGGGTCACCGACCACCGCATCAACCTGACGTTGTATCGCATCGAGGCCATCATGGACGGCGATCTGGACGAGCTCAGTGAACGGCTTGCTGCCGAGCACCAGGCGGAGTTGCTGGCCGCGCTTGGCGATGCAGGCTGAAGACCTCGCTTGTGTCGGCGAGTTGTTAACTAGCAGCAAGCTGCCTGCGCTTGAAGCACGCGCATTACTTGCGCATCAACTCGGCGTCGCACGCGAGCGGTTGATTGCTCGCCCTGAGCAACGGATCACGGCTGCCCACGTCCGAGCGTTTTCTTCGCTGGTTGAACGCCGCCAACGCGGTGAGCCACTTGCCTACTTGCTTGGCGAAAAAGAGTTCTACGGGCGCATGTTTGGCGTGTCGCGCGCTGTGCTGATACCGCGCCCGGAAACCGAACTGCTGATCGAGTCTGCGCTTACGCTTGGCCCGCGCGGACCAGGAAGCGTTCTCGAGCTCGGCACCGGCTCGGGCTGTGTCGCTATTTCGCTCGCACTCGAGCGCGACCGCTGGCGCGTGATCGCTACCGATGTGTCGAACGACGCGATCGAAGTTGCGCAGATCAACGTCGATCGATGGCAGGCAGATGTCGAGCTGCGCCACGGCAGCTGGTTTTGCACCGTCTCTGACGAGCGATTCGATCTGATCGTCAGCAATCCCCCGTACGTGACCGCCGGCGACCCATGTCTCGCCGCGCTGCGCTTTGAACCAAAACTCGCGCTGGTGGTTGGCGAAGACGGACTGGCGGCGCTGCGAGCGGTTGTCAAAACCGCGCCGGTACATCTGGTGCCGGGAGGCCATCTTGCGCTTGAACACGGCAGTACTCAGGGGCGCGCTGTGCGCGATTTTTTTTATCAAGCCGGCTGGCACGATGTGCAGACTCTGACCGACCTCGCAGGACTCGAAAGAGTGACCAGCGCCCGCCGCCCCGCTGTTTGACGCCGACCCATCACTCGCTACACTGAGAAAATTCTCTCCGAGGCAGCCATGAACGCTCAAGATTTCGTCAAGAAAACGGTTTCCGACAATCCAGTGGTGCTCTTTATGAAGGGCACTTCGCAGTTTCCTCAATGCGGATTTTCGGGTCGCGCAATCGCACTGCTCAAGCAATCCGGCGTGAAGAACCTGGTAACCGTCAACGTGCTCGATGACGACGACGTGCGCCAGGGCGTGAAGGATTTTTCCAGCTGGCCGACCGTGCCGCAGCTTTACGTCAACGGACAGTTCGTCGGCGGCTCGGACATCATGGGAGAAATGTTCGAATCGGGCGAGCTGCTGACGTTACTGAAGGAAGCGCAAGTCGTATAGTTATTCGATGCAGCGCCTGATCTTGCGATCACGGCGTTGCGGCTAAGGGGTCTTGTTGCAGCCACGTCATTAGAAGCGTGTAGGCCACCGCAAGAACCACGGGGCCAACAAAGATGCCAAGCGGGCCGAATGCGACCAGCCCGCCAATGACACCGACGAAAACCAGCAGAAGTGGCAGGTGTGCGCTGCGCCGAACCAGCACCGGTCGAAGGAATTGGTCCAGCACGCTGGCGACGACGGACCAGAGCAACAGAAACGTCCCCCACACCGGCTCGCCGTTCCAGTAAAGCCAGGCGACCGCGGGCAGCATCACGACGAGCATGCCGACCTGCGCGACGCACACAATGAGAAGCACTGCGGTAAGGAGCCCGGCAAACGGCACCCCGGCAGCCGCCAGGCCGATTCCGCCCAGCACGGATTGGATGGCCGCAGTAAAGACCACACCAAGCGCGACACCACTGATGGCACGGCCCGCCAGTTGCATCAGGTCTTCGCCATGTTTGCCGCCGAGGCGGCGTGCAAACCGCAGCGCGATCGATGCGGCCTCCTCACCGTTTGCATACATGAATGCAGCAAGCACAAGAGTGAGCAGAATCTGAACCGTCAGGTAGCCCAGGTTGCCAGCCGAAGCGACGAACCATGCAGCCAAGCCGCCCGCATACGGCACCAGCAGCGGGCCTAAACCTTCGACGCCTGAAGCTGTGGCGTCAGCCCAAGCAGTCGCCAGAGTCGCGCCGACAATAGGCAACGCGGCCAACCACTCCGGCTGCGACGGTATCGGGGTGCCAGCAAGCGAGCGAGCGCGTTCGGCAATTTCGCCCGCATGCACTGCAATCGTGCCGACGGCCAGTGTCAGCGGAATGACGAACAGCAGAAGCAGAATCACCAACATGGTGGCGACCGCTGCGCCGCGGCTATTCCAAAGCCACCGCTGCATGTGCAGCAGCATTGGCCACGTCAGCACGACGATAGTGATGGCCCAGATTGCCGCAGCCAGGAAGGGACGGACGATCCAAAACGCGGCAACGATCAGAACGCCGATGCACAGCACGCCAAGCAGAGTTCGAGTGAGTTCGCGCGGAGGTTCTGGCATATTGGTAGCGCCCGACTGCGGAGCCTCTACCTGTCGATCTACAATTTGTTCAGCAGCCTACTGGCGCGGGTCGGCTTCGGCAACACATCGATTTATCCCAATGAATTTCTCCAGCATTGGCGTACTACCGGGCACGCGACAACGGCGGTCGTGATGGGCTCGGCCGCCCGCGCGTCACTGCACTGCACGATGATGCGTGCACGGTTACCGCGCAAATGATCCGTACCTATGACGAGGAGATGATTACACCGGCGACTCAGCGCATGCTGCGTAACGTCTGAGCCCGAACCCCGCAAGAACATCGATGACCCAACCGCTCTCGTCCGACCTGCTCGCGAAGATGAACGCCTACTGGCGCGCCGCGAACTATCTTTCCGTGGGCCAGATTTATTTGTTCGACAACCCGCTACTCACGGTACCGCTCGCGCTCGAGCATGTGAAGCCGCGGCTGCTGGGCCATTGGGGAACCACGCCGGGATTGAACTTCATCTATGTTCATCTCAACCGAGTCATCACGCAGCACGACCTCAATGTGATTTACATCACCGGACCCGGCCACGGCGGACCGGGACTGGTGGCCAACACATATCTGGAGGGAACGTACAGCGAGCTCTATCCGACCGTCTCGCAGGACGAGCCGGGCATGAAGAAGCTGTTCACGCAGTTTTCATTTCCCGGCGGCATCCCGAGCCACGTGGCTCCGCAAGTGCCCGGCTCGATCCACGAAGGTGGCGAGCTCGGGTATTCGCTGTCGCACGCGTACGGCGCTGCCTTCGACAATCCCGATTTGCTGGTGGCGTGCGTCGTGGGCGACGGCGAGGCTGAAACCGGCCCGCTCGCCACGAGTTGGCATTCAAACAAGTTTCTGAACCCGGTTCATGACGGCGCGGTGTTACCGATCCTGCATCTGAACGGTCACAAGATCGCCGGGCCTACTGTGCTGGCGCGCATTCCGCACGCGGAGCTCGATGCGCTCTTCCGCGGCTACGGCTACACGCCGCACTTCGTCGAAGGCGACGACCCGGAGCAAATGCATCGGTTGATGGCGGCCACACTTGACACGATCGTGGCCGATATTCAACAGATCCAGCGCGATGCGCGCGCTCATGGGTTCAAGCAGCGGCCGCGCTGGCCGATGATCATCCTGCGTTCGCCGAAGGGTTGGACCGGTCCGAAAGTCGTCGACGGCAAACCCGCCGAAGGAACATTTCGCGCGCATCAGGTGCCGCTGGCAGAGATCGCGACCAAGCCCGAACACCTGGCAGCCCTCGAACAATGGATGCGGAGCTATCGCCCGGCGGAATTGTTCGATGCGAATGGAAAGCTGCGTCCGGAACTCTCCGAGCTCGCGCCGAAAGGCGAGCGGCGGATGGGCGCGAATCCCCATGCGAACGGCGGGCTGCTGCTGCGCGATTTGATCATGCCGGACTTTCGCGACTACGCGGTCACGGTCCCGCAGCCCGGTGTCGTCGAAGCCGAATCGACGCGCGTCCAGGGTCAATTCATTCGCGATGTACTTCAGTTGAACGCCGGCGCGCGCAACTTCCGCGTCTTCAGTCCCGACGAAACTGCGTCCAACCGCTGGGGCGCGGTGCTGGAGGTTACGAACCGCTGCTCGACCGCGGAAATCATTCCCGGTGACGACCACGTCGCGCCCGATGGCCGAGTGATGGAGATGTTGAGTGAGCACCAGTGCGAAGGCTGGCTCGAAGGTTATCTGCTGACCGGCCGCCACGGTTTTTTCTCGTGCTA
>Ga0136638_10000216_pt1 | contig 12001 bp, 13 predicted proteins | sample AntDrymUQ8582206_2_FD_104671 | JGI IMG/M metagenome (GOLD analysis project Ga0136638, IMG submission 104671) | Polar desert sand microbial communities from Dry Valleys, Antarctica - metaG UQ858 (22.06) | ecosystem: Environmental > Terrestrial > Soil > Desert | place: Antarctica: Dry Valley...
GTGAATGACGAGGCCGTGGGCGAATCCGAGCGCGGTGCCGGCGGCGAGCGACGGTTCGATCTCAGCGTAGATCGTCGCCAGATGCTCGTCGGGAGACAGGAGCATGACGACGTCCCCCCACGAGGCGGCGTCGGCGGGCGTGAGATGGGCGAAGCCGGCGCCTTCGACTTCGTCCGCGCTAGCCGAGCCGGGGCGCAGGCCAATGCGCACGTCGATCCCGCCGTCCTTGAGGTTGAGCGCCTGCGCGCGGCCCTGATTGCCGTAACCGACGATTGCGACGCGTTTGTCGCTGAGCGGAGCGGGGTCGATGTCTGCGTCGCGAAAAATCTGCATCCGGCCTTCTAAGGCCAAGCCTGTTGGGCGGCAAAGCGCGGCGATCGCTCAGTACGGCGAATCCACATCGTCGCTCGAATCGCCTTCCCGCGCCTCTTCGCCCATGGCGGGGCCATCACGCTGCCTGATCTCCCACTCATGTTCCCCGGTGACGGTGTCGGGGACGGCTCTTCCGCGCGCATCCCTGGTGGGTTTGTAGCGGAAGCGCTCCTTGATGAGGCGGCAGGTGGTTGAATCGAGATCGGCGTTGCCGCTCGATCGCGTTACCGCGCATTGGGTCACGCGCCCGTTCGCAGCCACGATGAAGCGAAGAGATACCGTGCCACCGATGCCTGCACGCGCCGCCGCCGGCGGATAGTCCGAATTGCGGATGCTTCCCCTTATCCAGCGCAAACCCCTCCCGGTACCGCCTCCTCCGCCGCCGCCGGTTCCGGTGCCCGCGGCGCCGCTCCCGGTCCCCGTTCCCTCGCCGCCGCTCCCGATGCCCGGCCCGCGAACGTCCGATGCTCCTGCCGATGCGCTATTGCCTTGCCCGGCCACGGGCGCTGCAACGATTGGCGGCGGCACTTCCAGTCGTATGACGGGCGGCGGCGCCACGATCGGCGACGGCGTGTCCTTCAGATTCTTCGGTGAAGCGGCGCCTTCGGGATTTTCGGTCTTCGGTTTTTCGTTTCTGGGCTCCGCGCGGGCCGGCTCGACCACCGGCGGTGGCGGGGGCTCGGGCAGGACATCGAATAGCTTCAGATTCTCGCCCACGTCCTCGGCGACGTCGTAGCGCAGTCCAACGAGCAAAGCGTAGCCGAGCAACGCATGGAAGGCAGCAACACCAATCGCCGATTTGATCCGGTCGCGGTTCTTTTCGGTGTTTACTTGCGCCATCATGGCCCATCGATCCTGCAGCAAGAGCGGCGCCTTTTTCCTGCAAGGTTTGAGATGAATGTCTGCTTGCGGCGCCAGTTCAGAGGGTCACTGCCTCCGCGACACGCACCGCGAGCGCAGCGACTTGGGCTTCGGATGCGAGCGCCTCTTCGACCCTCGGCCAGCCGTGAGCGGACTGATTGCGAAACCAGGTGTATTGGTGCTTGGCGTAACGTCGGGTGGCGAGCTGGCCTGAGGCGATCGCTTGCTCGCGCGTCAGCTGGCCGCGGACGAAGCCGGCGATATCGCGAACGCCGATGGCTTTCATGACGGGGAGCGAAGCATCGAGGTCGCGTGCAAGCAACCGGGCGATTTCGGCGACACCGTCCGCATTCATCATGTGGGCAAAGCGGCCGCCGCAGCGCTCGTTCAACCAGGCGCGAGGCGGAAGCAGCACGCACGCCGCGACCGTCACCGTGTCGCCAACGCCTCCGCTTTGTTCGGCCTGCCATGAAAGGATCGATCGCCCGGTCGAGCGGATCACTTCAAGCGCGCGCGCAATTCGTTGGGCGTCGCCGCGGTTAAGCCGAGCCGCCGCTTCGGGGTCCTCATACGCGAGCGCGTGTGCATTGGCTTCGACCGCGGCACCGCGGACTTTCGCGCGCACGTCCTCATCGATCGGCGGCACCGGAGCGATTCCGTGGAGCAAGGTGCGGATGTAGAGGCCGGTTCCGCCGACAAGGATCGGCAAGCGCAGCGCGTAATGGATTTCCGCGATCGTCGCGCGAGCGTCGGCCGCCCAATCGGCGGCCGAGCAGGGCTGCGCGCCGTCGCGATAACCGTAGAGCCGGTGTTCGGCGCGGGCCTCGTCCTCCCCTGTCGGGCGCGCGGAGACGATGCTGAGATCGCGATAGACCTGCGCGCTGTCGGCGTTGACGATAATCCCGCCGGTCCGCTCGGCGAGCGCAAGCGCGAGCGCCGACTTGCCGCTCGCGGTCGGCCCCGCAATAATAGCGAGCGGGGGAAGGGGGGCGGCATTGGGCATTGCGACACTGATAGCAGCCGAACGCCTCGTGCGCGGAAGCCTTTCTGCGGCCACCGACGCGTTAGCCGGGCGCGGACTGGAACCGGGGGTCCCAGCCTGGATCGAACCCGGCATCGCCTGCGACATCCCTTTTCGCGGGCCGGCGGGCGAGGCGCGGGCGGCGCTCGAAGGTTTCGTTGCGGGTGTCGACCTGGTCGTTCAGTCCGAGGCGAACCGCCGCAAACGCCTGCTCGTCGCGGACATGGATTCGACCATGATCAGCGTCGAATGCATCGACGAGCTCGCCGATTACGCGGGCCTCAAAACCCAGGTCGCTACGATCACCGAACAGGCGATGCGCGGCGAAATCGACTTCGCCGAGGCGCTGAAAGCCCGCGTCGCGATCCTGAAGGGCCTGCCCGAGAACAGTATCGACGCCTGTTACCGCGAGCGCGTGAGGTTCACGCCTGGAGCGCGCGAACTGGTCGCTACAATGCGTGCCCACGGCGCGTGGACGCTGCTCGTTTCGGGCGGCTTCATGGCGTTCACCGACAAGGTCGCCGCCGCGCTTGGATTCGACGAGGCGGTCGCCAACCGGCTGCTCATCGACGACGGAGCGCTGATCGGCGAGGTCGCCGCGCCGATCGTCGACGGCGCGCGCAAAGCGTCCGCCCTCGGGGAAGCACGCCAACGCTTGGGTCTGATGGAAAGCGAGACGATGGCGGTGGGGGACGGCGCCAACGATTTGGCCATGATCGAGGCGGCGGGGTTGGGGATCGCCTTTCGCGCCAAGCCGCTGCTCGCCGCCGCCGCCGACGCGAGCATCGTCAACGGCGACCTCGGCGTGCTTCTGTTCGCGCAGGGTTATGCGCGTTCGGACTGGTCGCGCTAGGCCGGTTTGCTCATATCGGCGGCGATCGCGGAAAGCGCGAACGCGACTGAATGCTCACCGCCTTCGAAACGCAGCACGACACCGTCGAGACGCAGGGCATCGACCCAACCGGCGATCGCGCCGGCTTCGGGATGGCGGAGCTCGACCGCGCTGTTAAGGACGGGGCGCGCGGTGGTTTCGAGGAACGCGCCGCTTGCCGAAATGGTGCGGATGGCGGCGGGAGAAATCTGGTCGGAAACAAGCGCGCACATCTGGCGGCGCCGCCACCGGGTCGCCATCGCCTTGCCGGCGCTAAGTTCGGCCTGAGCCCCCACCTGTTCCCCCTTGGTCTTGAGGCAACTGTACGGGCGTTGGCGGCAACAAAGCGTTAAACGGTTGCCCCAATAAAGCGTTAAATTACGGCGCTACAGGGAAGCAGGCGTTGCCGGTTTTCGCGACCTGAGCACAAGCATTGGCAGCCGCAGCGCGACTTGCGAAGGGCCCTGCCTGAAGGCGAGTCACCGCGCCGGCGCGCACCAGATAGGATTGCGCGCCCGACAAAGCGCCGACCCGGCTTTTAAGCGACGCGAACAGGCTGTTCGCCTTACCCGGCTGGCCGAATGCGCCAAGCTGAATCATCCAACGGCCGCCGGGCATTGCTGTGGCCGAACGTGCGGGAGCGGGCCGGGCGGCGCTTCGCACCGCGACGGGCGCGGTGACAGGGCGGGCAGGGGGACCGTCGTCGCGCGCGCGCGGGATGCTGAAGGTCGGCGCGGATACGCGCGGCGGTTGCGATCGCGCGATCGTTCGCGGCGTGCGAAGCGGTGCCTGCGCAGTCCGCACGGGCGCTGCCACCACGGGGGCCGGGCGGGGCATGCTGCGCGCCATTGCGGCGCCCTGCTGACGCTGGGCGAGTGGAATATGCTTGTCCATTTCGGCAAGCGCGGACTTGGCGGGGACAAGGCCCTGCGCCGCGGCCTGCGTCATCAAGGCGTAAGCGCGCGGCCAATCGGTCTTGACCATGTCGCCGTTAAACAGCGCGGTGCCGTAGACATATTGCGACGCCGAATCGCCGCGGTTCGCGGCCTTGCTGAGCCACGGCATGGCTTCGGCGCGCTTGCCGTTCTGAAAGAGGATGAGGCCGAGCAAAGCCTGCGCTTCGCCATGATCCCGGGCGGCCGCCTTGCGGTACCAGCTGATCGCGGTGTCGAGGTTGGCGGGAACGCCGCGGCCGAGCTTGTAGGCCTGGGCGAGGTTGAACTGTGCGTCGGGATCGCCGCGGTCGGCGAGCGGGCGCCATTCGCGGATCGCCGCCGCATAGTCGCCGCGCTGATAGGCATCGACGCCGGACTTGACGTCGGCCCAGGCCGCTCCGCTCAGCGCCGCAAGCGCCATCGCGCCCATCGCGGTCGTCATTCCGAACTTGAGCATGCGCCTCTCCAATTCCGCGATTTTGCGCGGCTATTCTCTTCGATAACCTCGCCGCGCCATCGCGCCAAGCCGCCATCGCGCTGCGTCCCAAGGCGCGCCACATTCGGCCCGCCGCATTAACCCCATTTTAGGAACGTTGGTGCCACTGCCCTCGACGAACAAGTGACGGCGGAAGCGAGGGGACTAGATGCGCGTTCTGGCTATGGCATCGCAGAAGGGGGGATCGGGCAAAACAACCTTGTCCGGCCATCTCGCGGTGCAAGCGCAACTGGCAGGGGCAGGGCCGGTTTGCTTGATCGACATCGATCCGCAGGGGTCGCTCGCTGACTGGTGGAACGAGCGCGAAGCGGAAATGCCCGCTTTCGCGCAGACGACCGTCGCAAGGCTTTCATCCGATCTCGAGGTTCTTCGCCAGCAGGGTTTCCGCCTTGCCGTGATCGATACCCCGCCCGCGATTACGATGGCGATCCAGAGCGTCATCCAGGTCGCCGAACTGATCGTCATCCCGACCCGCCCGAGCCCGCACGATTTGCGCGCAGTCGGCGCTACCGTCGACTTGTGCGAACGCGCCGGAAAGCCGCTGCTGTTCGTCGTCAACGGCGCGACTCCCAAGGCCAAGATCACCTACGAGGCCGCGGTCGCGCTGTCGCAGCACGGCACCGTCGCCCCGGTCACGGTTCACCACCGCACCGATTTCGCGGCATCGATGATCGACGGCCGCACCGTCATGGAAGTCGACCCCAAGGGCCGTTCGGCTCGCGAGGTGGTCGAGCTTTGGGACTATATCGCCGATCGGCTCGAAAAGAATTTCCGCCGCACGATCTTCTCCGCGCCGGGCATGTCCGCGGCGCCACTCGCTCCCCGTCCGCAGACCGGCTTCGGCCGCCGCGTCGTCGGCTGATCGGGGGCGCACGCACCATGAACGAACCCAAGGCTTTTGCCTCACTCTCCTCAGGGCTGCTTGCGCGCAAAGGCGCGGCCAAGCCCGCCATGCGTCCGCAAGGCTTCGGCCATTCAGGTGTAAGCCTCGAGGATCTGGGGTGGGACGATATGGGCTTCGAGCCGCCCAAGCCGAGCGTTGCGGCCACGCGTGACGAAGATCATGACGCGTTCGGCGATGCCGTAACCGAGCAGCCGCTGCGCAATCCGATCGCCGCGCTGACGCCTTCGCCGGTGCACGGCCAGCAGAACGACCTCGCCCAGCAGTTCGGTGCCGAATTCGACGAAGACGAGGATGCTGAGGAGCCCGAAGGCGACGACGACGCTGCGCCCGAGCAGCCTGTTCTCAAGATCGCCAAGGCTCCGGCGCTCGTCGCCCCAGTGCCGGTGGCCGCGGCCCCGGTGCTTACGATCGCGCCGCGCGCCGCCGCCGAACGCATCGCCGCGCCGCGTTCCGCGCACGGATCGGGCGCCAAGACCGCCTTCACGCTGCGGCTCGATAGCGCGCGCCACCTACGCCTTCGCCTGGCGTGCGTGATCAGCGGCCGTTCGGCACAAAGGCTCGTCACCGAGGCGCTCGACGCGCACCTCACGACATTTACCGAACTTGAAGATTTCGCCGGTCAACTGCCGGGCACGGCCAAGTCCAGCCAAGCAAAAGGGTGAAGCAAATGGATCATCAGATGCTCGCAAAGCTCGCAGCTTCGACGCTGGTTCTGGGCGTGACGATGGTGGGCTGCAAGCCCGCCGCTGACGGATCACGGCCGCGTTCCGCATCGCAGAGCAACGCCAAGGTCGATCAGCAGGCCCAAAAGGCCGCGACCGCCGCACTGAACGCGGTTCAGAAGCAGGATTGGGCCGAAGGCGTGGCGCAGGCCGAGAACGCGGTGGCGCTTTCGCCGCGCGATGCCGGTTACCGCATGACACTCGGCGAAATCTATCTGAAGTCGGGCCGCTTTCAATCCGCCGCGTCGGCCTTCACCGACGCGCTGACCCTCAACCCCGGCGACGGCAAGGCGACCCTTAGCCTCGCGCTTACCCAGATCGCGCTTGGCCGTAACGGCGATGCCATCGCGACGCTGGGCGTCGTCGGCGCGCGCATCGCGCCGGCCGATCATGGCTTGGCGCTCGCCCTGGCGGGCGACAAGGAAGGCGCGATTCGCTTGCTTGCCGCCGCCGCGCGCGAGCCCGGAGCCAATGGACGGCTGCGGCAGAATCTTGCTCTCGCTTATGCGATGGCGGGCGATTGGACGCAGGCGCGCGCCGTTGCGCAGCAGGATATTTCACCGGCTGATATCGACGAACGCCTGGCGAGTTGGGCAGCGTTCGCGCAGCCCAAAGCCGCTTCGGACCAGGTCGCGACGCTGCTCGGCGTGACGCCGTCCGCCGATGCCGGTCAGCCGACGCGCCTGGCGCTGTCGACGCAGGCTTCGCCTTCGGTTCAGACGGCGCTCGCAGAGCCGGTCGGGGTGCCCATGGCTGTTGCGCCCGCCACCGAAGTCGCCGCTGCCGAGACCTTCTTCGCACTCGAACCCGCCGCCGTCGCCGAGGCCGCGCCGGTGGAAATCGCTGCAGCTCCGGCGCCGGTCTTCGCCGCTGCCGTTGCCGCGGTCGAGCAAGTCCTTCCGCGTCAGATAGCACGCCCGCTCGCCCACACGATCCGCGCAGCGGCCCCCGCTCCGGCCGCACTGAAGGGGCGTTATGTCGTCCAGCTCGGCGCCTTCGCGAGCAGCGATCGGGTCGAACGCGCGTGGAACGGAGCGGTCGATCGCTACGATCGCCTCGCCAATTATATTCCTGCAAGCACGCGCATCACCGTCGGCAGAGGCACGTCGCTGACCCGGCTCTCGGTCGGCGGCTTCCCGACTCGCCAGGGGGCGGTCAATCTTTGCGAGGGCCTGCGCCGCGCCGGCGGGGCTTGCTTCGTCCGCCAGGTGGCGGGTGATTCGCGGGTTCGCTGGGCGTCGCGCACCGCGCGCAACGGCTAGGCTTCAAGGCTGCTCCTCTAAGAGCAGCGACAAGCAGGCCATTCGCACGGGGGCGCCGAGCGCAACCTGATCGAATATCGTCGAGCGCACCGGGTCGGCGGCAAGTTCAGCGCTGATCTCGACACCGCGATTGATCGGACCAGGGTGCATGACCACCGCATGCGGCGCCGCGAGCCGCAACCGCTCGTGGGTCAGTCCGTAGCGCGAATGATAGTCGGCGGGAGCCAGTTCGAATTTGGCGGGCATCCGTTCGTGCTGGACCCGCAGCATGATGACCGCGTCGGCCCCGCCGATCGCTTCCTCCATGTCGGCGTTAATCGATACGCCGGGCGGCGGCGGGGTTTCGGGCAACAGCGATGACGGCCCGGTCATTCGCACCTTTGCCCCCATTTTGGTCAACAGCAGCATGTTGGACCGCGCGACCCTGCTGTGGAGGATGTCGCCGCAGATCGCGACGCTAAGACCCTCGATGCGGCCGAAACGCCGCCGCAGCGTGAGAGCGTCGACCAGCGCCTGCGTCGGGTGTTCGTTGGTCCCATCGCCCGCGTTGATCACCGCGCACCCCGCCGATACCGCGATTTGAGCGGGCGCGCCATTTTGCGGGTGACGCAGGACGATGGCGTCGGCGCCGATCGCCGCGAGCGTACGCGCGGTATCGATCAGAGTTTCGCCTTTCGCCACGCTTGATCGCTCAACCCCCATGTTGAGGACGTGTGCACCGAGGCGTTTGCCCGCCAGTTCGAACGACAGAAGGGTTCGCGTCGAATTTTCGTAGAAGACATTGACGATCACGCGCCCTTCGAGAAGCGGCGAAGATCCCAGGCCGGCGCAAATCTTTTCGGCCGCGTCGAGCAGGAGGGCGATATCGGCGGCGCTGAGCTCCGAAATGCCGAGCAGATGGCGGTGCGCGGAGCTCATTCCCAAGGACTTAGCCAATGCCCGCAAGCGCGTCGATTGCGCCTTGCAGAATGAAGGCGGCGGCCATCTTGTCGACGACCTCGGCGCGCCTGGCGCGGCTCGTGTCGGCATCGACCAGCGTGCGCGTGACGGCCTGGGTCGACCAGCGTTCGTCCCACAGCAGGATCGGCAATGCGAGCGGCGCCAGATTGGCCGCGAACGAGCGCGTCGCCTGGCTGCGTGGGCTTTCGCCGCCATCGAGGTTGAGCGGGTAGCCGATGACCAGGCCGCGCACCGATTGTTCGCGGAACAGCGCTTCCAGGATCGCGAAGTCAGCCGAAAACTTGCTCCGTTTGACGGTTTGCGCGGGCGTTGCGATCATCCAGCCGTCATCGCACAGCGCGATGCCGATCGTGCGCGTGCCTACGTCGAGGCCGGCCAGCCGCCCGCCGCCGAGAAGCGCCGCGCTGAAATCGTCGATCCGCCGGCTGATCATGGTCCGGCGAACGTCGCCAGCCGCCGGGCCGCGTCGGCGCGGACGTTCGCCCAAAACAAAGCATAGTCGAAAACGTGGTAGTTGTTGCCCGGAAGAACATAGGGTCCGAGCGGAGGCGGCTTGTTGCCGATGAGGAGGAAGCCGCCCTCGCACCGGGCCCCGACCCGGCCCGCGACGATTGTCGCGTCGCTAAGGTCCGCCCTGGGGAAAAGCGTTCCGAGGTTGGCGCCGGCGCTCGCGCCGTCGTCCGCATTGCCGGTCAGCGGATTGACGCACAGCAGGTCCTCCCGCCGACGCGTCGCTCCGGTATGTCCCGTCGAATCGTCATAGACCTTGGTCACCGCCCCCGTGTCGGCGGGCTCGCCGAAGCTTTGCCAGCTGAGGATGCAGCCGTTCTGTTCCGCGCTCCTGCAGGCGGGCAGGCCCATGGCCGGAATGTCGGCGACAGTCGAAAGCGGCCATCCCACGACGTAGGCGGCGGCGATGCGGCGCGCGAGCGGGGTTCCCGCTACCCTTTCGCGAAGCAGCCTTGCCAGATGAAGCGAACCCTGGCTGTGCGCGGCCAGAAGGATTTGCTGGTCGGCCGGCGTATCCTTCAGGAATTGATCGAACGCGGCGCGGACATCCTTGTAGGCAAAATCCAGGGCGAGCTCGGCATCGCGGCGGCCGGTGAGGAACGCCCCGAAGGTCGCCTGCCGATAGCGCGGGGCCCAGATACTGGCGATGTCGTTGAAGGCGCTCGCCTGGCTCCTGACGAACAAAGCCGCGCGAAGGCTGGATTCGGGATCGTCCACCGGCGCGTTCCATCGGGCGCGGCTCAGATAGGATGTGGGGTGGATGAAAAAGAGCGATGCCGAGGGGTTTTTGGCGCGAAAGACCGTGCCAGCCGGGGCCCACAGCGCCGGATTGCGACCGCGCGGCAGATCGGGCCGCGCGATCCACAGTTCCGCCTTGCGGTAATCGGGCAGGGAGGGATCGCGGCTCAGCGCGAAGGCGACGCTCGGCACCAGCGCCGCGCGCATCAGTTGGGTGCCGAGCAGCCGGTAGGCAAAGGCGCCAGCGATCGCCAGGACGATCAGCGCCGCCACGAGGAACAGGAAGCGCCGTGCGAGCATGGCCGCCCTTTGCCGGGGCGCCCGCCGCCGCGCAATGCGCTTGGCTTGTCGCCTTCCCGGCGCGATGCTAGCCGCCGCGCCCAAGGAGCAAGAATGTCCGTCGACGCCGCCCAGGTCCGTCATATCGCCAAGCTTGCCCGCATCGCGATGCGTGGTGGCGAGATCGATGCGCTCGTCCCCGAGCTGAACAACATCCTGGGCTGGATCGAGCAGCTCGGCGAAGTCGACACTTCAGGCATCGAGCCGCTTGCCGCAGTCATTCCGGCAAAAGCGCGGCTGCGCGAGGACGTCGTCACCGACGGCGACTGCCGCGACGCCGTGCTCGCCAACGCGCCCGCGGCCGAGCATGGTTTCTTCGCAGTCCCGCGGGTGGTCGAATAGTGGCCCTGATCACCGATCTCGGCATCGCCGGCCTGCGTGAGGGCCTGGGCAAGGGCGACTTCAGCGCACGCGAAGTCGCGCTTGCCTTCAACGGCGCGGTCGCCGCGGCCAAGGGCCTCAACGCCTTCCTTGTCGAAACTCCCGAGCTTGCGCTCGCCGCCGCCGACCGCGCCGAGGCCGCCCGCAAATCGGGCACTTCGCTGCCGCTTTCCGGAATCCCGCTCGGCATCAAGGATTTGTTCGCGACGAACGGGGTTCGCACCACCGCTGGGAGCCGCATCCTCGGCGACTTCGTCCCGCCCTATGAATCGACCGTCAGCGCCAAGCTCTTCGCGGCGGGGGCTGGGATGCTCGGCAAGCTCAATATGGACGAATTCGCGATGGGCTCGTCGAACGAGACCAGCGCCTTCGGCAACGTCCTTTCGCCATGGCGCCGCAGCGACGGGGGCAATGCGCCGTTGACGCCCGGCGGATCCTCGGGGGGATCGGCGGCCGCGGTGGCGGCAGGGATCGTTCCAGGCGCGACCGGGACCGACACCGGGGGCTCTATCCGTCAGCCCGCCGCCTTCACCGGAATTTGCGGGATCAAGCCGACCTACGGGCGCTGTTCGCGCTGGGGGATCGTGGCGTTCGCCTCGTCGCTCGACCAGGCCGGGCCGATGGCGCGCAGCGTTCGCGATTGCGCGATCCTGCTTGAGGCGATGTGCGGCTACGATGCCAAGGATTCAACTTCGCTCGACCAGCCCGTGCCCGCGTGGGAGGCAGGCTTGTCGTCCGATCTCAAAGGCAAGCGGGTCGGCGTTCCCAGGGAATATCGCATCGACGGCGTTCCCGCGGAGGTCGATTTGCTTTGGCAGCGCGGGGCCGATTGGCTGAGAGATGCGGGCGCCGAGGTCGTCGAAATCTCGCTTCCGCACACCAAATATGCGCTGCCCACCTACTATATCATCGCGCCTGCCGAAGCGTCGTCGAATCTGGCCCGCTACGACGGCGTCCGCTACGGGGTACGCGTTCCGGCCGAGGGCGGGCTTGCCGAGATGTACAGCGCGACGCGGGCGGCGGGATTCGGGGCCGAGGTTAAGCGCCGCATCATGATCGGCACCTATGTTTTGTCGGCGGGTTTCTACGACGCCTATTTCACCAAGGCGCAGAAGGTTCGCGCGCTCATCGTCCAGGATTTCGCGCGCGCGTTCGAGGCGTGCGACATGATCGCGACGCCGACCGCGCCATCGGCTGCCTTCGCGATTGGCGACAAGGCCAACGATCCCATCGCCATGTATCTGAACGACGTGTTCGCGGTTCCCGCCAGCCTCGCTGGCTTGCCGGCGATGTCGGTCCCCGGCGGTCTCGACGCCCAGGGCCTGCCGCTCGGCCTGCAGATCATCGGCCGCGCGCTCGACGAGCAGGGGGTTTTGAACGCCGGGTTGGCTATCGAGGAACGTGCGGGCTTTACGGCACGGCCGGGGGCCTGGTGGTGACCGACGACTATCGCATCCGCGGCGCGACCGGCGATTGGGAGGTTGTCATCGGCCTCGAAGTCCACGCCCAAGTGACTTCGAAAGCAAAGCTTTTTTCCGGCGCCTCGACCGAGTTCGGAGCCGAGCCCAACAGTCATGTCAGCCTCGTCGACGCGGCCATGCCGGGGATGTTGCCGGTGCTGAACGGAGA
>Ga0136638_10000217_pt1 | contig 11967 bp, 10 predicted proteins | sample AntDrymUQ8582206_2_FD_104671 | JGI IMG/M metagenome (GOLD analysis project Ga0136638, IMG submission 104671) | Polar desert sand microbial communities from Dry Valleys, Antarctica - metaG UQ858 (22.06) | ecosystem: Environmental > Terrestrial > Soil > Desert | place: Antarctica: Dry Valley...
CGCCATCGAGCGCGCTGGTTACGACGGCGGGCGAGTTCCGCGTGACGATGCACGCATCGGCGCGCAGATGCGACGCATCGATCTGGTGCGAGTCGTGGTCGCGTGGCTGGCGGCAGCGCAAGTATTGATGCTGTCTCTGCCGTTATACGTCGCGGCGCCCGGCGCGATTTCGGCCGAGATCGAACGGCTATTGCAGGGCGCGAGTTTCGTGCTGATATTGCCGGCGCTGCTATTTTCAGCGCAACCACTTTATCGCGCCGCGTGGAGTCAGCTACGCATGTGGCGTGTCAGTGCCATCGGGCTCGAGCTGCCAACCGGCGTGGCGATCAGCGTAGCGGTGGGCGCCAGTGCGTTTGCCGCCATCATGTCGCGCGGGCCGATCTATTTCGATGCTGTGGCTCTCGTCATTGCGCTCGCGGTCAGTTCGCGCTGGGTGCTTGCGGGCGGCGTGTGCGGCGCGCGTGAACATGTCGAAGCAGCGCGGCGCCATTCGACGCGGGCGCTGCGCCTGGTCGCATTTCCATCATCGCTGGCGACCGAATCTGTCAGCGGCCAGCAGCTCAAGGCCGGTGCCCGCGTTTTGGTGCCGCCGGGCGAGGAGGTGCCGGCCGACGGAGTGGTGGTGCACGGCCGATCGAGCTCGTCGCAGGCGTCTTTGACTGGTGAGTCTTTGCCGGTGGAAAAATCGTCGGGAGCACCGGTGCTCGCGGGTTCGATCAACCTGGATCAGCCGCTGGTGATCGAAGTTGGACGCAGCGGCACCGAATCGAGTTCGATTGCTTTGCAGAGGATGGCCGAAGAGGCAGGGCGCGATCGGCCCCGCACCGATGAGCTTGCCGCGCGTTTTGCCGCGCCGTACGCGTGGCTGATGGCCGCTGCTGCGCTGACCACGCTTTTCGCTTGGGCACTGCTGGACCCGACGCGCGCGCTCCCTGGCGCGATCGCAGTCTTGATCGCCGCCTGTCCCTGTGCGCTGTTGCTGGCAGCGCCCGCGGCGATTGCGGCGGCGCAGTCGGCGCTTGAACGGCGCGGCGTTCTGGTCGCCCGAAACTGCGCGATCGAAGCACTGGCGAGCGCTGATTTGCTCGCGTGCGACAAGACCGGCACGTTGACGACCGGCGAGCCGCGGCTGTTGCGACAATTGCTACTGCGCACCGCCGACCCCGAATACACACTGGCCATCGCTGCTGCGATGGAAACACTGTCGACGCATCCCTATGCGCGCGCCTTGATCGGCGCGGTGCAATCGCTTGGCAAATCGCTGCCGCCGCTGACCGACGGACGAGTCGAAGCCTCGGCGGGAATTGAGGCAACGGTGAGTGGTCGGCGCTATCGGCTGGGCAAAGTGGACTTCGCACTGGTCGACAAACAGGCGGCGCAGCGCGCTGACGTCGCCGCGATTGCCGCGCGCGAGGGGTTGCACGCGGCCAGCATGGTGGTGCTGGCCGATGTTGATGGGCCGGTGGCGATCTTTGTGTTCGGCGAACGCTTGCGTGACGATGCTGCCTCCTTGATCGATACCGTCACCGAACGCGGTGTCGAGGCGGTGTTGATATCGGGCGATCGGCGCGCTCCGGTGCACGCGGTCGCGGCCGCGCTCGGCATCGAACGCGCGCTCGCGCATCAGACGCCGCATAGCAAATGCGAATGGGTGATTGGACAGCAGCGCGCCGGGCACAAAGTTGCAATGCTCGGCGACGGCATCAACGATGCGCCGGCACTGGCGCGCGCCGACGTGTCGATTGCGCTGGGCGATGGCTCGGCGACCGCGCAGGCACGCGCTGATTTGATTCTGCAATCTTCGCAATTGGGCGACGTTGAATATGCGTTCAAGCTCGCGCGCCGCGCGATGCGACTCGCGCGACAAAATCTTGGCATTGCCCTCGGCTGCAACGTCAGCTTCATGGTGCTGGCGGCGGTTGGGATCACGTCTCCGGCCGTTGCAGTGATTGGTACCGCCGCGAGCTCGCTACTAGTGCTCGCCAATGCAAGTCGGCTGCTGCGCAGCCACGATCTGCGGCCAGATGCAGCGCAGCGCACGCGCGTTCTGCGCCTTAGCCGCAGCGCTACATGGGGCAGCTAGGCCGCAAGCGGCACGCATATCGCAAGTATCATTAGCGGCTGATCAGTTAACGGCGCTTGCAAGCATGCGCCGGCAGTTATGAAAAGCGCCGCAATTCGCGAAAAATTCCTGCGGTTTTTTGAATCGAACGGGCACACGATCGTGCGCGCGTCGAGCTTGCTCACCGCGTCGGACGATCCGACGTTGCTGTTCGTCAATTCCGGCATGGTGCAGTTCAAGGACGTGTTCACCGGCCGCGAAAAGCGCCCGTACACGCGCGCCACCACGTCGCAGAAATCGCTGCGCGCGGGTGGCAAGCACAACGATCTTGAAAACGTCGGCTACACCGCGCGGCATCACACGTTTTTCGAGATGCTCGGCAACTTCAGTTTTGGCGACTACTTCAAGCGCGATGCGATCCGTTACGCGTGGCAGCTGTTGACCGAGGTCTACCGGCTGCCGCAGGAAAAATTGTGGGCCACGGTCTACGTCGAAGACGATGAGGCGTACGACATCTGGACCCAAGAGATCGGCGTTCCGCCCGAGCGCTGCGTACGCATTGGCGACAAGCCGGGACAGCCGAAGTATGTCTCGGACAACTTCTGGCAGATGGCCGACACCGGGCCGTGCGGTCCGTGCAGCGAAATCTTTTACGACCATGGCCCTGATGTGGCGGGCGGCCCGCCTGGATCGCCCGACGCTGAGGGCGATCGCTACATCGAAGTTTGGAATCTTGTGTTCATGCAGTTCGACCGTGATGCAGCGGGTGCGCTGACGCCGCTGCCGCGTCCGTGCGTGGATACCGGCATGGGGCTCGAGCGGTTGGCTGCAGTTCTGCAGCACGTTCATTCGAATTACGACATCGATCTGTTTCAGCAATTGATAAAAGCCGCGGCGCGCGAAACCGGAACGAAAGACTTCAGCAGTAATTCGTTGAAAGTGATCGCCGATCACATTCGCGCGTGCTCGTTTCTGGTGGCCGACGGCGTCATCCCGGGCAACGAAGGGCGCGGCTATGTGCTGCGCCGGATTATTCGGCGCGCGCTGCGCCACGGTTACAAGCTAGGTAAGACCGAGCCGTTTTTTTACAACATCGTAAAAGACGTGGTGGCCGAGATGGGCGCCGCGTATCCCGAGTTGACCGAGCAGCGAGCGCGGATCGAATCGGTGCTGCAACAGGAAGAAGAGCGGTTCGGAGAGACGCTAGAAAACGGCATGAAGATACTGGACGCGTCGCTGGGCCAGATGAAGTCGGGCGACGCACCGATGCTCGACGGCGAAACTGTATTCCTGCTTTACGACACCTACGGTTTTCCGGTCGATCTGACCGGCGACATTTGCCGCGAGCGCGGCGTGGCGATCGATCATGCCGGCTTTGGCGAGGCGATGGAGCGGCAACGCGGCCAGGCCCGCGCGGCAGCGCGCTTCAAGGTGAGCAGCGGTTTCGAGTATGCCGGCGACAAGACGCGTTTTACCGGCTATTCATCGCTGGTAGAAGATGCCAAGGTCATCGCGGTCTATCAGGAAGGCTCACCGGTACAGCGGCTCGAAGCCGGTGCTGAGGGCATAGTCGTGCTCAACACGACGCCGTTTTATTCGGAGTCTGGCGGACAGGTCGGTGATAAAGGCGTGCTCGAGTCGATCAACGATCGCACCGTCGCTCGTTTCGCCGTCAGCGATACGCAGAAGATTCAGGCCGATGTTTTCGGACATCACGGAACGGTGGAGTCCGGCAGCTTGGGCGTCGGTGACATCGTGCAGGCGAAAGTCGACGCCGCGGCGCGCGAGCGCACGCGCAACAATCATTCGGCCACGCACCTGATGCACGCCGCACTGCGTGGCGTTCTGGGCAAGCATGTTCAGCAGCGAGGGTCGCTGGTGGACAGCGAGCGCACTCGCTTCGATTTTTCACACGACAAAGCGCCGAGCCCGGAGGAAATTCGCAAGGTCGAGGACATGGTCAACACCGCGATCCGCTCGAACGCGCAGGTCGCGGCCAACGTGATGAAGTACGACGACGCGATCAAGGCCGGCGCGTTGGCGTTTTTCGGCGACAAGTACGGCGACGAAGTGCGTGTGCTGCAAATGGGCGATCATTCAACTGAGCTGTGCGGCGGCACGCACGTGGCGCGCACCGGTGACATCGGGTTCTTCAAGATCATTTCGGAAAGCGGGGTCGCCGCAGGTGTGCGCCGGGTCGAAGCTGTCACCGGGCGCGGTGCGGTCGACTACGTGCAGGCGCTCGACCGCGATCTGCAACACGCAGCGTTCCTGTTGAAAGCGCCGGCGTCGGAAGTTGCGCAGAAGATCAAGCAAATTCAAGATAACGTGAAGTCGCTCGAGCGCGAACTGGTGCGCTTGAAAAGCAAGCTTGCGGCATCCCAAGGTGACGACCTTGCCTCGCAGGCAGTCGACGTCAACGGCGTCAAGGTGCTGGCGGCGTCGCTCGAGGGCGCTGATGCCAAGTCACTGCGCGATACGATGGATCAGCTGAAGTCGAAACTGAAAAGCGCGGTGATCGTGCTCGCTGCGATCGAGGGCGGCCGCGTTCAACTGGCGGCGGGTGTGACCGCCGACACCGTCGGCAAGGTGAAGGCGGGTGAATTGGTCAACTTCGTGGCACAGCAGGTGGGCGGCAAAGGCGGCGGCCGCGCCGACATGGCGATGGCCGGCGGCAGCGATCCGAACAAGTTATCGAGCGCACTGGCAAGCGTGCAGTCGTGGGCGCAGCAGCGCCTGTGAGGGCCTGTTAGCGTCATGAACGTAGGCCCCACCCGAAGGGAAAGACTTTCGCGCTCACGTTCATGACGCTAACAGGCCCTGAGTACCGGCGCGCGTCGCCCGACGACGCGGCGGCGCTGGCGCGCTTGATGAGCGACCCGGAAGTGTTTTCCGGCTTGATGCAGATGCCGTATCCGGGAGTCGAGGCCTGGCGCAAGCGGCTTGAAAAACAGATTGAGCAACAGGACGGGTTACATCTGCTGGCGATAGAGCAGCAGCAGGTAATTGCGAGCGGCGGAATTCATGGTGCGAGCGGATCGGTGCGTCGCCGGCACGTTGCGGGGCTTGGAATTTGTATTGCGCGCGAGCGGCAAGGACAGGGCATCGGCTCTGAAATGATGAAGCGGCTGCTCGACTACTGCGACAACTGGGCTGGATATCTGCGGATCGAGCTCAACGTGTACGCCGACAATGAACGCGCGATCGCGCTATATCGCCGGTTTGGTTTTGAAATGGAGGGTACGCATCGCGCGCACGCGCTACGCAACGGTGTTTACGTTGACACGCATGCGATGGCGCGCTTCCATCCGAATCCGCCGCAGGTGCCACGTTAGCAATTGCTGATTTACAGAACGGAGTGTCGATGCGACTTCTTTTGATGGTTTCTCTCGTCGTTTCGCTGTCGGGCTGTGCGGTCGTTGCTGTCACCGCTGCAGTCGGCTCTGCCGCCATCGCGGTGGGATCCGCGGCGGTGTCGGTGACAACCACTGCTGCCGGCGTGGCGACCGACGCCGTGGTCGGCACCGCCAAGGTGATCGGTAGCGCGGTTACACCGGGTGATGACAAGCCGTCGGCGAGATAGAGGAATCCATGCTCGTGACCAATCTTGAACTCGTGCCGGGCCGGCGCATTGTTGCGCACTACGGCATCGTGCAAGGCAGCACTGTGCGCGCCAAACATGTAGGCAAGGACATTTTTGCCGGACTCAAGAACATCGTCGGCGGCGAATTGAAGGGCTACACCGAGCTGATGCAGGAAGCACGCGAGGAAGCAATTGAGCGCATGATCGCCGAGGCCCAGTCGATGGGGGCAAACGCGGTCTTGAACGTGCGTTTTGCCACCACGTCGATTGCCGCCGGCGCAGCTGAAATCCTCGCGTATGGAACCGCCGTGCAACTCGACGGCAATTAATCAATGCTCGACCTGATCGAGCTTGGACTGTTCGTTGCACTGCTGACGATCGGCTTCTTTGCCGGTGCGATTGTCGAGAAGCAGCATTACGAATCGATTCGCAAGCGCGAGCGCGAGTACGCCGATGTGCTGACATTCGCCGTGCGCTTCCCGCCCGATCGAGTAACGCCGCAGCGAGCGTTCTTGGTCCACGGCACCGTGGTCATCAGCTCGGACTACTTCAAGACGTTCGTCGCGGGCCTGCGCAATCTGTTCGGCGGCCGGGTCCGGTCATACGAAACATTAATGGAGCGCGCGCGCCGCGAGGCATTGCTGCGGTTGAAGCACGACGCTCGGCGCCAGGGTGCCAGGCTCGTCATCTGCGTGCGCTTCGAAACCACCACGATATCGACCGGATGGGTCGCATCGATCGAAGTGTTTGCGTTCGGCACCGCGTTGATTCCGGAACGCGACGCGGCTCCCGCAATTGCGCCCGTATTGACTCCGCCCGCGATTCCAGCCGTGTAATCAAAGGCTGCGTGAAGTTCGAAAATCGGTTGCCTGCGGAGGGCATCAACGCATCGCACGAAAACCCGTTGATAGAGCTCGCGTGGCTGCTCGCGGGCAGCCTTGGCGCAGTCACGATTCTGGTAATTGCCGTCTCGTTCGCAGCGCAGTGGATCGCGCCGCGGATTCCGTATCGATACGAGGCGAAGCTCGCCGCGACGCTGCCGTCGTTTGCGACAGCGCCCGACGATGAATCGGGCCGAAGGGTGCAGAGTGAGCTGCAATCATTGGCCGACCGGCTGGCAGTTCATATCGGCATGCCAGAGGGCATGAAAGTACGGGTCGGCTATCGCGATCAGAACACCGTGAATGCATTTGCGACGATCGGCGGGCAGATGGTGTTGTTTCGCGGATTGCTGAGCAAGCTCGAGAGCGAAGACGCGCTGGCGATGGTGATGGCGCATGAGCTTGCACATCTGAAATATCGCCATGTATCGGCCGCGCTCGGCCGCGGCGTTGCCGTCGGCATCATTTTGTCGGTCGTGTCGGCGGACCTCGGCGGCAATGCGGCCGGCACCGCTTTAAGCACGGCGGGCCTGGCTACGTTGCTGTCGTTCAATCGAGACCAGGAGCGTGAGGCGGACACCGCAGCATTGCGAGCGATTAACGCCGAATATGGCCACGTCGGCGGCGCGCTTGATTTGTTCGATGTATTCAGCAAGGCGGCCGGAGTAGATCGTGCAACTGGCGTTGCGAACATCGAATTTTTCCGGACGCATCCACTGACCGAGAATCGCACAATGGCGATCCGGCAGTGGGCGTTGGCCAATGGCGCCGTGGTCGACGGCAAGCGCCGGCCACTGCCGGATGCAGTGGCGGCGCTGGGCGTCCACACGAAGACGCCCGGCTAACGAGTGCGAACCTGTTCAGCACTCGCATGATGATGATCAATCGTCGGTAACATGGCGCAGGTGGACACTGTCAAAACGATGCAGCAACCCATTGACGCCATTATCGCCAGCAGGGAAATCGATACGCGCGGGCTTAATTGCCCGTTGCCGATCTTGCGCGCGAAAAAGGCTCTGTCAGACATGTCAACCGGACAGGTCCTTAAGATTGTCGCGACCGATCCGGGTTCGATGCGCGACTTTCAGGCGTTCTCGAAGCAGACAGGAAACGAATTGCTCGCGCAGCACACGATTGATCGGGAATTCATTCACTTTGTAAGGCGTCGATGAGCAGTCCGACACCACCGCCGGCATCAGCAGCACCGCGCAGGCGCACGTCGATGTTGAAATTGATGTTTTGGCTGCTGCTGGTGCCGATCGCCGTGACCGCGGTGTATTTCACCGTCGTGCTCAAATGGAATTACTCTGTCGGCGAGCGCGCCGGATGGGTGCAAAAGTTGAGCCGTAAAGGGTGGCTTTGCAAGACTTGGGAAGGCGAGATGGCGATGGTGTCAATGCCGGGCGCGATTCCCGAAAAATTTCTGTTTACCGTGCGCGAGCCCGCAGTTGCCGAGAGCATCAACCAGGTGATGGGCAAACGCGTCACGCTGCACTACGAAGAAAAAGTTGGATTGCCGACGAGTTGTTTTGGCGAAACCCGGCACTTCGTAAACCAGGTCGTGCAGGTGAGCGATCTGCTGCTGACGCCAGGTTCCGCTCCAGCAGTGCCACCAGTACCGGCGCCGCCCGCACCGCCGACAAAAAACTAGCTCGATGCGACGCGCGATTGTTGGTCGCGGACCTTGCTCAGCGTCGCGATGAACGCGGCGAGCCGTTCACGCTCCTGCGCAACCACCGCAGTCGGCGCGCGCTCGACGAAGCTCGCGTTGCCGAGTTTTGTTTCGGATTTTTGAATCTCGCTTTGCAGCCGCATGATCTCCTTGTCGAGACGTTCGCGCTCTGCATTGGCGTCGATCTCGATTTCGAGCAGCAGCCGATAATCGTCGACTACCGTGATCGGCGCAGCCTGACCATTTGCAGACTGATTGACGTCGTTGACCACGCTGATTGTCGATAGCCGCGCCAGCGCCTGTACGTACGGCGAAAATAGCGTCAGCGTCCTCGCATCGCCTGACGCCACCAATGGCACCTTCAGCGCGGGCGATAACTGCATCTCACTGCGCAGGTTTCGCAGCGCATCGATGATGCGTTTTAGCTGTTGAACGTCGCCATCAGAGTGCGCATCTATTTTCGCGGGTTCACTCTTCGGATACGGCTGAATCATGATCGACGTCACTTGTTCGGCGGTTCGCTTGCCTGCCAGCAGTGAAACCTTTTGCCAAAGCTCCTCGGTTACGAACGGAATGATCGGATGCGCCAGTCGCAGCGCAGCTTCGAGAACTCGGACCAACGTGCGTCGTGTGCCGCGCTTGGTTGCAGAATCGTCCGCCTCGTCGCCCACTGCCAATTGCACCTTGGCGAGCTCGACGTACCAGTCGCAGTATTCGTTCCACACAAACGAGTAGATCGCGCTGGCGACGTTGTCCAACCGGTAATCGGCAAAGCCTTTGGCGACCTCGGCTTCGGTGCGCTGCAGCTCGCCGATGATCCAGCGATCAACGAATGACAGCTGCACGGGCAGGGCGTCGCTCAACGCGCAATCGTGGCCCTCGGTGTTCATCAGCACAAATCGCGTGGCGTTCCACAGCTTGTTGCCGAAATTGCGGTAACCCTCGCAACGCTTGAGATCGAAATTAACGGTGCGGCCGAGCGACGCTGCAGATGCCATGGTGAACCGCAACGCGTCTGCGCCGTACGGTGCGATACCGTTGGGAAACAGTTTGCGTACTTTCGCTGCAACCTTTGGTGCATCCTGCGGCCGCCGCAGCCCGCTGGTGTTCTTGACCACCAGAGACTCGAGATCGATGCCGTCGATGATGTCGAGCGGGTCAAGCGTGTTGCCCTCGCTCTTCGACATCTTGCCGCCCTCGGCGTCGCGAATCATGCCGTGGATGTACACGTCGCGGAACGGCACGCGGCCGGTGAAATGCGTGGTCATCATCACCATGCGTGCGACCCAAAAGAAAATAATGTCGTAGCCGGTGACCAGAACCGTAGACGGCAGATACATGTCGTACGCAAGTTTGTCCTTCACTTCGGGCCAGCCGAGTGTCGAGAACGGCAACATCGCCGACGAAAACCACGTATCGAGCACATCCTGTTCGCGCGTGAGCCGCGCGTCCGCTCCCGCCTGTGCGCGCGCCTCGACTTCGCTGCGGGCTACAAAAACATTGCCGTGCTCGTCGTACCACGCCGGGATCTGATGACCCCACCACAACTGGCGGGAGATGCACCAGTCCTGAATGTTGTTAAGCCACTGGTTGTAAATCGTTTTCCATTGTTCGGGAAAAATGTTGACTTCGCCGCGCGCCACCACGTCGAGTGCCACCTGCGAAATCGATTGGCCGGAATGCAGCGTCCCCGCCGGCGCTGGTTCGCTCATCGCCATGTACCACTGCTCGGATAACATCGGCTCGACCACTTCGCCGGTGCGCTCGCAGCGCGGCACCGCCATTTTGTGCGGCTTTTCTGAAACGACCAGATCCAGTGCGCGCAGATCGGCGAGTACCGCCTTGCGCGCGACGTAGCGGTCCATGCCGCGATATTTGACCGGCGCGTTGTCGTTGATCGTCGCAGTCAGCGTGAAAATCGATATCGGTTCGAGCGCGTGCCGCTGCCCGACAGCGAAATCGTTGAAGTCGTGCGCCGGTGTGATTTTTACCGCGCCGGTGCCGAAATCGACGTCGACGTAATCGTCAGCGATGACCGGAATCGTGCGACCGGTTAGCGGCAGCGACAGCGACCTGCCGACCAGGTGGCGGTAGCGTTCGTCGTTCGGGTTGACCGCAACCGCAACGTCACCCAACATCGTTTCGGGCCGCGTGGTGGCGACCGTGATTGACCCGTTCCCCTCATTTGCACCGTCGACCGCCGGATAGCGAATCTCCCAGATGCGACCGTCTTCCTCCTCGGTTTCAACTTCGAGATCGGCCACTGCCGTTTGCAGCTTCGGATCCCAGTTGACCAGCCGCTTGCCGCGATAGATCAAGCCTTGTTCGTACAACCGCACGAACGTTTCGATGACTACTGCCGACAGGTTCTCGTCCATCGTGAAGTACGCGCGGCTCCAGTCGACCGACGCGCCAAGGCGGCGCATCTGCTGCAGGATTGCCGTGCCCGAAACCTGCTGCCACTTCCACACTTCCTCTACGAACCTTGCGCGTCCAAGCGCGCGTCGATCGACGCCTGTTGCTGCAAGCTGACGCTCGACCACAATCTGCGTCGCGATGCCTGCATGGTCAGTGCCGGGAATCCACAACGTGTTGCAGCCCATCATGCGGTGATAACGAGTCAGCGCATCCATGATGGTCTGGTTGAACGCGTGGCCCATGTGCAAGATGCCGGTGCGGTTCGGCGGCGGCAACTGAATCGAAAACGACAGCTTGCCCGGATCCGTGCCGGCGGAGAAGTAGCCGCGCTCTTCCCAGATCGGCGTCCACCGTGCCTCTATCGCTGCGGGGTCGAAACTCTTGGCGAGCTCTGCGCTGGGTGCTTCTGCGGATGTAGCAGTCATGTTTGAAGTTTAGCGAATCGAGCTTTTCGGCGATCAGCACTCGATTGCCCGCGACCTCTGATGAGGTCTCGCAAATTCGTAAAGCATGCGCGCTTAGATGGACACTCGTGTCCGCCGCGAGCGCCGCCGACATCGGCGTAACACGCGTAGAACTAAAGCCGCACAGTGCGGCCAACGTACAGGATCGGCCCTGTCGGTCGTCCGATGGGCGAACCTGTGGCGGGCTCGAGCGTCAGCTCGAACAACTGCTGCGCTTCGAGCGCGGGCAAGCGCGACACGGGCAGCTCAGTGATTTGTCCTGAAGTCACCAGGCCAAGCGACGTGGGGCTCGTGGCGCTCACAGTCTTGGTCCAAAAGTGCAACGCGCTTCCGGCCGGAACCGGCGTGGCGGCGCCCACAGGCCGCAATCGCAACTGTTGGCCCGCCGTAATTTCAACGACCCATCCCGCAGCGTTGTCGCCAGGCGCTTGCAACACGGCAAGATAGCGTTCGTTCGGTAACGCCGGGCCACGCAGCAGCAACACCGTCGCGAGCACTACCGATGCCGCGATGGCGCTGCCTGCAATCGTCTGCCAGCGACGCAACCTGCGCCACAACGGATCGTTGGCAGAGGTGGCGCCGTGACTTTGCTGCACCACGCGTCCGCCTGGCGCAGCGTCGCGCTGATCAAGGCGCGCCTCAAGCGCTGTCCAGCCTTCGGAAATCGGTTTGTGCGGAACACCGCGCACGGCGAGCGGCAACAGGCGATCCTGCCACGCGTAGACCTCTGCCTGCAGTGCCGCATCTCGCGCCAGCGAGCGCTTGAACTCGCGCCGCTCGTCAGCGCCAAGCGTTCCCAGTACGTATTCACCGGCGGCTACAGTGCGGTCATCGTCGTCGCGCAGGTTCACGATAGACACTCCTTCAGCGCCAGCAGGCCGCGTCGA
>Ga0136638_10000218_pt1 | contig 11950 bp, 7 predicted proteins | sample AntDrymUQ8582206_2_FD_104671 | JGI IMG/M metagenome (GOLD analysis project Ga0136638, IMG submission 104671) | Polar desert sand microbial communities from Dry Valleys, Antarctica - metaG UQ858 (22.06) | ecosystem: Environmental > Terrestrial > Soil > Desert | place: Antarctica: Dry Valley...
CGCGGATGCGCCGCGCGTCTATGTCGAGCGGATCGACATCAACGGCAACACGATGACACAGGACAAGGTGCTGCGTCGCGAGTTCCGCCTCGCCGAGGGCGACGCGTTCAACAGCTTTTCGGTTCGGCGATCGGAAGACCGGATCAAGTCGCTGGGCTTCTTCCAGGAAAAGTTCGAGATCACCCAGCGGCAGGGGAGTGGACCCGACCGCATCATCCTGGAGGCGAACGTCGAGGAGAAGTCGACCGGTGAGCTCCAGCTGTCGGCAGGCTTCTCGAGCCTCGAACGCTTCATCGTCAATGCGTCGATCCGCCAGCGCAATTTCCGCGGCAAGGGGCAGGAACTGCGCGCGAGCGTCAATTACTCGAGTTATTCGAAGTCGGTCGAGCTTGGCTTTACCGAGCCCTATCTGTTCGATCGCAACATTGCCTTGGGCGGCGATATCTTTCGCCGCGATTCGAGCTCGTTCAACTTCATCAACAACGAACGCAACACGACGTACCAGCAGGTCACGACCGGGTTCCAGTTCCGGGTTGGCGTGCCGCTGACCGAATTCTGGTCGGTCGCGGGGCGGTTCGGGGTCAGTCTCGACGAAGTATCGCTCGACGAGTCGACCTACTTCTTCAACGGTGCGTGCGATCCGCTGATCGCGGGACGCTATCTGTGCGATGCGCTGGGCAACCGGACGACCTCATCGATCGGCTACAGCCTGGTCTACAATAATTTGAACAACAACGTCCGCCCCAGCCGTGGGCAACGGGCAGTGTTGAGCCAGGACTTCGCGGGCCTTGGTGGCAACGTCCGCTATCTGCGGACGCGCTTCGACGGTGCCAAATATTGGAACGTCGGCAGCGGTTTCATCGCGTCGGCGAGCCTTGAGGGCGGGTATGTCCTGCCGCTCGAAAGCGACCGTGGCGAAGGCATTGATCCGGTCCGGCTGACCGATCGCTTCTTCCTTGGTGAACCGCAGTTCCGCGGGTTCGACATTCGTGGCGTCGGGCCACGCGTTCAGCGCATCCCCTACGACACCACGACGCCTGATCCGCTCGACCTGGTCACCGACGAGAATCAGATCACCGACGACGCCCTCGGTGGCCGCGCCTATTATCTGGCCCGGCTCGAGCTCGAGATCCCGCTGAGCGCCGGCATCCGCGAGCTTGGCCTGCGTCCGTCGATCTTCGTCGACGCGGGTGCCGTGTTCGGTGTGCGCCGTCCCATTCTGGTAGACGCTCCCAACGGCATAACCCGTGACATCCTGGCTTCGGACGGATCGGCGCAATGCCAGAATACGGCGGGTGGCATCACGAATATCGCCGTGTCAGGAACATGCCCTGTCGGTACGACGCGTGCGCAAAGCACGATTCCGCCGTTCCGCGAAGTATTCTCTGGCGACTCTGCGAAGCCGCGCGTGTCGGTGGGCATCGGCGTCAACTGGAACTCGCCGTTCGGCCCGTTCCGCATCGACCTTGCCAAGGCCCTGATCACCGAAGAGGGCGATCAGACCAAATTGTTCACATTCAACGTAGGAACTCAATTCTGATGACTCAATTCCTGAAAGCTGCGGCGCTGACCGCAGCCTCGCTCACTGCCATCGCCGCTCCCCAAGTCGCCGTCGCGCAGGTCGCGATCGCCGACGTGCAGGCCGCTGTTCAGCGCTCGGCCGCGTTCGTTGCCGCGACAGCGCAGATGCGCACGACCTATGCCACGCAGATTGCCGCATTTGATGCGCGGTCGAAGGTCCTTCAGACCGAGCTGCAGCCGCAGATCACGGCTTTCAACACGGCCCGTGCTGCGCCCAACGCCAACCAGACGGCGCTGCAGACTCAGGCGACTGCCATTCAGCAGCGCCAGCAGGCCGCACAGACTGAACTGCAGCGCCTGTCGCTCCCGATTGCTCGGGCACAGGCTTATGTCGAGGAGCAGATCGCCAGCCGCTTGGAAGCAGCAGTCACTGCGGCGATGGCTGCTCGCCGCGTTACGGTCGTGCTCCAACCGCAAGCAGCTGTGAAGTTTCAGCCGACGGCCGACATCACCGACGCCGTGATCGCAGAGCTTAATCGGACCGTGCCCACTGCCAGCATCACGCCTCCGGCGGGTTGGCAGCCCGGGCAGCAACGTGCCCCTGGTGCCGCCACGCCTGCCCCAGCGCGCCCGACGACGCCCCCGGGGCGCTGATTGGCTGACGTCATGACACTGAACATTGGGGAAGTGATGACGGCGCTGCCGCATCGCTTCCCGATGTTGCTCATCGACCGCGTCGAGGAATTGATCCACGACGATCGCATCGTTGCGATCAAGGCTGTCACGATCAACGAGCCATTCTTCGCCGGACATTTTCCCGGTCGGCCGATCATGCCGGGCGTCCTCATCGTCGAGGCGCTGGCGCAGGCGGCCGGTGTGCTCGCGGTTGAGTCGATGGGACTGCGGGACTCGGGCAAGCTCGTTTATTTCATGGCGATCGAGGCGGCCAAGTTCCGCGCCCCCGTGACGCCAGGTGTGCTCCTCCGCCTCGAAGTCGCGATCGTGCAGAAGCGCAAAAGCGTGTGCAAGTTCGCAGGGCGTGCTCTCGTCGGCGACCGGTTGGCGGCTGAGGCCAGCTTCACGGCGATGATCGGCGACGCGCCCGCCTAGCTTGCCTCGGCCAGGCGTTCTGTTTAGGGACGCGCACTGTCGCTGGTCGGAAACCAGCGCTCTTGAGTCTCAGAGGCCTTCAACCCGTGAAAACAAATCTGCATCCCGAATATCACATGATCAAGGTCCAGATGACCGATGGTACCGTGTTCGAGACACGCTCGACCTGGGGCAAGGAAGGCGACCTGATGACGCTCGAGATCGATCCGCTCGCACACCCGGCCTGGACCGGCGGCAAGGGCTCCATGCTCGATGCAGGCGGGCAGGTCGCGCGCTTCAACAAGCGTTTTGGCGGGCTGACTCTCAAGAAGTAGCGATGGTTGCAGCCGACGTCGTGCGGTTGGCAATCAAATCTTCAGTTGCGCGGTGCATGACACCCTCGCGGGCCCCACGGGTGCCTCGCTAGGGAGACGCCTGCCGGCATGTTACTCAGTTCCAAGATACGACTGGCGTGCTGGCTGGCAGCGTTGCTGACCGTTGCGCTGTCGCTTGCGACGTTCGGCGTCATCGGTCGCCTGACCGAGAGCAATGCCGCAGCAAGTCGAACGGCAGTAGCATCGCTGGCGCACAATGTTCGCGACCGGGAGTTGAGCGACCTACGCCGCCTGCTTTTCGCGGCAACGGCGGACCGGACAGCACAGCGATTACCGGCGGAGCAGGCACTTAGACTGCGCCTAGAACTTCGCCGCTTCGAACAATCGAATTCGGCCGACCCACGCAGCCGGTCCAGCAGCGGTCGCGGACTGGAGGACGCCACGGCAGTCTTCTCGTCGGCAGCATCGGACGTCATCACCGCCGCCGAGCGGGGTCAACGGCTAGGCGTGAAGCTCGACGACTATCGGGCAGCGGTCGGCAATCTGGAATCCAAGCGGTTCGCCGAACATCGCCGCTCGACGCAGGCAGCTGAGAACGCTCAACGACACGCGAGCAAGGTCATCGGCTGGTGGAGTCTCGCCCTCGCAGCGGGGGCAGCAGCCTTGGTCGCTATTCTGGTCATGCTGGCAAGTTGGATCGAGCGACGCGTCGTCGGTCCGCTCAGTGCGTTGGTGGAAGCGTTGACCAGCCTCGACAGTGCCGCTCCCGGACTGGAGTCTCCGCATCTCGATCGCAAGGACGAGCTTGGTTCGCTGGCCCGAGGCGTTCACGCCTTTCGAGGCGTCCTGGTCGACCGGCAAAACGCGCTTGAGCAGGTCGAATTCGTAGCTCGCCATGACTCGTTGACACGGCTGCCCAATCGCATGTTGTTCGACGAACGCCTCGAACGCGAGATCGTGGACGCGAATGCGGCCGATCGTCAATTCGCGCTGCTGTGCATCGATGTCGACCGCTTCAAGGAAACGAACGACACCTTGGGTCACGTTGGCGGCGATGCCCTGTTACGCGAGATTGCGGACGTTCTGCGCTCAACCTGCAGCAACGGTGAGACGATTTGCCGGGTCGGCGGTGATGAGTTCTCGATCATCCAATGCAGCCATGACCAGCCTGCTGCCGCGCGCGTGTTATCCGACCGCCTGCTCGCAGCTCTGGCTGCGCGCGGCTTGGCCACAGCGGCACCGATCGCGGTCAGCATCGGCGTGGCCATCTACCCCCTCGACGGCAGCGACGAGACGGCATTGCGACACAATGCCGATCTGGCGTTGTACCGCGCGAAGAACGCGGGGCGTGGACGTGCCGCTTTCTTCGGCGGAAACGACGCGACACCTGCTGCACGCAGTGCGGCTCGTCTGCCGCTCGCGATGGAAATGAAATCCGCACTGGCGAAAGGGGAGTTCAGGCTCGACTATCAACCCAAGATGCGGACGCGAACGAACGAGATCGACAGCGTCGAAGCACTCGTTCGGTGGCAGCATCCACAGCATGGCTTGATCGCGCCCGACGACTTCATCTCGACGGCCGAGCGTATCGGTCAAATCCGCGCCCTGACCGAGTGGACGCTTCGGCAGGCCGTCGCTGATCAGGCAGTGCTCGTTGCCCACGGAAATCCATTGCCTGTGTACGTCAACATCTCTGGCAAGCTGGTCGGTGACGCGGACTTCGCCAGAACCTTGCTCGATATCGTTCGGCATAGTTCTGGTGTCATGGGGCTGGAGATCACCGAGACTGCGGTGATCGACAATCCGGAGAATGCCTTTGCGCATCTCCATCAGTTCGTCGAAGCGGGCGTGCGGGTTGCGATCGACGATTACGGTGCCGGCATGTCGTCGCTCAACTACCTCAAGCGCTTGCCGGCGCACGAACTCAAGATCGACCGCGCTTTCGTCAGCGGTATCTCCCGCAGCAATCGTGACCCGCTGCTGGTCCGCTCCACGATCGATCTTGCGCACGCCCTTGGTATGGAAGTCACGGCGGAAGGCGTCGAAACGCCAGCGGCACTTGCGCTGCTCAGCGTCATGGGCTGCGACCTGGTGCAAGGGTTCCTGATCGCACGTCCGATGCCGCTTGCCGAACTGTTAACGTATCTGGCGTCGCAGAACGTGCGAGGGGCCGGGGACCAGACCGCCGTACGGGCGCGCAGTGGCTGAATGGTGAATGATCCGGCAACTGCGAAAGTTGCCCATCGGTTAAAGCCGGAGCCTCCAGGGTCCTTTTCAAAAAGGGATCACAGGGCATCAGGTCATGACCAGACTTCGTACCATTGGAACATCGGTAATCGCACTTGCCACATTGTCGCTGACGGCGGGGGGTGCCTTTGCGCAGACCACGACGGCCTCCGCCAAGCCGTTGAAGCCGCAGTATCGCAACATCCAGGCATACTACCGCAATATCCAGGCGTACTCGGGCCCGATCAACCCGTTCTATCGCAACATTCAGGCGTATTGGGGCGACATCAATCCGTTCTATCGCAACATTCAAGTCTATTGGGGGGATCTCAATCCCCTGTATCGCAATATCCAGGTCTATTCGGCAACCAACGTGAACGACTATCGCAACGTCGGCGCGTTCTGGGAGAAGACCGGCGGACTCTGGAGTGAGATCGACGCGCTTGCTGGTGCACCCGCAACTGCAGCAACCGCCGCCGCTTTGCTGCAGAAGATGAACCAGCTAAACCAGACGAGTGAGCATTTCTTCGGCGCGCGTGTCGTCGCGGCCAAGGGCGGGACGTTCGACACAAGCTTTGCTAATCCGCTGTATGCAAAATTCGGCATCGATCCGGCCAATGGTGCGTCGATCGGAAAGCTTTCAGGCGAGGATCGTGCTCGCTTCTTCATGTCCTACTACGACAACCTGATGGCTTTTTCGGGCCGCGATCATGTCGATCACTGGATGAAGACGGCGAATTGGACGCCGCGCATTACGCAGATCCAAGGCTCGGGTACCGGCACGATTATCGGCCTGGTCGATCTCAACGTTGTCGGCGACGCCGATATCATGTCGAAGACGATCTACAACGGCGGCTTCTCGACCTATTCGAACGGCCACGGTGCTGCGGTCGGGAGCCTGATGGTTGCCGCGCATGACGGCAGGGGGGTCATGGGCATCGCGCCCAATGCAAAAATTGCAGCCTTCAACCCGTTCGACGCGACCGGCAGCGCCGACTTCGCAAGCGTCAAGCGCGGCATCGTCGAGGTCACCAATCGTGGAGCCCGGGTCGTCAATTTGTCGCTGGGGGTGCCGGGCTCCACGCTGCACGGCGACTGGCGCGCGCTTTTCGCTTCCTCGGAGATCAAGGACCGCAAGGACAAGACGGTCTATGTGCTTGCCGCCGGCAACGACGGCATCACACAGGCCGCGCACGTCAACTGGAAGGACGTCTTCGACAGCGCCTTTCTCGTCGTGGGCTCCGTCGCGCCCGATGGAACGATCTCGAGCTTTTCCAACCGACCAGGCAAGACCTGCCTGCTCGACGACACGACATGCAAGAACAGCATCAAGTACAATGAGAGCGGCTTGTTGATGAACCGCTTCATCGTAGCGCCAGGCGAATTGATTCTGGTGTCGGACGACAAGGGCGGCGTGACGCGACACTCGGGCACATCGTTCGCGGCACCAATGGTCACGGGCGCAATTGCGCTTCTGCACGATCGTTGGCCATGGCTGAAAGACAAGCCGCTCGATACGTTGAAGGCGATCCTGGGATCCGCGCGGGACATGGGTGCGCCTGGTATCGACGAAGTCTATGGTGTTGGGATGCTCGACGTCGAGGCCTCGCAGTCGCCGCTGAACTTCGCGGAGATGAAATACTATCAGCCGAAGTCGACCGTCACGACGACGGACGTGACCACGACGAATGTGAACGAGGTCAAGGTCGCGACAGTGCTGGCCGGTGGCGTTCAGTCGTCCTGGGAAACCAAGAGCCTGTACTTCTCCGCGTTCGAGAAGCTGGATGGAGCGGAACGCGACTTCGCTATCCCGCTGTCGACACGACTAGTCGGCGGTACGCTTCATGGGGAGCAGTTTCAGGACTTCGTGTACAACCGGATGGTCGCGTGGATGAAATCACCTACGGGCACCTCGGGCTCGGGTGGCTTCACCGATTTCGCCCGTCGCGCCCAGCTGCCCGTACGCGGCGAATGGGGCTTCTCCACGACTGCGCGTCTTGCCAACAACGCCGCGGTCGCGGCGGGCTTTCGCGATGTAGGCCTGCGCACGGAGCTGCATGTCGATGCTCCGTCGGGCGGACTCGGCTTCAGCGTCGGTCAGGGTGACGGTTTCACATTGGGCCATCAGGACGGCTTTGGACTGACGTCGGACTATGACACGGCGAATGGCGGCGTGAACCCAGTGCTCGGCTTTGCTTCCGGCGGTGCTTATGCCAGCGTCCGGGTGGAAGCGGCCAAGGGATTGCAACTGACCTTGGGCGCGACGCAACGCAACGATAAGCGGAGCACTGACGCCAACACGATCGCCAGATCGCGCGGGAACAAGAATATCCTCGCCTTCCTGGTCCCGTATGAAGCGAGCGCTGCAAGCGTCGGCGTCAGCTATACGGTTTCGCCCGCGGTCACCGTAACGGGGTCCTATACTCGCCTGGACGAGGGCAACGGAATGCTGGGCGTCCGCTCGCTCGACCCGACCGATCTGGCGGACGGCGCGAACACCGATGCCGTGACCATGGGGGCCAATGTCGACGTAGGACGCGGCCTCAGTCTGGCGTTTTCGGCGACTCGGTCGAAAACCGGCAGCGACGGCGACGCGGCGTTGCGGGTAGCCGAAGGCGGACTGACCGGCTCGGCGTATCAGATCGCGGTCGCCAAGGAGCGCGTGTTGGGCCGCAACGATCGCGTCCGACTGTCGCTCGCCTCACCCCTGTCGGTCAGCGGTGGACAGGTCGAATTCTCCTCGATCATGGTCACCGATCGTCGGACGGGCGAAAAGGGCCTGGTTACGCAGAGCTTCGATGCGGCAACCAAGCGCCGTCTGGTCGCCGAGGGCTTGTACGGAGTGTCGCTTCTCGATGGAGCTGGCGAGTTCAGCGCCTTTGGTCGCGGCGAGATCGGCAACTCGCAGATCGATAGCCTGGGTGTGACCTTCGGTGGCCGCTTCAGCCTCGGCTTCTAGGACGCTGGCTTTACCTTTGCTGAAGGTGTTCCGGCTACCACCGGGACATGCGCAGACCGGGTACTGACACCTTGATCAAGATGTTCGGCGCCGTCGTGATTTTGATCGCGGCGGCGTCGACATCTGCCAAAGCGACCGGGCTGTCAGCCTATGACCGGCACGTCGAGGCTGCAAAGAAGAGCATGATGGCGGTGCCCGATCAGGCACTGACCCACGCGCGTCGCGCTCACGCCGCAGCTGCAGCGATGAGCGGTGCGCGGGAGCGACTCCTGGCGCAGGCGCAGGCGCAGGGATTGGAGGCCGAAGCCCTGAACCGGGTGAACAAGCCCGAACAGGCCCGAGTGATGATCGAACGCACGCTAGCCGATGTGCAACGGCTCGCGCCGAATTCCAAACTGCATGGCGAGATCCTGTCGACCACCGCTTCGGTCAATTGGATGCTGGGCAATGTTCAGCAAGCACTGGGCCAGTTCCAGCAAGCATACGAAATCTATGGCAAGGTCAACGAGCCACGCTCACAAGCAAAAACGTTGCAATATATCGGTACGATCTACTTCGACGCACGTGATTACCCACGGATGCTCAAATACTATACGCAGTCGGCCGAAGTCTTTCAGGGCGATCCGGCGCTGACGGTCGCCGCGTTCAATAATCAGGGCGATGCGCTGAAGGAAATGCGACGCTATGCCGAAGCGATCGCCAGCTATGGCAAAGCGTTGCGGGTCGCGCGTCGGATCAACAGTTCCGTTCTCGAAGTACGCATCCTCACCAACCTTGCGTCCGCGCACATGCAGCGCGGCGACCATGTTCGCGCCGACAGCTTCGCGGCAGCCGGCCTGAGCCGCGCGGCGGGCCAGAACACCGGTTGGGAACCGTTCCTCTGGGGGGTCAAGGCACAGGTCGCTTTTGCTCGAAAGGATAACGAAGCAGCCACGAGGTATCTGTCGCGAACGTTTCAGACCACCGACCTCACCAAGACGACGATGCAGTTCCGCGAATTTCACGAGACGGGTTATCGCCTGTTCCAGGCCAAGGGCGATTATCAGGCGTCGCTGGTGCACCTCACCGCCTTCAAGCGACTCGACGACGAGTCGAGGGATGTTGCCGTTTCGACCAATTCAGCGCTGCTTGGAGCGCGCTTCGACTTCGCCAACCAGGCGCTCAACATCGCCAAGCTGAAGGCACAGCGATTGCAGAGCGATGTCGCGCTCGAACGGTCGCGGTCGCGGCTGAACAGCATGGCCCTTTATGGCCTGGTCGGAGCCTTGGTGGTCGCAGCGGTCGTCCTGGTCGGAACAATGCTCGCGCTGTTTTCGATCCGCCGCAGTCGCAATGCGGTGTCGAGCGCCAACGATACGCTGAGCAACGTGAATGCGAAGCTGGAGAAGGCGCTGACCGCGAAGACCCGCTTTCTGGCGACGACGAGTCATGAAATTCGGACCCCGCTCAACGGAATTCTCGGCATGACGGAAATCATGCTACACGACGACGCCCTGATCGGCACGCAGCGGGAGCGTGTTCGGATCGTGCACGACGCGGGTGAGACGATGAAGGCTCTGGTCGACGATATTCTCGACGTCGCGAAGATCGAAACCGGCAAGCTTTCCATCGAACAGGCGGCTGTCCAGTTGAAGCCGCTGCTCGAAGGGGTAGCCAGCCTTTGGGCATCGCAGGCGGAGGCGAAGGGGCTGACGCTTACGGTCGAGCTTGAAGCTTGCCCTGTCGCCATGATCGGCGACGCACGGAGGCTTCGCCAGATCGTCTTCAACCTGATGTCGAACGCGATCAAGTTTACCGATCGCGGGTCGGTGGCGCTCGTCGCTGCTGCCCACGGGGACGAGCTGCGGATGAGCGTTACGGATACCGGCATCGGCATCGAGCAGGAAGAGATCGAGGCAGTATTCGATTCCTTCCACCAGGTCGACGGCGACCTGACGCGCCAGTTCGGAGGAACCGGCCTCGGCCTCGCCATATGTCGCGACTTGGCACGAGCGATGGGCGGATCGGTCGAACTCGTGAGTGCAATCGGTGTCGGGTCGACTTTCACGGTCCGGCTGCCGCTGGCGCTGCCGTGCGTCGTTGCCCTGCGAACAGCATCGACTGCCTGGCCAAGAGTGATGTCGGACGCCGCGTTGCTCCTGGTCGAGAACAACCCGCTGCGTCGAAGCATAATCACCGCCGCGGTATCCGAGAACGTCGCCAGTATCGTGGCCGTGAGTAGCGACGACATCGGCGATGCTGCTGCTCGCCAGGTGCACCATGTCATACTCGACGCCGACGTGTTCGACGATGACTTGATACTGCGTGACTTCGTCGTCGACATGGCAAGTCCGCCGAATTGCACGATCGTGACCTTGCTCTGCAGCGCGCCTCTGACCGCCGACCGCTACGCGTTGCTGGCACGGAGCGGCGTGACCCTCTTCCTGCAGCGGCCGTTGACCGTCGACGACCTGCTGAACGCTCTGGCAAGTGCGAACGAGGTGCGCACGGTCGAGCGTCACAAGCAGGATGTCGCGCTTGATACCGCGGTGGCCGCATGATGCCCGGGGCGGATCCCCGTGCCGACGCACCGTCGTTGCGCGTCCTGTTCGTGGAAGACGACGCGATGAACCGGCGGGTCGTGCGCGATATGTTGAGCGTCGCGGGTGCTCAGATGGAAGAGGCGGATCGAGCCGAGCTTGGACTGCGCATGATCGGCGACAACCATTACGACCTGATACTGATGGATCTGCGCATGCCGGGCATGGACGGACTGACCGCGATACGGCAGATCCGTGCCCGGCCCGATGCAAAGGCGTTGGTCCCGATCGTTGTCGTCACCGCCGACACTGCTGTCGACATCCGCGCCGATTGCATCGCGAGCGGCGCGAACGACGTCTTGCTGAAACCGGTCGCCATGCAGGACCTGTTCGACGCCATGGGCCGCATCATCGCGGGACACGGTGACCGCACGACGCTGATCTGATCCTCAGCGCCGCTGCGCGGACAGGGTGTCTGTAACCACGACTCGCCACGAGCCGTCAAAGCGCGTCGCGAGCCGATACTAACCGATTGATTACGAACGACTTTCCGACAGTTCCATCTGTCAAAAGGCGTCATAGACAGTCAGGGTTGAAAGTGCTTGGCGAGTGAAAATGGTGACTGGCAGACACGCTGCTAACCACTGTTTTCGGAGCCTTGTCATGCCGCTCAATTGTCGCACCATCCGCACCCTAGTCCGGGCCGAACGTCCTGGCATGTGGGCGGCTCGAAACGGCCTCAATCTGGTCATCGCCGCCAGCGGCTCGCCAACATGGTCGCTGCGCTATTCGACGCGCGACGGCACGCGCCGCTTGATGAAGCTGGCGGATTATGAGCCGATCGATGAAGCGTCCCTAGCAGCGCTTGAAGCTGAGGCGGCGGAACATCGCAAGGCGATCAGGGCAGGGCGCGATCCGTTAGCCGACCGTGCGGCAGTCGCACCGTCGGCGGTCGCACGGTCGCAACCTAGAGGCGAGACGTTCCGCGACGCCGCGCTTGCATTCATTGCTGAGAACAAGCCCGGATGGAAAAACCCTAAGCATTGCCAGCAATGGGAAAACACGCTCGAAACCTATGCCTATCCGCTGATCGGCGACACACTGACGCACGCCGTCACGATGGACGATGTGAAGCGAATCCTACAGCAACCCTATAGGCGTGGCAGCTTCGTCGGGACGCTATGGGGCGGCGCGCGTGAGACGGCTTCACGGGTGCGCAGTCGGATCGAAATTGTTATCAACGCTGCGAAGGCCAAGGCCCTTGCCGATAATGCCGATCGCGAGCGGCAAGCGCTTTGGTC
>Ga0136638_10000219_pt1 | contig 11948 bp, 9 predicted proteins | sample AntDrymUQ8582206_2_FD_104671 | JGI IMG/M metagenome (GOLD analysis project Ga0136638, IMG submission 104671) | Polar desert sand microbial communities from Dry Valleys, Antarctica - metaG UQ858 (22.06) | ecosystem: Environmental > Terrestrial > Soil > Desert | place: Antarctica: Dry Valley...
GCCGTCGTCGCGCGCAGGGCGTCCATGCCGTCGGTGAGGCGCGCCGCGTCGCCCGTGGCCCCGAGCCGCTCGAACGCCCGCACGCGCCCCTCGGCGAGCGCCTGTCGCTGGCTCTCGCGCCCGCCAACGTCCGGCAGCGCGCCCGTCCACAACAGGGCAGCGACGTCTTCAAACCTCACCGCGCCCGCGAGCCGCTCGATATCATGGCCAGCGACCACGAGCCTCCCCCGCTCGCCATCGACCTCGCTGAGCCGGGTATCCGCCACCACCACGCCCTCGAGCCCGCCTGTCACCGCCGTCGTCGTCGTATCCATCGTCACTCCTCCTGGCACGGAGCTTGATACCGGCCTCGACATTGATCAACGTTGATTCGACAATCCATCTCTCCCGCCACCCCTTCCTTCCGCCGCGGGTGTACGCTCACGGCATGATCGCAGCGATCGCAGGGGACATCGTCGGCTCGACGCACGAGCGCAGCGGCACCAAGCAAACGGACTTCACGCTGTTCACCCGAAGCAGCAGATTTACGGATGACACCGTGATGACGCTCGCTGTGGCGGATTGCCTGATGAATGGGAGGCCGTACGCACAGACGCTGCGCACGTACGGTCGCCGCTACCCCGATCGCGGATACGGCGGGATCTTTAAAAAATGGCTCGCGGACGACGCGATGGGCCCGTACCAGAGCTTCGGCAACGGGTCGGCGATGCGCGTCGGGCCGGTCGGGTTCGCCATGCCGGACATCGACGCGGTGATGGCCGAGGCCCGGCGCAGCGCCGAGGTGACCCACGATCACCCCGAGGGCATCAAGGGCGCGCAGGCCCTCGCGGTGGCGATCTTCCTCGCCCATCGCGGCGCCGACAAGCCGACGATCCGCCGCGAGATCGCGGGGCGGTTCGGCTACGACCTGCAACGCACGGTCGCCAGCATCCGTCCGGACTACGCCTTCGACGTCACCTGCCAGGGCTCGGTGCCGGAGGCGATCGTCGCGTTCCTCGACAGCGACGACGTCGAGAGCGCGATCCGCCTGGCGGTGTCGCTCGGCGGCGACGCAGACACCCTGGCGAGCATGGCCGGCGCGCTCGCCCAGGCGCACTACCGGGTCGTGCCGCCGGCGATCGTCGCCGAGGTGCGCGCGCGCCTCGATCCGGAGCTGTGGACGCTCAACGAGGCGTTCTGCGCCCGCCACGGTATCGTGCACGACGGCAGCCCGCGCTGAGGTCGCTACCAGGACGGTGCTTGCTCGAGCTTATACAGGAGACTCCGATGAGCCAGATCCGGATCTCAGAGATTTTGGACTACCTCTACAAGGGCTGAGTCTGATGCCCACCCCGCGCGCGATGAAGCTCCGTGATCCGGTTTGAAAATGGAAAAGCCCAGGCCGATGACGGTCTGGGCTTCCCCGAGTTGCTGAGCCGGAAGGGAGTCTCTTCGCAGAAGGGCTGCTCGAGACGCCGAAGACGTCGAGCTGTTCGAGCTGTTCGGCGTGGGTCATCGCTTCACCATGGCGGGGGCAGCGGTCGCAGGCGTGTGCGGTCACAGCACCATCACGACGCCTTCACCCGGGACGTGCTCGGGGAGATACAGCCGGAACGTGGAGCCGCGTCCGGGCGTGCTCTCGACCTCGATCCGTCCCGCGTGGGCGAGGACGATCTTGCGGACGATGTACAGCCCCAGGCCCGCGCCCGGGATCGACTCGCGCGCGAGGCCGACTCGCGTGAACGGCTCGAAGATCCGCCGCACCTCGGCCTCGTCCATCCCCACGCCGACGTCGCGGACCGAGACCACCACCTCACCGCGGCCGGCCGTGACGCCGACCTTGATGGTCCCGCCGGCCGGCGAGTACTTGACCGCGTTACTGATGAGATTGACGACCGCTTGCTCGACGCGCAGCGCGTCGCAGCGGACCATCGCAGCCTCGCCTTCGACCTCGAGCTCGAGCGGGTGCCGCTGCGACTGCTCGGCGAACGGCTCCACGGCCTCGCGCACCAGCTTGCGCAGGTCGTGGAGCTCCGGCTTGAGCTCGAGGTCGCCGGCCTCGATCCGGGCCATGTCCAGGAAATCTCCGACCATGCGCTCGAGGTGTGCGGTCTGGCGAGCCACGATCTCGAGCGTCTTCCGCGTCCGCGCCTCCGTGACCGGGCGCCCGGAGTCGTGCGCCGACACAGCGATACGCAGGACATTTAGCGGGTTGCGAAGGTCGTGCGCGACGCCGCCGAGGAATGTCATCTGCGCCTGCCGCTGGGCCGCGATACAGGCGGCCATATGATTGAACTGCAGCGCGACATCACGAAGCTCGGGGGGGCCGTCCTCCGCGGCGCGCGCCTCCCGGTCGCCGCGCTCGAAGGCCTGGATCGCCCGCATGATCCCCCACAGCGGCTTGAACGCCCGCGTGCGCAGCCACCACAGCACGATACCGGCGACGAGCACCAGGAGGACGCTGGCGGTGAGGCCGATCGCGTTCGCCAGCCGGTCCCAGCGCATCGCGCTCTCCTTGGCGCTGCGCGCGTCGGCCACGTTGATGTTGACCAGCTCCTCGACTGCGGCGAAGGCCACACCGCGCAGACGCTCGATCTCGGCCCCGGGCGCGGGCTCCTGCGACGCCCTGATGTACTCCTCGACGCGTTGCACGGCCTCGCGGTGGATGGCGGCCTCCCGCGTGGACATCACGAAGCGGGCGGCCCTGGCGAGCTTGGTGGTGAGGTCACCGACGAGGTCCTCGCGGACCAGCAGATCGACCGAACGACTGTGGAGCAGGAGATCGATCTCGATCTCCTCGGCGAGGCGGACGCTCTCCACCGCGGAGGCGAGCGACAGGCTCGTCCGGTGGATGAAGGTCGTCAATACGATCAGCGCCGTCGCCACCACCAGCGCCACCGTGATGACGAGGATCGTCACCCAGGTCAGGATTGACCGGAGAGAGATCGGAGCGCGGCGCTCGAACATCGAAGGTCTCATTTCTCGCAGAGTTCCCTATCGTAACGCTACCCTCTCGAGGAATGCGCGTCAATCGTACTGCCCGACGCTTCTACCCGGGGTTTACCCGAGGCAGGCGCATGCGGGCCCCGCATTTGCGGCAGACGGTTGCGAACACACCGAAGTATCGCGTCATGTGAAAACCTACCCGATGGACCGGCGCCGTCAGCGTTGCTCCAACCACTCGCGGGTGACGCCGGTGGTCCAGCGGAGGCCGTCCTGCAGCGGGTATTCGCCGCCGCCGCCGCGCTGCGCCGCTTCGGTGGCCACCTCGCGCAGGGCATATTTCTCCACCAGCTTGTGCTCGCGCTGGAAGACCGTGCCGGTGGTTTCCAGCCAGCGCGAACGGATCTCCTGCGCCAGCTCGGCCAGGCCGTAGTCATCGAAGCCCTGCGCCGCCATCCACTGCAGCGGCGCCCAGCCATTGGGACGGTCCCACTGCTCACCGCTGGCCTGCTCGGTGGTGGCGAAGCCGCCGGGCGCCAGCAGCCGATGCCGCACTGTGGCGGCGACGGCGTGGGCCTGCGCGCGGCTGGCGCTGCCGGTGAACAGCGGCACCACCGTGGCGCCGGTCAGCGCGACGCGGCGCCGTTGCAGGCGCCAGTCGTGGTCGAAATAGGCGCCCTCGACCGGATCCCAGAGCAGCGCGTCAATCGCGCTGAGGCGCCGCGTAGCGGCCGCCGCGAAGACATCGGCGACGGCGCTGTCGCCGGCCTCTCGGCTCAAGCGGGCGATGGTGCATTCCAGCCGGTGCAGCAAGGCGTTGAGGTCCACCGGCAGCAAGCTGGTGGTGCGAATGCTGGCCAGCCCCGCGGCCGCGCCCGGCTCGACCGGCTCCTGCAGCCAGCGGCTACTGAAATCCCAGCCCGATTCGGCGGCCGCGCGCAGATCGCGATAGACCTCGGCCGGCGGGCGCTGCGACTGCGCCGCAGTCGCCACGTCCTCGCGCCACGACTCCTCGCGCGGCGTGCAGCGATCGTCCCAGTAGCGATTGAGCACGCGGCCATCGGCCAGCGCCACCACCCGGCGGTGGGCCTGGCCAGGCGCCAGGCCGTCGGCGCCCTCCATCCAGAACGCGTGCTCACGCAGCAGTTGCGGCAGGTAGTCCCGCATCGGCGGTCCGCCGTGCTGTTCGCACAGTTGTGCCATCAATGCGAACACCGGCGGCTGGGACCGGCTCAGGTAATAGGTGCGGGTGCCGTTGGGGACCCGCCCGTAGGTGTCGATCAGGTACGCGAAGTTGTCGGTCATCGACTCCAGCAGCGCCTGGCAACCGCTGGCGGCCAACCCCAGCATGGTGAAGTACGAATCCCAGTAGTACAGCTCGGTGAAACGGCCGCCGGGCACCACATAATCGTGCGGCAGCGGCAGCAGCGAGCCGTGCAGCGGATGCGTGCGCGGCGCGCGGGTCAGCACCGGCCACAGGCCATCGATGTGCGCCGCCATGGACTGGCCGGGGATCGAGACATATTCGCTCGGAACGACCCCCGGCGCGTCGAAGAAGCGGTGGACAAAACCCGCCAGGTCGAAGCCGGCCTCGCCGCAGACGGCCCGGTAGGTGGCCATGATCACCCGCGGTTCGGCCCGCGGCGCGCAGTCGACGAAGGTCTTGCTGTCCGGGAAGACACGCTCGCGTTGCACTGCAACGAACAGCTCCTGGTAGCGGTCGGCCGGCGTGAGGACGTCGGCCTCGGGGGCGTGGCTGGCGTCGCGCTGGCGCTGCCCCGGATCGGTCCGCGCGTTCATCCTATTCGCTGTAGTTCCAGAGCAAGCCGCCGTCCACAACCAGGGTTGCCCCCGTGATGTAACTAGCGTCGTCGCCGGCGAGGAAAGCCACCAGCCCGGCCACGTCCTCCGGTTTACCCAGGCGACCTGCCGGAATCTTCGCCTGCAGCTGCGCCAGCCGGTCGGCGTCATCGAGCAATTTGGCGTTGATCGGCGTGCGGATCGCGCCCGGCGCGATGTTGTTGACGGTGATGCCCAGCGGCGCCAGCTCGATCGCCGCGTTGCGCATCATCATCTTCAGCCCACCCTTGCTGGCGCAGTAGGGCGTGAAGCCCGGGAACGGCAGGTCCGCGTGGACCGAGCTGATGTTGATCACCCGGCCAGGCCGCCCGGCGGCCTTCAAGCGCGCGGCGAAGGCCTGGGTCAGGAACATCGGCCCCTTGAGGTTGACGTCCAGCACCTGCTGCCAGTCTTCCTCGGTGACCTCCAGCAGGCCGGCCTTGATCTGCACGCCGGCATTGTTCACCAGCACGTCGAGCTGGCCGAACAGCGCGTGGGCGCGGTCGACCATCGCACGCACCGCGGCCACGTCGGAGACATCGGCCACCAGGATCTCGCAACGCCGCCCCAGCGCGGTGATCTGCTGGTGGGCCTGTTGCGCGCGCTCGTCATCGTGCAGCACGTTTAGCGCGATGTCAGCACCCTCGCGCGCAAGCCGCAGCGCGATGCCCAGGCCGATGCCCTGGGCGGCGCCAGTGACCAGCGCGATCTTGTGTTTCAGTGTCATCGTGATGTGGGCCTCTGGCATTTTCCCCCGAGTTCCGCGGGCGAGCGCAGCTTTTCAGTCCCGGCCGCGACCGCGGCCTCGAGGGCATTTCAATCTTACGCACATCGCCGCTGTCCGGGGGCGCTTGCATGTCACCCCATGATGACCCGGTGATATACGTGCGGCGTGCACCCGGCCGAGCCCCCGAGCCCTCGTGATCCGGCCCTCCGCCACGCGCTGCTGAGCGCGCAGGCGGGCTCGACCACCCGCCTCTGGGAGATGGACACGAGCGAGCTGCGTGTCGGGCGCGCCTCGAGGCGCGTGGTGTGATCTTCGACGTGGCGCCGACGATCGCTGCATCGAAGGCTCGGCCCGAGCTGGTCGCGCTGCCGTTCAAGCCGGGGGCGCTGCGCGGACTCTCCGAGCGCCTCATCGTCTCGCACCACGAGAACAACTATGGCGGCGCCGTCCGCAACCTCCACCGCGTGGAGCAGGAACTGGCGCAACTCGCCAGGGATGCGCCGCCCTTTATGACCGCAACTCTACGCCAGAGCGAGCTCGGCTACCGTAACTCGAAGGCGTTGCACGAGGCGTACTTCGGCAACCTCGGCGGTGATGGCCGCCGCTCCGGACCCATTGAGACGGCGTTGACCGGCAGCTTCGGCTCGGCGGGTCGCTGGGAGGAACAGTTCAAGACCGCGGGTATGGGTCTGGGCGGCGGGAGCGGCTGGGTCATCCTGGGGCTCGAGCTCGATACAGGCGGGCTGCGCATCGTCGGCTCTGGCAACCACACGCAGGTGCAGGCCCTGAGCGTGCCGTTGCTCGTGATGGACATGTACGAGCACAGCTACCAGATGGATTACGGCGCCGCGGTCGCGCCCTACATCGACGCGTTCTTTGCGAACGTGCAGTGGGACGAGGTCAACCGCAGGTACGAAGCTGGCCGGGCCGCCAGCAGGGTTCTACAGGAGTAGAGCCGTGGACCCGCACCGCACTGCGCTGCGGGTCCCTGAGATTCGACCGGGCTGCGAGATGGGGGATTTCTTGCCGTATGTCGACCTCGGGCCGGCAAGCTCGCCGCCCGGATCGCCGTCGGCTACGAGCACGTGTGCTTCGTGCTCACGGACGGGAGCGAAATGGTTGATCAACGTTGATTCGACGATCCATGATCGACCGTGGTGATATCTTGCCGACATGAGCAAGCGGGGCGAGGTGGACGAGGCGAGCTCGCTGTCCGGGCGCGAGGCGGCGGCCCTGCTCGGTGTCAAGCGCGAGACGTTGTATGCGTACGCGAGCCGGGGTTTATTGCGCAGCGAGCCGGGCGGGGCCGGTCGCGGGCGCCTCTACAACCGCGAGGACCTCGAGCGGCTCAAGGCCCGACATGACGCGAGGTCCGGGCATGGTCCGGTCGCTGCGGGGGCGCTGCGCTGGGGCGAGCCGGTGCTCGAGTCGGCGCTCACCGCGATCGATCCGTCGGGGCCGCGCTATCGTGGGCGGCCGGCGCTCGAGCTGGCCGCGTCGACGAGCTTCGAGGCGGTCGCCGAGTTGCTGTGGTCCGGCGTGCTGCCCGAGCCTGCCCCGCGCTGGGAGGCACAGGGCGCCGGGCTACGGGTCGCCTCGCTGACCGCCCTGTTGCCCGGGGGTGCCCCGCCGCTCGTGACCCTCGCTATCGCGGTGGCGGCCCTCGGCGCCGCCGATCCCGGGCGCTTCAACCATGCGGTCGAGGCCGAGAAGGCACGCGCACGCGCGCTCATCCTCCGCATGGCCGCGCTCGCCGGCGCCGGCATCGACCCCGGGCAGGTGCGGCTCGCCCGGGCCGAGCACGACGTCGCCGGTGCGTTGCTCGTGTCGCTCGGCGGCGCGGCGACGTCTCGCGCGCGACGTCTGATGGGCCAGGCGCTGGTCGTGTGCGCCGACCACGAGCTCAACGCCTCTACCTTTGCGGTGCGCGTCGCGGCCTCGGCCGGCGCCGATCTGCACGCCTGCGTCAGCGCCGGCCTGGCGACCCTCTCCGGGCCACGACACGGCGGCGTCGTCGATCGCGTCGAGGCCCTCGTCACCGAGGTCGGCCAGGCCGAGCGCGCGCCGGAGGTCGTGCAGGAGCGGGCGCGGGTAGCCGTCGCTCATGGCGAGGAGGTCCCCGGCTTCGGCCATCCGCTGTATCCCGCGGGAGATCCTCGCGCGGCGCTGTTGATCGCCGCGGCGCTCGAGCACGCGCCACGCAGCCCGCGGCTGCACACGATCTCGGCGATCGTCGCGGCGATGCGTGACGCCGGGCGCGAGCCGCCCAACCTCGACATCGGCCTCGCGTCGACCGGCGTGGCGCTCGGCCTGCCGCTGCGCAGCAGCGTCGCCATCTTCGCGGTCGGACGCGCAGCGGGCTGGGTCGCCCACGCCTTCGAGCAGCGCGCCGCCGGCTTCCTGCTGCGCCCCCGCGCCCGCTACGTCGGCCCGTGATCCCGGCCGCCGCCTGACCTGTCCCCAACGCCAGGTCCACGATCCCACGTGCGGCCTGGAGGAGGTTATGCTGCGCGCATGTCTCCGCTCGCCGTCGCCGTCGTGGCCTGCGCCGCTCTCGCTGCGCTGTGCTGGTTGCTCTCGCTGCTGACCCGCGAGTACTCGTGGGTCGACCGTGTATGGTCACTCGCGCCGGTCTTCTACGTCACCTGGTTCGCCGCGCAGACCGGCTTCGCGGATCCACGGCTCGTCCTGATGACTATGCTCGCCGCGGCATGGGGGGCCCGCCTGACCTTCAACTTCGCGCGCAAGGGCGGCTATGCCCGCGGCGGCGAGGATTATCGCTGGTCGGTGCTGCGCGGCATGATGTCACCGGCGCTGTTCCAGGCGTTCAACCTGCTGTTCATCGCCGCCTACCAGAACGCGCTGCTGCTGCTGATCTCGCTGCCGGCCTGGGTCGCGCTGCGAGAGCCGTCTGCGCCGCTGGGCGTGCTCGACCTCGCCGCGGCGGCCGCGTTCGTATTGCTGCTCGTCGGTGAGACCGTCGCCGACCAGCAACAGTGGGTATTTCAGGAGGCCAAGCGTCGCGGGGCGTCCGGCCCCAGGTTCGTGACGACCGGCCTGTTTCGCTACTCGCGCCACCCGAACTTCTTCTGCGAGCAGGGTCAGTGGTGGTGCTTCTATCTGTTCTCGGTCGCGGCCGGGGCCGGCTGGCTCAACCTCTCGCTCGTCGGTCCCGTGCTGTTGACATTGCTGTTCCTCGGCTCGACGCGCTTCACCGAGAGCATCTCGGTGGCCCGCTATCCGGCCTACCGCGAGTATCAGCGTCGGACCTCGCGGCTGATCCCGTGGCTCCCCCGGTCGTGACACACACGGGGTCGTGACGGCGCGCCCGTCGAGGGCATGAGGTTCTGAAGTCGAAGCCGCGGATCGTCCTTCGATCTCGCTGCGAAGACAGGTGGCTTGATGAGCCGACGGCGTGGTCGTCGGGCTCGGGCGCGGCATTTTCTCGGAGGGCTGCTATGGTCAGGACCGTCCGAGGCATCTTTTGCTGCTTTTCCTACTCCTAATCACTGCGGAGCCCGGCCCGACCCCAGTAGAGTGGGGGTGGCAAGCCCCACAAGGTTGCCCCGATGGTGACGCCGTCGAGCGCCGCTTCAGGACCCTCGCCCCGGAGGAGTGTCAGCGCGGCGGCGTTGAGCCGTTACAGGTGAACGCCGTCGCCACGCGGTCCAAACGGCGCTGGGAGATGGAATTGACGCTGCGCCGGGGCGAGCTGTCGGTCACTCGCAGGCTGACCGCGAGCAGCTGTGCGGCGCTGGCCGAGGCCACGGCCGTGATCGCCGCGACGGCGTGCCCTGCGCTCGATGATGGGGACGCCACCGCCAAGGCGAGCGGCCCGACCGTCGAGGCTCCGCCCGACGAGCCCGAGTCTGGCGAAATCGGCGCCGATCCAGGCCCCGAGCAGCCGGCCCCGGCGGTCGTCGCGGCCCCGATCTTGGCGCCGGCCCCCGCGGTCGTCGAGGCCCCGAGCCCGGCGCCGACGAGGCTCGCCGAGCTCGAACCACTGCCGACCGTCACGCCGCCGCCGGGGTCCCGCAGGCGCCTGGGCCTCGAGCTGGGCGCACGCGTGGCGATCGCGTGGGGGCCGACGCCGGCCCCGGCGCTGGTCGCCGGCGCCGGGCTGCGGCTGCAGTGGCCAGCGGTCGAGCTGTTGCTCGCGGTCGACGGCGGGCCCCGCCGACGGGTGGCCGGCCCCTCGAGCCTGGGCATCGACATACGCTCCGCGACGGCGACGATCGCCGGCTGCCCAACGACCACCTTCGGCTCGCGGCGGCGGCGGACGCGGCTCTCGTTGTGCCTCGGCGTCGAGGCCGGGGCGCTCGTCGGCACCGGCCTCGGCACCCCGGTCACGCGCACGGCGGTGCAGCCGTGGGTCGCCGCGCTGGTCGGGCCGAGCCTGACCTGGTCGCCGCGTGCACGCCTCAACCTCGGCGCCGCGGTCGACGTCGCGGCGAGCCTCACGCGCCCGGCCTTCTCGCTGGCGGGCTACGACACGGTCTTTCGCGCGGCCGCGACGAGCGTGCGCTTGCGCATATTTTTGGCGGTGCAGCTTTGGTGACGAGCCTCCGGCGGCCCCAGCTTCGGCTTCAAGCTGCTGCGCGCGCCGAAGGCCGGCGGCGAGCCGCGTCGGCCCCCTCCGGGTCGAGTCCCACTTCACAATGGGGCTTGCTGGACGCAATAGATCGGTGCAAAGGTCGCGCAATCCATGCTTTCGCAGTGTTGGGTCCAGCCGACCTCGCCCAGCGCGATGGACCCGGCGAGCGTCTCGCCCGACTCGCTGTTCCAGCCCCCGCAGTCCGTGTCGAGCATGTACCCCTTGCCTGACACGAGCGTATTGGTGTGCACCGCCGACCAGCCGCAGCCTACGGGAATCGGATTGACGCCGGGGTGCTTCTTCCCATGCTCATTGAGATCGATCGGCGCAAACGGCGTGCCGTTCACCAGTTCGGTCCAGCTCTCGACGATGATCGTACGATCGCTGCGGACATAGCGGTATTCGGACGGCGACATGCGCGTCACCGGCGATTCGTCGTCCGTGCTCAGCCAGGCCATGTAGGTGCCCGGCAGCGGGCCATTTTCCGCGGTCATCGCCAACATGTTGCAAGCCTCGTCTGCGCCGAGGAGGCCGCCCATCTTGCCGTTGGACAGCTTGCTGCTGACAAAGATGATCTTCTCGGTCTCCCTGCAATCGTGCTCGCAGCCGTCCTCGTCCTCGTTGTCCCCAAAATCACACTCCTCGGTCATATCCCATATGCCGTCGCCGCAGACCGGCAAGGTGCAATCGTCGAGGCAACCATCGTCCTCCATGCCGTTTTTCCCGTCATCGCACTGCTCGACATTGTCCTCCACCACGAAGTCGCCGCAGAACGCCTCCATGCACGAGTCAGTGCACGCGTCATAGGGGTAGAGGTTGTTGTCGTCACACTGCTCGCCCGGGTCGAGGACCCCGTCGCCGCACGTCGGATAGGGCATCGGCTCGGTCGTCGAGCTGCCCTCCGTGACCGGCCCGAGCGTGCCCTCCGTGTCGGGCATGCTCGTCTCCGAGGTCGAGGTCACGGTCGTCATCGACGTCATGGTCGTCATCGACGTCATCGACGTCATGGTCGTCGTCGTCGAGGTCGGTGACGTGCTGTCGGGCGGCTCCGTGGTCGCCACCGAGTCGGTCGCGGGCGGCAGGCTGGTCGTCTCGCCCACCTCGTCGCCCTCCGTCGGGTCGATGAACACCGGGTTCATGTCCAGACATCCGCCGTTCAACACCACCCAGCCGACCAGCCACTGTCGCATGCCGCCAGGATACCAGCTGTCCAGCGCCGCGTGGCCCGGATCACGGGCGTTGCCCGACCGGCCTCGCGGCCTCGGCGAACGCTGGCCCTCGCCGCTGCTACTGCCCGAATAAACCGGCCGCGGCGCGCAGCTCGACGTGGGCGCGGTGATACTCGCCGAGCGCCTCGATCTCCTGCACGGCCGCGTCCGTCGCGGCCTGCTCGCGCAGATTCACGAGCAACAGCGTGCTGTCGCCGAGGCGAAACCGGCTGCGCTCGGCCTGCTCGAGCTCGTGGGCCGCCGCCAGCTGCTCGCGGGCGAGACCGACGCGCGCGTGCGCGGCCACGAGGGCCGAGTGCGCGTCGCGGAGCTCGAGCGCGATCACGTCATGGGCCATGCGTAGCTCGGCGTCGATGCGGGCCAGCTCGGCCTCGGCGCGGCGCAGCTTGCCCCGGGCGCCGCGCAGCGCGAGCGGGAGCTCGACGCTCACGCTGGCCACGAATTCTGCCGGTCGCAGGTACGCGTAGGCGGGGTCGAGCGCGCCGATGTCCTTGGCCGCGTAGGCGTCGAGGTCGATCTTCGGCGAGCGGTTGTTGCGGGCCAGCTTGAGCTCGACGGCCGCGGCCTCGCGCTGAAGCACCAGCCTGCGCAGGTCAGGCCGGCGGGTCCAGGCGTCGCGGATCATCGCTTCGAGCCC
>Ga0136638_10000220_pt1 | contig 11924 bp, 10 predicted proteins | sample AntDrymUQ8582206_2_FD_104671 | JGI IMG/M metagenome (GOLD analysis project Ga0136638, IMG submission 104671) | Polar desert sand microbial communities from Dry Valleys, Antarctica - metaG UQ858 (22.06) | ecosystem: Environmental > Terrestrial > Soil > Desert | place: Antarctica: Dry Valley...
CGGCTCGCTGCTCGGGGGCGGCGGCTGGCCCCTCGATCCCGGCAGCGTGATCGGCAAGGTGCTCCACGTCGGCGCCACCGAGAGCTGGTTCGACGCCCAGGGATCCATCACCAAGGTCGCCGTCGAGGACATCACCCGCATCGTCCTCATCACCGTGTTCGTGCTGATCGCCCTGCTCGTGCGCAAAGCCTGGAAAGGCCGCACGATCACCCACGAGCGACAAGAAGGGAACCTGAAGCGATGACCACCGGCGCCTGGATCATGCTCATTACGACCTGGCTCGTCGTCGGCGGGTTCTCGATTTATCTCGTTTTCAAAGTGTTGCGGACGCCGCCGCGCGATGACGGGGAGTAACGCCGGCCCAGCTGGGACGCTGGCTGCGGGGCACGCGCGGCGTTATGCTCTGCGGATGGACGACGCTCCCCGCACTCTCGCGACCTACGCGGACATCCTGGCCCTTCCGTCCGAGGACCGCGCCGAGGTTTTGCACGGCAGGTTGTCCACGCTGCCGGGCGCCTTGCCCAAGCATTCCCGGGTCCAGCGGTCCCTGTCGCGCTACATCGGCGGCCCCTTCGATGATGATGACGGGGCGGGCGGTCCTGGCGGCTGGTGGATCCTGATCGAGACCGACGTGCGCTTCGGGCCGTACATGATCACCCGGCCCGATGTCGTCGGCTGGCGACGCAGCCGCCTCGAGGCGCCGTGGGACATGCGACCGATCGATGTCGTGCCCGACTGGATCTGCGAGGTCACCTCGCCTTCGAACGGGCGCCGCGACCGCGTCGAGAAGAGCCGGATCTACCTGGCAGCCGGCGTGCCGCACTACTGGCTCATCGACCCCGAGGAGCGCACGCTCGAGGCCTACTCGGTGCATGAAGGCTACTGGCTGCAGGTCGGCGTGTACGAGGAGACCAGCGTCGCTCGCATCGCGCCCTTCGAGGCGATCGAGCTGCCGGTCGGGCGGCTGTTTCCGCCGCGCCCGTCCGCGCCCGCGGAGCCGTGACTCACGTCTCCGGGAAGCCGGGCGCGAGCACCCGCGTCATGCGATCGGGTCGGCGGATACCCTGCTCCGCCATCACCGCATCGGCCGAAGCAGTCAGCTCGGCGCCCGCCGCACCGCCGACGAACTGACCGCAGCGACGGCGCGCCGCCGCCGCGTAGAGCGTCATGTCGACGGCACGAAAGCCCTGCTCCGCGGCCCGCAGGCCCTGGATCGCGCGATCTTTTTGGCGAACCACGATCATCAGGCCGGCGTGCACCAGCTCGACGAAGGGCGTCGCCCACAAGGTCTTCTCGCCCTTGAGCGCGTCGAGGTCGGCCTCGGCGGTGCGCAGCAGGCCTGCGCGCTCGCTCTCGCCGTGGTCAGAGTGCAGGCGGGCCAGCGCCGCGCCGGCGCGCAGCACATACACCATGACGCGGCTCCACTGACTCTGGAACAGGAAGCTGCGCTGGAAGTCCGGCCATTCACGGGAGACCCGCCCCCACGCGGCCGCCAGCTCGCCGGCATAAAAATCGATGTAGATCCCGCCGATGAAGGTCCACAGGCGTTGTACATTCGGCGCGTCGTCCGGCCAGCGCTGTTGCACATACGCCAGCTCGGCGCGCGCGCGTGGGAGGTCGTCGTCCGCCAGCCAGTAGGCGACCTGCGGCCCGGCGCGCAGGATCGTGTCGGCCCAGGTGTCGTCGCGCTCGCGGGCCTCGGCGATGAAGCTCGCCATGCGCGCGCCGAGCGTGCGCAGCTCGCCGAGCAGGAACAGCGCCACCAGACGGAACGCCTGCGCGCTGGTCACCTCGTAGCCGGTGCCGACGCACTCGCCGCGTAGCACCAACTCCGCGCGGTCGAGCGCGCCGATCGCCTCCTGCCAGCGCCCGAAGTGAAACGCCGCGATCCCGCGGGCCAGCGCGAGCATGCCGCGAGGCAGCGCGTCCGGCACCCGCTGGGCCAGCGCGGTCGCCTGCGTCGCGATCCGCTCGGTGCGCTCGCGGCCCGCTTCGCCTTTGAGAGACACGTGCGCGACCTCGGTGGCGAGCGCGATCGCGGCGTGGAACATATGACCTGTCTTCAGGGCCAGGTTCAAATGCCGGGCATGGAACAGCGTCGCCAGCAGCGGGTCATGCAGGCCGATGCTGCTGGCGATCGTGCGGCACACCGCGAGCTTCGCCAGGTCGGCGCGGTCGATGATCGCCGGGTCGCGCTCGCGTAAGGTCAGGCCGCGCAGCTTCAGGCGCGCGCGCTCGTAGGTCAGCGTCGTCATCGTGCCGCGCGGCGTCGCGGGGATCGACAGGCCGACCTCGGCGACCACCTGACGCATCGTCACGATGCCCTCCGCGAACTGCCCGGCGCGCAGTAGCTGACCCGTCGCCCGGGCCCGCAGGTCGAGCCCCGCCTCCGCCGGCATCACCGCCGCCGCCGCGAGGTACAGCTTGGCCGCCTTGACCCCGCGCCCCGCGTTCGCCAGCGCGTCCGCCAGTCGACACGTCAGCTCGCCGCGCGCCGGGTCGCTCTGCGGCTTGAACTCGAGCGCCAGACGATACAGCCGGGCCGCGCGGTCGAACGCCAGACCCGCCGCCGCCTGCTCGGCTGCCATGCGCGCGTAGTCGGCCGCACGCTCCCACTCGCCCGCCTCGCGGAAGTGCAGGGCCAGCGCGTCCGAGTCGCGGCCACCCGCCGCCTCCATCGCAAACGCCAGCAGGCGGTGGCGGTCCTTGATGCCCTCGCTGCCCAGCGTGCCGAGCACGACCTCGCGGATGCGGTCGTGATAGGTCTCGACCGTATTCTCGTCGCCCGTGAGCACCAGGTGTTTGGCGGGCAAGGTCGCCAGCGCGGTGCGGGCCTCGCCCTGTAGCCCGGCGGCCGCCGCGGCCAGTCACATATCGACCGGTCCACCCGAGACCGCGACGACCTCGAGCAGACCGCGGGCCGCGGGCGGCAGCGCGTCGAGGCGAGCGAGCAGCACCTGGTCGAGCGAGACCTCGCCCGGCCGCGCACCACCGGCGATCGCGTAGCGCACCAGCTCGCGGACGAACAGCGGCGAGCCCTGGGCCTCGTGGGCGATCTGCCGCGCGCGTCCCTTGAGCTGCGGCGCCTTCTCGGCGAGCAGCTGCAGCGCGAGATCGGCGGCCTCCTCTTCCGACAGAGGGCCCAGGTCGAGCGACCGCATGTCGACCTCGCCGCGCGCCGCCTCCCGCAGCGCGCTGACCACCCCGCCGTTGCTCGCCTCGCTGCGATAGCTGGCGATCAGCAGCAACGCCGGCGCGTCCGGCGGCCGGAGTAAGTCCGCCAGCAACGCCGCGCTGTCGCGATCTCCCCATTGCAGATCGTCGATATGCAGCACCAGCGACTTGCGGTCCGCCAGCCGCGCCAGCAATTCCTTGAGCGCCGCGAACGCCCGCCGTCGCAGCTCCCGCGGGTCGGGGCTCTCACCGACCCGCGGCGGCGACTGTGACACCGCCTTGACCCGCTGCAGCACCGGGAACACCCGCGCGAGCGCCAAAATATCGCGTGGCATCAGCTCCGCCGCGCGCGCGTCGGGCAGGCGCATCAGGTGCTGGCACAGCGCGTCGACCAGACTGTCGAGCGCCTTGAACGACACCGACTCGCGCTCGTAGCAGCGACCCACCAATGTCACCGCGCGGTCGCTGCGTTGCAAGCGGGCCAGGAACTCGCGCACCAGCGCCGACTTGCCCATGCCCGAGCGCCCGCCCACGTGCACCGCCACCGCGCGGCCGCGATGGGTCGCCGCGAACGCGTCCTGCAACGCCTTGAGGTGCGCATCGCGGCCCAAAAACAGGTCCCCCGCGTCGCGGCGCACCGCGTCACGCGGACGGATCCCGCTCGGCCCGGATCCAACGCGTCGCAACACTTCCGCAGTTCCAGGCCGTTTGCTCGGATCGCGCTGCAATAGATCGACACACAGCGCCTCGAGATCCGGCGGCACCCCGGGGACCAGCGTGCCCGGCGACGGCGCGTCACGGTCCTGCTTCGCCAGCAACACCTTGAGGCCCTTGCCGCGAAACGGCAGCTCGCCGGTCAAGGCGACGAACATCATCACGCCGACCGCGTACCAGTCGCTCGCCGCCGACGCCGGCAGACCCGAGGCCTGCTCCGGCGACAGGTAGCCCGGCGTGCCGATCATCGTGCCGGCCGCCGTCGATCGCAGCGTCTCGTTGATCGACTCCGAGACCAGCCCGAAGTCGAGGATCACCAGCCGGCCCTCGCGCGTCAGCAGGATGTTCGACGGCTTGATGTCACGGTGCAGCATGCCCTGCGCGTGGATCACCCCGAGACCCGCAGCGAGTTGGCGCAGCGCCGCCCGCAATCGTTCGTGACGGACCTCCGGGTCCTCCGAGGTGTCGTCGCTGTCCGTGCCGCGCACGTACTCGACGAAGCCGAGCCCGTCGACGTACTCCATCGAGAAGAAGATCTGCTCGCCCTCGAAGAACAGCTCGTGCAGCGCGATCAGGTTCGGGTGCGTGACGTCGGCCAGCAGCCGAAACTCCCGCTTGAACCGATACAGCGCCCCCGGGCTGACGTTGAGCAGCGTCTTGATCGCCACCGTCTCGCCGCGCTCGCGGTCGATCGCCTCGTACACCACACCCATTCCACCCGCGCCGATCCGCCTACGAATGGTGAAACGCTTGAGGCTCGCGAACTCGAGGAACTGTGAGCTCTCGCCTGGATCACGCTCCTGCTCGTCCACGCGCGGCTCTGGCTCGCCGTCGTTGGTATCGTCGCCGATCTCGCCGCTGTCGATCACCAGGCCCGAACGCTCCAGCAGCGCCTCCAGCAGCGCCGAAGGCTTGCCAGCGCCCGTGCGTTGCGTATCCTCCTCGGCGCTCACCCTCGTTGCAGGGTACTTCAGGCGGCTCGCGCTGGCGCGAGCCGCTCGCGCCGCGTGCGGGGTCGGCCGTGAGACCAACCACGTCGCTCCGCGCCCGCGCACGTGAATCCCGTGAAACGGGTCAAAACCCCCGTTGCGAGCGCGCTTTCGTGAGATCGCGCAAGCATGCCGCGTACCAGGCCCGGGGCCTGGACGTGGTACCCACGGGGCGCATGACCTCGGATGCCCGCACGCCCGTCATCGTCGCCGCCGTCCGCACGCCGATCGGCCGGTTCCGCGGGGCCCTGGCCACGGTGCGCCCCGACGACCTCGCCGCCCTCGTGATCCGCTCGATCGCCGAGCACCACAGCGCGGCGATGGAGCAGCTCGCCGACGTGTACCTCGGCTGCGCCAACCAGGCCGGCGAGGACAACCGCAACGTCGCCCGCATGGCCACGCTGCTCGCCGGCCTCCCGGTCGAGATCCCCGGCGTCACCGTCAATCGCCTGTGCGGCTCCGGCATGGAGGCCATCCTGCAAGCCGCGAAGTCGATCATGGTCGGCGAGGGCGAGGTCTACATCGCCGGCGGCGTCGAGAGCATGACCCGCGCCCCCTTCGTCATGCCCAAGGCCACCGAGGCCTTCCCGCGCGAGGCCCAGCTCTTCGACACCGCCCTCGGCTGGCGCATGGTCAACCCCGCGATGGAGCGCCTGTTCGGCGGCGAGCCGCTCGGCATCACCGCCGAGAACGTCGCCGAGCGCTATCACGTCAGCCGCGAGGACCAGGACGCCTGGGCCCTCGCAAGCCACCAGCGTGCCGCCGCCGCCCAGGACGAGGGCTGGTGCGACAACGAGATCGTCCCCGTCACGATCCCCGGCGCCAAGGGCCAGGAGCCGGTCCGCTTCGCCGCCGACGAGGGCATCCGTCGCGACACCTCGCTCGAGTCGCTCGCCAAGCTCAAGCCCGCCTTCAAGCCCGGCGGCACCGTCACGGCCGGCAACAGCTCGTCGCTCAACGACGGCGCCGCCGCCCTGCTGATCACCAGCCTCGCCAAGGCGCATAACCTCGGCCTGCGGCCGATGGCCCGCATCGCCGCGTGGGGTCATGCCGGCGTCGCGCCAGGGGTGATGGGTATCGGCCCCGTACCCGCCTCGCGCTCCGCCCTCAAGCGCGCCGGCCTGACCAGCGCCGACATCGGCCTCGCCGAGTTCAACGAGGCCTTCGCCAGCCAGACCCTCGCCTGCATGCGCCAGCTCGACCTCGACCCCGCGAAGGTCAACCCCGGCGGCGGCGCGATCGCTCTCGGCCACCCGCTCGGCTGCTCCGGCGCGCGCATCACCGCCACGCTGGCGCATGGCATGGCCCGCACGCGCACTCGCCATGGCCTCGCCACGATGTGCATCGGTGTTGGTCAGGGCATCGCTCTCGTGCTTGAGCGCACCTGATCTGAGAAGACGCACTTACGCGCCTGCTCCGGCGTGCGCACCGGGCCCATCATCGACGGCCCCACGCGCCTACCCTGGTCGCATGCGCTTTCTGGCCCGCACGACCCTCGCCTCGACGCTGCTGTTCGCCTGCGGTGACAACGGCGACATGCAGATCACGCAGACCGCCCCGACCTCGCTCGACACCGGCGGCTCGAGCGGGACCAGCAGCGCACCGCTCACGAGCACAGACCCCGGCACCACGAGCACGCCGACGAGCACGCCGACGAGCACGCCGACGAGCACCGGCGAGCAGACCACCGACCAGCTGACCACCGAGCCGCTGACCACCGGCCCCACCACCACCGGTGCGAGCGGCGACACCACCGGCGAGCAGACCACCGGCGCGACCACCGATGCCACCACCACCGGTGGTGACGACATGAACCTGATGAAGATCCACGGATCCGCCTGCGAGACCGATGCCGACTGCAAGGCGCTGCTCGGCCCCGACGGCGTCTGTCAAAAGGACATCCTCGGCGTATACGCCCTGCCGGGCGGCTACTGCACCACCTACTGTCAGCTACCGGACCAGCAGACCACGTATCAGACCGACTCCGAGTTTTGCACATTGATGGCCGACTGCGTCGGGCTCATGGGCTACTTCGAGGCCTGCGCGCACGAGTGCACCGATGACGCCCAGTGCCCGCGCGTGGGCTACGAGTGCCGCCAGATGCCGCAGATCAGTAATCCCGGCGACCCGACGTTTTGCCTGATGACCGAGGACAACATGATCCCGCCATGAGCGTGATCCTCCTCGACGGCGCCACCGGCACGGAGATCGAGCGCCGCGGCGGACCGCTCTGCCCCCCGCTGTGGTCGGCGCAGGCCCTGATCGACGACCCCGCGCTGGTGCGCGCGATCCACCGCGATTACCTCGAGGCCGGCGCCCAGGTGCTGACCACCAACAGCTTTCGCACCCACGCGCGTAACCTCGCCGCCGCCGGACTGTCGTCTCGCGCCAGGGAGCTCACCGGGCTGTCCGTGCGTCTCGCGTGCGAAGCGAGGGACGAGTACACACAAGCCCACCCCGATGGCGCCGATGTCCGGATCGCCGGGTCCATCAGCCCATTGGAGGACTGCTTTTGTCCCGGCGATTCACCGGGCAGCGCCGCCGGCCCCGAGCACCGAGAGATCGCCACGCAATTGGTCGAGGCCGGCGCCGACCTGCTGCTGATTGAAACCATGGGTCGCATCGACGAGGCCCGCGCCGCCGTGATGGCCGCTCAGGGTCTCGGCCGGCCGATCTGGCTCGCCGTGGTCGCCCGCGCCGACGGCCGCCTGCTCGCCGGTGAGAGTTTATTTAAACTCGTCGCTGCGCTCGCCGACCTCGAGCTGCACGCCCTGCTGCTCAACTGCACCGACCTCGATCACCTCGAGCTCGCCCTGCCGGCCCTGTGCGCCGCGGCGGCCACGCGCCCTGCCCTGTGGTCCGGCGCCTACCCACATACGGGTCACCACGACCGCGAACGCGGGTGGCAGACCCACGCGGTGACCCGCGACGCCTTCGCCGACAGGCTGGCTTCGTGGTCGCGCCGACTCCCGCAGTTGCGCCTGCTCGGCGGCTGCTGCGGTTCGACCCCCGCGTGGACCGCCGCCCTCGCCACCCGCCTGCAGCCCGACGCCCGCGCAAGAACTTCGGCCTGCGCCGCGCTCGCGGCCGCGGTCCCACGAGCCCGCGCATCGGTATACTCGCCCGCGTGACGCGACCCCCCCGATCCGCCTGGCCCAATCGTCGTACATTTTTGCTGCAAGTGCTCGCGGCCGCCGCCGCGGCCAAGAACGCCGCCTGCGGCAGTCCTGGCGACGAGACCGGCGACGAGGGCAGCAGCGATGGCAGCGGCACTTCCGTGACCACCAGCGGGAGCACCGGCGACACCCCGACCACCGGCGAATCGACGACCGGCGAGATCGAGCTGCCCTCCGATCCCTTCACCCTCGGCACTGCCTCGGGCGACCCGCTGCCCGACAGCGTGATCCTGTGGACGCGGCTCGCCCCGACCCCGCTCGAGCCCGGCGGCGGCATGCCGCCCGAGGTCGTCGTGGTCGAGTGGGAGGTCGCCACCGACGACGCCTTCACCGACATCGTCACCAGCGGCACCGCAGACGCCGACCCGACCTTCGCCCACTCGGTGCACGTCGACGTCGGCGGCCTCGAGCCCGACAGCTGGTACTGGTATCGCTTCAAGATCGGCAGCTACACCAGCGCGCCCGGCCGCACCCGCACCACCCCCGCGCGCGACGCCAAGCCGGAGAAGCTGCGCTTCGCCAGCGCCTGCTGTCAGAGCTACACCGAGGGTTACCCGGCCGCCTATATCCACATGGCCGAGGAGGACCTCGACCTCGTCGTATTCCTCGGCGACTACATCTACGAGAACGCTGCCACCGGCCCGATCCGCTCGCACGGCAGCCCGGTCGTGTTCGACCTCGAGGGCTACCGCGCCCGCTACGCCCTGTACAAGAGTCAGCCCGAGCTGCAAGCGATGCACGCGCGCTGCCCCTGGGTGTTCCTGTGGGACGACCACGAGGTCGACAACGACTACGCGGGCGACCTCGCCGGCGAGGGCGAGCCCGACTTCCTGCTCCGCCGCGCCGCCGCCTACCAGGCCTTCTACGAGCACATGCCGCTGCGCCTGCCGCCCCCGACCGGCCCCGACTACAAGATCTACGGTACCCTGCACTGGGGCGACCTGGCGACCTTCTGGCTGGTCGACACCCGCCAGTACCGCGACGATCAGATCTGCGGCGGTGAGCCCGGCGGCGCCTGTCCGGAGTGGCCCACCTACGACGGCACCCTGCTGGGTGACGAACAGGAGACCTGGCTTCAAGACGGCATGCGCGACAGCGACGCGATCTGGAAGGTGATCGCCAACCAGGTCGTATTCTCGACCGTCAACTTCGGCGGCACCTTTATTAACTTCGACCAGTGGGACGGGTATCCCGTCGCCCGTCAGCGCCTGCTCGACTTCATCGCCGGCGAGGCGCTCGAGAACGTCGTGATCCTGTCCGGCGACCTGCACGTCGGCGGCGTCGGCGACATCGGTGCGATCGCCGAGGATGAGGAGTCGCCGGTCGTCGCCGCCGAGATCGTCACCACCTCGATCTCCTCCTCATCGATCGACGACGCCGAGGCCATCGGCGGGCTGGTCGCCGGCCTCAAGCGCATCCGCCACTTCAACGCCGTGTCCCGCGGCTACGTCTCCAATGAGCTCACGCGCGAGCAGTGGGCCATCCGCTGCTTCACGATCGACGGGGCCGACACCCCAACCTCCCCCGGTGCCGTCGAGATCGAGCTCTTCATCGACGCCGGTGTGCCCGGCATCCGCCCCGAATGACCGACCGGGGCGCTTGAACCCCGTTCGCGGGCCCGCGCGCGGAACTGGACAGGGCTCCAGGGCGCCGTTAGAGTGCCGTGCACGCTCCCGCGCCTCCTGGTGCTCGATGTCCAGCTCTGCCGAGATTGACACCCCCCCCGAGCTCGTCACCCTCGGCGACTTCGATCCCCAGTGCGACCGGGGCATCGAGTACGACTTCGTCGGCCGCATGATCGACGGGCGCTACACCGTGCGCGCGCCGATCGGCGGCGGCGGCATGGCCGACGTCTTCCGCGCCACCGACGAGCAGCTCGGCGTCGATGTCGCGATCAAGCTGCTCAAGCCGCGGATGGCCTCGGACGAGCTGCGCGCCCGCATGGTCCAGGAGGCCCGCGCCGCCGCGCAAGTGCGCCACGCCAACCTCGTGCGGGTGTTCGGCGCTGGCACGCTCGACAGCACCGCCTATATCGCGATGGAGCTGCTCGCGGGTCCGAACCTCGAGCAACACCTGCATGAGCACCGGGACGCCGACCCGCTGCTCTGGTCCATACCTTTTATCTGAAGACGACACCTCGCCGCCCGTGACCTCAATGCTGCATATCCTCGCCATATTCCTGATCGCGGCCCCCATTCCGGTCGACCTCACCCCGGAGGCCGGCGAACACAACGCCAGCGCCATGCGCTTCTATGACGCCGGCCAGCTCGGGCCCGCGGTCGACGAATTTTACGCGGCCTATAGATTGATGCCCGACGCTCGCCGCGATCGCGCCGGACGCGAGCTCCTGCTCGGCTCGATGCGGTCGACGCTCCTCGATATGCACGCCGCGACTGGCGAGGCCGCGCCGCTCTGCCGTCTGCAGGCGATCCTGAAGGAGCACGTCGACGCCCTGATGCTCGCCTATCCCGACGACCCCGGGCTGCTCGAGACCCGCAGCGCCCGCGCCCGTCACGAGGAGGTGACGGCCGACCTCGCCGCGCTCCCCGACGACGCCTGCGAGCCACCGCCGCCCGCACCAGCGGCGCTCCCTGTGCTCCCGTCGCCGACCCCCGCGCCCGCTCCACGCCCGACGCCCGCGGCCGCACCCACGCCCACGCCCGCGAACGACCACGACGTCCCACCGCGCCACCTGAGGATCGCAGGGGGTGTCACGCTCGGCCTCGGCGCCGGGCTCCTCGGCGTCATGACCTACGGCCTCATCACCGAGGGCCGGCAGCGGGCCTACGTCGCCGACATCGCCGACAAGCCGGCCGACTGCCCCCTCACACCCGACGAGTCCGACGACCTACGGGCATCGCGCGAGCGGGCGCTCGTCGGCCGCCAGCTCGCCATCGGTACCGGCGCCGCCGCGCTCGTGACGACCGCGCTGGGAGTGACATTGTTCGCGCTGGCCCGTCGCTCGGCCCGCGCGAAGCGCTGGTCCGCCGCGCCCTGGTGGACGCCCTCGGGCGCCGGCCTGACTCTGCACGTAAAGCTCCGCGGCGCGCGTTGACGCACCTTCGATATACACCTATGATCGTCCCGAGGCCGCCATGAAATTTACCCACCCACTCGCTATCTGGTTATCCGCATCTCCCGGCCTCGCCTGCACGCAGGGCGGTGACTCGGGCGGCGGGCTCGACCCCGGCACCACGGGCGGTTCGTCCAGCACCGGCGTCGACCCGGTCGCCGACATTCCGACGACCGGCGCGACCGGCACGGCCGGCACGGCCTCGACGTCCGACTCGCCGCTCACCACCGCGGCGACCGACACCACCGGCACGAGCACCGGCGAGGCCGAGCCTGGCAGCTCGTCGAGCACCACGACCGACCCGCCGCCATCCCGGGACTGCGGCGACGGTGAGCTCGATCCCGGCGAAATGTGCGACCCCGGGGCCGCCGAGCTCGACGATCACGGTCCTTGCACACTTCAGTGTGCACTCGCCACATGCGGCGATGGCCTGATCTGGGTCGGACAGGAATCCTGCGACGACGCCGAGAATAATAATGATGATTTATACGGTGGATGTACCTTGAATTGCCAACTCGGGGCTAGATGCGGAGACGGCGCGATCCAGGGCCCCGAGGAGTGCGACCTCGGTGATTTGAACGGAACCGGCGAGTTCCCGAAAAATGGCGTGCCTTGCGACGGATGCCGCTTTCAGGCCAGGATCGCCTTCCTCAGCAGCGTCGCCTACAAAGGCGGCGACCTCGGCGGGGTGGAGGGAGCTCACCTCAAGTGCCAAAACCTCGCGAAGCTCGCCAAATACGATAACGCGGTCAAGTTCAAGGCCTGGATCAGCGACGCCCAGCACAGCCCCGACCAGGA
>Ga0136638_10000222_pt1 | contig 11912 bp, 14 predicted proteins | sample AntDrymUQ8582206_2_FD_104671 | JGI IMG/M metagenome (GOLD analysis project Ga0136638, IMG submission 104671) | Polar desert sand microbial communities from Dry Valleys, Antarctica - metaG UQ858 (22.06) | ecosystem: Environmental > Terrestrial > Soil > Desert | place: Antarctica: Dry Valley...
ATCACCGAGAACGCCCTCATGCCCGCCGCGCTCACACCGGGATCCACCGTGATCCACAACGCGGCCTCCGAGCCCCACGTGCAGGATCTCGCGCGGCTGCTGCTGGCGATGGGCGCCCGGATCGAGGGCATCGGCTCCAACGTGGTCGTGGTGCACGGCGCCTCGGAGCTCGGCGGAGCGGACTTCGCCATCGGCCCCGACTACATCGAGGTGGCCAGCTTCATCGCGCTGGCGGCGTGCACCGGGGGCGAGCTGCGAGTGGAGAACGTGCGAGCGCCCGATCTGCGCATGACCCGTCTGGCGTTCGAGCGCCTGGGCTGCCGCATAGAGCTCGAGGGCGACGACGTGGTCGTGCCCGCCGGGCAGGAGCTGCGTGTCCAGGACGACGACGGCGACGCCATCTCGAAGATCGAGGACGGTCCCTGGCCCGCCTTCCCCGCCGACCTGACCAGCATCGCGCTTGCCATGGCCACGCAGTCGGAGGGCCTGATCCTGATCCACGAGAAGATGTTCGAGAACCGGTTGTTCTTCGTCGACAAGCTCGTCGCCATGGGCGCTCGGGTACTGCTCTGCGATCCGCACCGCGCGGTCGTGAGCGGCCCGAGCCGGCTTCACGGCGAGCGCATGGAGAGCCCGGACATCCGCGCGGGAATGGCCATGCTCATCGCCGCGCTGTGTGCAGAGGGCCGTTCGGAGATCGGCAACATCCGCCAGATCGACCGGGGATACGAGCGCATCGACGAGCGCCTGCGCTCCCTCGGAGCCTGCATCGAGCGCGTGGCCAGCGAGCCGCGAGCCCTGTCGGTCTAGCGGGCCCCGGTGAGGAGCAGAGCGTGATCCACCCGATCCCTCCGGGCACGCGCGACGTGCTGCCCGACGAGATGCGCGAGCTGCGGACGATCAAGGATCGCCTGCGCCAGACCTTCGAGGGGGCGGGCTATGGAGAGGTCGGCACCCCCGCGCTCGAGTACGAGGAGGTGCTGCGCACCGGCGATCAGAACGCCGCGAGCGCCGGCTACCGGATGTTCGACGAGCAGGGGCAGGTACTCGCCCTGCGCTCGGACATGACGATCCCCGTCGCGCGGATGGTGGCCACCCGATTCGACGACGAGGGCCCGCTGCGCCTGAGCTACTTCGGGCAGGCCTACCGAGCGGTGGAGCACACCAGCGGCCAGCAGCGAGAGTTCCTGCAGGGCGGGATCGAGCTGATCGGCGTTCCCGGCGTGGCCGGCGAGGCCGAGGTGATCGCGCTCACGCTGGCTGCGCTCGACGCCGCGGGGCTGGCCCGGCACCGGGTCGGCCTGGGCGACGGCGCCCTGTACCGCACGCTGCTCGCTGCCCTGGGGGTGCCCCCGGAGAACCAGGCCGAGCTGCTGAGGTGTCTCGCGCAGCGGGACCTCGTGACCCTGGAGATGCGCGTCTCGGAGCTCGTCCTGGCGCGCGACGCGCGCGACACGCTGATACGCCTGCCCGAGTTGCGCGGCGGTCCCGAGGTGCTCGAACGCGCCGACGGCCCCGCCGGCGACGCCGTGGACGGGCTGCGCAGGCTCTACGCGGCCTTGGAGGAGAAGGGTGTGGCCGATCGGGTGATCCTCGACCTCGGCCTGGTGCGCGAGCTGAGCTACTACACCGGCGCCGTGTACGAGGTGTACGACCCCGCCGTGGGCTTCACGCTCGGCGGCGGCGGGCGCTACGACGAGCTGATCGGGCGCTTCGGAGCGCCGCGGCCGGCATGCGGTCTCACTCTCGACCTGCAGCGCGTGCACGTTGCGCAGGCAGCCGAGGAGAGGCTTCGATGACACTCACGATCGCCGTCCCCCGCGGGGCGCTGCTGGGCGACACCCTCGACCTGCTCGACCGGCTGGGAGTCCCGACCGCCGAGGTGCGGGCCAACGACCGCAAGCTGCTGTTCGAGGACGTGGGCATAGTGACCATGCGCCCCAGCGACGTGCCCACCTACGTCGAGCACGGGGCGGCCGACATCGGCATCACCGGCAAGGACGTCCTGCTCGAAGCACCCGACCGCCACGTGTACGAGCTGCTCGATCTCGGCTTTGGCCGCTGCGAGATGGTCGTGGCCGCCCGGGCGGGAGACGACGCGCTTGGCGAGGCGCTGCGCCGGCTCGGCCGCGTCCGGGTGGCCACCAAGTACCCCCTCATCGCGGCGCGCCACTTCTCGGACACCGGCCGCCAGGCTGAGATCGTGACGGTGAAGGGATCGGTCGAGCTGGCACCGCTCACGGGTCTGGTCGACGGCATCGTCGACCTCACGGCCACCGGCAAGACGCTGGCCGAGAACGGCCTGGAGGCGATCGAGCAGATCGTGACCTGCACCGCACGGCTCGTGGCCAACCCGGTGGCGCACACGCTCAAGGCGCGCGAGATCGACTCGCTCGTGGAGCGGATAAGGGAGGCGAGATGAGGGTGACCCGCGGCCCCGTGGCTCGCCGGGCCCAGCCGGCCGGCGTGGCCGACGCCGTGCGCCAGATCCTGCGCGAGGTAAGCGCCACCGGCGACCGCGCCGTCCTGCGCTACACCGCTGAGCTGGACCGGGCCAAGCTCAGCCCCGAGCAGCTCGAGGTCGACGCCGACGAGCTGGATGCCTCGGTCGGCGTGCTGGAGCCCGAGGTGCTCAGGGGGCTGCGCACCGCTATCGCCAACGTGGACGCCGTGGTCGAGGGACAGCTCCGCGAGCCGGTGTCGGTCGAGCTGCCCCAGGGCCAGACGGTGCAGGTCTCCGAGGTGCCGGTCGGCAGGGTGGGCGTCTACGCGCCCGCGGGCCGCGCCGCCTACCCGTCGAGCGTCGTCATGTGCGCTGTGACGGCGAAGGCGGCGGGCGTCGACGAGATCGCGGTGTGCACGCCGCCCGGCCCCGATGGCCGGGCGCACCCCGTGATCCTCGCCGCCTGCGTCCTGTGTGGTGTGACCGAGGTCTACCGGATGGGCGGAGCGCAGGCCATCGGCGCGCTGGCCTACGGCACGGAGTCGGTGCGCAAGGTCGACGTGATCGTGGGACCCGGCAACGCCTACGTGCAGGAGGCCAAGCGGCAGGTGGTGGGCGAGGTGGGGATCGACGGCATCGCGGGCCCGAGCGAGCTGGTGGTGATCGCCTCCGAGGGAGCCGATCCGGAGCTGGTGGCGCTGGACCTGATGGCGCAGGCCGAGCACGGCGCCGACAGCCCGGTGGCGGTGATCTCCACCGACCGGGCCCTGCTCGACCGGATCGTCACCGAGATCGAGGCGATGGCCCCCGGGCGGCCCAGTGTGGCCGACGCCGAGCTCCAGATCGCCCGGGTCGAGAGCCCTCTGGCCGCTCTGCGCATGGCGGAGGCGGTGGCGCCCGAGCACCTCCAGCTGGTGGGCGCCGACGCCGAGGCGCTGGCCGAGAAGGTGAGGGCCGCCGGCTGCCTGTTCGTGGGCAACGGTGCCGCCACCGCCTTCGGCGACTACGTTGCCGGGTCCAATCACGTTCTGCCCACCGGCGGTGCGGCGCGGTATCAGTCGGCGCTCTCCGCGGCCACCTTCAGGCGCGCGATGGCGCGCGTATCCTTGCCCGACGGCGCCGCAGCGCGCCTGGCCCCGGCCGGTGCGGCGCTCGCCCGGGCCGAGGGCTTCCCCGTCCACGCCGAATCGATGGAGCGCCGCGCGTGACCCGCAGCGCAGCAATCAGACGCACCACGAAGGAGACCGACATCCGGCTCTCGCTGGCGCTCGACGGCACGGGGGAGGGGGAGCGCTCGACCGGCGTCGGGTTCTTCGACCACATGCTCGACGCCCTGGCGCGGCACGCCCGGATCGACCTGGACGTGAGCGTGGAGGGCGACCTGGAGACCGGCCCGCACCACACCGTCGAGGACACCGGCATCGCGCTGGGCCGGGCCCTGGACGAAGCCCTGGGCGACCGCTCTCGAATCCGCCGCTACGGCCACGCGGTGGTGCCCATGGACGAGGCGCGCGCCTCGTGCGCGATCGACGTCTCCGGGCGCCCCTATGCCACCCTGGAGGGCGATCTGCCCGCGGAGGCGGTCGCAGACTTCGGCTCGGATCTCACCGAGGAGTTCCTCCGGGCCGTCGCGGGGACGGCGAAGCTCACTCTCCACGTGACGATCGAACGCGGCACCAACACCCACCACATGGTCGAGGCATCGTTCAAGGCCTTCGCGCGCGCGCTCGGGCAAGCCGTGACGATCGACCCCGGCGAGACCGGCGTGCCCTCGACCAAGGGACTGCTGTGAGCGTGACATCGCTGGCCATCCTCGACTACGGCATGGGCAACCTGCGGTCGGCCGAGAAGGCGTTCGAGCACGTAGGGGTGCGCGCGGAGATCACCAGCGACCACGAAAGGGTGCGCGCCGCCGACGGAGTCGTGCTTCCGGGCGTCGGGGCATTCCCGAAGGCCATGGAGGCGGTGCGCGCACTCGAACTGGACGAGCTGCTGCACGAGCGCCGCGACGCGGGCATGCCCATCCTCGGCATCTGCCTTGGCATGCAGTTGTTGTTCGAGAGCACCACGGAGCTGGGCGGCGCCACCGGCGTCGGCTTGCTCGAGGGCGACGTGGACCTGCTCGACGCACCCGGCCTGAAGGTGCCTCACATGGGCTGGAACCCGGTGACCTGGCGCGGCGAGGCCGGATTGGGTGCCGGACTCGCCGACCCGTGCGCCTTCTACCACGTGCACTCCTTCGCGGCGCGGCCGCTGGACGAGGGCGACGTGGTCGGCACGGCCGTCTATGGGAGTGAGTTCGCCAGCGTGGTGGCCCGGCCGCCCGTGTACGGCACCCAGTTCCACCCGGAGAAGTCCGGCCCCGACGGACTTGCGTTGCTGCGCAACTTCGCGACCCTCTGCACCCGGGCGCCGGCGTGATCTTCCTGCCCGCCGTGGACATCCGCGACGGCAAGGCCGTGCGCCTGCGCCAGGGCCACTTCGACCAGGAGACGGTATACGCGGACGACCCTCTGGAGGCCGCGATGTCCTTTGTGGAGGCGGGCGCGCGGTACCTGCACGTGATCGACCTCGACGGCGCCCGCGAGGGCGAGCCGGCCAACCTCGACCACCTGAGGCGCATCACCCGCGAGGCCGGCGTGCCGGTGCAGTACGGCGGCGGCCTGCGCTCGCTGATGTCGATCCGCAAGGCCCTGGCCGCCGGCGCGGAGCGGGTGGTGGTGGGAACCGCCGCCTACACCGACGCCGACTTCCTCCAGGAGGCGCTCGAGACCTGGGACCCGCGCGTGCTCGTGGCCGTGGACGTGAGAGGCGGCAAGGTATCCGTCTCCGGGTGGACGCGCGAGACCCAGATGCGACCCGAGGAGCTGATCGAGCGCCTCCAGATGCAGGGAGCCAAGCGCTTCGTGTACACCAACGCCGACCGCGACGGGATGCTCGAGGGCGTGGACCCCGACGAGGTGCGCCGCATATCGGCCGCCGTGAGAGGGCGCTTCATCGCGTCCGGCGGGATCGGGACGCTCGAGGACCTGCGGGTGTTGCGCGACCTGCGGCTGGTCAACCTGGCCGGCGTGGTGTCGGGGAAGGCTCTCTACGAAGGGCGGTTCAGCGTGATCGACGCCCGCGCCGAGCTGGAGTCGCCGCCCTCGCGCCGCGAGCTTCCGAGCGACTAGCCGTGCTGCTCAAGCGGGTCATACCGTGCCTCGACGTGGACAAGGGCCGTGTGGTCAAGGGAACCAACTTCGTGGACATCCGCGACGCCGGCGACCCGGTCGAGCTGGCTGCCCGATACCAGGACGAGGGCGCCGACGAGATCGTCTTCCTCGACATCACCGCGTCCCACGAGCGGCGCGAGACCGCGGCCGAGCTGGCCCGCCGCTGCGCCGATGAGGTGTTCATCCCGTTCACGATCGGAGGCGGCATCCGCTCGGTCGCGGATGCCCAGGCCGTGCTCGACGCGGGATCGGACAAGGTCTCGGTGAACTCCGCGGCGGTGGCCCGGCCCGAGCTGATCGGCGAGCTGGCCGAGGTGTTCGGGGCGCAGTGCGTGGTGCTGGCCATCGACGCCAGGCGGCGAGCGGACAGCGACGGATATGAGGTGGTGGTCCAGGGAGGGCGCGCCGAGACCGGCCGTGAGGCTGTGGAGTGGGCCCGCGAGGCCGTGGAGCGCGGGGCCGGGGAGATCCTGCTGACCAGCATGGACCGCGACGGAACCGAGGACGGCTACGACCTGGAGCTGACGGCGAGGGTGGCCGACGCCGTGGAGGTGCCGGTGATCGCCTCGGGCGGCGCGGGCGCCCTCGACCACCTCGTGGAGGCGATCGATCGAGGGCGTGCCGACGCCGTTCTGTGCGCCTCGATCTTCCACTACGGCCAGTACACGGTGCGCGAGGCCAAGGAGCGGATGGCCGCGGCCGGGATCCCCGTTCGGGGTTGACCCACCAAGCGGCGACAATGAAGGCGTGGATACGTCCTGGGCCAATCTGAGCGACCGCGTGGCGGCGATGCCGGGCATGAGCGAGTTGCTCCCCTCGCTGGAGGGCCTGGCGCCTATCTACCTCGTGGGCGGGGCGGTAAGGGACCTGCTGCGAGAGCAGCCGCCGCTCGATCTCGACCTCGCTGTGGAGGGCGACGCCGAAGAGGTCGCCCGCGCCGTGGCCGGCCGCCTCGGTGGGACCGCGGTGGCTCACGAACGCTTCGGCACCGCAACGGTGCGTGCCGGCTCGCTCGTTCTCGACCTGGCCCAGACCCGGCGCGAGTGCTACCCGGCACCGGGCGCCCTGCCGGAGGTCGAGCCGGCGGGCCTGCGCGAGGATCTCGGCCGGCGCGACTTCACGGTGAACGCCATGGCGGTCTCGCTGACCGCGCCGGAGGTGGGAAAGCTGCACGATCCGCTCCGGGGTGGCGATGACCTGGAGGCAGGGGCCATCCGGGTACTGCATCCGCGTTCTTTCCTGGACGACCCAACCCGGCTGTTGCGTGCTCTGCGCTACGGAGCACGCCTGGGCTTCGAGCTCGATCCCGAGACCGAGCGCCTGGCGCGCGAGGCGGCCGAGGCGGGGGTCTTCGCCAGCGTGTCCGGACCCCGCATACGTGACGAGCTGATGGACCTGCTGGCCGGGCCCGAGGCGCCGGCCGCGGTCGCGCGCATGCGTGACCTGGGCCTCTCGAGTGCGTTGCACCCGGCGCTGGACGCCGATCCCGATCGGGTCGCCGGCGCGGCGCTCGGGTCGGCCGAAACGGGCGCGGACCCGGCTCTCGCCGCGCTGGCGGCACTGTGCTGCAGCACCCCGGACGAGCTGGAGGAGTTCGTGAGCCACCTCTCGCTCGAGGGCCGGCCGCGCGAGGCCGTTCTGCGCGCCGCGCGTCATGGACCGGATTTGGCCGAGGCGCTGCGAGGCGATCTGCGCCCTTCCGAGCTGCACGCGCTGCTGGGGGGCGAGCCGCCGGAGTCGCTGGCGCTGGCCCTGGGCCTGGGAGCACCGGGTGAGCGGGTCCTGCGCTACCTCTCGGATCTTCGCGGCACCGCGCTCGAGATAACGGGCGGGGACCTCCTGGCGGCGGGCGTGCCGGGTTCGCCGGCGATAGGCCGGGCGCTGGAAGAGACGCTGCGGCGCAAGCTCGACGGCGAGGTGTCCGGCCGCGACGCGGAGCTGCGCACGGCGATCGAGCTCGCCGGAGGACGAGTGTGAGCGTACAGCCGGCGTTCTTGGTCGATCTGCCCGGCGCCCGGGTGGCTTTCTCCACGCGCCAGGGAGGTGTGAGCGAGGGTCGGTACGAGTCGCTCAACCTGGGCATCTTCACCGGTGACGCCCCCGAACGGGTCGAGGAGAACCGGCGGAGGCTTGCCGATCATCTGGCGCTCGATCCCCAGCGGATCGCGATGGGGTGGCAGGTCCACGGAACCGACATCGCCGCCTGGCCGGACCCGCCCCCCGTGGGCCGCGACGGCTATGCCGCGCCGGGCGCGCAGCTGGACAAGGTGGATGGGCACACCACCACCGTCGAGGGCCTCGGCCTGCTCGTGCTGGCGGCCGACTGCCTGCCCGTGGCCCTCGCCGGCCACGGACGGGTGGCGATGTTGCACTGCGGGTGGCGCGGCCTGGCGGGCAGCATGGTGGAGAAGGGCGTGGCCCTGTTCGACGAGTCGCCGGTGGCCGCCGTCGGACCCGGGATCGGGCGCTGCTGCTACGAGGTCGGAGCGGAGGTGCTCTCTGGCTTCACCGATCTCCAAGGAGTCGCCTCGGGCCGGATGCTAGACCTGCGCGCGGTGGCCGATGCCCGCCTGCGCCATGCCGGCGTCGAGCGGGTGGAGCACGTGGATCTGTGCACCTCGTGCCGTGCCGACCTCTTGTTCTCCCACCGCCGCGACCGCGGCGTGACCGGGCGCCAGGGCGGCCTGGCGTGGCTGACCGGATGACGCGCCGGTTCACCGGCCTCGACCCCGAGGCGGTGCGCGCAAACCTCGAACGCGTGCGCGAGGGGATCGCGCAGGCGGGCCGCGATCCGGGCGAGGTCGAGATCTGTGCGGCGATCAAGTACGTGGCCGCGGAGGAGCTCCCGGCGCTGGCGGCGGCGGGCGTCGTGCTGGTGGGCGAGAACCGCGCCCAGGAGATGATCGACAAGCAGACCGAGCATCGCGATCTGTTCGCCTGGGACTTCATCGGCGCGCTTCAGAGCCGCAAGGTGCGCGACGTGGCCGCCAACGTGCGCCTGATCCACTCCGTGGCGTCCGAGTCGGCTCTGGCGCAGCTCGAGCGCCATCCCGCCCCCGAGGTGCTGATCCAGGTGAACGTGGCGGGGGAGGATGGCAAGGCGGGCATCGCGCCGAGCGGCCTCGCGGACTTCGTCGCGCGCTGCCCGGTGCCCGTGGGGGGCCTGGCCACGATGCCGCCCTTCGTCAAGGACCCCGAGGACAGCCGCCGGCACTTCGCCCGCCTGGCCGAGCTGGCGGCCGAGCACGGGCTCGAGCGTTTGTCCATGGGCACCACCCAGGACTACGCCGTGGCCGCCGCCGAGGGGGCGACGATCGTCCGAATCGGTTCAGCGCTGTACGTGTGACCGACGAGGCCGGTTGCCGGAAGCCCCGGGCGCAAACGGCGCGAGCGAGGCCAGGTACTCATCAAAGCTCGGAGCCCCGCTCACTGTGCGATGAAGATGTACTCGACGGGGCGAGCACGTCCGTCCCATCGGGGAAGGAACCGAAAAGCGGAGTTCGCCCCCCTATCGAATCCGGGCGTGCGGCGTCCCCGGCGACCGTCGCTACGCCGGCAGGGCCTACAACTGAGAGCGCAAGAACCCGGCGATCGCCTTCGACAGGCTGGACCCCCGCCACGCCTGGGGCGACTCCCCGGGCTCCTCGACCAAGAGCCGCGCCCGCGGCAGGCGCTCGGCGTACTCCTCGGCCACCGCCAGCGGGTGGCCGGGGTCGGTGTCGTCGCGGCTGCCCACCACCAGCACCGGGAGATCGAGCGCCTCGAGCCCCTCCAGGCCCGCGAACGCCTGTGAGCGCGACACGGTCCTGACGGCATCGCTCACCGCGCGCAGGTCGCGGTGGCGCTCGAGGCGCTGACGTACCGCCAGCAGGGCAGTCTCGCGAATGCGCTCCGGCACCGCGTTGATCTGCGAGCGCTCGAGGAAGGCGTCGATGTCCTCGCGGGCGAGCGCGTCGGCCAGGCTGTCCCAACGCTCCAGATCGGAGCGCTCCTTGCGGGGCGACCCGTCGAAGGCCGGAGTGATCTGCACGAGAGCGGACACGCGATCGGGCTCGTCGAGCGCGAGCGCCATTGCCGTGGTGGCGCCCATCGAGCTGCCCACCAGCACCGGGCGCTCGAGGCCCAGATCGTCGATCACGTGACGTAGGTCTGACACGAGGTCGGCGTACTCGTAGGCCGTGCTCTCGGGCGCGGGGGAGGAGTCGCCGTGCCCTCGGGCGTCGTAGGCGATCACACGGTGCCCGCGTCGAGCCAGCAGGCTGGAGCCGTGGACCACGTAGCGCCGGGTGGCGGTCAGGCCGTGCAGCAGCACGACCGCCGCGCCCTGCCCGGCCTCCTCACCCCTCAGGTGCACGCCCGTTGCAGGGGATATCCGGAAGGGACGGGTGTCGGAGCGGTTTGTGGAGGTCACGTTCGCGGAAGTCCTAACGGATAAGGTGCTCACAAGGTATTTCTGTCCCGCCAACGAAAGTGCATCCCGATGGCGCTCAGCGACACATGGCACCGCGCGCTCGTCTACTTCGGACTGGCTGAAGAGAACGAGCCACGATACGAGGCGGTTCCCGACCGGGAGGCCGAGCCCGAGGCCGAGCTCGAGGACCGCTATCGCGAGCGTCCCAACGTGCGCCGCCTCCAGCGCAAGCGCCGCGACGAGTTCGACGACATCTTCGCCGACGACTCGCCCCGCGAGACAGGGCGCGAGACCCGCGTGCTGCGCCCCGTGTCCTCGGGCAACGGCAACGGCGGCGACCTGCAGGTGCACCTCGTGGTGCCCAAGAACTTCAACGACGCGCAGCAGATCGCCGACCAGTACAAGGACACCATTCCGGTGATCCTCAACCTGCAGCAGTCCGATCCCGATCTCTCCAAGCGCCTGATCGACTTCTCCTCCGGTCTTACCTACGCGCTCGACGGCGGCATGCAGCGCATCGCCGACAAGGTGTTCCTGCTCACACCTCGCAACGTGGACGTCTCCGCGGAAGAGCGGGCTCGGCTCGTCGAAAAAGGGTTCTTCAACCAATCCTGAGCGGCGATGGCCGGCGGATATCGCGGTCATCGGTCGCTTGCCTGCTGAAGCAGGCGTCGCTCCCTGCTTCCCCGATCTCCTTGGCCCTCGCGGCTCAGGAACGTTCGCGCACGCTCAATAGAGTGCGCCGCATGAGGATCGGCTTCATCGGCGCGGGCAGCATGGGGTCGGCTCTCGCGCGCGGCCTCGGCGAGCCGGCGGTGGTCTTCGACGCCGACGAGGAGCGAGCCGAGGCCTTGGTGGCCGAGGTGGGTGGCAGCGTGGCGGGCTCGAACTCGGAGCTGGCCGGGCAGGTCGACCTGGTCGTGCTCTGCCACAAGCCCGCCCAGCTGCACGACGTAGCCGAGGAGGCCGCCCCGGCCGCGAAGGCCGTCGCCTCGATCGTGGCCGCCACCCGGCTCGCGGACATCGAGGCGGCCTACCCGGGCACGCCGGTCTATCGCTTCATCCCCAACCTGCCGGCGGAGGTCGGGCGCGGCGTCTTCTGCTACGCGGCGGGGGCCCTGGCCGGCGACGGTCCCGAGCAGGAGGTGCTCGAGCTCTTCGGGCGCACCGGCGTCGTGATACCGATGGCCGAGCCGCTGATCGAGCCGGCGATGGCGCTGATGAGCTGCGGCCCGGCCTTCATCGCCCTCGTGGTCGAGGCGATGGCCGACGCCGGCGCGCGTCACGGTCTCGACCCCGCCCAGGCCACCCGCCTGGTGGTGGAGACCATGGCCGGCACGGCCGCCTACCTGGACGCCAACGATCTCGACCCCGCCGAGCTGCGCCGGCGAGTGGCCACGCCCGGAGGCCTGACCGAGAAGGGCCTGCGGAGACTGGAGGACGGCGGCGTGCCGCAATCGTTTGCCGCGGCAGTCGACTTGGTCGTGGAGGCCACCCGGCCGTGAGCCCGGTGCTGGCGGCGGCCATCGACCGCGGCGACGTGGCGGACTACGTGAGCACCCTGGTCACGGTCTACGTGGTGCTGATCTTCGTCCAGGTGATCGCGAGCTTCGTGCCGCGTATGCCCTACAACCGCTACCTCAGCGCGTTCCTGGGCTTCGTCGGGGACGTGGTCAACCCGTACCTGCGCCTCTTTCGCCGGTTCCTGCCGATGGTGCGCATCGGTCCCGGCGCGCTCGATCTGAGCCCGATGGTCGGCACGTTCGTCCTCTTGATCGTCGGCGGAATCGTGGCGAACGTCATCAAGGGCTGAGGATGCCGCGAGCTGCGGGCTGGGCACGGG
>Ga0136638_10000224_pt1 | contig 11895 bp, 13 predicted proteins | sample AntDrymUQ8582206_2_FD_104671 | JGI IMG/M metagenome (GOLD analysis project Ga0136638, IMG submission 104671) | Polar desert sand microbial communities from Dry Valleys, Antarctica - metaG UQ858 (22.06) | ecosystem: Environmental > Terrestrial > Soil > Desert | place: Antarctica: Dry Valley...
CCCGTCCATCAGAATCTGGCCCTCCGTAATCACATAGGCAGGGTGACCGGCGATCGCGTAGGCGAGCGTCGACTTCCCCGAGCCGTTCGGACCCATGATCGCGTGCTTCTCGTTCAGGTCGACGGTGAGGTCGACGCCCCGCACGATCTCGGTGCCGTCCTCGAGCGCGACGTGCAGGTTCTGTATCTCCAGGTACGCCAAGTTTGTGATCCTTCTTGCTGTCTCCGGCACAATGACCGGGCTGAACGCGATCACCACCAGTTCGGGCGGCAAGCCGAGTTCAGCGCCGTTTCGTGAGCCCATGGTAGCCGATCGCGCCTGCGACGACCGGGGCTGCGAGCGCGGCCAGAGAGCCAGCTTGCCGAGTCCCAGGCGGGCATCTGTCCAGGCGCTCGACGTCTTTGCGCGGTCGGCGACGCTCCGACGACGACGACGAACTGCTCGTGCAGTGGCTTCTTCACGGATGGCTCCGTTGCACGGGTCGCTCGGTGCCCGCGGCTCCCGTCCGACAAACGATGGCGTCCGACAAACGATGGTAGGCTGATCCCATGCCCTTCGGCATCGGCATCTGGGAAATCCTGATTCTGCTCCTCGTCGTGCTGCTCGTCTTCGGCCCCAAGCGGCTGCCGGAGATGGGGCGCTCGCTCGGGCGTGGGATGCGAGAGTTCAAGGATTCGGTCTCCGGCAAGGACGATGACGACGAGGCTGTTCACCATCGGCTCGCGTCGGAGCTTCCGCCGGCTGAGCCCGACGTGCACGTGCACGTCGAGCCGCGTGAGCGCGACACGGTTGCGCGCGATCGCGACCGCGACATCGTTTAGCGCTCCAGAGGGCGCACAGACCCGCTCATGATCAGGAAGCGTCTGCCGCGGCGTCTGAGACACGGCGAGGAGGCGACGCTCGTCGAGCACCTCGGCGAGCTGCGCTCGCGGCTGCTGATCGGTCTGCTGACGATCGCACCTGCCTTCGTCGTCGCCTTCGTCTTCCAGGAGCGCCTCGTGGAGTGGCTGACGCGGCCGCTCCCCGACGACAAGCAGATCGTCACGCTGGGAGTGATCGAGCCGTTCACGACAGCTGTGAAGGTGAGCCTGGCGGCGGCGGTCGCCGTGACGCTGCCGGTGCTGCTCTACCAGCTCTGGGCGTTCCTGGCACCTGCGATCGACGATCGCGTGCAACGCACGGTCGCCGTTTTCGCAGTCATGGCCTCCACGCTCTTCGCAGGCGGCATCGCCTTCTCCTACTTCATCGTCCTGCCGCGTGCGCTCGAGTTCCTGACGAACTTCAACGAAGAGATCTTCGAGATCCAGATTCGTGCGAGCTACTACTTCTCGTTCGTCACGTTGACGCTGCTCGCGACGGGGCTCGCCTTCCAGATGCCGATCTTCATCCTCGCGCTCGTCCGGCTGCGGGTGCTGACGGCCGCCCAACTCCGTCGAAACAGGCGCATCGGCGTTCTCTTCATGGTCGTCTTCGCCGTGCTATTGCCGACCGTCGACCCGGTCTCGCTGGCACTCGAAGTCGTGCCGCTGTTGATCCTCTTCGAAGCCTCGATCTGGCTCTCCGGGATCATGGAGAAGCGCTGGAAGCTCGACGAGCCCGACCCCGACTCTCTCGACCGAGACCTCGAATAGACCCCGAGGTCTCGGCCGGCGGGACGCGCCCGTGGCTGGCACCGATCCGGGCAACGACCCGCCGTCCTCACTTGTTCGGCCGCTCCTCCGGACCGGTTCGCATCACCCATTCGAGTCTCACGGAACGGGAGCAGGAGACCGAAGCTTCATGGCCAACAACGGTGCACTGGCACCCTCGACCCGATCGGGGAGGAACATGAACGAGACCACAGTCACGGCTCAATCCCGCCGCGGCTTCCTTGGAAAGGCCGCACTACTCGGCGGCGGCGCCCTTGCCGCCGGCGGGCTGGGTGCGTTCGCCGAAGCTGCGCGGGCGCAGTCGGCGCCTGCGAGCGATCTTGCGATCCTCAATTTCGCGCTGACGCTCGAGTACCTCGAGGCGGAGTTCTACGACCGTGCCCGCCAGGGTGACTTCGGCAACTTGAATACGGGCGTCCAGCGCTTCGCAGAGGTTCTCTACTCGCACGAGCAGGCGCACGTGGACACCCTCAACGCCACCATCCCGGCGCTCGGCGGGACGCCCGTCAGGAAGCCGGCGCTGAAGTTCCCGAAGCTGACGCAGAAGACCTTCGTCCGCACCTCGATCGTGCTCGAGCAGACCGGCGTCGGTGCCTACGGCGGCGCTTTCCCGTCGCTGAAGCTGAAGGCCGTGAAGGAAGCGGCCCTCGCGATCCACTCCGTGGAGGCGCGTCACGCCGCCTATGCCCGGCTCGTCGCCGGGACGCTGCCGGCGAACGTCGCGTTCTTCAGCCCTCTGACCAAGGAGCAGGTGCTCAAGCGCGCCGCTCCGTTCTTCGCCTAGGAGACCGCGATGACTGAGATTTTCGTTCACAAGGGCATCGAGGTCGAGACCGAGGTGCCGGTCGGCTCGCTCGCAGAGGAGCTGGGTACCACCCGCGACGCGTTCCTCAAGCGTGCCGCGATCTTCGGCGGCAGTGCTGTTGCCGCCGCCTCGGTCGGGATGGTGCTGCCGCAGTCGGCGTTCGCGACCAAGAAGAGCGATCTCGCGATCCTCAACTTCGCGCTCACGCTCGAGTACCTCGAATCGAGCTTCTATGCGATCGCGGTCGGCAAGGGCAGGTTCAGCCCCCGCGTCGAGCAGCTCGCGAAGGTGATCCGCGACCATGAGATCGCGCACGTGAAGGCACTGGTGCCGACGATCAAGTCCCTTGGCGGAACGCCGGTGAAGAAGCCGAGGTTCAACTTCCCACCGTCGATCTTCGCCGATGAGACCACGTTCCTCCAGACGGCAATGGCGCTCGAGGACACAGGGGTCGGCGCCTACAACGGCGCGGGTCCTGCTCTGACCCTCAGGCCGGTGAAGGAGGCAGCTGCGTCCATCGTCGCGGTCGAGGCGATGCACGCATCGTGGGTACGCGGAGTAGCCGGAACCGCGCCCGCGCCCGCATCCTTCGACGAGCTCCTGACAGACGACGAGGTGCTCGCCGCGGCAGGCCCGTTCTTTGCCTGACGTGCCGGACGCCTGAGCGAGCATCGTCAGGAAGCCCAGGATCAAGCGGGCGGCCGGCTGGGGCCGCCCGCTCGTCCTGCACGGCGCGAGACGCGGGAGCCGCCTCCGCGTCACGCCGCTCTACCTGATCGATCCGGCGCCTGGCTCAGCGTTCTTCCAGCCGAACGCGGCGAACCGCTTCGTGGCGATTCGCGTCGAGCTCGTCAACGTGGGCACAGTTCACTACTCCGATACGGTCTCGAACGGTGCGCGGCTGCTCGACAGCCGGGGCCGGCTGATCCGTGCGCACATCCTCAACGCCGCCGAGCCGGGCCTGAACCGGCCACGGCTCCGTGTCGGTGACCGCAAGAGCGGCACGCTCAGCTTCGAACTCCCGAAGCGGGTTCGAATCCGCGCGCTCCGTCTCACCCTGGACAGCGGCTTTGGGCCCGAGACAGGCCTCTGGACGCTGGATGATTAGTGCCATGAGACTAGAGTCGGAGCCCGTGAGGATCCTCTCGGCAGATTGGGTGCTTCCGGTCGAGGGCGAGCCGATCCGAAACGGTGCCGTCGCGATCCACGAGGGGTTGATCGAGGCGGTGGGGACGATGGACGACCTCGGCCGCGGCGACCACTACGACGACGCGGTCATCATCCCGGGCTTCGTCAATGCGCACACGCACCTCGAGTACGCCGTCTATGCGGGCTTCGGCGACGGGCTCTCCTTCGCGCCGTGGCTCGCGATCCACATCGAGCGCAAGGCGCGCATCGGGCAAGTGGAAGTGGAGGCGATCGCACGGCGCGGCGCGGCCGAGTGCCTGGCCTCCGGTGTCACGACCGTGGGCGATGCGAGCTTCGCCGGCGCTGCGGCACACGCTTGTGCCGAGCTCGGCTTGCGGGCGATCGTCTACCTCGAGGTGTTCGGGCGCGATCCGCTGGAGGCGCTCGCCCGGTACCGCGAGAAGCTCGAGTACGTGACTCCCGCACTGTCGGACCGCGTTGCTGCCGGCGTCTCGCCGCACGCGCCCTACTCGTGTTCGACGGAGGTCTATGAGGCGTGTCTGTCGCTCGGGGTGCCCGTGACGACGCATCTCAACGAGAGCACGGACGAGCTCGACTGGCTGCTCCGCGGGGAGGGGCCGATGCAGCCTGTTTCCGACCTCCTCATCGACCCGGACGGGCAGACCGGGATCCGCCGCCTGGCCGATGCCGGCGTGCTGAACGAGCGCGTGGTCGCAGCGCACTGCGTCAAGCTGGACGCGGACGAGATCGAGTTGCTCGCGCAACACGGCGTCGCGATCGCCCACTGCCCGCGGTCGAACGCGCTGCTCGGGTGTGGTGTCGCCCCGCTCACGGAGCTGCGAGCCGCCGGGCTGCGGGTCGGTGTGGGCACCGACGGCGTGTCCTCGGTGCCGTCCCACGACTACTTCGAGGAGCTGCGTGCTGTCGTCTCCTCCGCCCGAGCCCGAACCGAGCGCGCCGATGCGTTGACGCCGGATGAGGCGCTCGAGCTGGGGACGATGGGCGGCGCCAGAGCTCTCGGGCTCGCCGAGGAGACCGGCTCGCTCGTCCCCGGCAAGCGAGCGGATCTCACCGTGGTCTCGCTTTTTGGCTCGGCGTATCTACCATGGGAGAACCCAGCGGCGGCAGTGGTGTACGGCGGCGGTCCGGACCGCGTCCTCGCTACGGTCGTCGACGGCCGACTGCGATACGAGAAAGGAGGGTTCGAATGGCACGAGCTGATCGACGCCGCGACACACGCGCGAAGCCGGCTGCTGCGGCGCGGAGCGGGAACGGACGCAACCGCGATCGCGACAGCAGCCGGGCAGTGATCGAGGACACGATGTTCTTTCCGCGCCTGCGCAGGCATGCGAAGTGGATGTTCGTCTTCCTTGCGCTCGCGTTCGGCGTCGGCTTCGTCGTTTTCAACATCGGCGGCTCCGGCCAGAGCGGCGGACTCAGCGACCTTCTTCGCGACCAGGGTGGTACGTCGAACACCCCGTCGGTGGAGGAAGCCCGCGAGCGCGTTCAGGAGAATCCCAAGAGCGCAGAGGCGCAACGCGACCTCGCGTCGGCTCTCACGGTCGAGGCGCGAACCGACGAGGCGATCGTCGCGCTCACGCGGTATTCCGAGCTGCGGCCGCGGGACGAGAACGCTCTGCGTGAGCTCGCAGGCCTCTATCTGACGGAAGCGAACCGCCTGCAGCAGGTCGCCGAGGTGGCCCAGCTACGCGCGAATTACCTTACCGCGGGCTCGACCTTCACCGAGCCGCTGCAGCTGCCGAGCGGCGTCCCGGCTGCACAGGATCCCATCGTGGATGCGATCGCAACGGAGGCGAACAAGTCGGTGAGTGCGGCCTACACCGCTGCCCAGCTCGAGTTCCGGAACGCGGCTGACGCGTACGAGAAAGTGGTGACAATCGCCCCGAACGACCCGAACATCCAGCTCGAGCTCGCGCAAACGGCGCAGCGCGCCGGCGACTTCCCACGAGCGATCGCGGCCTACCAGGAGTTCGTGCGGCTCGCGCCCGACGACGCGTTGACGCCGAGCGTGAAGCAGCAGATCCGGCAACTGAAGACGTCCACGACGCCGTCTGGCTAAACTCCTCCGGCCGGAGCCGAGTCGGTGGAATCTGCGGAGTGAGCGAGGGGAAGCCATGAATTTCGACGTCAAGACGGAGAAGCTGAGCGACGAGCAGTACGTGATCTCGCTTGCAGGCGAGGTGGATCTCTACACGGCACCCGAGTTCAAGCAGCAACTGCTCGACGTGATCGACCAGGGCGGCAAGGACGTGATCGTCGACCTCACCAGCACGACGTTCATCGACTCGACCACGCTCGGCGTGCTCGTCGGCGGCGTGAAGCGCCTGCGCACGAACGAGGGTCAGCTCTCGCTCGTCTGCAGCGACCGCAACATCACGAAGATCTTCGAGATCACGGGACTCGACCGCGTCTTCACGATCCACGAGACGCGTGACGCTGCACTCGCGACGGGGTCGCCCTCCTAACATGCTGCGCGGGCTGATCGTCGCCTGCGCACTCGGCGTCGCGGCGCTCGCTGCGAGCGGCTGTGGTGGCACTGTCGGGATCTCCGAGGCCGGCAGCGGGGACGTTCGTGCCGGCAAGCAGTTGTTCTCGGAGCGGTGCGGACAGTGCCACGTCCTGGCCGACTCCGGCACACAAGGCCAGATCGGCCCGAACCTCGACGACGCTTTCGTACAATCCCGCGCCGACGGGCTTGGCGAGACGACGATCCAGTCGGTGGTGCGCGCGCAGATCGCCTATCCAATCGAGGATCCGCCGACGGGAGTGCCGGGCATGCCCAAGGATCTCGTCACGGGCGAGGACGCCGAGTCGGTGGCTGCCTACGTCGCCTCGGTGGCGGGGTTGCCCGTCCAGGGGCAGCCGGCCTCTTCAGCCGACGACGCCGGTACGGAAACCGGTCCGGAGACCGGCGCAGCCGGCTCGGGGAAGGGGGACGAGCAGCCCGACGGCGCTGCCGTTTTCGCCGACGCGGGCTGCGGTAGCTGCCATACGTTCGAGGCGGCGGGCTCGACCGGCTCGATCGGCCCAAACCTCGACGCGTCGAAGCCTCCACGGGACCTCGTCGTCGAGCGCGTCACGGAGGGCTTGGGCGCGATGCCGTCATTCGCTGATTCACTCTCGGAGCAGGAGATCGGGGCCGTCGCCGACTACGTCGCGAAGAGCACCGGCGGCTGACGTCGGCTCCTGCGCGCGTCGTGCTGGCGCGCCGACGCGGATCCTGATCGCGGAGGACGAGACCCTGATCCGGCTCGACCTGCGCGAGCTGCTGGAGGAGGCCGGGTTCGAGATCTGCGGCGAGGCCCGTGACGGCATGGAGGCGGTCGATCTGGCGCGAGCCGAGCGGCCCGACCTGGCGGTGCTCGACGTCAAGATGCCGAGGCTCGACGGCATCGAAGCTGCGCGGCGGATCCTCGACGAGCGGCCGATCCCGATCGTGATGGTGACGGCCTACGGTGAGCGGGAGCTCGTCTCTCGTGCCGTCGAGGCCGGCGTCTTCGGCTATCTCGTCAAGCCTTTTCGCGAGTCCGACCTGCTGCCTGCGATCGAGACGGCTCGGGCGCGGCACGAGGAGCTCTCGGCGCTGCGGGAGGAGGCCGAGTCGCTCGCAGACGCACTTGCCACCCGCAAGACGATTGAGCGAGCAAAGGGCCTGTTGATGGAGAAGGAGGGCCTGTCCGAACGTGAAGCCTTTGCGCGGTTGCGGAAGGCGAGCCAGGTGTCGGGACGTCCGCTGAAGGTCGTCGCGGAGGCGGTTGTTGCGACGCTCGACCCCGGGCTGAAGTAGCTCTTCTGTCACAAAGTAGAATCCTCCCGTGGCGGCGCCTGTGCTAGCCGCCGCACCGTTCGTCCTGAGACCATTCGTCCCTCGGCGCGCGTCGAGGAGCTAGCTCTGCTCCAGGAGACGCGTCTCCTGCTGGCGGCGGCGGAGGCGTAGCGCGAGCCAGAGCAAGACGCCGAGGAGGAGGATGGGCCCTGCGACGACGAGTGCGTAGAGGGCGACGACGCCTTCCCACACGAGCACGTCCTTGATGCCGTCCAGCTTGCTCTCCTGCCCTGCTGGCACGACCGCGTCGACCTCTTCCGTTGTCAGCGTCAGGCTGACGGTCGCGAAGCGTCCCTCGGCGCGGGTCGCGCTAAGCCCGGCGCGGAGCTCGCCGAGCCGGGCGCGCTCGGTCGCGAGCCGCGAGCGGAGCACGGCGCGTTCCTCCGCGAGGAGGCTCGTGTTCCTGAGCTGCCGTGTGCTGCGGGCGATGCGCCGCTGAGCCTGCTCGACCTGTGTCGAGAGGTCGTCGACGGCCGGCTGCAGATCCTCGACCCCGAACCGCTGGCCGAGGATCGTGCCGAGCTGCGACAGCTGCGTCATCGCGGTCTGCACCCGGCCGATCGGGATTCGCAGGACGATGTTGGCCGAGCCGATGCCGCCCCGCGGTGCGTTGTAGGAGAGCGACGAGACGTTGCCGCCGAGCGAAGCCGCGATCCGCTGCGCGCGCTGCGTCGCACGGGAGAGCGCCTCGAGGTTCTCGACCCGCACCTGCAGCTCGGCTGCGTAACGCTGGACGCGGCCCGGATCAGGTGCGATCGCGGCGTTTGGCTGAACAGGGGTCGCGAAGGGCGCGCCCTGGCTCGGAGCCGCCGAGCTCTCTGCGGCGTCCTGGTCAAGCGTGCTCGGCTGCCGCTGCAGCCCGTTCTCCACCGTCGAGGCTCCGGCGGAGGCGGATCGATCGCCGTTCCTACTGACATCGTCGCGCGTGAGCCCGATCACGCCCGCCGCGACCAGCGCGACGACGACCGTCGCGGGCGCAACGAGCACGAGTCGCCGCCAGGCGAACCGCGCGAGAAAGGGTTGCCGTGCCGGTTCTTGGGCAGCCAGGGCACGCACGCGCTCGCGCAGCTCCCGCGTCGCGATCGGCCTCGCCGCCCGGATGTCCCTCTGCAGTGCCTCAGACGGTGACATGTGCACCCACCCTCTCCTCGAGCTTCTTGAGCGCCCGCGACAACCTTGTCGAGACCGCGGTCGGGCTGAGACCCAGCACACGCGCCGCTTCCTCGCCGTCGAGCTCGAGCAGGACGCGGAGCGCGATCACCTCCCGCTCTCCGGCGGAGAGGGACGCGAGCGCTGCCTCGAGATCGGGCGAGAGACCTTCCGCAAATGCCTGGTTGAAACGATCGGAGGTCGCCGCGCCCTCCTCGCGCCGCCGCCGGCGAGCTTCCGCCCGGAACCAGTCGAGGGCGGTCGTACGAGCAATCTGACAGAGCCAGGTGCGCGCGCTCGCCCGGCCGGGGTCGAACCGGCGCCAGAGCTTCAGTGCCTTCTCGAACGTCTCGGCAGCGAGGTCTTCCGCAAGCGAACGGTCCCGCGTCAGATAGACGAGATACGCGTACACGTCGTCGAGGTGCTCCTCGGCTGTCGCGGCGAACGACGCCGAGCGGGTCGGCTGCCGTCGGGCGGGGATCGTCATCGCCTGCACACCGTGTCTACGTCGCCGGACGGCCCGGCGTCACGTCACCCGTTACGTCACGCCGTTACGCCTGTTGTGCCGACTCGAACAGCCGCTCCCACCGCGCGAGCAGGGCCTGGAGCTCCTCGCGCGCCGTCTTGTGTGCTGCGAGCGTGTCGACGTCCGCCCAGTCCTCGGCGAGCTTCCGTTCGAGCCGCGCGAGCGCGGCTTCCTGCGTCTCGATCGCTACCTCGAGCCGCTCGAGCTCGCCGGGCTGTTGCTTGGCGGGCCTGACCGGCCTCGACTTCTCCGCTCGCTGCGGCCGGGGCGCAGTCGGCGGTGCTTCCTCGCCGGCGCGCACGCGGGCGTAGTCGGCCCAGCCGCCGGGATAGGCGCGCAGCCGTCCGTCCTCGATCGCGACGATCCGGTCGGCCACCGCGTCGAGCACGGCCCGGTCGTGCGAGACCAGCAGCACGGTGCCGGGGAAGGCCTCGAGCGCCGCCTCCAGCGCCTCCCGGCTCTCGAGGTCGAGGTGGTTGGTGGGCTCGTCGAGAACGAGGAAGTTCGCCCCGGACGCGACGACGAGCGCGAGTGCGAGTCGGCGCCGCTCGCCGCCCGAGAGCGCGACCACCGGCCGCTCGTGTGCATCCCAGCCGGAGAAGAGGAAGCGGCCTAGCAGTGCCTGCGCCTGCGGGCGCTGGAGCCCGGTCGCACCTATCGCGCACTCGAGCACGCTGCCGCGCTCGTCGAGCTCGACCTCGTGCTGAGAGAAGTACGCGACGTGGACGCCGTGACCGATCCGGCCGACGCTGCAGCCGACGATCGCCTCGAGGAGCGTCGACTTGCCGGAGCCGTTGGGCCCGAGCAGGCCGACGAGCTCGCCGCGCTCGAGCACGAGCTCGTAATCGGCCAGGAGCCGCTTCTCACCGGCCGACAGGCTCACGCCTTCGGCCTCCAGCACCATCCGGCCGCTCCGCACCGGCTTCAGGAACTCAAAGCCGAGCGTCCGACGACCGCCCTTCGGCTCCTCGACGCGCACCTTCTCGATCCGCGCGATCTGCTTCAGCTTGGCCTGCGCCTGGCGTGACTTCGTCCCGTAGCGGAACCGGGCGACGAAGCGCTCGAGGCGCGCGATGTCCTCGGCCTGGCGCTCCGCCCACTTCGCCTGCAGCGACAGGCGGGCGGCCTGCTCCTGACGCCAGACGTGCCACTTGCCGGGGAAGTAGACCGAGCGCCCGCCCTCCAGCTCGAGCACGGCAGTCGTGACCGACTCCAGGAACCAGCGATCGTGAGCGACGATCACGACCGCCGCGTCGATCGTCGTCAACTCCTGCTCCAGCCACTCGATCGAGGCCATGTCGAGATGGTTCGTCGGCTCGTCCAGGAGCAGGAGATCCGGCTGACCGGCGAGCGCCCGCGCGAGCGAGGCTCGGGTGAGCTCACCGCCGGAAAAGGACTCGAGCCCGCGATCGAGGTCGGCATCGCGAAATCCGAGACCGCGTAAGACGCTCGTTGCCCGGTCGCGCCAGCCGTAGCCGCCGGCGTGCTCGAGTCGCGCCTGCGCCTCGCCGTAGCGTCGCAGCGTCTCCGCCCGATGGTCCCCGCCTGCCATTGCCTCCTCGAGCCGCCGGAGCTCCTGCTCGGCCCCGACGAGGTCGGCCGCACCCGAGAGGGCGTACTCGCGCAGGGTCTGGCCGCCGAGCCGCGGTGGCCGCTGGTCATGCAGCGCGACGCGTGCGCCCTTCTCCCAGGCGAGCTCGCCGCCCTGAAGCTCCGTCTCCCCGATCAGCGCGCGCAGCAGTGTGGTCTTGCCGGCGCCGTTCGGGCCCGAGAGCGCCAGTCGGTCGCGGCGCTCGACCTTGAAGGAGACGCCGTCGAAGAGCGGATCCCCGGAGAACTCCTTCCGCAGGTTCGACGCGATGAGTACCGCCACCGTCTCTCAAGCTCCCGTTTCGTCCAGCGCTCGCGTGCCGCGGCGCGAGGTCGAGCCGGAGGCCGGCTTCGCCGGCTGGGAGGCGCGACCGGCCAGACGCGCGAGAGCGATCAGGACTGCCATGCTCTCAGGGTAATGCGCGTACTCGCTCTCGATGTGGGGACATCCTCGACGCGGGCGATCGTCCACGACGAGGACGGGCTGCCGGTCACCGAGCCGGTCGAGGTCGAGTGGAAGCCGCTGCCGGGCGGTGGCGGCCGCGTCGAGTTCGATCTCCAACAGGTTCGCGAGGCAGTCGACGAGACCGTGCGCCAGGCACTGCGCCACGGCGACGTCGACGCGGTCGGCGCCTCGTGCTTCTGGCACAGCCTGGCCGTCGTCGACGAGAGCGGGAGCGTGGTGACCCCGCTGATGACGTGGCGCGACTCGCGCGCCGACCGTGAGGCGGAGGAGCTCGCGCGGATGCTCGACGCGGAGGCGATCCATCGCCGGACCGGCTGTCCGATCCATGCGAGCTTCTGGCCTGCGAAGCTGCTGTGGCTGCGCCGGCACGAGCCCGGTCTCGTGGCGGACAGCCGCTTCGTCTCGGTCTCGGACGTTGCGCTCGCGGAGCCGGCGACGAGCGTCTCGATGGCGTCGGGTACCGGGCTCCTGAACCGAGAGACAGGCGCCTGGGACGAGGAGCTTCTCGGGGCCGTCGGGATCGACGCGCGCCGGTTGCCGCGGATCTCCGACGACGGCTATGAGCGGGACGGCCGCACGTGGTTTCCCGCGATCGGGGACGGTGCCGCTGCCAACCTCGGCTCCGGGGCGGTTGGGCCCACGCTCGGAGGGCTCACGATCGGCACCTCGGGCGCGCTTCGCATCGTCCGCGACGATCCCGTTGAGCCGCCCCGG
>Ga0136638_10000225_pt1 | contig 11866 bp, 12 predicted proteins | sample AntDrymUQ8582206_2_FD_104671 | JGI IMG/M metagenome (GOLD analysis project Ga0136638, IMG submission 104671) | Polar desert sand microbial communities from Dry Valleys, Antarctica - metaG UQ858 (22.06) | ecosystem: Environmental > Terrestrial > Soil > Desert | place: Antarctica: Dry Valley...
ACAGTGGCCCACACGGTCTCAAATGCGTCGGTTGTCAGCTCTTGCGGCACCAAGCCGATCTTGGACCGTGACGCACGATAATCACGGGCGATATCGGCGCCATCGACTGTCACCGTCCCCGTCGTGGGAGTGACAATGCCGCAGACGATGCTGATCAGCGTCGTCTTGCCGGCGCCATTGGGCCCGAGCAGCGCGAAGATTTCACCCTTGCTGATTTGAAGGTCGACAGCCTTCAGCGCCTGCAGGCCCGACGCATACGTCTTCGTCAGGTTGGATATGGAGATGATCGCCGACATGAATGACGAAGCCGTTTGCCCAAGCCTGATTGAAACGGTCGCGTTGGCGCGCCGCGATGAAAGGTTTTCGCCGGGCCCGGCTGGCGCCAACTGAATGTGCGCGCGCGCCTACTTGGCTCTGAAATCGTCGTGGCAGTTATCGCAAGCTTTCGCAAGAACACCGAACTGTGTGCGCACTGCCTTGGTATCTCCGGTCTTGGCAATCGTGTTTAATTTGACCGCTTCTTCCTGCATCTTCTCCGATAGTTCCTTGACCTTGGCATCGTTCTTGAACAGTGCAGGCAAAGCCTTCGTATTCGTCACGAATTCCGTGCCGTGACCGAATGCATCCCACGGCAACTTGGACATCGCTTCGACCACGCCAGCGCTGGTCTGGATGAACTGCACGTTTGGGGTCGAAGATTTCAGCTGCGTGTTAATGCGGCCCATGTGATTGCTCAGAACGGTGAACGCGGCCTGACGATATTTGACCGCATCTTCGGGCTTCGAGAACTGCGCAGCAACGGGCAAGGCGATGGCCGCAGTGACTGCAATGCACGCTGCAACGGAGACAAATTGGGTGAGTCGCTGCATCAGGGAACCTCCTCGGAATTTCGAATGAAAAAAAGGATAGCCGACCTTTTGGACATTACGCACGGCGCGCAAGTTCAGCGGCTTTGCCGATGTAAGTCGCAGGAGTCAGTGCCAGCAGCGAATCTCGCGCCTCTGCGGGAATTGGAAGTGCGCGCACGAACTCGTGCAAAGCGTCGCGCGTAATGCCCTTGCCGCGCGTCAGCGCTTTTAATTGCTCGTAGGAATCTGCTACCCCGTAGCGCCGCATCATCGTCTGCACCGGCTCGGCCAGCACTTCCCACGCCTCGTCCAGGTCGGCACGCAAAGCCGCCTCGTTGACTTCGAGCTTTCGCATGCCACGCAGGCACGACTCGTAGCCGATCAACGCGTAGCCAAAGGCGACACCGAGATTGCGCAGCACGGTCGAATCGGACAGATCGCGCTGCCAGCGCGAGATCGGAAGTTTTTCGGCCAGATGTCGGAGCAGCGCGTTGGCCAGCCCAAGATTGCCCTCCGAATTCTCGAAATCGATCGGATTGACCTTATGCGGCATCGTGGACGAGCCGATTTCGCCGGCTTTCAGTTTCTGCCCGAAATATCCGAGCGAGATGTAGCCCCATAGATCGCGGTCGAGGTCGAGCAGCACTGTATTCGCGCGCGCAAGCGCATCGAACAGCACCGCCATCGCATCATGCGGTTCGATCTGAGTCGTGTGCGTATTGAATGTCAGCCCAAGTTGTTCGACGACTTGGCGTGCCAACGATTCCCAGTCGACGCCGGGAAAAGCTGCCACATGGGCGTTGTAATTGCCAACCGCCCCGTTCATCTTTGCGGGGACGTTGACGCGCGATATCGCGTTGATCGCGAGCGCAAGCCGCACCGAAACGTTGGCGAACTCCTTGCCTACGGTGGTCGGGCTGGCAGGCTGGCCGTGCGTGCGTGACAGCATCGGCAGATCGGCATATAGATGCGCGCAATTGCGCAGCTCACCGTGTATCGCGTGCAGGCGGCTCAGCAGCGCCGCACGCCCACGTTCGAGCATCAGCGCATGCGATACATTGTTGATGTCCTCGGACGTGCATGCGAAATGGATGAATTCAGAAGCCGCGCCGAGTGCGGCACCGACCCGGCGCTTGATGAAATACTCGACGGCTTTAACGTCGTGATTCGTCTCGGCCTCGATCATCTTTATTTCCGTGCAGTCGTCGACGCTGAAGCCGGCGACCAGCCGCTGCAGGGCGCGCGATACTTCCTCGGACAGCGGCGGCAATTCCGGCAGGCCCGCGGACGAAAGCGCGGATAACCACGCGACTTCGACTCGCAGCCGCTCGCGCATGAACGCGAACTCGGAAAAAATGTCGCGCAGCTCGGCTGTCTGCCGGCCATAGCGGCCGTCGAGCGGCGAAATTGCAGTCAGCGAAACGAGTTCGACAGGCACTGTAGAAATAGCCGATGGTTTGGAACTCGCGTTGTACCTCGGCACCGAACGTTCCGAGGCGATCAGTGTAGCAACGGCGCATCGTTGGTTCGCATAATCGAATTTTGCTGCGCGTCCCTATTGCCGCGCGGCGCGCCGCCGATATACTCGTTTTCCTTTCGTTCCCAGCGTGCCACGTGTCCAAAAATATCCGTCTGATCGCTTCGCTCTCAAGCCCGTACGTGCGCAAGGTCCGCATCGTGATGACGGAAAAACGACTTGAATACCAACTCGAGCTGGAAGACGTGTGGGCGGCGGACACGCGCATCCATGAAGCCAATCCGCTGGGCAAGGTGCCGTGCCTGATCATGGAGGACGGCGGTGCGCTGTTCGATTCACGCGTCATCGTCGAATATCTCGACACGCTGACTCCGGTGGCGAAGCTGATTCCGGCCAATGGCCGCGAGCGCGCCGAGGTGCGCACATGGGAAGCGTTGGCCGACGGTGTCTCGGACGCGGCGATTCTGGTTCGACTTGAGCAGACGCAGCGCCCCGCGCAGGAACAGAGCCAGAAGTGGATCGATCGGCAGATGAACAAGGTGCATGCCGGAGTTGCATCCATGAGTCACGGCCTGGCAGAGAAGCCATGGTGCAACGGTCACTCGTATTCGCTGGCAGACATCTCGGTCGGCTGCGCACTCGGTTATCTGGACTTTCGCTTCAAGCACGTGGACTGGCGCAGCCGGCACGCAAACCTGGCGCGGCATTACGACAAAATCGCCGCGCGGCCCTCGTTTATCGACACGCAACCACCGGTTTAGGGTGTGCCTGTCATTCCCGCGCAGGCGGTATCCAGCGGTACGGAAAAAAGACTGGATGCCCGTTTTCACGGGCATGACACGTTGGCATCTATCAAGTCAATTCGATCGGTGCAAAACGCATCGACACCCCAGCCTACGATCGTGCGTGCGCGCTGTGGCGAATTCACCGTGTAGCAAAAGAGCCAGACCCCGGCCTGCGTGATCTTGCGTGCCAACTCGGCCGTCAAATAGCGATGATTGACGTGCAGCGACACGCAGCCGAGCCGCCGCAATTGCTCGTACCAGTCTGGTGGCACACCATTGACCAGCCACCCGCGCGGCAATGCCGGAGCAGTGTCGCGCGCCGCCATCAGCGCGTCGCGCGAAAATGAAGACAGCAGCGGAACCCGCGCGTCGGCGTGTTGCCTCTGGTCGCCATCGACGCATATCTGATCGGAATACAACTGCGCAGTTACCCGCGCCACCGCTGACCCGGTGGCGCGCTCGAAACCGGGCGTCGGCTTGATTTCGATATTTGGCCAGACCTGATGGACGCGGCAAAAATCTAGCGTCGCTTCAAGCGTCGGCACAGTTTCACCGACGAAGCGGAGCGAATGCCAGCCGCCAACGTCGATGCGCTGCAAGTCGGCAGCGTGCAGCGCACTAACGGTGCCCGAATTCAGCGCGGTGCGCTGCAGCGTCGCGTCGTGCATCAATACCGGAACGCCGTCGGCGGCCAACATCGCATCGAACTCAACGGCACGATAACCGTGCTCGAGTCCGACCTTGATCGCCGCAATCGTGTTTTCGGGTGCCAGCTTGCCGCCCCCGCGATGCGCCAGCACCCGCGGATATGGCCACGACATCTGCGCGCTCATGCGGCGTCACCATCAACGCGAACACTTCGCTTGCGCCTGACGTAAATGATCTTCTCGACACGCGCAACCACCATGCCCTCGTTGTCTTTCACGTCGACACCGAACAGGTGCAGGTGCTTGTCTCCCGACTCGGTCATCCGACGAATCTGGATCAGATCGTCGTCGTGCAAATCAAAGCGAGCGAACACACGGCCGCGTCCCGGCGCGATGTAGTCGATCGAGCCCGATTTATCCCATACCCGATACTCCTCGCCGAGCGCATGAACCAGCATCAACATCAGGAACGGATCGGTCATTGCGTAAAGCGAGCCGCCGAAGTGCGCGCCAATGTAGTTGCGGTTATACAAACGCAGCTTCATGTCGACTGTGACGCTGCGAAAGTCGGGCGCAATATCACGCACGCGAATCCCCGCGCCTACAAACGGCGGCCAGATATTCATCAGGATGCGCAGTGTGCGCGGCGAAAGTGTGCGTAGCATCGCGCAAAGTGTAGGCAATCACCGATCGCCACCGATCCACTATCGATGAAATCGCTTGGCCATTTGCGTGTGCTCGACCTGACGCGTGTGCTCGCCGGCCCGTGGTGCACGCAATTATTGGCCGATCTCGGCGCCGAAGTCATCAAGATCGAGCGGCCGCGCAGCGGCGACGACACGCGGCACTGGGGGCCCCCGTATCTGAAGGACGCAACCGGCAACGACACGTCCGAATCCGCGTATTACCTGTCGGCGAACCGCGGCAAGCAATCGGTGACGCTCGACATCTCGACCACTGACGGCCAGGCGTTGGCGCGCAAGCTCGCAGTTCAGTGCGACGTCGTCGTCGAGAACTACAAAGTTGGGCAGCTTGCGAAGTACGGACTTGGTTACGCCGCACTGGCCGCAATCAATCCAAAGTTGATCTATTGCTCGATCACCGGGTTTGGGCAAACCGGGCCGCATCGGAACCGTCCTGGCTACGACTTCATCATGCAGGGCGTCGGCGGGTTCATGTCGATCACCGGCGAACGCGATGACCGCCCCGGTGGAGGTCCGCAGAAGGCCGGTGTAGCGGTATCCGATTTGATGACCGGCATGTACTCGACCGTAGCAATTCTCGCGGCGGTTACGCACCGCGACCGCACCGGCGAAGGCCAGTACATCGACATGGCGCTGTACGACGTGATGATCGCCATGCTTGCCAACATGAACATGAACTACCTGACGTCGGGCAAGGCGCCGCAGCGCGCCGGCAATGCGCACGCGAATATCGTTCCGTACCAGGTGTTCGCCGCGGCCGACGGGCACATCGTGGTCACCGTTGGCAACGACTCGCAGTTCATCAAATTTTGTGAAGTCGCCGGTGTGCCGCGCCTTGCAGCGGACGCGCACTATCGACGCAACGCCGATCGGGTGCGCAACCGCGAGGCATTGATCGCCGCGCTTGACCCGATTCTGCGTGCGAGGCCCGTGGCGTCGTGGGTGGAACAGCTCGATGCGGCGGGCGTGCCGTGTGGGCCAATCAACGATATCGCTCACGCGCTGGCAGATCCCCAAGTCGCTGCACGTGGACTGCGCATCGACCTGGCGCACGCGCTTGCCGGAACAGTGCCGATGGTTGCCAATCCCATCAAGCTGTCGGCGACACCGCCGGTCTACGAGCTGCCCCCGCCGATGTTGGGCGAGCACACAGCCAGCGTGCTGCGAACATACGCCGGCGTCGATGAAGCGCAACTGAGCGAGTTGATTGCGCGCGGGGTGGTGTAGTTGCCTGCGCTGCATTACAGAATCACTGGCGCGGTGCAAGGCGTTGGATTTCGCTACTTCATGTGCATCGAAGCGCGGCGACTGCGCCTCGCAGGGTGGGTTCGTAATCTCAATGACGGTAGCGTTGAGGCGCTGGCGGCGGGCGAAGATACTGCGTTAAATCATCTCAGCGACTGGGCGCGCGCTGGACCGTCGGGGTCGCGGGTCGACTGCGTTCAGGTTCGCGCTGCGTCCGACAGCGAAGCTGCAGATGTCGCCCACCCATTCAATCAGCGGTCGAGCGCTTAAAAATTCCGTCGTCGAAGTGCGGGTTCAACAGCACGGTGACCTCATGATCGCGCCACGCGCCATCGATGAACAAATATTGCGACGCCAGTCCCTCGTGCTGAAATCCGAGCTTGTGCAGCAGACGACCGCTGCGCACATTCTCGGGGCGATAGCTCGCCTGAACACGATGCAATCGCATAACGTCGAACACGTGCGCGATCGTCGCGCTCAAACCTTCGTGCATCAGACCGCGGCCTTCGAACGCGGCGTCGAGTGCGTAGCCCAGCACGCACGACTGAAATGGTCCCCTTACGATTTGCGTGTAGTTGATGCGGCCGATGACCTGCGATTGATCGCCGCGCATGAACAATAGCCAGCGTGCCACCACGCCATCGTTACATTCCTCCACGGCGCGTTCGCATTCGGCTCTCCAAAAGCCGGTGCCTCGGATGCCTTCCGGCCGCGGTGGATCCCAGGGCTTCAGATACGTCTCATTGCGACGAAAAAAATGAGCCAGCAGCGGCGCGTGAGCCGGAACAATAGGATCGATCGTCAAGCGTGAAGATGCGAGCGTTAGAAGCATGACGAGTCGGTGCTGAGGATCAGCGATACTAAGGCTTCGATATAAAAAGCAGCGAGGCAGCGTGAATCGACGACGTGTACTGCAAGTTTTCGGAGCAACGATTGCTTCATCGAGTTGGGCGCAACTGGTTGCAGCACAATCGGCCGCGACCCAAACTACCTATCCGAACAAGCCGATTCGACTGGTCGTGCCCTACCCGCCCGGCGGCCCACTCGATACCGCGGCACGCGCGTTGGCAGATGGCGTCAAGGAATCACTTGGCGTGATCGTGGTCGAAAATCGTCCCGGCGCCGGCGGCAATCTCGGCGTCGACCAGGTTGCGAAGTCGGCACCTGACGGATATTCGCTGGTGATCGGCGCGGTCGCTACGCATGCCGTCAATCCATGGCTGTTTTCAAAGCTGCCGTATGACCCGGTAAAAGACTTTGCGCCGATCACGCTAATTGCACACGTACCCAACGTGCTGGTGATGACGCCGGAGCGTGCCGATCAACTCGGCATCCGCAACGCGCATGAGTTGATCGAATATGCGCGCAAAAATCCGGCGCGGCTGAATTACGCGTCGGGCGGCAACGGCAGCGCCGGCCACATGGCGGGGGAACTGCTGAAGTCGCAGGCCAAAATCTCAGCGGTGCACATTCCCTACGCGGGCGCTCCTCCAGCGCAGCTCGGCTTGCTCGCTGGACAAACGGATTTCATGTTCGACAACCTGGCATCGGCCACCGCGCAGATAAAAAGCGGCAGGCTGCGCGCACTCGCGGTCACGACAAGTCGGCGCGCCAGCGCAATGCCCGATGTGCCGACGATGGCCGATGCAGGACTAGCCGGCTTCGATGTATCGACCTGGTTCGGCGTATTCGCTCCCGCTGCCACACCCGCTCCCGTTGTTGCGCGCTTGAACAGCGCTATGACCACAGCGCTGCGCGCGCCGGAGATGCGCGAGCGACTGGCGAGAATGGGTGCCGAGCCGGCTCCCGGAACTCCTGAGCAATTTTCAGCGCTGATCCGCAGTGAGCTTTCTAAATATCAGAACGTCGTGAAATTTTCCGGCGCGCGCGTCGACTGACGCAGCATTGGAGATCGATTGGCCGTCGGCGTTACGATGAATCCGCGTCAGCATCTGACGCTCGACGACATGCGACGCTATGCCGTCGCACGCAGCCTGTTCGCACAGACCACGCTTAAACGAGCGTTACAAACGTTCGGCTTTGTTCAGGCCGATCCAATCCGCGCTCCGGCGCGCGCACAAGATCTGACGCTGCGCCACCGTGTTAAGAACTATCGCGCAGGAGATCTGGAGCGTCGTTACGCAGCGCTCGATGTCCACGAAGACTTCTTCGTCAACTACGGCTTTGTGACGGACGACGTGCACGCGCTGATGCATCCGCGTGCTGGCGTCACGCGCTGGTCACCGTCGCAGAAAGCGCGCGCGCAAGCCTTGTTGGCCTTCGTGCGAGAACGCGGAGCGGTGCACCCACGCGAGGTCGATGCGCACTTTTTGCATGGGTCGGTGACGAACTACTGGGGCGGTTCGTCGAACGCCACCACGCATCTGCTCGACGCGATGCATTACCGCGGCCTGCTGCGGGTAGCGCGGCGCGCGGGCGGCATCCGCCTCTACGAAGTTCAAACGCACTCCATCGATCCCCTCGCCGCTACTGCACGGCGCGAGAACATCGACCGGCTCGTCGATGTGGTCGTTCGCAAATACGCCCCGCTGCCGTCACTAAGCCTGTCAGGCCTGGTGAGGCGGCTGCGCTACGCGGTGCCGCAGTGGCGCCTCGGCTTGAACGCCGGACTGGCGCGTGCCAGGAAGCGGCTCGCGCACGCGCGCATCGACGGCGTCGACTGGTACTGGCCGTACGAAGAGACGCCACCGTCAGACGCACCGCAAGACGCAGTTCGCTTCCTGGCGCCATTCGATCCCGTTGTGTGGGACCGGCGCCGCTTCGAGATGCTCTGGAACTGGGCGTACCGCTTCGAGGCCTACACACCGGCCGTCAAGCGACAGCGCGGCTACTACGCGCTGCCGCTGTTATGGCGCGACCGGGTCATCGGCTGGGGCAACTTTTCGGTGCAGCAGGAAGAGCTTCACGCTGAGATCGGCTATTTGAAGTCCGCGCCGCGCGTTCCGGCCTTCAAACGCGAGCTCGGCTTGGAGCTCGATCGCATGCGAGTCTTTTTAGGACTCGCATCAACCTTGTAGTGCGAACAACGCGACCGCACTGCACCGGAGCCAGCATTGCATCCGCCCTGGCGGTGCGCATCACCACACGGCCGCTGTGTGACCGACTTTCCCGCGTCATTGGTGCAGCTTCATTTCATCAACCCAGGCAGCCACAGCGAAACAGCCGGAACGTACGTCACGATAAGCAGCGCGACGCACATCGCGCCGTAGAACGGCCAAAGCTCCTTTGACACCTGCTCCATCGTAACCTTGCCAATGGCACAGCCGACGAACAATGTCGGCCCCACCGGCGGCGTGATCAGCCCGATTCCCAGATTGAGAATCATGATCATGCCGAAATGCACCGGGTCGATTCCAAACTTTGCGATGACCGGCAAAAATATGGGAGTGCAGATCAACAACATCGGCGCCAGGTCCATGAAGATCCCCAGCAGCAGCAACAGAATGTTGACGAGCATAAGGAACACGTACTTGTTGTCCGAGAGCAATAAAAAGAACGCCGTGACCTTGGCCGGAATCTGCATGATCGCCATCATGTAGCCGAAGGCCACCGAAAAGCCGATCAACATCATCACCATCGCGACGGTCTTGATGACGCGATGCACGAGGCGCGGCAGGTCGCGCCATTTGTAGTCGCGATACACGAGAAACGTCACCAGGAATGCGTAAACGCACGCGACCGCCGCGGATTCGGTCGGTGTGAATACGCCGGACAGGATGCCGCCCATGATGATGACCACGGTGCCAAGACCCCACAGCGCGTCGATGATGATCTTGGGCAGCGCGCTGAGCGGAACCGGCTCGCCCTTCGGATAGCCTCGCTTGTGGGACGTCCACAGAACGAGTCCGATCAGGCACAACCCGAACAGCAGCCCGGGGAAGATGCCGGCAACGAACAGATGCGCTACTGAGATCGTGCCGCCGGCCGCCAGCGAATAGATGACGGCATTGTGCGACGGCGGGATCATCAGCGCCTGCACGGATCCGCAGATCGTGACGTTGGTGGCGAACACGCGCGGGTAACCGGCCTTCACCATCTGCGGGATCATCACCGAGCCGATCGACGCGGTGTCGGCGACCGACGACCCCGAGATGGACCCGAACAGCGTACTGGCGAGGATGTTCACCAGCGCGAGGCCACCGCGAATAAAACCGACAAAGACCTTGGCGAGGTTGATCAGGCGCACCGCCATTCCGCCTTCGGCCATGATGCCGCCCGCCAGTACAAAGAACGGAATGGCGAGCAATGCGAAGTCGTCGGTGCCGTCCGAAATCTTCAGCATCACGGCTTCGAGCGGGATGTCCACCCACCACGCAGCAATGATTGCCGCCAATCCCAGCGCATACGCCACCGGCACTCCCAGCGCGCAAAGGACGGTGAACGATCCCAGCAATACCAGAACGTCCATGACTATTCAAGCTCGGTGGCGTCGTCGCGATACATGACAGACGTCCTTGGCGGAGTGCCGATCCAAACGCGTTCGATGAGGAAAAGCAGCGTGAACAGGCCACTGACGGGAATCGGCATGTAGACGAACGCCACCGACAACCACGGAAATTCCGCGATGGTCTGGAACCGTGTCGTCAAGCACAACTGAATACCGTAGCCGATCATGAACAGCGACGTCGCTGCCATGCAGACATCGACCACCCACAGCATCACGCGGCGTTTGGCGGGACTCACCGCATTGAGCAGCGCCTCGACGGCAACGTGCACATTGGCGCGGTAGACGGCGGCGCCCGCAACGAATGACAACATCACCATCAAAACCACTGCGGCGGGTTCGGGCCATGACTGCGGGTCGTTCATGACGTAGCGCATGAACACGCCGACTGGAATCATCAGCGTTATCACCACCAGCGCCACGCCGGACACGACGATGCACGCGATGTACAACCACTCCATGGCCTGCCGGTAGCGCTGTTCTGCAGTCATGCGGCAACTCCGAACCCGGAATACGAGCGGACACGCGGGCCGAAGGGCCCCGCGTGCCGATACGACAGATCTACTTCGTGTCTTGAATTTGCTTGAGCAGCGCAGCGTACTTGGCGCCGTGCTTGTCGCGAATAGGCTGCGTCGCCTTGAAGAACGCGTCCTTGTCGGCCGGGACGAACTTGACGCCGGCGGCCTTCAGCTTGGTCTCGGCCTCGCCGACGTAAGCGTCCCAAAGCTGGCGTTGTTCCAGCTGCGCCTCTCGCGAAAGTTTCCGCACCAGATCCTGGTCGCTCTTGGACAGAGCATCCCAAGTGCGCTTCGAGAACACGAAGATCTCGGGAATGATCAGGTGGCCGGTCAGGCTGTAGACCTTGCTGACCGTGTAGTGATTCTGCGCAAGGAGCGTCGGCGGATTATTTTCAGCGCCGTCGACCACGCCCGTCTGCAGCGCCCCGAACAGCTCGTTAAAACCCATCGCGACGCCGTTGCCGCCCATCGCGTTCATTGTCTCGACGAACAGCGGATTGCCCATCATGCGGATCTTCTGGCCCTTCAAATCCTCGGGCTTTGTCACCGCCTTGTTCGAATAGACGTTGCGCGTGCCGGCGTCCATCCAGCCCAGCACTACCAGCCGAGACTGCGGGCTGGCCGTGATCTTCTCCAGCAGCCCCTGGCCGATCGGACCGTCGATCACCTTCCGCATGTGTGCCTCGTCGCGGAAGATGAAGGGCAGGTTAAAGACATTGAGCTCATCCACCACCGGACCCATCGCGCCGACTGAGATGCGCGCGATTTGCAACGCCCCGACTTGCGCCTGTTCGATCATCTCTTTTTCGCCGCCCAGCTGCATCAGCGGGTACATCTGGATCGAGATGCGGCCGTTGGTTTCCTTCTCCAGCTTCTTGCCCATGCGCTGAATCGCTTCTACCGTCGGATAACCGAGCGGATGAACGTCCGAAGCTTTCCACACCACTTTGTCCTGTGCCGATACTCTGCCTGCAGCACTTACGACGGCAGACGACGCGCACACCCTGACGAAATCGCGACGTTTCATGTTGTCTCCTTTGCGGTTTGAACTGCCTGCGACCTGGTCCCGCGTGGCACGTGCGTCAGCCGCGCTGTTTGTCGTCTTAGTATGTTTATTCTATTTTTAAAAAATGTAGCATGGAAATTCCATATTGCACCAGACTGATCTCCGCACAAT
>Ga0136638_10000226_pt1 | contig 11853 bp, 6 predicted proteins | sample AntDrymUQ8582206_2_FD_104671 | JGI IMG/M metagenome (GOLD analysis project Ga0136638, IMG submission 104671) | Polar desert sand microbial communities from Dry Valleys, Antarctica - metaG UQ858 (22.06) | ecosystem: Environmental > Terrestrial > Soil > Desert | place: Antarctica: Dry Valley...
GCATCGAGGACCCCGAGGGCGCCGTCGTCCTCGGGGTCCTCGATGCGCTGGTCGTGGCCGGAGATCGCCAGCAGGGCGGCGAAGGCCGCGGCGCGGCGCCTGGGCATGTCGACGTAGGCGAGCACGCGCGGGGCGTCGCTGACCTGGGCGAAGCCGCCGACGGCCTTGATTAAATCGTCGTGGCGGGCGCTGCCGGCCGGGTCGTTGTCGATGCGGTCCATGAAGGCCGCGGTGGCGCGTGGGTCCCCGAGGCGCTGCAGGGCGCGGATCGCCTCGCTCTGCTCGGTGGCCTGGTCGGACCTCAACTTCTCGACCAGCACGTCGAACGCGGCGATGTCTTTTTTGGTGGCCAGCTGCTCCGCGGCCGCGAAGCGCTGCGCCCGGTACTTCGAACCCAGCGCGCCGCGCAGGGCCTTTGCTGCCGGGCCCTGGCCGTCCGTCTCGTAGTGCCCAGCGAGGCCGAAGACCGCCGCCTGACGCAGCGCCTCCGAGCGAGCGCCGAGCCCGAGCGTGTGCACGTGCACCCATGCGTCGCGGCGCGCCGCGGTCATCGCGTCGCTCTCGCCGTCGGCGGGCTTGGCCGCTGCGGGTGTCGCAGATGAACCGGCGACCGCCTGCGAGGCGAGCAGCGTCGCCAGCAACTTCGCCGCCTCCTGCTCGAGGCCATCGTCGCGGTTGACGAGCACGTCCTCGAGCACCTTGAGGCCCTTGGCGCCCTTGCCCGAGCCGGGCAGCGCGGCGAGCAGGGCCAGGCCGAGCGCGCCGGTGTCACGCTGTCCGGTGCTGAGCGCCTCGGCGGCGAGGGCCGCGGGCTCCATGCCGATCGCCTTGAGGCCGTCGAAGGCCTGCTTGCGGACCGCCTGTTGCGGGTCGCCCAGCGCGAGCACAAGCACGCTCTGGACCGCCGAGATGTCGCCGCTCGCGGACTTCTTCCTGGAAGCATCTTTACCGCCGGACGCGACGGCCATCAGGCGCGAGATCGCGGTCTGGCGGATGCGCATCTCGGCCGTACCACCGGGCAGGCGCGACAGCGCCGCGTAAGCGCCGAACACGACCTGACGCAGCTCGTCCGGCGCATAGGCGGGCTTGCTCGGCGGACGCGCGGCGGCCTGTTTGTGGACCTCGGCGATCTTGTCGGCGTAACGGCGCGAGAAGGTCGCCCACTGGCGGTCGAAGCTCTCCTGCTTGTCCTCCGCGAGCGCATCCAGCAACCGCGCCGCGCGGACCTTGAGCTGCGGGTTGCCCTTGCCATCACCGAATGTGACGACCTCGGCGATCGTTCGCACGACCTCGCCGGAGATCGTCCACTTGCTCTTGCCCTCGCCGCGGTCGTTGACCATATCGGTCACGAACTTCGCGAACGCAGCGTCGTCACCGAAGTGCTCGAGCGCCTGCGCTGCCACCAACCGCACCCGCGGATGCGCCGAGGCCAGCGCAGCCAGGCAGCGATCCGGCACGCCGTCGCCCTCGACCATCTCGCGCATCAGCACCAGCAGCAGCGCCTTGTCGCGCAGGCGGTCCTTGCTGTGGTCGAGGTAGGCGATGAACGCGTCGTCGGCCCCGAGCGCGAGCGCTGCCAGCAGGCCCTGCTCGGGCGACGGCGCGTTCTTGCCGGCGGTGAAGATGATCGACGAGCCGGTCGCGTCGCCGCAGGCGGCGAGCCCGAGCGCGGCCTCGGCCTGGACCGCGGGATCACTGTGTTGCAGCGCGGCCTGCAACGCGAAGATCGCGTTGGAGTTGCCGGGCCGGGCCATCCACGCCAGCGCGGTCGCCGAGGCCTGACGGATCTTCGGCTCCTTGTGTTGCAGCAGCGGCAGCACGGCCGAACTCGCCGCTGGGTCGCCGAGCTCGGCGAGGCCGGCGAGCGCACGCACGACGCGGTCGAGCCACTTCGGCCGCAACGCCGGGGTCTCCGGCTCGGGCTCGCTGATCATCGCCACCAGCGGGGCGCGGGCCGAGCTGTCGCCGTGCACGGCGCGGGCTCCCGCCGCGCGCACGACCACGTCCGGATGCTTGCTCGCCATCGCGGCCGTCAGCGCCCCTTCCCCCTCGGCCACCAGCAACGCGTCGACGGCCAGCTGACGCACGGTCTCGTCGTCGTCGTCAACCGCCTTGACCAGCAGCTCGTGGGTGCCGGCCGCCTTGCGCTTGGCGAGCACCCTGGTCGCCTCGACGCGCAGGTCGGCGTACTTGCCGGAGAGCGCGGCGCTCAGTGGTTCGAGGCCGATGCCCTTGGTGCGCTTGAGCGCGAAGTCGAAGGCCTCCTTGCGGACCCCGGGATCGGGATCGCCGAGCAGTTCGATCAGCAGCGGCCAGGCCCACGCCTGCGAGATCTGGCCCGTGACCTCGTTGAGCACCTCGCGGCGCACGTCCGCGTGCAGGCTCTTGAGCGCGAAGCGCAGACTGCCCGCCGCCGGCCCGCCGACCTCGAGGCTCAGCGCCGCCTTGAACGCCTCGCTGCGCACGGTCTTGCCGGCGTCACCGAGGGCTCGCTCGAGCAATGCGATCGCCGCCGGCTCGCGCGACTTCTTGATCTGCTTGACCAGCAGGTCGAGGCCGCGACGGCGCACGTCCTCGTGGTCGGCGCCGAGGCCCGCGGCCGCCACCGCCAGGGGCAGCGAGTCCTCGAGCCGCACAAGCGCGGTGAAGGCCGCGTCGCGCACGCTGGCATCGGTGTCGCGCAGCATCAGGCGCAGGCGGGCCGCGCCGCGCGGGTCTCCGAGCTCGGCGAGCGCCTTGCACGTCTCGACGCGCACGCTCGGCGTGGTCTCGCGGCTGAGCTGCAACAACGTGCCCAGCGCGCGCGGGTCCTGTAATGCGGCCAGGCCGGTCGCGCCCGCGAGGCAGGTGTCGAGCGCGCGGCTCGCCATCGCCTCGAGCAACGGCCGCTTGTCGGCCTCGCTGACGTCGGCGATGTCGACCTTCTTGGCCTTCGGCAGGTCGTCGTCGCTCGGCTTGCTGTCCTTCTTGCCCTCCTTCTTCGACTCGGCTTTTGCCGCCGCGGCCTTGACCTCGGCGGTCGGGTCGGGGGCGGTCTCGATGTCGTGCAGCAGCCGATGAATTTGTTTGTCGCGAAACCGCAGCGCCGAGGCGAGCTTCGGGGTCGCCAGCAGCGACACGAGGAACGCGGCCTGGCGCACGCTGGCATCGGCGTCGGCGCTGAAGCGACGCAGGGCAGCCTGGACCTCGGCCTCATCGAGCATGTCGCGCTGATAAAACCGGATCAGCGCGGTACGACGGATGTCGGCCTGCTTGGCCCGCAGGGCCACCAGCTCGGCCTCCGGCGACTTCGCCGGGTGCAGCGCCTCGAGAGCGACGAGCGCGGCGAGACGGACCTCGCGCGGGTTCTGGCCCAGCGCCGCCGTCAACTTCGCCAGCGCCAGGTCATCCTTGCGCGCCAGGTCCGTCAGGGCCTCGACCGCGGCGACGCCGACGTCTCGCTTCTGGGCCGCGAGCGCCAGGTCGAGCACGCGCAGGGAGGTGTTGCCCTCGAGCTTGCGCAGGCCGGCGAGCGCCGCCATGCGCACCGACTCTTCCGATGCCTGCAGCAGCGGCTCGAGCAGCTTCACTGCACGCGGACTGCCGCTCGCGCCGAGCAGCTCCGTCGCCAGCACCTTGAGCCCGTGGTCCTCGTCCTGGCTGACACGCGCGCCGAGCAGGTCGAGCGAGTCGGCGTCGTTCCACCCCGCGAGCGTGCGCAGCGAGACCTCGCGCAGCTTGGGGTCGCGGCGCTTGAGCTCGTACTCGGCCCACGCGTGCGCGCCGTGGAACAGCTGCACGCGGTCGCCGACCTTGCCGCCGGCGTCGACCGGGAACACGCGCAGGGTCTTGTCGACGCACGCGGCGACCAGGCACGGCCGGCCCTTGTACTCGGCGAGCGCGAGCGCGTTGATCTTGGCGAGCCCGTCCTTTTGCGTCGACGGCCGACGTTGCCCGCTACCGCGGGTCCACGTCTTGATCGTCGAGTCCTGGCCTGCCGTATAAAACTTGTCGTCGAGCCCGGGGATCAGCGCGGTGGTGCGGTCGCTGTGACCGTTCTTGCCGCCGCGGTCCTCGGCCTCCAGCTGCCCGCGCACGTGCGTCAGCAGCAGGCGGTTGTCGTTGCCGACCGACATCACGCGCAGTTCTTCCGGCTCGAACAGCAGCCCGGTGACCGCGCCCTCGTGCAGCTTCTTCGACTCGGCCGCGAAGTAGCGGTCCTTGTCCTCGCAGTCGAACACGCTCAGAGATCCACGGTCACCACCGACGACCAGCCACACGCCGGTCGGGTCGGAGGTGATCGCCGAGCCGATCTCGTTGAGCGGCAGGCGCTGGATCTCCTTGCCGTCCTTGCGGGCGACGATCACCAGCTCCTTGCCGCAGACGACCGCGAGGCGGTCCTTGACCGCCAGCGCCAGGGCCGTCGGCGCCGGCTCGAGCTTCGGACCGATCGCCTTCACGGCCTTGCCGTCGAGGCCGCCGCGGTAGATGTACCCGTCCGTGCCCGCGAGGAACACGTTGCTGTCGTCGGCGATGATCGCCACGGCGCCGCCGCCGAGCGGAGAGGCGTGCAGCTCGCCGGAGTCGAGGTTGAGCCGGAACAGCGCCGTCGCGGCGCCGCCCGGGTGCGTGGTCGTGATCCAGAGATCGCTGCCCTGGGAAAGCGAGCCCAACAGGCTCCGCAGCTCGCCGCGGATCTGCGTGTACTTGTCGCTCGTGAACTTGTCGCTCGTGGTCGCGGTCGACATCAGGCAGCGTCCTCCGTCAGCACCTTGAGATCCGGGTGAGCGAGGCCGATGCGGGCCAGCGCCACCATGCACGCCGCGCGCTCGCTGGCTCCGCGCGAACCCATGAACTCGCGCAGCAGCGGCGACGCGAGGTCGGCGAAGCTGCGGTCCTCGAGCGCCAGGTCGCGCATCGCCTCGATCAGCGACAGCTTGGCCTTACGGGCCGGCAGCGGCCTCGCACGGCGCTTGGTCTTCGTCGTCTCGTCCGGCGCCGGAGCCCCGTCGACCTGCGCCTCGGCGGCACGCGCCGCCTCGACCGGCAACTTGGTCGGCGGGATCGAGAACAGGATCCGCCGCATGAACGCCTGCAGCGCCTCACCGCTCGCGGGCGGCTTATCGGGTCGCGCGGGCGCCCCAATGCCCTCGGGCGGCACCGCAGGCCCCTTCACCTCGGCCTTCTTGCCTGGCTTTCCTGCCGTCTTGGGTTCGACCCGCGGCCGCGGCTTCCAGCCCTCGGTGATGCCACGATCGCGGTACAGCGACCAGATCGTACGCACCACGAACGCGGTCACCTGGCGGTCCGGCGACTCGCTCAATCGAAACAGCTCCTCGGGGATCGCCAGGTTCGGGTAGCGATGGATCAGCTGCATGCCGAGGCCACGCGTCTCGGAGACCAGGCTCTCGCAGAAGCCGTACACCGCCGACGCGGTGAGCGAGGCCGGGTCGACGCGATAGCGACGATGCTCGACCGACTCGTCGGCGAGCAACGCCTTCGCAAAGAACTCGCGGACCTCGGGGTACGGCGCCTCCGTGACCTCGACGATCTCGTTGATCGGCGGGGCCCAGCGCGCCAGCTCCCAGCGCGCGAGGTCCATGCCGAACTGCCGCACCGGCGCGCGCGCGTCGACCAGCAACGGCTTGATACGCGCCCAGCTCAGATAACTCGCCGGGATCTCCGCGCCGGGGTCGACCGGGCGGTCGGTCGTCGCGAGGCTGATGTCGGGGTGATGCCGCCGAATATAATGACGGGCGAAGCTCGCCTGCGGCGCGTCGGCGGGGCCGGGCCCGGTCGCCATCTCCCACAGGCGATCGCATCCTGCTGTCACCGAGTCGGCCGTGAACTCGCGCTGCTCACCGGCCAGCATCTGCAAGAACGCGGTCTCGGAGATGATCTTGATCCCCGCGCCCTTCTCGACCAGCTTCTCGGCGGCGACCTGCTTGCTGCCCTTGCGACCGCCGCCGTACAGCGGCGAGCCCTCGTCACCGATCACGAGGTAGTCGAGCTTCGCGGTCACCGAGCTCGAGTTCTTGCCCCCCGCGCCGGTGACCTTGGCCTCCGCCTCGTCGCGGACCATCGTCGCCAGCTTGCCGGTGAACAGGAAGCTCTGCCCCCCGAGGTCGATCTTCTTGGCCTTCGTCGACGCCTTGGCCGGCTTCGGCGCCTCGAGTCGCCCCGCGCCCAGCGGCGAAGCAGTGGCGAAGTCCGCGGGCACCAGGGCCTTGGTCATGTACTCGAGCGCGAACTCGCGGTAGTGCGGCTCGGGCCGCAGCGCCAGCTGCATGAGCCAGTCGAAGCCGAGCGCGCCCGGCGAGAACCGGCGCACGTCGGACAGGAAGCCGAGCGCGGTGCGGGCGAGCTCCTCGTTGAACACGAGGTCGCGGGCCCACGGCCGACCGCTCGCGATCAGATCCTTAACAAATGGGTCGGCGTCCCAGCTGGGACGGAACGCCACGGCGCGCCAGAACTCGGGGCCGAGGTCCTCGGCCTTGATGCGCTCTTCCGTGATCCACTCGAGGATCGCCGCGCGCGCGTGCGGGTGCAGGACCATGCGCCCGAGGAACTCCTTGCCGAGATCCTCGCCGGGGAACCGCGCCAGGGCATCGAGCGCGAACTTGGCGGCCTGCCCGGAGATCCGCGGGTCATCGAGCAGGTCGCGGAAGAAGCCGGGCCCGAGCGCCTTGTGCGTGTGCACCTTGACCAGCAGCTCGCTCGCGAACTCGAACACCTTGCCGCGCTCGTCGAGCAAGCGATCCGTGAACCACGCCGGGGTCAGCTCGCGCGCGCTGAAGTGCTTGCGCAGGGCCGTCGCCGCGAGGTCGTGCCCGTACTGCGTGCCGAGCAGCTCGCCCCACCCGTCGAGGCCGATGTCCTTGCGAGGGTCGCGGTCACCGAGCAGGTCGGCCGCCAGCTTGCGCACTTCGGCGTGGCTGTTGTTGGCGAGGCGCAGCAGTCGACCGAGCTCGAGGTCCCGCGCGTGCGTGCGGGCGTACGCGGCCGCGTACGCCCGGGCGGCGTCGTTGCTCGAGTCGAGCAGCCGCAGCACCGGCTCATGTAAGCCGAGGTCACGAAACCCGCTCTGCTCGAAGCGGGGCACGTTCTGCAGCAGCCAGATCACGAACTCGTCGACGGTCGCCGACTGCACCGAGATCAGGCGCACCACCCACGGGGCCTCGACCTCGCGCAGGCTGGCCCGGAAGTCGGTCTTGAGCGCAGATACAGCGAACTTGCGGACCTGCTCCGAGCTCGCGCGCTCGAGCAGCGCCAGCACCGGACGCGGCGTACGACGCCAAAGATCCGCGTAGGCGCGCTCGCCGAGCGCCGGCTTGTCCGAGCGGTGCAGCTTGAAGTTGCGGCGCGTGTACTTCTTGGTCTCGTGATGAAGAATGTGGTTGTAGACCCACGTGCGAGCGAACGCGACGCTGTCGTCGTAGGCACGCAGCACATCGACCGCGGCGTCGACGTACGCGGGCGCGAGGGCGAGGCCCATGCGCCGCAGGAATCGCCACGCGCGGCGCACCAGGTAGCCCATCGTGCGCCGCGAGATCTCGCGATAGCTACCGGCCTTGGTCGCGTAGGCGGTGTCGAAGCGGGCCGCGAGCGCGCCGAGGATCTCGGTGTCGCCGCGCTCCTCCGCCTCCTTGAAAATTTGCTTGAGCCCGCGCCACGGACCCCAGCACAGCGGCACCTTGCGGATCACCTCGAGCAGCACGGCGCGCTCGTAGGCGCCGTTCTTGTGCCAGAGCTCGATCAGCACCGAGTGCAGCTGCAACCGCGGCGGCAGCGGGACCTCGGCGTTCGGGACCTCGAGCGCGCGCATCGTATCGATGCGATAGCGGGCCCGCTCCTGCGGCGTGCCCTTGCGAAACTTGTAGTTGCTCAGGTGCGCCGTGAAGCTGGCGAAGCTCAGCGCGCCCTCTCGCGGCGGCGTCGCCGGCTTCGGCTCCGGAGCCACCACGAGCGTGACGATGAGGTTGGCCAGATCGGGGTCGCGGGCGTCCCACGCGCGGCGGATGTCATCGAGGCTGAGTTCAAGGCCCATCGCTGGCTCCGTGAAGCGGCTTCACGCCGGAGACGTGAAGGAGAGTGTCGAGCGCTGGCGCGAGACCGGGCCAGCGGACCGCGAGCATGCCTAGCAAACCCGCCGACAACAACCGCGGGACACCTCGTGTATTGGCCCGGTTGACGTCGTTTCTCGCGCTGTCGTTGCTCGCTCATATGCATCATGCAGGTTCATGTTCATTGTCGAGCATCGACGCGCGGAGCAAGCGGGCCACGCTGCATGATAGAACCGGCGGCATGACGACCCTGCGACGCTCCTCGATCTCCTGGTCCCTGCTCGCCGTGGCCGTGGGCGCCCTGACGCTGGCCGCCTGCAAGAAGTCCTCGGATACGACGGCCCCCGATGACGGCGGCGGCGAGGTCAGCCAGGGCGACGGTGGTGGCAGTGAGGCCCCGGCGGACGATTCGGACTCCGCCCCCGAATTCCTGACGGTCGATGTCTTCGAGGACGTCATGAACGCGAAGGGCGGCGACGTGACCGACTGCTTCACCGCCGCCAAGGAGGCCAAACCCGAGCTCGGCGGCAAGCTCATGCTCGAGTTCACGATCGACGGCACCGGCAAGGTCAGCGCGGTCAAGACCGAGGACGCCAGCGCCGTCAAGGACGCCGGCCTGACCACCTGCGTGACCGACAAGGCCAAGACCTGGGAGTTCCCCAAAACCCGCGACGGCCAGCCGATGGTCCTGGCGTACGCGTTCAACCTGTCCTGAAGGTCAGGTCTTTGCGCGCGTGCCCTTGCGGTAGCGCAGGCGCACGCGCTCGGCCTCGTGCTCATCGGGGACCAGCGGGGCGAGGTCCTCGTGCAGGACCACGACCTGCTCGAGATGATCGAGTCGGTTGGCCCTGCGCAGCCGAGGACCTTCGACTCGTCGCGCGACGAGGCGACGCCGCACCTGTGGTACTGGAAGGGCTCGACCTCGTAGGACTAGCTGGCATCTGCCATGGACCGGAATTTCCCCGAGCCCGCCCTGGCTCGCAAGCACGTGAACGAGTGAGGTGACGCGCTACGCCGCCGCCGCTATGCTCCGGCGCGATGTCCCGGCTCCTCCTGCTCAGCAGCTCCAACGTGCACGGCCACGGCTACCTCGACCACGCGGCCGCCGAGCTGGTCGACTTCCTCGGCCCGATCGAGCGGCTGCTGTTCGTGCCCTTCGCGCTGCACGACCGCGAGGCCTACACCAACAAGGTGCGCGAGCGCCTGGCGCCGCTGGGCATCACGGTCGAGGGCCTGCACACCGCCGACACCGTCGAGCAGGCCAAGGCCGCCGTCGCGGGCGCCGAGGCGGTGTTCGTCGGCGGCGGCAACACCTTCCGCCTGCTCTCCGAGATCTACCGCCTCGAGCTACGCGAGCCGCTGTACGAGCGCGTCGTCGCCGGCATGCCGTACATCGGCTCGAGCGCCGGCACCAACCTCGCCGGCCTGACGATCGGCAGCAGCAACGACATGCCGATCGTGTACCCGCCGAGCTTCGTCGCGCTCGGCCTCGTGCCCTTCAACTTCAACCCGCACTACCTCGACCCCGACCCGCACTCGACCCACAAGGGCGAGACCCGCGAGACCCGCCTCAACGAGTTCCACGAGCACAACCACCAGCCGGTGCTCGGCCTGCGCGAGCCCGCGATGCTGCGACGCGAGGCCGACCGCCTCGGCCTGCGCGGCGAGGCCGGCGCCCGGCTGTTCCGCGCCGGCCAGGCCCCTGTCGAGTTCGCCGCGGGCGTCGACCTGTCCGAGCTGCTGCGCCCCTGACACTGTCACGCCTTCGACGTGCTCATCAGCCTCCAAGGCTTCACGCGCCGGATAGCTTGGGGTCGCGGGCGTAGGTGTCGATCGCCACGGCGCCGCTGGTCTGCAGCACGGCGATGATGTTGTCGGAGGTCTCCTCGCGCGCGCCCATGACGATGAGAGCCCCGCCGCGCTGCAGCAGCCCGCCGTAGGGCCCCGTGGCGGTCGCGGGCACGCCTTGCGGGCCGAGCACGCCGCCGAGCCAGTGGGCGTCCTTTTGCGCGACCCCGGCGGCCGCGCCGGCGAGGCCGACCGCCAGCGGTCCTGCGGCGAGCAGCGGACCGACGCCGGGGATCATGAAGCTGCCGAGCCCGAGCAGCAGCCCGAGCGACGCCTGTCCTGCCGCCGCGGGGGCGCTCTGCTCACCCGTCGCCGAGTCGCTCTTGACGTCGTTGGCGAGGAAGCCGATGTCGGCCCGGTCGTAGTTGCGCTCGAGGAGCGCGCGGATCGCCTCTTGGGCCGCGGTGATGTTGTCGAACTGAGCGATGATCGTTTGCATAGGCGTGCCCCGAGAGCCGTGGCTCTGCTCCGGTTTCATGAACCATCACGGGTCGGCCACGCACCCCCGCATGCCGTCCGGGCCGCGACGCGGATGAACGGGCCCTCAGGGGACCTCACGCCTGCTACCGGTCCGTCGCGGCCTCGGGTACGCAGGTGGCGCACCCGGCCTCGCCGCGACGTCCACAGCCCATGCACGTGCACGGGGCACGGGTCGTGGTAGGCATGGGCCCATGTCCGAGACCCCCGCCTACGCCGCAGCCGATCCGAAGTCTCCGCTCGCTCCGTTCACGATCTCTCGCCGCGAGCCCGGCCCGCGCGACGTGCTGATCGACATCCTCTACTGTGGCGTCTGCCACTCGGATGTCCATCAGGTCCGCGACGAGTGGGGCAACGGCATGTTCCCGATGGTGCCCGGCCACGAGATCGTCGGCCGCGTCGCGCAGCTCGGCAGCGAGGTCCACAACAGCCTGCGCGTCGGGGACGCGGTCGGCGTCGGCTGCTTCGTCGACTCGTGCCGCACCTGCGCCCCCTGCGTCGCCGGTGAGGAGCAGTTCTGCGTGCAGGGCTGCACCAACACCTACAACGGCCGCGAGCGCGAGACCCAGGCTCCCACCTACGGCGGTTATTCGACGCGCATCGTCGTCGACAAGGACTACGTCGTGCGCGTCCCCGACGGCATCCCGCTCGACCGCGCCGCGCCGCTGCTGTGCGCCGGCATCACCACGTATTCGCCGCTGCACCACTTCGGCGTCAAGGCGGGCGACAAGGTCGCGGTGGTCGGCCTCGGCGGCCTCGGCCACATGGGCGTCAAGATCGCGGCGGCGATGGGCGCCCACGTGACCGTGCTGAGCCACTCGGAGAGCAAGCGCGAGGACGCCATGCGCCTCGGCGCCAGCGACTTCCTCGTCACCAAGGACCCGGCCATGTTCACCGAGCACGCCGGCCGCTTCGACTTCATCCTCGACACTGTCTCCGCGAAGCACGACTACAACGCCTACCTCGGCCTGCTGCGCATCGACGGCACGATGGTGCTCGTCGGCGCCCCGGAGCCGACGCTGCTGTCCCCGTTCCCGCTGATCCTCGGGCGCCGGCGCCTCGCGGGCTCCATCATCGGCGGCATCCGCGAGACCCAGGAGATGCTCAACTTCTGCGCCGCGCACGGCGTCGCCTCCGACGTCGAGGTCATCGACATCAAGGACATCAATAAGGCCTACGAACGCATGGTGCGCAGCGACGTGCGCTACCGCTTCGTCATCGACCTCGGCAGCCTCAAGCCCGCGGGCGCCCCGGCGACCTGACTCAACCTGGCTCGACCTGAATCAACCTGACTCACCTAAATCATGGGACAGGTGGGCGCGACACCTGGATGTCCGCCCACACCACGTTTTCCTTATAAAAATTCTCGTCCGGATGACCCGAGCCGGGCGCGAGCTGCTCGCCGAGCACGAGCAATGCCTCACGGCGCTGGTCGAGCGTGAGGCCGGGGTCGGCATCGCCGGGGTCGGCGTAGGCCCACGGGGCC
>Ga0136638_10000227_pt1 | contig 11848 bp, 6 predicted proteins | sample AntDrymUQ8582206_2_FD_104671 | JGI IMG/M metagenome (GOLD analysis project Ga0136638, IMG submission 104671) | Polar desert sand microbial communities from Dry Valleys, Antarctica - metaG UQ858 (22.06) | ecosystem: Environmental > Terrestrial > Soil > Desert | place: Antarctica: Dry Valley...
ACCGCCAAAGTTTGAGCTTGATTCCACTTTGTCGCCTCTGTCACGTAGGGGGGATGGTGCAGGTAAATTACCCGCCCCCGCACCTCGGAATCGCGCCAAGAGTCAATCAGCCTTTTTTTCAGCCATTCGAGCTGTTCAACGTCCGTGGCGGCTGTTTTGTGGGACGACAGTTGTTTGTCAATATCTATGAGCATTTCGTCAAGTTGCTCTAATTTGGCGCTCAAGTCGTCTAGCTGTTCCGCTTCCTCGGGAATTTGGGGGTTGAGCCGATCGCACATTTCGAGCATTGCCAATTTTTCTTGTTCCAATTTCTGGCGATCGAGTTCCAAATTCTGGCGGCGAATGTCGCCCTGTTTGGTTTTCGGGATCGGCAAGGGCTCGTTGAAGGTGTTGGAGTCAAGGGCGAAGAAGTCGATGCCGCCGCTGCGGAAGGTGTAGTAGCGGTTGGGTAAGCGGGTAAAGCGTCCGGGTTGGTAGCGGAGGCAGCGGCCTGTGCTGGTGCTGGCGGTGTAGTGGGCGTCTAGGTGGCGATCGAGTTCTCCCGGCATTTTGTGAGCTTGCAGGTAGTCGAGAAACGCTTTGGCGTAGGCATTTCCGCGATCGGAACCGTGCCAGCCGACATCGAGATCCAACTTGGAACCCAACAGCCGGCGCAGTGGCAAAGCTGTCGCCGACAGAATGCCGTAGACTATCGGCAAGTCGTAATAGTCGTGGTTTCCCGGTACGGGCAAAAACGGAAAATTAAACACCATGCGATCGTAGGCAATCCGAGAGGGATGCTCGCCGCCGACTATAAATTCTCGGTAGGGGCGAATAAAGTTTTGCAAGTAATATTCGCTGGAACCGACGAGATAAACTACATCGCCGGTGTGGAGGACGAAACGGCAAGTTTCGCGTTCGGAGAGCATCTGTTCGGCAATCTGCCGCTGGGGATTGTAGCCGCGGTGATTTCCCGTGCCGCTGTCGCCTACGACTAAAAACGAAAACTCTGGAGAGTCGGTGGTTTGAGTTTCCAAAACCATCTTAGTTTGGTCGATTCCCCGATCGACGATCGACTTTTCTTGCCACCGCACCCGCTCGTTCATCTTGCGGACTTTTACCGAAATTGGCGGGTCGGACACGAATTTCACGCCACTTCATCTCCCAAATAGTTGAGTTCCTAGTTAATATTGCAGTGAGCGATCGAGTTTTTACCTCTGTCTAAAAGGTGAAAATTGATCGATCGCGCTTAGTGCGGGGGCTAAAAACCCGGTTTCTGCTTGCCCAATCGCCGATCGACCCCTGATTTATCCTAGAAACCGGATTTTTTTGAGATTTAGCGAGCTTGCGGTTCTTAACTAACACCAGTTTAAAAAAAGAATGCAACTGTAGGCCCGTGATCCAAACCCCGATAGTCATAAGTCATTCCCAATTCTTCAATTCTTCAATTCTTGAATCTTTAATCTTTAATCTTTAATGGTATAACCGATCAAATCTACTGTTACGGATGATACAGATCGCCCTCGTTCCGGGAATCGCCGCAAATTTTTAATTTTTAATTTTCCCCTCTCGGTCTCTGTCTCTATCCCTCTCTCCCCCTCTGCCTTTTACCCCCCGATCGGACTGTTGACATTTGCAAGTTTTAACTCAGGAGCGATGGCACGATCGCAGCCTGTTTTGATACCATTCAATCAAGTCCAAGACAATCAGGGAATGCACTGGAGGTGCGTAAATGGAGCTTTTTGGAGAACAAAAACGGTGTTTGGATGGTTTGGTCGCGTCGATCGAGCAATTGGGAGGTCGAGTAGAAGTTGAGAAGCTCGAGCAGATAGCCGAGCTAATCATTCAAACTATGAGGGGGCCTTGGCGCTACTTTCACACGTCGGAACACATTTTTGAGGTCGGGGGGTCAGTCGATCCGATCGAGGTGCTGGCTGCGCTGTTTCACGACCTCGTGTACGTGCAAGTCGATCAGGGCGTCAGTTTCAATATTAGCAGCGCCCTTTGTCCTTTTGTCAAAGAAGTCCGCTCGCAGTTAGTGATTAGAGATGAAACCGAACTGCCCAACGATGTCATGTATCACCTCGTGGCCTCAGTCTTTGGGTTTGTTCCCGGTAAAACTCTCTCTCCGTTTGCCGGCCAAAACGAATTTTTGAGTGCCGTGATTGCTGCCAAATCTTTGGAGCCTTTTTTGCCAGCTAGTACGATCGCCGAAATCTCCGCTTGCATCGAAGCTACTATTCCTTTTCGTCCGGTTTCGCCCAGCGGTTTGAGCGCGATCGAACTTTTGCACCAGCGGTTAGTAAATGTAAATCGCGACTTTGATTTCCGATGGACTGATGCCGAAACCGTAGAAATTGTCAAGCGTTCTGTCAGGTTATCAAATCGAGATGTAGAGAATTTTGCCTCTCCAAATTCCTCTAATTTCTTAGACAATACCTGGAATTTGATGCCGGAAACCAACCACGAATTGAGCAATGTCAATTCCTATACTGTTGGCGGATATCGCAGGTCTCTGCAAAAAATGGAAGGATTTTTAAACTTCCTCAAACCCGAACTGGTTTTTCAGCAGTTTATGCAAGAGCCGGACGATCAAACCTACGCTTACCTGATTGCCAAAACTCGAAAAAATATCGCAGTTGCTAAACTTTATCTGGGTATCAAGCTAATTACCATCGCCATTTTAGAAGCCCTTTCCTACCGTTTGGGGCGCGATATTCCGCTTTCAACGATGATGGGAGAATTGCGCGCACCCGGATTCAAAACATCGGTTTTGGAGGATTACTTGCCGAACAGACAGATTGCCTACGCCTTAGAAAGTCAGTTGGAAAAAGAGGTTTTAAATTTGTTAGCAATAGGACGCAATCAAGAATCTCCTTATGATATTAAAAATTCCCCTGTGGCTACGTTTATTATCAAATCTATCGGCTTTGCTGAAACTGAAAACTTTTTGAAGAAAGCTCAAGAGTTTTTTTCCGGTCATATTTCGTCCGAAGAGTTTCTATCTTACTGCACTCCCGATGTCATAGAGACCATATCCTCCGGGGTGATGAAACTCTTTGACAGCAGGAAGACGGCTTTAGGGAAAGTTAAGTTAGCTCACCCAACTCTTTCTTAGGATAGGTTGGCACAATCTTAAAAGGTTTTCGCTTGCAGAAACCAGGTTTCTTGAGTTCAGCCACAATGTCCGGTTAGTCTGAGATGTTGCACCATTCTTTGTGGAACGGGCTCTCCGGCCCGTTCCACAAAGAATGAGTTTTCTTGTGGGGTGGGCAGGAGAGCCCGCCCAAAAAAGGATTATTGAGAATGGTGCAATATCTCAGTTTAAACCATAAAAAAAAGTCCTCTTTAAAGGACTTTAGCTAGGAGTCTGGGGTTTGAACCCCTGGCGGACTAATTCGACATCCAACTTCTATCGCGGTGAACCAGCCGCACCCTCTGCGCCGGAGTTGCTATCAGGTACACCCGTATCCGTAGGATTAGAATCGCTCTGGCTTTCCGTATTAGTTTGGCCGCTCGTACCTGCTCCAGAAGCGCCATCATCTTGAGTTGGAGATGGAGTAGCTGAACTCTCAGGTGCTGGAGTTGGCGGAGTGGAAGCTGGCTCATTCTGCGGAGTCGGAACCGTAGTATTGGTATTATTTGACGGCGAAGATGGAGCCGGCGCTGCTGGCTGAGCGGGTGCATCTTGCTGCTGTGAATTTGGAACCGTAATATTGATATTGGGAGCCGGATTTGCTTGAGGAGCCGGAGTTGCCTGTTGAGCTGGACTTGGTTGAGGAGCAGGCGTAGCCTTTTGAACTGGACTTGGTTGAACCGGAACAACCTTTTCAATGATCGTTTTTTCTCTCTCTATAGTCCGAGTCGGAGCAGGTGTTGCTGAAGGCTGATTCGCTCTCGGTACAACAATCACAGGAGCAGGAGTAGGAGCCTCCTCACCCCGATTGAAGTAATATAAAGTGCCGAGAACTAAGCCTACCAAAGAAGCAAGAAGAATCCCTAACAGTAACCCGCGACCAGCATTCTCATTATCGCGGACTTCTTGGACTCCAACTTGGCGATGGTTTTCGGCTATTTCACCCTGTACATAACCTTGGTGATGAGCTGCTTCTTTAGAAGCCTTCCCCGGTGTACTCGGAACACTTGTAGTAGTTCGCGTTGTACTGACGTGACCGTTAGTTGCATCTGTGTGAACTTCTTGATGAATTTCACGGCTAGAGCTATTTTCTTCGTTAGGTTTCATAATTATCTTAGCCACAACTATTCAAAAAATATTTGTCTGTAGGAGATGCTCTGGTTTGAAAACTTGAGCTAAGCTGTTGAGCATTTGAATCACTTATTTCAACTAACTGTCAAGGTTCAGACAAGATTCAGGTCTAAACGTTGGGCGTTTTGCTCATACCCAGTTTAAATGCTTAACAGCTTTCTGCTTAGGGAGTTTAGAGAACTTTTGGTTTTTCCTTCATTTGTATCCAATCTAACTCGCCAAGGTATTAACCAGGCTCTACCCCCAGAGTGATTGCCCGAGTCCCCAAAGGAATAGAATTAGCCGGACTTCAACAAAGAATACCGGCTACATAAGTTATTTATAATGCTTGCTCTGCAAGCATATAAGCTTAAAAGATGAGCAATAAAAGAGACAACCCCCGCCGCGATGACCCCCTGCTTTGATCCATTGTGTCAAAGATTTGACGATATCTTTGGTCATCAAGCCCAAAAACGGGAGTTTAGGAACTATTTAGGCGGATTATTGAGAGAAAGTGAGAGAAAAAACCTGTCGCAGATGGCTGGAAACGCCGTCGGAGTAACTTAGCACAAATTACACCATTTTTTAACGGCAGCGCCTTGGTCATTCAGTGAAATGAATCAACGTCGGCTGGAGGTAATGAATCAGTGTCACCAAAGCAAGATTAGTCGAGGATTTAGCCTCATCATAGATGATTCATGACACCCTTAAAAGTGGCAACTTTACTGCCGAAGTGGGAAGGCAATACATCAGAGAAATCGGGAAAAAAGAGAAGGGAGTAGTAACAGTTACTAGCCCTCTATTTATCAAGCCAGTTTGTGCTTGAAGTTTGTTTAAGTCCGGTTAGATAACCACAATTAAGTTTTTAGTAATAAAGACAAGTTTTTTCTGATCCATAAAGAGAGGACGGTCGTACTAACTACAAACAAGCTTGATTACGGGAAATTAACCGGACATCAGCATTACTGGCCACTGAGTTTTTTTACTCTTTTCTTTCAATGATGATGGTCATGTGAGCGACTAATGCACCGATCGCTCCTACTGCTGCAATGACTGGAAACAAGGCGGCACCGATCACTCCGCCCACTACTCCCACCGTCAGAGGAACTTCTACCAAGATCCGTCCTTCTTCATTTTTGATAATGATGCGGCGGATATTGCCTTCGTGAATCAGTTCTTTAACTTTAGCCACCAAATCGTCGCCGTTAATCTTCAACTCCTCGACGCTAACTTTGTCCTGAGTATAAACGGGAGTTTCTAAAGGAGTTGCTTCAAAGTTAACCTCAGTCACTTTTTCAGCAGAAACTTTTCCAGATACAGGTATTGATTCGAGTTCTCTTGTCCCGACCGGTTCTTGTTCGCGATCTGTAGGTGTGTCCATTTTTTGTTCTCCTTTTAGGTAAAAGTATTTCTCTATAGAATTATCTAGTAAAGATAACACGCAACTTTTTGTCTATAAATCATTCTTTTGGGTGATATTGCTGTTCTGCATTTAGATTGCATATTCGGGGCGCTGCTCGGAGCAACGCCCCACTCATGGTTTGATTGTTTCTTGACACACAATTTAAATGCGGAACAGCTTATAGCAATCCTTGCAGGATTTGTGGGACGTTGCTCCGAGCAGCGTCCAGGCTGACGTGCCTGAACCACGCTCATAACTGACTTGGGATTACTATATTGCTGCTGGTGATAAGCTGTCTTGATTTTCTCTCTTCATCTTTGACATCGATCGCCCAAAATTCGTCCTTTGTTGGCGTTAGCGTCCACAGACACAGACAGAAGGCTTTTCTGCTGAAATTCCCCCAATCTGGCCCTCTGGGTCTCTCCTTCTCTGTCCCTCTCCCCTTGTGCCGCTTGGTTAACAGTCTGCCTCTGGCCCTCGCAGCGCCTCACCCTTGAAAAACCTCCGATCCAGACACCCAAAGGATTAAAGCTACTTTCACACTCTCACAGACTCAGACTCAACAGGTGTACAGGTTGAAATACTGACATTGTACTGAAAGTGCGATCGCCCCGCCGTTTATAGAGTTAGCACATCTAGTTCGGCAAACCGCACATGGAAACCGTCGCTTACTTTCCTCAAATGTCATTTCAATTTAGCTCAGTGCGATCGCCAAACAAAACCCGACCCCCCGAGCTTCCTCCAATCAACATCTTAGAGTTTCTAATGAGAATTGCCTAAAATAAAGGGGAAGGAGAACTAATAATGATCGAAATACTATCGCAACCAAACCAACTTCCTCAAATTGAAGTTGAGGTTCGGGAAAAGTCGGGTAAAATAGAATTACTTCCTTCTGCTTCCCCTTTATTGCCCCTGTCCGATTGGCCAGCGACAGAATTTGAATATCAAGTTGGCGGCAGTTTGCCGGCGAATGCTCTTACCTACGTCACCAGAGCGGCCGACCGCGAACTTTACGACTCCTTAAAAGCAGGCGATTTTTGCTACGTTCTTACATCCCGGCAAATGGGAAAATCGAGTCTTAGGGTGCAAACAGCGCGCCGCTTGCAAGCAGAAAACATCGCCTGCGGGATTGTTGACATCACAGGAATTGGCACGGTCGAAATAACTCCCGTGCATTGGTATGCGGGCTTTACAGCCACTCTCGCCAACAGCTTTAAAATTAAGATGAATGTCAGGACTTGGTGGCGCGATCGAGAACACTTGCCGCCAGTCGTCAGATTAAATGAATTTATCGAACAGGTATTGCTTCCTTCGAGCGATCGCAAGATCGTGATTTTTATCGACGAAATTGACAGCATTCTCTCCCTCAACTTCTCCAGCGACGACTTTTTTGCCATGCTGCGCGGCTGCTACAACAAACGCGCCGAAAATCCCGAATACAACCGCCTGACTTTTGCCTTATTTGGAGTCGCAACTCCTCAAGATTTAATTTCTGACAAAACCAGAACTCCGTTTAATATAGGTCGCGCCATTGAACTCAAAGGATTTGATATTACCGAAGCCACGCCTTTAGCTCAAGGATGGGCCGAAACAATAGACAATTCCCGAGAAATTCTCAAACAAATATTAGCATGGACGGGAGGACAGCCATTTCTCACTCACAAGATTTGTCAATTAACTGCTCAGAAGTTAGCAGCACAAACCAGCAGCGACTACAATAGCCCAGCCAACTGTCAATTATTTATTGCCGAATTAGTGCAGTCTAGCGCCCTCGAACACTGGGAATTTCAAGACGAACCGGAACACCTAAAAACAATTCGCGATCGCCTCCTGAGAAATCCCCAGCACACCGGCCGTTTGCTAGGACTTTACCAACAAATATTAGACGGTGTGACTCTCCCGAACGGCACCAAAAAACCAGCAGGAGAGTTAAGTTATCAAGCTGCTTTAGCTGAAGACTGTTCGGAAAAAAGGGAACTGTTACTGTCAGGTTTAATCGTCAAAGACCAAGGAAAATTGAGAGTTTACAACCAAATTTACGCCTCTGTTTTTAACCGAGAATGGATACAGCAAGAATTAGCAAAGCAAAGGCCTTACTCTGAGTCAATCAGCGCTTGGTTCGCATCCAACCATACCGACACTTCCCGCTTGCTGCAAGGCAGAGCTCTCGCAGAAGCGTTAACCTGGGCGGCAGACAAAAGTTTGGGCGATCGCGATTATCAATTCCTATCAGCTAGCCAAGAATCAGAAAATCTTCAAGTTCAAAAAGCTTTGGCCGCCGAAAAAGCAGCCTCGCAAATATTAGCCGAAGCAAATTTAGTATTGACTCAAGCTCAGCAAAAAGCCAAGCGAACAGTCCAATTGAGTTTGTTTGGACTCGCTGCAATTTCCGCAATCTCTGCCAGCGTCGCAGTGCACGCGCAGCGAGTTGCCCAGAAAGCTGAAAATCAAAAAAAACAAGCGATAATTACCCAAATTAAAGCCCTCAACTCCACGGCAGATATTTCCCTAAGTTACGACCAACTAGGAGCTTTAATCGCCGCAGTCGGCGCGGGGGAAAAGTTGCGAGAAATAGAAGTTTCCCCAGCGCTCAAAGCACAGACAGTAAATATACTGCACCAAACCCTAAATGCAGTTCGAGAACGCAATCGTTTGGCTAACGGACACACGGCTAATTTCAGCCCGGATGGTAAGTTAATTGTGAGTGCGGGTGACGACTTTATTGTGAAAATTTTTCAGCCGAACGGCCAGTTAATTTTGAGTTTGCCGGGACACAGCGAGTCAATTACTGAAGTGGTTTTCAGTCCAGACAGTCAGTTAATTGCTTCTACAAGTTTTGATAAAACTGTTAGAATCTGGCGTCGCGACGGAACTTTGCAGCAATTTTTGAAAGGACACGGAGATTTAGTTTGGAGCGCGAGTTTTAGCCAGGATTCTCAACTAATTGCTACTGCCAGTTCTGATAAAACTATTAAGATTTGGAGTGCAGGCGGCGTTTTGCTGCACACTTTAAAAGGACATACTAGGCCAGTTACATCAGTCAGGTTCAGTCCCGACGGTAATATGTTGGCTTCCACCAGTCAGGATCGAACTGTCAAACTTTGGAAACGCAGCGGGAAAACACAGTTTCGACTTGACAAAACTCTTTTAGGACACGGAGATGAAGTGTGGGGCTGCAATTTCTCGCCAGACGGCGAGATGATTGCCTCGGCGAGTCACGATTGGACGGTGAAACTTTGGAACGCCCGTGGCAAGTTGCTCAAAACTCTAGACGATTCTACAGCAGGTTTGGGCAGTGTCAGTTGGAGCGCCGACAGCAAGATGCTTGCAGGGGGCAGCATGGACGGCAAGGTGAGACTTTGGCGGCGCGACGGCACTTTACTACAAACTTTTAGGGCGCATCAAGCGGATGTGTGGAGCGTGAGTTTTAGTTTCGATCGCACAACTTTAGCATCTGCCGGGAAAGATTCGTCGGTGAAGCTTTGGAGTCTCGATGCTGCTAAAGTAGAAGATGCTGAACTTGACAAATTGCTCGCAGTCGGCTGTCGCTGGCTGGGAGACTACCTGCAATACAATCCGCGTGTTGAGAGCGATCGGCATTTGTGCGAAAAAACTGACAATTGACATTTCTTGCCAATTCCCCGAAACTGATTTTGTCTGAATTATCAAAGCGGGCGATCGGCTCCCGATTTGTCGCTATTCTTCTGTTATTGTCATATAATTTTAGGCAAGGGGTAATAGCAAATGTACTGGCACAGGTTGCGGATGTTTATCAATCTGAACCAAATTAATGTCATCAAACATTAAAGGTAGTTATGACTCAATACCGTTCAGTTAACACTGTTTATCCCCGGAGATCCCCCTCGCATACCCCCTACTCCCCCGAATCGTTGCGGGGACTTTAAGAACTCTTTTGTTCCCCCCTTTTTAAGGGGGGCGCCGGGGGATCAGCCTTAACTGAAGCGTATTGAGTTATAACTGCTATATTCGGGTTAGTAGAATCTGGGATAGATAAAATTTACTAAATAGTCAGGTTTCAAAGGGGTGTCTGCTGTTAAATCAATCTAACCTGCAATATCATTTCTGGTAAAAATAGCAAGATTTAATGTAAAAAAAATCGGCTGAATTAACTGGATTCGAGCGAGCAAAGTCGAGTTGATTGCCAACCTATAAAAAGAGTCTAAAATGCCGTGCAAATAGTACGCAACACTCTAGCAGCTAACCGCAACTGCCAATTACCAAAGGAGGGAGCAGTGTATGAAACTGACGGGCTGAGTCCCCTGAAATCGCCGCTTGGTTTGCGATCGACTCTACAGGAATTAACCCTCTACGACTTTCTCCTAGAGTCAGACTGTCTGGGTAGCGAAGTTGCTAAAATTTTTCAGGCTAATCCTTTACTTCCCGGCATCATCATTACTGAGAAAGGAAAGTTTACAGGGATGATTTCGCGGCGGCGTTATTTTGAACATATGAGCCGCCCCTACAGCTTGGAGTTATTTTCTCAACAGCCTTTGTTCATCCTCTACCGCTTTACTAAAACAGATATGTTGGTTCTCGATCGCAAAACCTCAATTATGACGGCAGTGCGGCAGTCTTTGGAGCGATCGCCCGAACTAATCCACGAACCAATTGTAGTGCAGGTAGAGCCGGACACTTACAAACTTTTAGACGTGCATCAACTGCTGCTTTCTCAGTTGCAGATTCACGAGTTAGCAACCGTGGCGATGCGGGAATCGCAAGCACAATTGAGGCATCAAGCCCAACAACTCGAACTTGCCCTGCTGGAACTTCAGCGCACTCAAACCCAACTAATTCAAACAGAGAAAATGTCTTCTTTGGGGCAGTTAGTAGCAGGAGTAGCTCACGAAATTAACAATCCGATCGGCTTTATCTATAGCAATTTGCACCACGCTAAAGAGTACACGCAAGGTTTAATGCGGATGCTCGACCTCTACCAGCAACACTGTCCCGAATCCATCGCAGCAATTGAAGTGGAATCAGCAAAAATCGAACTCGATTATTTGCTGGAAGACTTGCCGAAAGTGTTCAATTCCATGCAGCAAGGTGCAGAAAGGGTGCGCGACATTGTTTTGTCGCTGCGGAATTTTTGCAGGTTAGACGAAGCTCAAATGAAGCAGGTCAACATTCACGACGGTATAAACAACACGATTATGCTTTTGCAAAGCCAGCTTAAAGGGAAACCCGGGCAGGATGCGATCGCAATTCACAAAGAATACGGCGACTTGCCGCTGGTGCAGTGCTATCCCGGACAGCTAAATCAGGTATTTATGAATATTTTAGTTAATGCTATTTACGCTATTGTTGAGTGGAACAAACACCAAAATGTCGATGGAAAAAGCCAGAACAATTCGCAAGCAGACGAGCCCAAGAATTCCCATGCAAATACTCAATCCTCAATTTATAACTCTCCCCACCGGATTCCTGCGATTCGGATTCGCACGGAGTTAATCGAGGAAAAAAAGGTAATAATTAGGATTTTTGACAACGGCCCGGGGATGACAGAAGATGTTAGGAAGCGGTTGTTTGACCCTTTCTTTACTACTAAGCCTGTCGGCCAAGGAACTGGTTTGGGACTGTCGATTAGCTATGAAGTTGTTGTCAACCAACATGGCGGCGAATTGAAGTGCTTTTCGGAACCGGGAAAAGGGGCTGAATTTGCGATCGAGATTCCACTTCAACAGTCTTCCCCAGCACACATTTTGCCTCGCTTTGCGTGATCGAAAGCCGAAGAAAGTTCGGCAACGGATTATTTAACGGATGTAACGGATTTAACGGATGTAACGGATAGGGGATCGGCGGTTGAAACCGCTACTATACAAACGAAGTCCGCCTTCGCGGACTGAACAATAAAGCCAGTCGGCTACTGCGAACCTTTGCAAACCCACTTCCACAAAGGATGACTCGGCCCCCGCTGGCGAATGCGGCGCACTTGTTGTTCTAAACCTTGTTTTTCCCGCAGGGGCAATCCTCGCACTATATTGCGACTTTGCTTCGTTAGCACTGCTAAAGTCATCCCCAAGCACAAAGCCAAACCGAGAGTCGGCCAGCGGTGAAAATATAAACCGTAGCGCACCGCAGCCCAAGTGAAGTTTTCTAACCACAAACCGATTTCGCGACGCAAACCCCAAATGCTCAAAGAACCGACGCTAATCCACAGCAATATCACAGTTAACCAGCGGCCGTAAACTGTTAGTTTGTGA
>Ga0136638_10000229_pt1 | contig 11821 bp, 10 predicted proteins | sample AntDrymUQ8582206_2_FD_104671 | JGI IMG/M metagenome (GOLD analysis project Ga0136638, IMG submission 104671) | Polar desert sand microbial communities from Dry Valleys, Antarctica - metaG UQ858 (22.06) | ecosystem: Environmental > Terrestrial > Soil > Desert | place: Antarctica: Dry Valley...
ACATCTTTCCAAAATAAATTAAGGGGAAGCAAACTTCAGATGGTGCGTCGAAAGTTTCAGATTAACAATTGCCGAAACCAATTTCCAAGTCTTCTCATAGTTTTTATGTTTCCCGCGATATTGTTCTTTGCAAATCCGAAATATCTTGCATTCCCGATTCCGGTGTTCGACTATGATTCGCTGTTTGGCTAATTGCCGGTTAAATTGCTTCTGCTCTTTAGTTAAGGGATGATTCTTTGACGCTTTATGCGGTGTTTCCGAGTTTGGATGAAGTTTTTTGATTCCGATAAAGCCTTTATCAGTCTTGATTTGAGCGTTTTCGTTAATGTCCAAATCGCTTTCTTTCAAGATTTTGAAATCGTGTGTTGTGCCTCTGGCACATCTGACTGCCAGAATCAATCCGGTTAAGAAGCAGACGATCAGCAATGTTTTTATCGTATGACGCTTTTTTTTCCTGAGTAATAGGACTTTTGGCGGCTTTGCGGGCGTTCAATTGCCTGTTCGGTGACATCGGCAAGCAGTTTCAAATTTTCGGCGGTTAAGTCCCGATCATTCGGTAAATCAAGGGCGTTCATCAATCTTTTGCTAATGAAAGTGTAGCGTTTATGGGCATAACTCTCCGAAATGGAAAACATTTCTCCAAGTTGCAGAAACGTCTGATATTGTCGCAGATAAAGCAAAGTCAGCAATAATTGATCGGCAATTGTCAAAGAACTTTTTAAGCCGCGCTGACGCATCGGCTTTTGCTGCTTGAAACGAGTGATCTCGGTTTCAAGTTTGGTTAAAATGATTTGAAAAGTCCCGAAACTGACTCCCACCAGTCGGGTAAATTCAGCGGGACGTTTCAATTTGTATTTTTCAAACACGCTCATTCTGTTAAGTTTAGCAGAATTAGCACTTATTTAGGAAAGTTGTCTATTTAAATTCGCTTTTCGTTCCCGGCTTTGTTGACAGTTCATTTATATCTGCCTTGTCCAGCAAACCCGCGCTCATCGGGACTTTTGAGGGTTGACAATCCTTAACCGTGCCGGACGCTGCTCCGTCTCTCAGAGACGTTGGTTGAACGCGAACCGTCTTTAAATTCGCATTTGCGTTGCGAGTAACAAAACTATTTGTCTGATTGTTAACGCTGTCAATTTGAACCTCTGTAGTTTTTGCGTTGCCGGATTGAACGCCTGAACAAGCTGCGAAGAAGGCGATAGCTATCAAGCAAAGCATTAGCAAAAGAATCTTTTTTGACATATCTTTATTCTTAAACGGCTGAAAATATGATGGGAAAAGTATAAACAACTTTTCCCTTACGCCTTATTTAAATTGCAGGTGAAAATGGTCATTCTCTTTAACAACTTCGCCGCCGTGTTTAGTTACTTTGTGAAAGAAATTTCGCATTGACCGGTGATTGTCGGTTCGTCCGTTTCAAAAGAATCTTCGCTCAAGAGAATTTTATATTTTCCCGACGCGGAGAATATCTTTTCAAGTTGATATTTTCCGTCCGCTTTATTTTTTTCGACATCGACGGTCGTCGCCTCCGCCGTGTTTATTTTCAGCTCGTCGAGTTTTGCGAAATCCGAAGCGGCATAAAAAGGTTCGGCACCGGCTCTCTTGCCCGCTTCGACCAATTCGTCGCCGTCGAGTTCCGAAAGGAAAATATATTTCTTTTGCGGCGTAATAATTTCCAGATAACCGCCGTGCGGCGACTGCATCTTTAAGGTCAGAATATCTCCGACTTTCAAGTCGCTCGGCGAACAGCTTAGTTCTCCGTTTGATTCATTAACCTTTTTTGAAAGGGCGGCGTTGTTGTTATCGACAGCGGCGGAAATCTTTGGAGTTGCGCCGACCGGCAGGTTTCTCGCAGAATTGTCAGTTGTGGATTTGTCAGTTGTAGAATTGTCGGTTTCGACGGTTTTTTGCAGACACGCCGCGCTTGTCCAGACGATTAAAAAACCGGTTAAAGTCAAAAAAAGTTTTAATCTTGCCATCATCATTTTGCTTCGACAATTTGCCGCGTTCAAACTGCCAAACTTCGCGTCCGCCTAACGTCGGAAGTGAGGATATTTACCGATTACTTGGACTTGGACACGACAAACTTACCGATGTATTTATTTCCCGTTCTTGTCAATAAAATATTGCCCGGCATACCGACGTTAAAGCAGCTTTCCGCCGCCGCCGAGGTGTCTATCAGAAAACCTTTACGGGTTTTTTCGATAAACATTTTGAAATCAGTTCCCGAATCATTTTTTCCCGAAATAGTAGTTTTGTTTCCGACGGTTTGCCAGACGGAATTATTTTTGTCTTTCTCCACTCCGAAATCGCATTCGTTCGCGCTTTCTTCTCCGCCTCGCATAACAAGCCGCGAACCGCTGATAAAAAATGCGGTCGGCTGGTCGTTTTCCACAGCGAGCTGAGTTTCAAAACTTAGATTTTTTGTTTTACTGTTCCACTTTATTAATTTGCTTCCGGTCGTGTTTTTTGTCTGCTCCTGTTTTGACGAAGAAGCAGCGGAAGCGCTGACGACGCTTTGATTTGCCGTGTCTTGATTGACCGAAACGCCCGTTTCCGAACGGCACGCCGAAACACAGAATATAAACAACCAAACAACAAACATTCTATTCATCCTTCATCTAGGGTTCTATCTTCGGAGATTTTTCAAGTTCGCAGCAGTCCGACGTGTTTCATCGGTTCAATCATTTCGTTGACGCGGCGGCTTTGGTCGCGCCTGATAACCTGCTGAATTTCCGCTTCGGTTGCCAGACGACCGTGTTTTTTCATCGCTTCACGATTGGCGATTTTAGCCAATCCGCCGCCGACGGGCGAGCCGCTCGCGGTCTTCCACCGCTGACCCGTCTGCAGATTAACAAAACCGCCGACGCGCCATTCCTTCATTGTCTCAATGGAAAGTTCTTTCCCTTTAAGATAATTCAGATTTTCCGGCGCGAGCATTTTCGCAGCGGCGCGTTCCGATTGATTAAAAGCATCAAAATAAACCGACGCCAGCAAAGCGTTATTCGGGTCAAGCCCGGCTTTGTTCATCGCATCGACATATTTCGCTTTTGCGCGCTGCATATGCTGCAAATGCATTTTGTCGGCTTCTTCAGGCGAGCGGGCAGGCGGCGAATTAGGGAAGCGCGCGTTGGCGCGAGAGAACGAGCCGATATTCCACAAACCGTCGCCCGGGTCTTTGTGTCCGTAATAATTAGGTTTGACAAATCCGCCGTTCGCCGTTCTGTTGCCTTCGGCATTTCCGATAAGAACTGCAAAACCGGCATTCGAGCCTTTTTCAGGCGATAAAAAATCATCCAGATCTATTTGCGCGATCTTCAAATTACCGGCTGTCGTGGTTGTTTGAGTCGGAGCAGTCGGCGTTGTCTGCGGTGTCGGCGGCGGCGTTTGCGCGGGCGGTTTTTGATTTTCGTCAATCTCCATATGCCAATGATTGCCTTCATCGATTTTGCGCGCTCCGCCGACTTTGGCGACCGATTCTAAAAAGGCTTTTCTGTCGCTGGCGGTCATGTCGCTGATTCTAACGTCCGCGCCTTGTCCGGTCAGATGTTTGGAGATATAGGTGTTGCGACCCGCTTGATCTTTTATGGTTTGCGCCATTCGATTGACAATTTGTTCGCGCGATTCGCCGCGCGCTGCGCCTTCTTTATATGCCGCTTTTATTTCAGCGAGAGCCTTTTTGTTGGTGTAGATATTTTCGCCGCCGCGTTGAATTTTGTCGTAGATTCGCTCGGCTTGGTCGCGCGCGGTGCGATTGCCGTCGGTAATCACCAGGTTTTTGCCAGTTCTTCTAAAATATTCGTCGGCAATCTGGCTCATTTTCTTTTCCACTAGCGGCGATAGTTCGATACCCTTTGTTTTAAGCTTCAAGTGTGGACTTCGGGCGTAAGGCTCAGTTTTGCCGGTGTCAACCGGCGGTTTATCGCCGACCGGAGTCTGAGTTTTGGTATCGTCCGGCTTTGGCTGCGTGGTCGTCGGAGTTGTCGTATCGGTCGGTTTGGTCGTCGTCGTTTTCGTTTCGCGGTTCGGCAGACGCAGCTTCTGTCCCGGATAAATCAGATTGCGATTGCCGATTTGTCCCGCATTGGCTCGCATCAATTCGCCGACTGATGTCTTTTTTGCTTTGGCGATTTCTGATAGTGTGTCGCCTGCTCTCACCGTGTACACATTTGGCGACTTACCGATTTCGATGCGCTGACCGATTTGGATTTTGTTCGGATTCTTAATCTGTCGGTTTTTTTGCAGCAATTGCTGGAGGTTTTGTCCGGTCTTAAGGGCAATTTCCGTCAGAGTGTCGCCGCGCTTGACAATGTATTCGTCCGTTTGCGCTACTTTCGTCTGAACAGGTGTTTTCGTCGGCGCGGTTTGTTCGCGCGTCTGGTCGAAGTTATTTGTCGTTTGAAAATTATAGCCGATTTTGTTGCCGTTCATTTTGATTCTCCGTACCTGGAAATTTATCTGGAATTATTTCTCACATAACAGTTATCAGCAGAACATCGAAAAAGTTTCCTGTTTTTTTCAAAAAAAGTTGGTCTTTTTTCAAGATAACGCGTTTTGCCAAAAAAATGAGCGGAACACAATGGGGTTCCGGACAAATCGATATGAATTTTTGTAATCTTCAATTAACATTCTCTGCGCAAACCGTGCCGTTGATAATGGAAATATCGTCATGTGTTTTTAAATTTTGTTTTTTCTACAACTAAGCGGGCATAGTTTCACCTTCGGATTGCACCAGCAAAACTCGTTCGAGAATGCGAAACTGCGTTTCAAGTTGAGCGTCAATCGTGCCGACTTCGCTTTCAATCAGGCAGCCGCCGAATGAAACACGCGGGTCGGCGACAAAATCTAAAAACCTGGTTCTGCCGCCGGAGGCGAAATTCTCGATTTCTTTTTCGACGAGCGCTAAATTCGTCGGGTTGACGCGGACGGTTAGTTTTTCCTGCTGGCGGGCGTTTTGCAGAGCTGTGGCAATGATATTGACAACTGTTCGGTTATCTTTCTGGATCTCCTGCCCGACGATCTTTTCAGCCAGACGGACAGCCAGCCGAAGCAAATCCTGCTCGGTTTCGCGCCAGACGCGGGCGCGAACTTCGCGGACGGCGAATAAATTTTCTTCGAATTCCGCCAGAGCCGTTTCCATTCCTTCCCGAAAAGCACGCTCGCGTATTTCTTCGGCTTCATCGATGGCTATTTCATGCGTTTCGCGGGCAAACGCTTCGGCTTCGTGGACGATTCGGGCGGCTTCTTCGCGAGCTTTGATAATTTGATTTTTAATTATTTTCTGATTGTCAGGCGCTGCCGCCAATGGCATTTGCCGATTGCCGTTTTTTATCAAATTGCCGGGATTCGTTGTTTCCTGATTCATTTTGCCTTTTTCAATTTTTCTAACTTTTTGTACTTTTTTGTCTTGTTTACACATCTTCCGGATGCGCGAATCTGTTTAATAAACGCTCAAAAATTCTCTGCCGTTTCTCTAATCTAAGGCGCTCGTCCGCCAAAGCCTTTGAAAAATCTGCGGCGCTTTTTTGCAAATAGACAAACCACTTTTCAGATTCGTTGAGCGTCATTTTTTGAGCGGCATATTTCTGCGCCGCCCGTTCGCGCCGAGCAAAACTCGCGGCGAGCAATTGCAGTCCGAGATTTTGCAAAAACTCGTCTATCTGAAAATCACTCTCCAAAGTCTCGCGCACTAATTTATCGGCTTCGGTAACCCAAAATGGCTTGATTTTTTCGAGTTCAGTCATATATTCCACGATTTCTCTGGCATCTGATTCATTGAACTTTCCCAAAAACACTGCCAGAGATTCTTTCGCACTGATACCGCGGCACGCGATTGCCGTTTCTCGTACGCCGAGCTGCCGGACAAATCTGGCAAGCTCGCCGATTGAAAGCCGGTCGGCGGCGTTTGGCTCGGAGATATCTTCAAACGTGATGAAGCACCATAGAAATTTTTGCCGGACCAGCGCGACGACCTTTTCGCTGACCGGCTTTTGGACAGATTTCGGCGCGGCGGATGAAACGGAAGAATCAGACTTAGAGCCGAGTTCCGCAGCGACTTGACCGCCGAGATTAAGCGGCAAATAACGCAGTATCAATTCCTGCGCGGACTTCGTTTCGCCGCGTAGAACTTTTGTTACCTGCGCCGGATTTACTTGCTCATCGAGCCGCGCCGGTCGCCCGCGGCGCCGGATTTTATCGAGCCAGCCGGCTTGCCAAATCTTTTGCTCTTCATCTGAAAGACTATCAAACAATTCGGCGCGCGTTTGCAGAATTTCCAAATTTTCACGGTTTAAAGCCGTGAACGACTCGCTGAACACTTTAGCGGAAATTTGCCTGGAGGAATTTTCCCGGTTTCGTTCAAACGCCATCGCGAGAGCGAGCAAAACGTCTAATCTTTCCGTTTGTGAAATGTTTTGATTCATTGATCAGCGCTCTAATCCGGGAAGAAGCGGACGATCAGAAATTCTGTTCAGCGCAGCTTAATACCGTCATCATCGTCGTCTTCATCGTCATCCGGGGCTTCGTAAGTATCTTCGATTAAGCTCGTTCGTCTGAGGTGATCATCGTTTTCGTAAATTTGCGGTTCGTCACTGCGGGCAGCGGACAGAGATTTCTGCTTACGCTGTTTTTGCAGAAAGAAGACGACTCCCGCGAACGCGAGAATGATCGCCGAGCCGATGCCCCCGACCAGCGCCATTCGCCAGAATTGATAGCCGCTCTGCACGTCTGGCAGCGGGCGCAGCGGTTTCGCCGCGAGCATAACGCTAACGTTTTCGGCTTTCAAAGCCGGAACGCTGTGCGCCACCGCCGCGGCGATCTCTTCCTTGCTCGAGGGAAACGTTGGCGTTTTATAATTGACTTGCACCGCAGCGGTTGACGGATACGGATTCAAGGCGAGCGTGCGGTCTTCCGGGTAAACAAAAAGAACGCTCGCGCAGGTGACGCCCGGAATCTGGCGCAAAAGTGATTCTATGTTCATTTTCATCCGGCGCTGCTCGCGGGCTTTTTCGACTCCGACCGACGTTACCACTGTTCCGCCTTCGATTTGTTCGGGCATCGGCTGTCCCAGACAGTGATCTTCCATCAACTGAATCGCCGCAGCTTGTTCTTCATCGCCGCCGTCAACCCAAACCTCGAAACTTTTGCGCTCGCCGTCGCCGGTTTCCAATTTGTTGGCTTTGATTTGATATTCGTGCAAAACGTCCATTATCTGATTGGCTTCGGCTTCGACTTTGACCGTCTGTAATTTGCGCGTTGAACAGCTGCCGACAAACAAGGCTGACAGCAAACACAAGAGCGAAAGAACGTAAAATTTCTTTTGTTTCGGGCGTTGACAAAAATTTTTCTGTACCATTTTTTCGCTTCTTCTTACTTTTTATACTTTTTCCACTGCAGCAAATACAAAAGTTAAAAGGTTTTGCTACTTGATTCTTCCAACTCGTTCGGAAACGCTTCGGGCAGTTCAGTAAATCCATTGTCGAATCCTCCGAAATCGTAGTTCATCTCGCGTGAGCGCATTGAGATACGACCGATCGGCTGAATGTTCAATTCCGGCGTTAATTCCTGATACGACAAAACCGCCAGACTCTGAAATTCAAGTTCGACCATTTTCCGCACAAACCGCCGCAGTTCCATATCGGTGACGATGACGGGCTGTTGCGCCGTCGGCGGTTGCTCGGCGATTTCGCGGCGAATCGCGTCGAGAATGTCGTGTGCAATCGTCGGGTCGAGCGACAGAAACGAGCCGGTTGAAGTGCGCCGAATCGCGCCGCGAATCACGTCTTCGATTTCTGGGTCGAGCAGGTAAACGAACAAAGTATCGCTGCCGAGCGCGTAGCGAAATGAGATGTAGCGTCGCATCGCCGCGCGGATATGTTCGGTCAGCATCACCGGGTCTTTTTCGATGCGCCCCCATTCGCTCAAAGCGTCGAGAATCGATTTGGTGTCGCGCACCGAAATTCCTTCCTGGATCAGGCGCTGCAAAACGTCTGTAAATTGATGAATCGTGACGACTTTCCCAACAACTTCTTCGACGAGTTTCGGCATTCCGCGCGCCATAAAATCGAGATAGCCCTGCGCTTCCTGGATGCCGACAAAATCGGCGGCGTATCTTTTCATCACGCGCGACAAGTGCAGGGTCATAACATCTGCCGGCTCCCAGATTTTTAATCCTGCGGTTTCGGCAATATGCTTTTGTTCGGCGGGAATCCACGCGCCCGGACGCAAGTCCGCCGGATTGCTGACATTCTCGCCTTCGATGCCAAAGACCCGGATATTTTCCGCCGAATCATTGACGTAAACGCAGTTCGCGCGAAGCGAACCGGTGCCGACAGGAACTTCTTTGATCGCGATATAATACTCGTTCGCCTTCAGCGGCGCGTCGCCGCCGACATAGCAAAACGGCACCATTACGCCTAAATCGTAGTAAAGAGCATTGCGCAGTTTCGGAATATCGTCACGGAATTTAGCGCCTTCAGGCGTATTTTTATCAATCAAAGGCGTCAGCTCGCGACTGACGACTATCGCCATCGGAACGGTAAAGCTCAATTGCAATTCGTCCGACTCTCCGCCGGTCACTGTTCCGCTGACCGAATCCGATTCAGCGGAATCAATTTTCTTCTGCCGCCGAAAAAGAAAATAACCGATTGCCGCCGCGCCCGCGCCGACCGGCGCAAAAAGAAAGTTAATCGGTGTCAGCAGAAGCATAATGCCGCCGGTGATAATCAGCGGGCGCGGCGATGAAAAGATTTGCTCGCTGATGTCCGCGCCGATATTGGAACTTTCATCGCTTGAAGAAACGCGCGTCACAACGATACCAGCCGAGAGCGTTATCATCAACGATGAAATAACCGCTGCTAAACCGTCGCCGAAAGTGGCAATCGTGTATTTGTGCGCCGCTTCGGAAAAAGTCAAACCGTGCATCATCACGCCTGCCGCGAGACCGGCGACTATGTTGACCATCGCGATAATAATGGTGCAGATAACGTCGCCCTTGACGAATTTCATCGCGCCGTCCATCGCGCCGTGTAACTGCGATTCTTTTTGCAGCTCAATCCGCTGGTGGCGGGCTTGTTCCTGCGTAATCAAACCCGAACGCAAATCCGCGTCAATCGCCATCTGCTTGCCCGGCATCGCGTCGAGCGTAAAACGGGCAGCGACCTCCGCCACGCGCTCCGAGCCTTTGCTGACGACGAGAAACTGGACGACGAGAATGATAATAAAAATTACTGCGCCGGTAATTAGATTGCCCTGCGCCGTAATATCGCCAAGCGCTTCGACGACCGAGCCGGCTTCGCCGTGCGACAAGATATTGCGCGTGACGGAAACGCTTAAGGTGAGCCGAAAAATGGTCGTCAACAGCAAAATTGTCGGATAGGAAGTAAGCTGAACCGGAGAATTAATAAACAGCGCGGTGACTAAAATCGTGATGGAAATGGCAAGATTGACCAGAATCAGCACCGAAACCATTTCCGGATAAAGCGGAATAAACAAGGTTCCGATAACCAGCAGCAGTCCGATGGGCAAAAGTAAATCTTTATACTTTGCCACAAGTGCGGTGAAATTACCCTGACCGAGAAATGAAGTGAAGTCAAACGCGCCGCCAATGGCTTTCATATTAATTTTGTTTTATTAAAACGATTTGAATACAGTAATTTTATCAGTTAAGAGCGTTTTGTAAAGCGAATTTTTAAGTCGAAACGTTAAAAATATTCCAGAACAAAAAATATAATCACCGACGCAATCAAAGTCCCGACAGTCATCACCATAATTTCGGTCAAAGTAAAATACCCGAAAACAGGCGATTTTTTGGTTTTCATTCGGTCTTTTGAAATTGCCGGTCGGACGGTTGTATGAATTCTTTGATGACTTGCTTCACCGTTGCCGTTCACGCTCAACGACGGCGAGGTGATGGCAGTTTCGGCAACAGGCTTTAATAAAACTGGCGTTGGCAGTTTTTTTGGCAAAATCGAGTCGAGCACTAAAAGAGCCGTCGGTTCGTGGAACTTAATCGTCATGGTTTCATCGAATTGAGCTTTATTTTTTGTCAAAAGCAGTAGATGGTCGTCGTTTTTCAGACGGCGCGGTTCGGTCAACGTTTCTGAATTTAACTGAATTGCTTCCGGCTGCAGCGGATAAAGCACGACGCCGCTCCAATCTTTGCGAATCTGCGCTCGCGGAACTTCGATGTCGGCGGTGTCGACGCCGATGACGCAGTCGCCCGCCGATGACCAGCCGAGCCACATTTCTTCGCCTTCGACATAAGACCGCTGCTTTTCTCCTGTAGTATTCTCGATTGAAAAATAAAATTTCTCATCCGAGCGAAGCTCTTCTAAAACATCGCTTAAACTGCGTCTTGAAGTTGAAATTTCGGATTGTTCGCCAATTTTTTTTCGCGATTTTTGTTTTTTTAGCGTGGCGTCGTCCGGTTCCGTATTTTCTTGGGTGGATTGGTTTTCGGTCGATTCGGCGAGAAAACTTGCGACCGACGCGTCGACGTTTTCCGCCGTGTCGAAAATTAGCGTATAAACGCCGACACTAATGACATCTTCCGGCTCCAGGTTGTGCAGAGAACCCTGCGGCAAGTTCTGACCGTTAACTTGCCCGCCGCCTGCGCGGCACATCAAGGTTATTCGATCCGCTTCGCAAACGACGACGAATTGTTCAGGCGCAATCTGTCCGTCTTTTAGTTCGAGCGTCGCCGACGAATCATTACCGACGGTAAAGATGCCGTTTTCAGGAATCTCGCGCGTTAGTTCGGCGATGATTTTTTCCTGGTTTTTGACGAGAAATTTTTTCAGCATTGGAAGATTTAATTTTTTAGACAAATCGCGTTTTGTCGATGTTTCATCGATGTCTCATTAACTGCGGCCCGACTGCGTCTAAAACTATATGTTGAAATAAAACTTTTGGTTACAGATTAACTAAAAATATAAATTTTCCTTTTCGGCAATCGAAGCAGCGAGGAAAAATGATTATTTTTTATTATAGGCTCAAGCCTTCTTTTTTTTACCCCTGCCCATTGAACGGTTCAAGACGACGGCAGTTGCAAAATTCGGAGCGACACAGCTCGCAAACGCTTTACACGATAGTAGCACAAGGATTTACCGCGCAATAGCCGGACGGTTTGATGGTTTCGGGTTTTCGTTAATTCGTCAGGCGATGGTAAATTATTTTTATGCGTAAAGATAATTCTTCAAACGAAGCGTGGACGAAAAATTTAGAGTCTGAATTTGATCAGGAAGATTTAGCTCGATTATTCAATTATCCGTCAATCGGACAGCTTTTCGGCGAAAAAGAAGCCGATACTCTGGAAGGTTTTTTTGCCAAACTAACCGCGACAAATGAAAATCTTGAACGCGTCATCCGTTACGCGAATCAGAGTGAAGCTGAAAAAGCCGGGCGCGCTTCGCAGGCGATCAAAGTAACGCTCGAATTTCTACGAAATCTGCAGGAAATGCAGGCGGCACACAAAAAATAATTTTCGCGCGAAAATTATTTTGCAAAAAAATAAAAAACCGGGAAACATTTTTCAAATTTCGCCGATAACTATATACGAGTGTGGAATTTTGCGACTTTTTCGGGTTTTGCAGACGAGAAAAGTCAAAAATAAAATTTTTAATTAAAAGCAGGAGAAGTGAAAAATATGACAAACGATCCAATGGTTACGCCAAACGGAAAACTTCCGCCGATGACAACTATTAATACCGATCCGCAAATGCCGCAGGCACCGCAGGAAGCGAAAAAACCGAACAAATTTCTCAGCGTTTTAGGCGGAATCGCGGGCGGCGCCCTAAATCTGGTCGCTCCCGGCATCGGAAGC
>Ga0136638_10000231_pt1 | contig 11799 bp, 9 predicted proteins | sample AntDrymUQ8582206_2_FD_104671 | JGI IMG/M metagenome (GOLD analysis project Ga0136638, IMG submission 104671) | Polar desert sand microbial communities from Dry Valleys, Antarctica - metaG UQ858 (22.06) | ecosystem: Environmental > Terrestrial > Soil > Desert | place: Antarctica: Dry Valley...
CATCGGCAGCGCAGAGGCGGCGGGCGAGACGCTGTGGCGGGAAGGCACCGGCACCCCGGTGGTCACGGACAACTACGAGCCGCGCCGCAGCCTCGCGCCATTGATTAAAGAGATCGGCGCGACGGTGGTCAATGTCCGCGTCGCCGGCAAGATGCGCCCGCCGATCGAGCTCGATGGCATCGACCCGCGCATGCTGCCGTTCCTCGACATGGGCCCGCAGCAGAAGCAGGGCATCGGCTCCGGCGTGATCCTCAGCAGCGACGGCCTCGTGGTCACCAACAACCACGTCGTCGACGGCGCCGAGAAGCTCGAGGTCAAGCTCTCCGACGGCCGCATGTTCAACGCCAAGGTGCTCGGCTCGGACCCGCTGACCGACATCGCGCTGATCCAGCTCGAGGGCGCCAAGGGCCTCAAGGCGGCGACGCTGGGCTCGAGCACGGCGATGTCGGTCGGCGACTGGGTGCTGGCGATCGGCTCGCCGATGGGCCTCGAGCAGACGGCGACCACCGGCATCGTCTCGGCCAAGGGTCGCGGCAGCCTCGGCCTCTACGCCAACAGCTACATCGACTTCCTGCAGACCGACGCGGCCATCGCCCCCGGCTCGAGCGGCGGCCCGCTGTTCAACATGAACGGTGAGGTCATCGGCATCAACACGGCGGTCGGCGCGATGGGACGCGGCCCCGGCTTCGCGGTCCCGATCGATCAGGCCAAGCAGGTGATCCCGCAGCTCAAGCACAGCGGCAAGGTGGTGCGCGGCTGGCTCGGCATCAGCGGCCGTGACATCGAGCCCGCGGTCGGTCGCACGCTCGAGAACGGCGCGGTGATCGGCGCCGTCATGGCCGGGACTCCCGCGGCGAAGGCCGGCATGCAGACGGGCGACCGCATCGTCAACGTCGACGGCCACGACATCGCCGGCTTCGCCGACCTGCGCGGCCGCATCGCCGAGCTCAAGCCCGGCACCGAGACCACCCTCCGCGTCATCCGCAAGGACCGCCCCGTGACGCTCAAGGCGACCGTCGGCAAGCTCCCCGGCGACGACGAGCTGCGCAAGCTCGGCAGTCGCGGCGAGCGTGGCGAGCGTGGTGGCAAGGGAGAGCTGTTCCCCGACGGCCAGCCGCGCCTCGGCGTCGAGGTCGAGCCCGGCGCGAACGGCCTGCAGGTCCGCAGCGTGCGTCCCGGTTCACTCGCCGACGAGCTCGGGCTCAAGCCGGGCGACCAGCTACAGTCGATCAACGGCGAGGCGATCCGCAGCACCGACGACGTCGCCGCGGCGCTCGGCAAGGACGGCGGACGCGTCGAGGTCAAGGTCAAGCGCGGGAGCGCGACCCACTCGGCCGTCCTCGAGCGCCGCTGAAAACTCCGCCAAATGGCCCCTGACGGGCTTCATAGGCCGGCGCACCCACCGCGGGGCGCCGGTCGCTTCGCGTCCGCTGCATCACGGTGACGCGCCTTGTGGGTGCGCTGCCGGGTGCTTATCCTCCGGGCCGCATGCGCGAGAAGATCCACAGCAAGGTCCTCATCCTCGGCGCCGGTCCGGCCGGTTACACCGCGGCGATCTACGCCGCCCGGGCCAACCTCGAGCCGATCATGGTCTGCGGTCCCGAGCCCGGCGGCCAGCTGACCACCACCACCGAGGTCGAGAACTATCCCGGATTCCCGAAGGGCATCACCGGGCCGGAGATGATGGAGGAGTTTCGCGAGCAGGCCGAGCGCTTCGGCACCAAGCTGCATTATGACCTCGGCCTCGAGGCCGACCTCAGCAAGCGGCCCTTCACGGTCCAGGGCGAAGCGGCCGAGTACACCTGCGACACGCTGATCATCGCCACGGGCGCGTCGGCGAAGTGGCTCGGCCTGCCGAACGAGCAGCGCCTGCGCCTCAGCGGCGGCGGCGTGACGGCCTGCGCCACCTGCGACGGCGCCTTCTACCGCGACCAGGACGTCGTCGTGATCGGCGGCGGCGACACGGCGATGGAGGAGGCGACCTTCCTGACCCGCATGTGCCGCACGGTGCACGTCATCCACCGCCGCGACAGCTTCCGCGCCAGCAAGATCATGCAGCAGCGGGTGCTCGACAACCCGAAGATCGTCGTGCACTGGAACCGCGAGGTCGTCGACGTGCTCGGCACCGACCGCGTCGTCGGCGTGCGCCTGCAGGACACCGTGAACGGCACCCAGGAGGACCTCGAGGTCACCGGCGTGTTCCTCGCGATCGGCCACAACCCGAACAGCCCGATCTTCAAGGGCCAGCTCGATATGGACGAGCTCGGCTACCTCAAGACCGTCCCCGGCACCGCGGCCACCCGCGTGCCCGGCGTGTACGCCTGCGGCGACGTGGCGGACAAGGTGTACCGCCAGGCGATCACCGCGGCCGGCACCGGCTGCATGGCGGCGATCGAGGCCGAGCGCTGGCTCACCGAGCACGGCGATCAGGGCTGACCGCAGCGCATGCCGTCCGTTGCGCACTGATCCTGATCCCACGTGATCGACATGTCCTGCCCGCACATCGCGGGCAGCGTGATCTCCAGGGTCAGGGCGTCGAGCGGGTTGCCGCTGACGTCGAGCGTGCGGCAAGCGTTCTCCAGCGACGCCGAGCAGCTGATTCCCCGAGGCGCCGGGGGACCACGAGCTCCTGCATGTTCTCGAGGCCGTCGAAGTCCACGAGGGAGTTGTCGTGCAGTGACAGACTCGTCAGCGCGGTCGCACCGGCGAGCGCGCTGACGTCCTCGTGGAGGAGAGCGCGCACGCTAGCTGTCGCGGTCGGGGACCGATGCACAGCGCCGCCAAAACGGACGCACAAAGGCGCTCCGGCTGCCTCTTTTTAAAAGACAGCCGAGCGCCTTGAAGTCGCGGGTGCACGCGCGTGGCGTGCAGCGGATCAGCCGCCGATCGTCGGGGTGATGTAGCCGCCGATGGTGAAGGCGATGATGAGCGCGAAGATCACCAGGGACTCGATGAAGGCGAGGCCGAGGAGCATCGGGACGAGGACCTTGCCGGCCGAGTTCGGGTTGCGGCAGATGCCCTCGAGGGCGGCCGCGACGGCACGACCCTGGCCCATGCCGCCGCCGAGGGCGGCGAGGCCGACGGCGAGCGCCATGGCGAAGCCGTAGATCGAGCGCTCGCTACCGTTGGTCTCGGCGCCGGCGGCGAGGACGATGGAGGGGGCGAGGAAGACGAACAGGAAGGTGGCGAGCTTGGCGACGTTGCGGGTCATGGGGTGTTCCTCAAGGCGGCGCGCAGCGCCGGCGACGGTGTTCAAAACTGGGCGGCGCCGGAGCGCAGCGAACTAGTGCTCTTCGGCGTGTTCGACCGCGAGGCCGATGTAGATGATCGCGAGGAGCGTGAAGACGAGGGTCTGGACGATGGCGACGACGGTGCCGAGCAGCAGGAACGGCAGCGGCACGAGCAGGGGGACCATCATGGCGACGACGGCGACGACCTTGTGGTCGGCGACGACGTTGCCGGTGAGGCGCAGGGACAGGGAGACGGGGCGAGCCAGGTGGCTGACGATCTCGATCGGCAGGAACAGCGGGAACAGCCAGGGGAAGCCGCCGATCTTCGGGCCGAGGAAGTGGGCGAGGTAGCTGAAGCCGTTGTTGACGACGCCGGCGACGTTGTAGACCACGAACACGATCAGCGCGAAGACCAGGTTGGTCTTGAGCGTGTCGGTCGGCGGGATCAGCCCGGGGATGAGGCCCTGGATGTTGCAGACGAAGATGAACAGCGCCAGCGTGCCGGTCAGCGGCAGGTACTTGCGGGCGTTCTTCTCGCCCATCACGTCGACCGAGAGGTTGTAGACGGCGCCGACGAAGCTGTCGGTCATCGCGGCCAGGCCGAACTTGCGCGGGGGGACCACGCCCTTGGTCGAGTCCTTGAGGCTCGCCCGGTAACGCATCGCGAGGATCAGGATGAAGATGAAGGCGAGCAGCGCCCCGGCGACGTGCACCAGGGTGAAGTGCGTCCCCTGGAACATCATGAACTTGGATTCACGCGCCAGGTGCTCGGCGGCGCCATGCTCGAGCTGGGCCCAGAAGTCGGGCATCAGGAGCGTGTACCAGGAGTCGTGGTCACCCATAGTGGCGGTCCGGAGGCGGGAAGCAGATCAGGCGCGGGAGCGCGGTCAGGATTCGAAGTCGTCGGGGGTGGAGCGGTTGATCTCACCGGCGCTCTGCAGCGCCGCGGCGGTGAAGCCGACGAGGGCGACCAGCACCCCCACGACCAGCCCCTCGGGTCGGCCCGGCATGTACCAGAGGACGGCAACCGTCGCAAGGGCAGTGGCCGGCCAGCGCAGCATGGCGAGCAATGGCGCGAAGCGGCTGGTGCTGGCGGCCGTGGCGTCCGGATCGGCCTGGGCGGCGAGCAGGATGCGGAGCGCCGCGCGGGCGAGCGATTGAAAGTTGAACAGGCCGAGCGCCGCGCCGAGCAACACGCTCAGCGCCTGCGCGTGGCCGGCGATCGGCAGGGTCAGCAGGGCGGCCGGCACCGCGAGCGTGAGGGTCCACAAGCCGATCCGTCGCGCCCAGCGAACGAGGAGATCGACCTGCGTGGGCACAGCACCGGCGCTCATGGAGCACCGCGGCCGGCGTCGTTGTGGTTATCGGGGTCCTCGAAGCCACCCAGCCCGCCGGCATCGTGAGAATGCGCCGGGGTTGGCGGCACGCGACCCTCGGCGACGGCGCGGGCGGCCTCCTCGGCCTCGGCGGCCTCCTCGGCGGCGATGACCCTGGTGAAGTTACGAGCGGTGCGGATGACCGCGAACACGGCGGCGGCGATGCCGATGCCGAGCCCGATAAAGGTCGTCCACGGGGCCCAGTGGGTCACGTTGCGCTCGAGCAGCCGGCCGAAGAACGCGCCGACACCGATGGCCGCGGCCATCTCGATGCCGACCGAGGCGGCCTCGGTCAGCTGGAACCAGCGCGCCCGCTCGACTATCTGAGGGCGCTTGGGATCCTCGATCATGGCGAGCCTGATCTACCCCGTGCGGGGCTCCGGGGCTAGCGGCCTGCAACGATCGCTAGCGCCTCGTCGGCGGCGGCGAGCGTGTGTTCGATGACGGCGTCGTCGTGGGCGATCGAGAGGTAGCCGGCCTCGAATTGGGACGGGGCCAGGTAGACCCCGCGGGCCAGCATCTCGCGGTGGAACACGCCGAACGCCTCGAGATCACTGCCGCGGGCCGTCGCGTAATCGGTGACCTCCCCGGCCCGGAAGAAGCCGGTGAACATGGCGCCGACGCGGTTGCTCACCATCGGAACGCCGTGCCTCGCCGCGTGCGCCGCGATGCCTGCGGTCAGCTTCGCGGTGCTCGCCTCGAGCTGCGGGTAGGGGTCGCTCTGCTCGAGGATCTGGAGCGTGGTGAGGCCGGCGGCGACGGCCAGCGGGTTCCCGCTGAGGGTGCCGGCCTGGTAGACCGGCCCGAGCGGCGCGATCTGCTGGAGAATCTCCTTGCGACCGCCGTAGGCGCCGCAGGGCATGCCACCACCGACGATCTTGCCGAGGCACACGAGGTCCGGCTCGATGCCGAAGCGGGCGTGGGCGCCGCCGAGCGCGACGCGAAAGCCGGTCATCACCTCATCAAAGATCAGCAGGGCCCCGTGCACGCTGCACAGGGCCCGCAGGCGCTCGAGGTAACCCGGCTGCGGCGGCACACAGCCCATGTTGCCGGCGACCGGCTCGATGATGATCGCCGCGACCTGGCCGGGGTTGGCGAGCAGCACCTGCTCGAAGGCGTCGGCGTCGTTGAAGGGGACCGTCAGCGTGTCGTGTACGGTCGCCTCGGGCACGCCGCCGGAGCCGGGGATGCCGAGGGTGGCCGCGCCGGAGCCAGCAGCCACCAGCAACATATCGGCGTGTCCGTGGTAGCCGCCGTCGGCCTTGACGATCTTGGTGCGACCAGTGAAGCCTCGCGCCAGCCGCAGGGCCGACATCGTCGCCTCGGTGCCCGAGGACACCAGGCGGACCATCCCACCGCGCAGGGCCGGCACGATGCGACACAGCAGCTCGGCGAACTCGACCTCGACCGCGCTGCAGGCGCCGAAGCTGAGGCCGTCACGCGCGGCGCGGGTGACCGCCTCCACGATCGCCGGGTGGGCGTGCCCGAGGATCGCAGGACCCCACGAGCCGACGTAGTCGATCAGCGTGACGCCGTCCTCCGTCAGCAGGTGGGCGCCCCGGGCCGCGCGGATGAACGGCGGGTCGCCGCCGACCGAACGGAACGCGCGCACCGGGCTGTTCACGCCGCCGGGGATGACCTGCTGGGCCGCGGCGAACAGGGTCCGGCTGCGCTCACCGGCGCGGCCGTCCCCCGGACGTACGGAGATGAAGTCCTCACGCGTCGCCATCGTCGCCCTCCGTCTCGTCCTCGGCGGCTCCCTCGGCGAGGTCCTCGGGGGTCTGCTCGAGCGGCGGCGTGGCCTCCTCGACGGCCGCGTCGTCCTGGTCCACGAGCCGCTCGATCGCCACGACGCGCTCGTCCTCGATGGTACGGATCACGCGTACGCCCATCGTATTGCGGCCGACCGCGGAGATCTCCGACACGCGGGTGCGGATGACCTTGCCGCGGTTGGTGACGAGCATGATCTGGTCGTCGGTCTGGACCGCCAGTGAGCCGACGACCGGGCCGTTGCGGTTGCTGACCTTGATCGTGATGATGCCCTTGCCGCCGCGGTTCTGGACCTTGTATTCCTCGGCCGCGGTGCGCTTGCCGTAGCCCTGCGCGCACATGGTCAGGATCGCCGCGTCGGTGTCGGCGTCGAGCACGGTCATGCCGACGACCTTGTCGCCCTCGCGCAGGTCCATGCCCCGCACGCCGCGTGCTGTGCGTCCCATGGGGCGCACGTCCTTCTCCTCGAAGCGGATCGCCATGCCGCGCGCCGAGGTCAGCATGATGTGACGATGGCCGTTGGTCAGGCGGGCGTCGATCAGCTGGTCGTCCTCCTCGATCGTCGCGGCGATGATGCCGGTCGAGCGGATGTTGGCGAATTCATCGAGCTTGGTCCGCTTGATGTACCCCTGCGCGGAGATCATCACGATGTAGTGCTCGCTGTCCTCGACGTCGTCGTCGCGGTACGGGACCATGCCGAGCACGCGCTCGCCGGCCTTGAGATCGAGGAAGTTGACCAGCGCCTTGCCGGCCGAGTCCCGACGGCCCTGCGGCAGCTGGAACACGCGCATGCGGAACATGCGGCCGGTGTTGGTGAACAGCAGCACGTGGGCGTGCGCGGTCGCCTCGAACAACTCGGTGACGAAGTCGGTGGTGTCGCGGCCGACGCCCCCCTTGATCCCGACGCCGCCGCGCCCCTGCACGCGGTACTCACCGCTCGGCAGGCGCTTGATGTAGCCGTTGTTCGTCAGCATGACGATCATCGGCTCGTCGGCGACGAGGTCGATCGCCTCGATCTCGCCCTCGTCCTCGATGACCTGGGTCCGACGGGCATCCCCGTACTCGGTGCCGATCGCGGCGAGCTCGTCGCGGATGACCTTCATGAGCAGGGCCGGATCGGCGAGGATGGACTCGAGGTAGCTGATGATGCCCGACAGCTCGCGGTACTCGCCCTCGATCTTCTCGCGCTCGAGGCCCGTGAGCCGCTGCAGGCGCATGTCGAGGATCGCCTTGGCCTGGCGTTGATTGAGGTGGTAGATCTTGCCGCGCGCGGCCTCGACCTCGGCCGCGGGTCGTCCGCAGCGCTCGAGGAAGCCGGCGAAGCCGCTCAGCGGCTCGGTGCACAGGGCGATGCGCGCCTCATCCGGGTCCTTGGAGGCGCGGATGATGGCGATGATGCGGTCGATCGCGTCGATCGCGACGCCGAGGCCCTCGACGATCTCGCGCCGCTCGAGCGCCTTCCTGAGGTCGAAGCGCGAGCGGCGGGTGACGACCGTGCGGCGGTGGTCGATGAAGTGCGAGAGGCAGTCGCGCAGGGACAGCAGCATCGGCCGGCCGTGCACGATGGCGATCATGTTGACGCCGAAGGTGATCTGCAGATCGCTCATTTTATAGAGCGTATTGAGCACCACCTGCGCTGCTGCGTCGCGCTTGACCTGGATCCAGATCCGCATGCCGGTGCGGTCGCTGTAGTCCTGGATGTCGCTGATGCCCTCGAGCTTCTTCTCGCGGACCAGCTCGGCGATGTGCGAGATGAGCTTGACCTTGTTGACCTGGTACGGGATCTCCGTGACGATGATCGCCTCGCGGCCCTTCTCGTCCTCTTCGATCTCGCACTTCGCGCGAATGGTCAGGCTGCCGCGGCCGGTCGTGTAGGCCTGGCGGATGCCGGCGTGGCCGATGATAAAACCGCCGGTCGGGAAGTCGGGCCCGGTGACGTAGCCCAGCAGGTCGCGCGCTTGCAGCTTCGGGTCGTCGATCAGGGCCAGGCAGGCGACGATCAGCTCCCGGAGGTTGTGCGGCGGGATGTTGGTCGCCATGCCGACCGCGATGCCGACCGCTCCGTTGAGCAGGAGGTTCGGCACCTTGGTCGGCATGACCGTCGGCTCGAGCTCCTTCTCGTCGTAGTTCGGCGCCCAGTCGACGGTGTCTTTTTCCAGGTCGGCCAGCAGCTCGCTGGTCAACTTGTTCATGCGCACCTCGGTGTAACGCATCGCTGCCGGCGAGTCGCCGTCGATGCTGCCGAAGTTGCCCTGACCGTCGATCAGCGGGTACCGCATCGCGAAGTCCTGCGCGAGCCGGACCAGCGCGTCGTACACGGACTGGTCGCCGTGCGGGTGGTACTTGCCGATGACGTCGCCGACGACGCGCGCCGACTTCTTGTACGGCTGCTGGTACGTGTTGCGCAGCTGGTCCATCGCGTACAGGACGCGGCGGTGGACCGGCTTGAGGCCGTCGCGGACGTCCGGCAGAGCGCGGCTGATGATGACGCTCATGGCGTAGTCCAAAAAGGAGCTACGCATCTCGTCTTCGATGTTGATCCCGGTCTTTTGCTCGCCCGTCGCCATAGGTGCCCGTAAAGGGGCGCGGAGGATACCAAGACGGGCCCCCCACCGCCACGGAATTATCCCCGAAAACCGCCGTCCGCGGCCATTTGGGCGCAAAATCGACGAGACCGCGCCCGGCTTCGCACCGGGCTTGCGAAGTCCCCGCGATCGGGCGGCTTCGGCGCGGGATGAAGCCTGCTCCGGTGCGCCCGGGATCGGCTCCGCGAAAGCCCAAAATCACGAGGTTCAATCTCCGGCAATCGCCGGGATTTACAGCCCCCAGCACCCTCGCAGATGCGGGCCCGGGGCCCCATTTGCGGCGCTTGGTAGCTTTCAATCCACTGAACTATCTGCAATCCGCAATACACAACCATTGTTCGGATCGCAGCAATGCCAGCGTTTCCGAACGGCGGTTTCATGCGGGAATACGGGGACCTCGCGGCGAGTAGCAGGCGATATGCGGCGGTCCGGCACAGCCGTCGCCCACACGCATGCAGACGGCCAACATGGACCGCGGCCTGCAGTGTGCCTTGGGCCATTGAGTGGCCGGTCGGCCTGCATCATCATGGAAAATGAGGAGGTTCTGAATGGAAGCAACCTGGTTCGTCGTCGCGGATCGCAGTCAGGCGCAGCTGTTTGAGGTCGAGGGGACCAAGCTGAAGCCGACACTCAAGTCGCTCGGAACGATCGAGCACCCGGAGGGCCGGCGTTCAGAGGCCCGTCGCAACGGGGTGAGCAGCTCGTCGGGCATGCGCGACCTGCTGGTCGAGACCAACAGCATGCAGGAGGAGCAGGACCGCAAGTTCATTCGCCAGCTCATCGACCGGCTCACGCAGGCCCAGAACCAAAAACAGTTCGGCCGGCTCGTGATCGCCGCGCCGGCGGGCTTCGTCGGACGCGTCCGCGAGCTCGCGGCGCGCAGCCTGTCGAAGTCGGTGGTCCGGGAGATCATCGGCGACTACACCAACGACACGATCCACGCCCTCCAGGAGCGCGCGCGGCAGAAAGAGTGGCTGCACTGACGGCTACCTGAAGCGGTCGCCCTGAGGCGACTCAGGCGACCGAGGCCCGGCTGCTCCGTGAGCGGCCGGGCTTCGTTTCTGTCGACTCAGCCGGCGATGCAGTAGTAGCGGGCCTCGACCTGCTGCGACTTCTTGAGGTCGAGGCAGGCCTGCCCGCACAGCTCGACCTGCGCGTACGGCTTGGTCCACACCCAGCCGTCCTCGGTGTTGCAGTCGGCGACGGCGGCGACCTGTCCGTCGCCGATCCACACCTCGAACAGCTCGGGCTGGTCGGGCTCCGGGACGACGTCGATCACGCAGCTCAGGGTGTCGTCGACGATCTGCTGGAGCGCCGCCTGCAGCTCGATCTGGCTCGAGGTCTGGTAGAAGCCGTCCGGGTTGTTGACGTTCGGCTTGCCGCCGGCCACCGCGAGCGCGCCCAGCTGCGCGCTGGTCGAGGGGTCGACGTCGATGCCGACGACGTAGGTCGGGATGCCCTGGGCGTACGCGTTCTTGGCCGCCCCGAGCGCCTCCTTGAACACCTCACCTTCGCAGGTCTTGCTGATCTCACCATCGGTGATCAGCAGGGCGAAGCGCTGTAGGTTCGGGTCGAGCGCCTGCAAATACGTATAGGCGTACTGGAGACCGGTTTTGGTCGGCGTGCCACCGAGCACCACGTCCTCGGGGACCTTGGGGACGGCGGGCGGGAGGAGGGAGAGCACGCCTGCGGCGTTCTGTGGGGCGATCTCCACCTCGACGCCCGGATCGACCGCACACGCGCCGGTATTCTCGTACGAGCCGGCGCCGAGCCGCGGGAACAGCTTCATACCGAAGTTCACGGTCTCGTCGAACTTGGTGACGATCGAGCTGACGACCCCGTGCAGGCTATACCAGCGGGTCACCGGCGAGGTCTGCACGTTGGCGTCGTGGTTCCACGACTCCATCGACATGCTGCCCGACTTGTCGAGCACGAGCAGCACGTCGGGCGGGATGGGGTGGATCTTCGTCGTCTCGACCTGACACGGCTCCGGCTCGAGCGCGCCGGTGCTCTCGCCCGGGCTGGTGTCGGTCGTCGCCGTCGTGGCGCTCGTCATCATGCCGGTGGTCGCGGTCGTCTCGCCGGTGCCCTGCTCGCCGGTAGTCGTCATACCCATGCTCGCCGTGCTCGCCGTGTCGTCGTCGCTGCCGGTCTGCGAGCCCGCGGCGCCGCTGATGCCCGCCGTCGCCTCGCCGCTGGCGGTCTCCGAGCCGTCGCTGGTGGTGGGCGTGCTGGCGCTCGTGATGCCGCCGGTGGTCGCGCTGCCGCCGACCGACAGGCCCGTGGTGGTGCTACCCGAGTCGCCGCAGGCGAGGAGCAGGGTCAGGGGGACGAGGAGCCGGATCGGGGACGCGAGGGTCATTTTTAAAAGATCTCCGGGGCGGAAACGATCCGGATGATGCGGCAGGGCGCGACTGTGCGCCAGCTCTGGTTGGCCAACCCGGCTTGCGGGGACACCGGGGCGGGTTCGCGCTCCCGGCCAGCCCGCTCCTCGGGTAGTGTGGGACCCATGCAGCGTGCGTCGCTTCGCCGGGTCGGCCGGCTCTGGGCCATCATTGCGGCCGTCTGCGGCGTCTCCGGATGTGGAGACGACCAGCCAGCCACCACCCTCCAGGGCACCAGTGGCTCCGATACGGACACCGGGGCCACCAGCAGCGGTGAGACCGAACAGACCGGGACCCCGACGACCGGGGCCACCATGACGACCCCGACGACCGACGAGTCCGGCACCGCGACCGGCAGCGCCACCAGCGACGGCACGACGATCGATCCGCCGACGACCGGCAGCGAGACAACCGGCGATCCCGATACCACCGGCGACCCCGATACCACCGACGG
>Ga0136638_10000232_pt1 | contig 11769 bp, 10 predicted proteins | sample AntDrymUQ8582206_2_FD_104671 | JGI IMG/M metagenome (GOLD analysis project Ga0136638, IMG submission 104671) | Polar desert sand microbial communities from Dry Valleys, Antarctica - metaG UQ858 (22.06) | ecosystem: Environmental > Terrestrial > Soil > Desert | place: Antarctica: Dry Valley...
GCAAGCACACCGGATCCTGTTACTGCGGCGCCGTCCGCTTCGAGGCCGTGGTCGACGCGAGCGTCGGCAGCCGCTGCAACTGCCGGCCCTGCACCAAGTACGGCGCGACCACCAGCATCCTCAAGCCGGATGCCTTAACTTTGCTGACCGACGAGTCGCTGATGTTCGGCCACGGCGGCGAGTACGGGCGCCGCATGCTCTGCAGCACCTGCGGCGTGTTCTGCTTCGCCCGCGGTCACCTCGACCAACTCGGCGGCGACTACGTCTCCGTCAACCTCGACTGCCTCGACGGCATCGACCCGGCGACGATGAAGCTCGCCTACTGGGACGGCCGCCACGACAACTGGCAGGCGGGCACGCGCGACACCCCCTGGCCGGTCGTTGCTGCGGGTGAGGTTGTAACCGCGGGCGAGGCCTGAGCGCGCCCGCCCCGGTCTTCACTGCGGGGTCGGCTTGCAGCAGCCACCGATCGCGCAGTACTCGGTGTCCCCCGGGCAATCCGCGTTGGTCTGGCAGGACGCCTCCCCGACCTCGCACATCGCCTCCTCGCAGTCGGGCGGCAGCGGTTGGTTGATGCACGGCTTGCACAGCTCCGGCTGGCGCTCCTCCGGGCTGCATCGTGCGTCGCCGCCCCACCGGGCCCCATGGGCTGAGGCGGCGGGCGCACGTCGGCGTCATTCATGCCAGCTCGGCGAACAGCGCGTCATCCCCCGCGCAGACGTCGCGCAGGCGATCCAGCCATGCCTGGCTCTTGATCTTGAACATCACCGGCACCCTGCGCTCGAGCACCGTCGACTTGCACACCACGCCCTCGTGCGTGAGCCCCGGCAGCCGGCCTGCGCGCACGGCCGCCACGAATTCGCGGTCGACGAGCCCCTGATACAGCAGCTTCGCCGTCGGCATGTGTCCGAACATCGCCAGGAACTCGTCCGGGGGCACGAGCCCGCGGCCGAAGGTGGCGACGTCGAGCAGCACGACGTCGTGCGGCTCCTCGACGTGCCGGCCCGCGAACGAGCCGGGCCCGAAGAACTCGAGGAACAGCACCGCCGAGCGGACCCTGCGGGCGCCGAGCACACGGTGCACCTCCGCCTCGTACTTGTCGCGGACCAGCGCGATCGCCTCCCCGAGCCACGGGTGCGACGCGTCGAGCGTACGCTTGCGGGTGCCGAAATTTTCAAGACCGGTCCTGGGGCTCCACTCGGCGCGGATCTGCGATCCATCGAGCTTGTCGAACGCGTAGATCGGCACGTCGGCGCGGATCTTCGGGGAAATGGAAGGATATGGCTTCATGACGGTCTCCAGGTAAAGATTGATCGATGCACATGGCTCTTCGGCCATGTGCGATGAATCCGGCGAAAGCACTCGCCGGTCGCGGGGGCGACGCTGGGCCGTCGGACACGCGGTGCGTGGCGGCGACGACGACGGAGGTGGCACGCACGCCGATGAACGCCGCGGCGTGGCACGTGCCACGCCCCGGATGCTCGCCAGGCGTTCATCGATTCAGCGCGACGCCGACGCAGGACACCAACACACACGAGGCGCGCTCACACGGAGCGCAGCGACCTGCGGGCTGTTCGAGCGGACGTCCGCTGACTTCAAACCATCATGACGGCGCAAGATACGGCAGCCGCAGCGTCCCGTCAAGACGACATCATAGCGACCGCCGAGGCGCACAGCATCGCTACCAGCGATGACAGGGTCGACGCTTGTTCTCGCGCGAGACGCTCGCAGGCAGACACTGCGCTCTCGCATGGCTCGGATGTCCCCGTGTCAGACAACACCTACTCCATGATAAAGCCGGCGCGGAGGATACGAGCGATGAAAGTTTACGGACACCCGATGAGCACCTGCACCCGCAAGGTACTGATGACCCTGGCCGAGAAGAACCACACCGCGGACTTCGTGATGGTCGACATCATGAAGGGCGAGGGCCACACGCCGGAGCACCTGGCGCGCCAGCCCTGGGGTCAGGTCCCCGTGCTCGAGGAGGACGACGGCTGGCAGCTGATCGAGTCGCGCGCGATCATTCGCCACCTCGACGCCACGCTCCCGGGCGCCACGCTCACCCCGACGGACGCGCGCGAGCGCGCCAAGATGGAGCAGTGGATCAGCCTCGAGTCCGCCAACTTCACGCCCGGCGTGATGAAGATCCTCGGCCAGCTGATGTTCGCCAAGTGGCGCGGCGAGGAGCCCAAGATGGCGCTCGTCGAAGAGGGCCGCACCAGCGTGCGCAAGGCCGTCGCCGTGATGGAGAAGGCTCTCGGCGAGCACGAGTACATCGCCGGCAAGCAGTTCACGCTCGCCGACATCAGCTTCATGCCCTACGTCGAGTACCTGTTCGTCGCCGGCGAGGGCAACCTCATCACCGACAACCCGAACACCAGCGCCTGGTGGAACCGCATCAGCGAGCGCGCGGGCTGGCAGCAGATCCGCGGCAAGTCGTCCGCGGCCTGAAGACCCCTCGATGGGAAATTGAGAGATGCTCGATGGTCCGTGCGACGGACCATCGAGCATCATCCGCGGACTACTTCGCGCCGATCACTTGCAGGGCATGTCGATCGGCGGGGCGTCGCACGGCTCCCAGCCCTCGGGCAAGCAGGTGCTCGGGAACAGCCACGGCTCGGGCGGGTCGGTGTTCGGGGCGCAGGCGTAGGTCAGCGCGTCGCCGCAGCCGCCCGCGTCGACGCAGCCGACGAACATCGGCTTGCCGACGCACATCTTCATGAGGTTGAGCTTGCCGCCGCCGAGCGGCATGCAGGCCTCGTTGGCCTGGCACTCCATCGCGCCGAGCGCGGCGCACTCGGTCGGCGCGCCCGTGGTGCCATCGGTGGTCGTGCCGTCCGTCGTCGTGGTGTCCACCGGCTCGGTCGTCGTGCCGTCCGTCGTCGTCGTGTCCACCGGCTCGGTCGTGCCGCTCGTGGTGCCGTCGGTGCTCGTCGTGCCCGGCTCGTCCGTGGTGCCCGACTCGCTGGTCGGCCCGGTGGTGACGCCCGTGGTCGCGTCCGTGGTCGGGTCGCTGGCGCCGGTGGTCGTGGCTCCGGTGGTCGTGCCGTCCGGCGCGGTCGTCGAGGTCGGGTTCGTCGTCGGGTCGGTGCCGGCGGTCGTGGTATCGCCGTCCGTGCCGCTGGACTGGCTTGTGGTTTCGTCCGGCGTGCTGCCACAGGCAGGCAGCGCGAGGATCGACGTGGTGAACAGGGCCAAGGTAATGCTTCGCATGCTCCGACGGTAACGGCCGCGACGCGACCGCGATAGCTCTGTCGACGCGCCGTGACAGCGACGACGCACGATCACCAGCCTCCCCTCGACGCTGGAATTCGCCGAGGCAGTGCTGTCCTTCGCTGATACGGCGATCGCCACGGACACCGCCGCCACGTGTGGTCCGCGGAAGACGTCCGCAGCGCCGCGATCCAGCCGACCGCCTTCGGTGCGCCCGGCCGGCGCACCGTCACTTGCAGGGCATCTCGATCGGCGGGACCTCGCACTCCTGCCAGTCCGCGGGCAGGCAAGTGCTCGGGAATGCGAAGGGCTCGGGCGGATCGGCGTCGGGCGGACAGGCGTAGGTGACCGCGTCGCCACACACGCCCGCGGCGACGCACTCGAAGAACATCGTCTTGCCGACGCACTCCTTCTCGAGGTTGAGCTTGCCGCCCTCGATCACCATGCAGGCCTCGTTGTCCGCGCACTCCGTCTGCCCGAGGCCCGCACATTCGACCGGGTTTCCGGTGGTCTCGCCGCCGGTCGTCGCATCGGTCGTCGTACCCGCCTCCCCCGAGCTCTCGGACCCGCCGCTGGTCGGACTGGTCTCACTGCCGCTCGTGCCCGCGGTCATCGTGTCGTCCGGCGCCGTCGTCGAGGCCGAGGTGACGCCGCTGGTCGAGGTCGGTTGCACGGCGCCGGTCGTGGTATCGGCAGTGCCGCCGAACAGACTCGTGCTGTCGTCCTTGTCGTCGCCACACGAGGGCAATACGAGGATCGAGGCGGTGAACAGGAATACAGGGACGCTGCGCATTCGCCGACACTAGCGACGATCGTGCGACCGCGACAGGGCCCGCCCCGCCGTCGTGATGGCGAGGACGCACGACACGCCCGGGGCCCGTCATGCTGGAATTTGTCCGGCCGGCGCGGTCGCGGTGTGCCCGGGCACATTCGGATATCTACGGTGCGCTACGTCGCGAGGTAGCGCGCGAGATACGGCGCCGTGCGGCTTTGCTTCGCCGTCGCCACCTCGGCCGGGGTGCCCTTGGCGATGATGCGTCCGCCAGCTTCGCCCGCGCCGGGTCCGACGTCGATCACGAAGTCACTGCCGGCGACGACGCGCATGTCGTGCTCGACCACGATGACCGTGTTGCCGGCGGCGACCAGCGAGTCCAGCTGCGTCATCAGGCGATCGACGTCCGACGGGTGCAGGCCCGTGGTCGGCTCGTCGAGGATGTACAGCGTCGAACCGCGCGACACGCGTTGCAGCTCGGTCGCCAGCTTGATGCGCTGCGCCTCACCGCCGGACAGCTCGGTCGCGGGCTGGCCGAGGCGGAGATATCCGAGCCCGACCTCGCGCAACACATGCAGCGCGCGCAGCACCTGCGGCTCGTCGGCGAAGAAGTCGTGGGCCTCGTGCACGGTCATCGCCAGCACCTCGGCGATGTTCTTGCCGTTATAAAAGATCTCGAGCGTCTTCGTATTGTAGCGGGCGCCGTGACAGGCCGAGCACGGCGCGTACACGCTCGGCATGAACAGCAGCTCGACGCTCACGAAGCCCTCGCCCTCGCAGGTCTCGCAGCGTCCCTTCGCCACGTTGAACGAGAAGCGCCCGGCATCGTACTTGCGGGCCCGCGCCGCCTTCGTCGCGGCGAACAGCTTGCGCACGTGATCGAAGAGGCCGGTATAGGTCGCGAGGTTGGACCGCGGCGTGCGGCCGATCGGCTTCTGGTCGACCCGCATCAGGCGCTTGATCGTCTCCATGCCGCCGGTGATCTTGCCCTGGGCCGCAACCTCGGCCGGCCGCTCGAGCGCCTCGCCCTCGTCGTCCTCGACCTCGAGCGCGTGGCCGAGGTAAGAGGCCACCAGCTCGACCAGCGCCTGGCTGACCAGGCTCGACTTGCCGGACCCGGATACGCCCGTGACCGCCGTGAACACCCCGAGCGGGAACCCGACGTCGAGCTTGTCGAGATTGTTGCGCGTGACCCCGGAGAGGCGCAGCCAGCCCTTCGGCTGTCGAGGTGTGCGCCTCGGCGGCCGCACGTGCCCGAACAGGTGCAGTCGCGTCTGCGACGCCGTGACCCTGTCCAGGCCCGCAGGCGGCCCGCTATACAAGATCTCGCCGCCCTGCTCACCAGCGGCGGGTCCGACGTCGACGATCCAGTCGGCGCGGCGGATCACGTCGAGGTCGTGCTCGACCACGAACAGCGAGTTGCCCGACGCCTTGAGCCGCCCGAGCGCGACCAGCAGCGCCTCGGTGTCGGCCGGGTGCAGGCCGGCCGACGGCTCGTCGAGCACGTAGACCACCCCGAACAAATTGGAGCGAACCTGCGTCGCCAGGCGCAGGCGCTGCAGCTCGCCCGGCGACAGCGTGGGCGTGCTTCGCTCGAGCGAGAGATATCCGAGCCCGAGGTCGAGCAAAACTGCGAGTCGCCCGACCATATCGGTCGCGATCCGCTGCGCCGCCTCGGCGCGCTCCGGGTGCTGCTCGCGCATTTTTACCAGCCCCGGCGCGCTCCCCTCGGCGGTCGGGCGCATCACCTCGAGCAGCTTCGCCAGCGACAGCCGCGAGATGTCGGCGATGTCGAGCCCGGCGAAGCGCACCGACAGCGCCTCGGGGCGCAGGCGCTTCCCACCACACTGCGAGCATTCGCTGCCGATCAAGTACTGCGCGACCCGCCGCTTGATCATCGGGCTCTGGGTGTTCGCGAATGCATGCAGAACATATCGTCGAGCGCTGGTAAAGGTGCCCTGATACGAGGGCTCGTCCTTGCGCTTGATCGCGCGGCGCACCTCCTGTGCCTCGAAGCCGGCGTACACCGGCACCACCGGCTGCTCATCCGTGAACAGCAGCCATTCCCGGTCCTTCTTTATAAGGTCCTTCCAGGGCCGGTCGATGTCGAAGCCGAGGGTCACGCAGATGTCGCGCAGGTTCTGCCCGTGCCACGCGGGCGGCCACGCGGCGATCGCCCGCTCGCGGATGCTCAGCGCAGGGTCGGGCACCAGCGATCGTTCACTGACCTCGTAGATCCTGCCGAGCCCGTGGCAGCCCGGGCACGCGCCCTCCGGCGTATTGGTCGAGAACGACTCGGCGTACAGGATCTCCTGGCCGCGCGGGTAATCTCCGGCGCGCGAGTAGAGCATGCGCAGCAGGTTCGACAGCGTCGTCACGCTGCCGACCGACGACCGCGAGCTCGCCCCGCCGCGCTGCTGCTGCAGGGCGACCGCGGGCGGCAGGCCGTCGATGCTGTCGACCTGCGGCGCCCGCATCTGGTCGAACAGCCGGCGCGCGTACGGTGCGACCGACTCGAGGTAGCGCCGCTGCGCCTCGGCGAACAGCGTGCCGAAGGCCAGCGACGACTTGCCGGATCCCGACACCCCCGTGAACACCACCAGAGCGTCGCGCGGCACCTCGAGGTCGACGCCCTTGAGGTTGTTCTCGCGGGCGCCGCGGACCTGCACGAAGCCGGTCCGGTCGCCGGGGCCCTGCGATGCGTCCGCCATGGGCGGGCGCATAGCAAAGCCCGCAGCGGCGGGCTCTGCGGGCGAGAGGTACGCGTCGCAGCGGCCGCGACAGGCCGCAAAAAAGTCCGCGAACGCCGGGTGCGCCCCTCGCGCAAACTGCGCTCTCAGGCCACGGAGGGCCGTGAAATGGCGGCCGCAGAGGACCGAGAAGACGGTGCCCGGCGCCGCTGCTGTCTGTATCATCCCGCGGCGCATGCAGGGCCACCTCCACGAGCTCCTCCACCTGATCGCCCGCTGGGTGCATCTAATCGCGGGGGTCATGTGGATCGGCAACTCGCTGCTGTTCAACTGGCTCGACCGCAACCTCGAGCGCGCGAAGGATGCCGGGCCGGAGGTCGTCGGCACGATCTGGATGATCCACTCCGGTGGGTTTTATGAGGTCGAGAAGAAGGCGCTCGCGCCGGGGCAGATGCCGGCGACCCTGCACTGGTTCAAGTGGCAAAACGGCGTCACCTGGCTGTCGGGCATCTCGCTGCTGATCCTCGTGTTTTACCTCGCCGCTCGGTCGACGATGGTCGACCCCGACATCGCCGACATCAGCTCGCAGATGGCGATCCTCATCAGCGCCGTGTCGCTGCCGCTCGCGTACCTCGCCTACGACCTCGTGTGGCGCACCGCCATCGGCAAGCGGCCGGGGCTCGCCACCTTCTTGACGGTCGTCGTCGTCATCGCCACCTCGGCGGTGTACTTCGCGTACTTCAGCGGCCGCGCCGCGTACATCCACGTCGGCGTGCTGCTCGGCACCCTGATGACCGGCAACGTCTGGCTCGTCATCATGCCCTCGCAGCGCGAGCTGGTCGCCGCGACGATGGAGGGCCGCGAGCAGGACCCCGCGATCGGCTATCAGGCCAAGTCGCGCTCGATCCACAACAACTATTTCACGTTCCCGCTGCTGTTCATCATGCTCAGCGGGCACTTCCCGTCGACCTTCAGCCACCCGCAGAGCTGGCTGATCCTGACGGTGCTCGCGCTCGGCAGCGCCGGCATCCGCCACCTGATGAACGTGCGTTTTACGAACCCGCTGTGGCTGTTCCCCGCGGTCTCGCTGTTCATCATCACGTTTTTGTTCGCGCTCGTGATGATCTCCGACCGCGACATCATGGGCTCCGGCCTGCCCGCGCGCACCACCCCGGTCGAGTTCGGCGAGGTCGCCGACATTATTCACAAGCGCTGCACCAACTGCCACTCGGCGACCCCGAGCGACCCGGTCTACCGCTCCGCGCCGAACGGGGTGATGTTCGATACGCCCGACCAGATCCTGCGCAAAGCCGACGACATCAAGCTGCGCGCCGTCACCCTCAAAAATATGCCGCTCGCCAATATCACCGGCATCACTCTCGAGGAGCGCGCTGCCCTCGGTGCGTGGGTCGCTCAGGGCGCGAAGGGTCCGCAAGCTTCATCCTCCGGAGGTCCACCATGAGCGCGACACAGCTCGTCATTCGTAGTCCGCGGGTCATCACGCCGGAGGGCATGCGCGCCGCGTCCGTGCACGTCGCCGAGGGTCGCATCGTCGCGATCGCCGATTATGACGCGGTCCCGGCCGGCGCCACGCTCGTCGACGCTGGCGACGCGATCGTCATGCCCGGCGTGGTCGACACGCACGTGCACGTCAACGAGCCCGGCCGCACCGAGTGGGAGGGCTTTCGCACCGCGACGCAGGCGGCCGCGGCCGGGGGCGTGACGGCCCTCGTCGACATGCCGCTCAACAGCATCCCGGCGACCACCACGCTCGCGGCGCTGCGCACCAAGCAGAACGAGGCGAGCGGCCAGCTGTGGATCGACGTCGGCTTCTGGGGCGGCGTGGTGCCCGGCAACGCCGGCGAGCTGGCGGCGATGGCCGAGCACGGCGCGATCGGCTTCAAGTGTTTTCTAACGCCCTCGGGCGTCGACGAGTTCGGTTACGTGCAGGAGCACGAGCTGCACCCCGCGATGCGCGAGCTGGCGAGGATCCGCTCGACGCTGCTCGTGCACGCCGAGATGCCTGGCCCGATCGAGGCCGCCGAGCTCGACCTGGCGCGCACGCTCGCCGACCCGCGGCGCTACGCGACCTACCTGGCCTCGCGGCCACGCGCCGCCGAGAACGACGCGATCGCGCTGCTCGTGCGCCTGTGCGGCGACACCCGGGCGCGCACCCACGTCGTGCACCACGCCTCGTCGGACGCGCTACCGATGATCGCCGGCGCCCGCGCGGCCGGCCTGCCGTTCTCCGCCGAGACCTGCCCGCACTACCTCAGCTTCGCCGCCGAGGACATCCCCGACGGCGCGACGCCCTTCAAGTGTGCACCGCCGATCCGCGAGCGCGACAACCGGGAGCTGTTGTGGCAGGCGCTGCGCGACGGTGTGCTCGACCTCGTCGCCTCCGATCATTCACCCTGCTCCCCTGCCCTCAAGCACCAGGAGCTCGGCGACTTTCAACAGGCGTGGGGCGGCATCTCCGGCCTGCAGCTGGCATTGTCGGTGGTGTGGACCGAGGCGCGCGCGCGCGGCTTCACGATCGAGGACGTCGTGCGCTGGATGTGCGTGGCCCCGGCCGCGCTAGCCGGGGTCAGCGGCCGCAAGGGCCGCCTCGCGCCCGGGGCCGACGCCGACATCGTCATCTTCCAGGACGAGACCACGCAGACGGTCGACCCCGGTCGCGTCCTGCATCGCCACAAGATCACCCCCTACGCCGGACGCACCCTGTACGGCGTCGTACGATCCACCTACTTGCGCGGCCAGCGTATCTGGCATGACGGCGGCCTCGAGGGCGCGCCACAGGGCAAGACCTTCGCCCGGGAGCGGACATGAGCGAACCGACTGCATCTCGCGAACCAACTTCATCTGCCGGTCAGGCTGAATTCCGCGGACTCATCGACCTCGCGGCCGCCGCGTACGGCGGCGTGGCCATTTTGGCCAACGATGAATTCTTCGCCGAAAAAGACAACCTCCTGCGCGCCCACGCGGCCGTATGGAAAGAGCACGAATACACCGACCGCGGCAAGTGGATGGACGGCTGGGAGACCCGCCGACGCCGCGAGCCGGGTTACGACTGGTGCATCGTGCGCCTGGGATTGCCGGGGGTGATCCGGGGCGTGGTCGTCGACACCGCATTTTTTAGGGGGAACTACCCCGCCGAATGTTCGATCGAGGCGTGCACGCTGACCGGCAACGCCGACCTGACAGCGAGCGTGGACCTGGCCACCGAGTGGACCGAGATCTTGCCGCGCTCGCCGCTGCGTGGTGACACCCAGAACGAGTTCACGATCGCCAGCGACGCCCGCTTCACGCACGTGCGTCTCAATATCTTTCCCGACGGCGGCGTCGCCCGCCTGCGTGTGCACGGCGAGGTCCGGCCCGACTGGCAACGATTGACGAGGCACGGCGGGCTCGTCGACCTCGCGGCGGTCGAGCACGGCGGCTGGTCGGAGGCGTGCAGCGACATGTTCTTCGGCGCACGACAGAACCTGATCGGGCCCGGCCGCCCGTTCAATATGTCGGACGGCTGGGAGACCCGGCGCCGTCGTGGGCCCGGCCACGACTGGAACATCGTGCGGCTCGGCGCTCAGGGTGTCATCCGTCGCCTCGAGATCGATACTACCCACTTTCGCGGCAACGCCCCCGGACGCGTGATGGTCGAGGCCCAGGGCGACGACGGCGAGTGGCGCGTGCTACTGCCGGAGACGAGGACCCAGCCGCACACGCGGCACTTTTTTGACGAGGCATTGCGTGTGCTCGGGCCGGTCCACCGCGTGCGCCTCAACGTCTACCCCTGCGGCGGCGTCGCCCGCCTGCGCGCCTGGGCCGAGCCGGTGCTCGCCAGGCTCGGTGCCATCGATCGCCTCGACGCAATGCCGGAGGCCGACGCTCGCGCGGCCCTGCTGGCCTGCTGCGGCGCCCCGCGCTGGGCCGAGCAGATGGCCCGCGCGCGCCCCTTCGAGGACCTCGGCGCCCTGCTGCGCCTCGCTGATCGCACGTGGTGGGCGCTCGACCAACAAAGCCGCCTCGCGGCCTTCGCCGCCCACCCGCGCATCGGCGGCGAAAGGGCCGCGGTCGACACCGGCGCGCGCGCGGCCTCGTGGTCGGCCGGCGAGCAGGCCGGGGTCGACGATGCGGCTGCATCCGTACGCGAGCGCCTCGCCGCCGCCAACGACACCTACGCGGAGCGCCTCGGCTTCACCTTCATCGTCTGCGCGACCGGCAAGTCGGCGGATGAGATGCTCGCGTTGCTCGAGCAACGCCTCGCCAACCCCCGCGAGACCGAGCTGCGCACCGCGGCCGAGGAGCAAGCCGCGATCACGCGCCTGCGTTTAATCAAGATGGTGGACGCAGTCTGATGGGCATCACGACACATATCCTCGACACCGCCACCGGACGCCCCGCAGCCGGCGTCCCGATCCGCCTCGAGCGCCAGGACACCGACGGCAGCTGGCAGCCCGTGGGGGCCGGTGCGACGGATGAAGACGGCCGCCTCAAGACCCTGTTGCCGGCCGGCCCGGCCCCGCACGGGGTCTATCGCATTCACTTCGACACCTCTGCATACCTCGGCGAACATGCGTTCTTCCCCGCGGTGCAGATCGACTTCGTGGTCCGCGACGATCGCCACCACCACGTGCCGCTGCTGCTGTCGCCGTTCGGCTATTCGACATATCGCGGCAGTTGAAAGGCGAGCCGCGAAGAGTGCGGTGGCATGATACGCTGGGCGCGTATGGCCACCTCGACCCCGGGCGAGCCGCACCTGCGCCCGCACACCATGGCGCCACTCGGTGACCTGGCAACCGCACGCGCGCGTCATGGCGATACGCCGTCCGCTGCATCGACCGTGGTCGGATACTCACTTCGGTGGCGTGGGCAGCGCGTCGACGCGTGTGCCCGTGGGCGTATCGGCGAGTCCGTACAAGGGCAGAAAGAAGGCTCGGGACCCTCCCTGAGCGGTCGCGCCGTCGGGCGCGCCAGGTCACCGGTAGCCATGCCGCCCCCAGCTCGGGCCGTCCGCCCGGGCTGGCGCCCGCCTCGTCGCCGATCGATCTCCGGGCGGAAATGCGCTACGTTGCGAGCGTGGGGATCCGGCAC
>Ga0136638_10000233_pt1 | contig 11756 bp, 12 predicted proteins | sample AntDrymUQ8582206_2_FD_104671 | JGI IMG/M metagenome (GOLD analysis project Ga0136638, IMG submission 104671) | Polar desert sand microbial communities from Dry Valleys, Antarctica - metaG UQ858 (22.06) | ecosystem: Environmental > Terrestrial > Soil > Desert | place: Antarctica: Dry Valley...
AGCTCGACCGCCGACTTCACCGCTTCGGGGGTATATTTGACGTGGTGATGCTGTTCGAACGAGGGGCGAAGGCCGAGCAGAATCTTGATCGTGTCGTCGATCGTCGGTTCGTTGACGTCGATCTTCTGGAACCGGCGCAGCAGCGCGCGGTCCTTTTCGAAATGGTTGCGGAATTCCTTGTAGGTGGTCGATCCGATGCAGCGGATGACCCCGCCCGACAGCGCGGGCTTCAACAGGTTGGACGCGTCCATCGCCCCGCCTGAAGTGGCGCCGGCGCCGATCACGGTGTGGATTTCGTCGATGAAGAGGATCGCGTCGGGGAGCTTTTCAAGCTCGGTGACGACCTGCTTAAGCCGTTCCTCGAAATCGCCGCGGTAGCGCGTGCCGGCAAGCAACGCGCCCATGTCCAGGGAGTAGATGACCGCCGGAAGCAGGACTTCGGGAACCGCGCCTTCGATGATCTTGCGCGCGAGCCCTTCGGCGATCGCGGTTTTGCCGACCCCGGGGTCGCCGACATAGAGCGGGTTATTCTTCGAGCGGCGGCAGAGAATCTGGACGGTGCGGTCGACCTCGGGGCCGCGCCCGATGAGCGGATCGACGCGGCCTTCCCTGGCCTTTTCGTTGAGGTTGACGGTGAACTGCTTGAGCGCGGATTCGGCCTTGCCCTTGTCGCCCCCCTTGTCCTTGCTTTCCTCGGCGCCCTTGACCTCGCGCGTTTCGGACGGCGCGTCGCCCTTGCCAACCCCGTGACTGATATAGCTCACCGCATCGAGCCGGCTCATGTCCTGCTGCTGGAGGAAATAGACCGCATAGCTTTCGCGTTCGGAGAACAAGGCCACGAGGACGTTACCGCCGGTAACCTCGTCGCGGCCCGAGGACTGAACGTGAAGGATGGCGCGCTGGACGACACGCTGGAACCCAGAGGTTGGGGATGGGTCGGTCTCGCCTTCGGTCTTGAGGCTTTCGAGCTCGGTATCGAGATAGAGCGTCACGGCCTGGCGCAGGTCGCCGAGATCAACCCCGCACGCCTGCATCACCTTGGAGGCATGCTCGTCCTCGATCAGCGCAAGCAGGAGATGTTCGAGCGTGGCATATTCATGGCGGCGGCTGCTGGCCTGGCCGAGCGCATTGTGAAGCGACGCTTCGAGCTCGCGGGCGAATGACGGCATCTAAAATTCCTCCGGCCGGAAAATACTGGTCCAACCTTACTGAATTATGTCGGGAGCCGGCCGCGCTTCATCAAGGGCGGCGGAAAAGGGGGTCATCGCGACTTGAACAAATCTTCGGCGTTGGCGCGGTGCGCGGCCGCGAAATCCATCTTGGCGCGGACGCGGACGATTTCGGCCTCCAGTTTGACGATGCGTTCGTCCAGCTCCGCGACCGACAGCGGATCGAGATCCTGCTTCACCAGCTCGGCGAGCGGATCCTTCGGTTTGCCCGGGAACAGATCGTCCAGGTCCATGCCGCTAGCGTTGACCAGGCTGGAGTCGCTGTCAATAACGCTGGTCGGGCCGGGGACTCGCATGGGCGCGCTTCCAACACGGATGATGGGAATCGAGACGATCGCGGTCGGCGGCCCCGAAGTGCTGGTCCCTGCGCAGGTGCCCGTGCCGCTGCCTGGCTCGGGCGAGGTGCTGATCCGCGTCGCGGCAGCGGGGGTGAATCGGCCCGACGTGCTGCAGCGCATGGGCCTGTACCCGCCGCCGCCGGGCGCGCCTACCACGCTTGGGCTGGAGATTGCCGGCGAGATTGTCGCGTTGGGCGATGATGTTGGCCACGAGCAACTTGGCCAGCCGGTCTGCGCGCTGCTCGCCGGCGGCGGCTATGCCGAATATGCGGTGGCGCCGCTCGGCCAATGTCTGCCGGTGCCCGAAGCGCTGTCAATGACCGAAGCCGCGGCAGTTCCCGAAACCTTGTTCACCGTGTGGAGCAATCTGTTCGAGCGCGCTTACGTGGCCGAGGGCGATGTCGTCCTGGTGCATGGCGGTGCGAGCGGGATCGGGACCATGGCCATCCAGCTCGGGCGGCTGTTCGGCGTCACGATGATCGTCACGGCAGGCAGCGACGGCAAATGCGCGCGCGCACTGGAAATCGGCGCCGCGCACGCGATCAACTATCGCACCCAGGATTTCGCGGAGGAGGTCAGGCGCGTCACCGCCGGACGGGGTGTGGACGCGGTGCTCGACATGGTCGGCGGCGATTATTTCGCGCGCAACCTTGCTTGCCTGGCCGACGACGGCCGCCACGTCTCGATCGCCGCGCAGCGCGGGCCCCGCGCGGAGTTCGATATCTTCGACGTGATGCGGCGCAGGCTGACGCTGACGGGATCGACGCTGAGGGCGCGAAGCGTCGAATTCAAATCGCTTCTCGCCGCCGAGATCGCCCAAAACGTATGGCCGTACGTCGAAGAAGGCCGCCTGAAACCGGTTATCGACCGCGTCTTCCCGCTGGCGCAAGCCGCAGACGCGCACCGCCGCATGGAAGCGGGCGATCATGTCGGCAAGATCGTGCTTTCGACAATCTAGCATCCGGTCTTGATCGGTGCGTTCCGAGCGAGCGTGCCCGTTATTCGGAGGCGTTGTTGAGCGCGTTCGCGAAAATGACACCGCCGGCGACGAGCAGGACGCCTGCCCCGATCGCGACCCAGCCAATAGTCGAAATCCCGTTCGCATTGGCGGTGTCGACCTTCGCCGCCCGCGGAGCGAATGCGCTCAACGGCTGCCCGGCGAGCGAAATACGCAGAGCCCGTCCTTCGCCGGGACCAATCGCCATGCCTTCCCCGAAGCGTAGCTGCACGCGGCCGTCGGCCGACTGGCTACGCATCATTGGAGCGAGGCTGAGCATCAAGCGCGGTTTGGGCGGCGAAGCGCCTCCGAGCGGTACGCGGAGCCGGGCGCCCGCGAACATCCCGCCGTCGACGTGGGCAGAAGCCATCTGATCGGGCGACGCCGCTGTGGCCGGGCCACTTGCGAAAATCTGAGCCGCGACAAACGATGCCAGCGTTATCGATTTCATTACGGCTCCCCTGTCGACGGACTTCAGCCTGTCGAAGGATTGCGGCGCTTCCGTGGCGACCCGGCGAAGACTCGCCGCTGACGCAAAACTGTCACCGCGCGGCGATTCGGATTGTCACATACCGTCCCGATAGTCTGCGCAAGGCAGCGGGGGAGCGGGGGCATGGCATCCAAGGCGCGGCTCGAACGAAGGCCATGGGCGCGCGGCGGCGCAGTGCCTGCCTGCCCTCAAAGCGACAGCGGCAAGATGCGTTCGAAGTTCGACCGATCGGTCGGACCCTCGGGCGCGCCCAGGCGGCGGTACCGTACGGTGTGGATTTCCGATTTCCATCTCGGCACCCGCGGCTGCAACGCCAGTTTGCTGATCGACTTCCTCGACCATGTCGACAGCGAAACGCTGTATCTGGTCGGCGATATTATCGATGGCTGGCGGCTGAAGAAAAGCTGGCATTGGCCCGAGCGCCACAACGCGATCGTCCGCCGCATCATGAAGCGCGCCAAACACGGCACCAAGGTCATCTATATCCCGGGCAATCACGACGAAGTGTTCCGCCAGTTCGCGGGGCTCAATTTCGGCGGCGTCGAAATTCGCAAACGCGCGATCCACAAGACCGCCGACGGCCGCAAGCTGCTCGTCCTGCATGGCGACGAATTCGACACGATCGTGATGGCGCACCGATGGCTGGCGTTGCTCGGCGATGCGGCCTACGGTCTGACGATGCGGTTGAACGTGCTGGTCAACTGGGTACGCCGCGGCTTGAAGTTGCCCTACTGGTCGTTGTCGAAGCACGCCAAGCACAAGGTCAAGAACGCAGTCGAGTTCATTTCCCACTATGAAGAAGCGGTTGCGCACGAGGCGGCGCGGCTGGGCGTGAACGGCGTTGTGTGCGGCCATATCCACACCGCTGAAACGCGCCAGTTCGGCGACATCACTTATTATAACGACGGCGACTGGGTCGAAGGATGCACCGCGCTCGTCGAACATTCCGACGGGACCATGGAAATCCTGCATTGGGGCGACGAAGTCCGCGATCGGGTGGCGCGCGAAGTCGCGCTTGCCCTGGTGCCGGCTTGAGGCGCGCGATACGTTGAAAATCGCCATCGTCACCGATGCCTGGACGCCGCAAGTCAATGGCGTGGTGCGGACATTGGTGACGATCCGCAGCGAGCTCGAGCGCCGCGGCCACCGCATCACCGTCATCGCCCCGAACCAATATCGGTCGGTCGCGTGCCCGACCTATCCCGAGATCAGGCTGGCGCTAGCCACTGTACGCAGCGTCGGATTGCGGATCGCCGCGGCGCGTGCCGACGCTGTCCACATCTCGACCGAAGGGCCGCTCGGAGTCGCCGCGCGGCGCTGGTGCATCGATCAGGGGCTTCCTTTCACCACCGCGTACCACACCCAGTTTCCCGCCTATATTTCGGGCCGCACCGGGCTGCCCGAGGCGATGTTCTGGCGCTACATAAGCTGGTTCCACCGGCCGTCGTCGGCGATCATGGCGGCGACGACGACGCTGCGGTGCGAGCTCGCCGCGCACGGGCTTGCGCACACGCGGTCATGGGGGCGGGGAGTCGATCTCGACCTTTTCGAACCCGGCGCGGTCCCGCCGTCACTGTTCGCGCGGCTTCCCAGGCCGATTCTGCTCAACGTCGGCCGGGTGGCAGTCGAAAAGAATATCGAAGCCTTTCTAGAGACGCCCTTCAAGGGCAGCAAGGTGGTGGTCGGCGAAGGCCCCGCCATGGCCGACCTCAAGCGACGGTATCCCGAAGTGCACTGGCTGGGAGCGCTTCACGGATCGGCGCTGGCGGGTGCCTATGCCGGCGCCGACGCATTCGTGTTTCCAAGCCGGACCGACACGTTCGGCCTCGTCGTGGTCGAGGCGCTGGCGTGCGGCACTCCGGTCGCGGCCTTCCCCGTGCCCGGCCCGATCGATATCCTTACCAATGCGGTGGGCGCGATGAACGCTGATCTGGGCGAGGCGATCGCAAGCGCGTTGACCCGCGACCGTTCGGCTTGCCCGGCCTTTGCCGCGCAATATTCCTGGGCGGCGAGCGCCGATCAATTTCTGGCGGCGCTTGCCCCGCTCGACGTGCGCGCCGCCGCATAGGGCAATTTCCTTGCTTGCCGGGGCGGGTTAATCTACATCTGCGCGCAATCGATGGCCGCTCCGTGATGGGGCGGCCCTTTTATTGTCCGGAGACCTTCACTGGCCCAGCCGCTCATGCCCCACGCGACCGCTTCCTGGCTGGTCGATCAGACCGCGCTGTCGTTCGAGCAGATCGCCGAATTTTGCGGGCTGCACATCCTCGAAGTCCAGGCGATCGCCGACGATACCGCGGGAACCAAGCTGACCGGGCGCGATCCGTTGCGCGCCGGCGAGCTCACGCAGGAAGAAATCAACCGCGGCCAGGACGATCCCGACTATCGGCTGACGCTACAAAAAGAGCCCGACAGCATCCGCCGTTCGAAGGGGCCGCGCTACACCCCGGTGTCGAAGCGCGCGGAAAAGCCCGACGGCATTTCGTGGATCATCCGCAACCATCCCGAAGTCACCGACGGGCAAATCTCCAAGCTTATCGGGACGACGCGCACCACCATCGCCGCGATCCGCGACCGTACGCACTGGAACATCGCCAATATCGTCCCGAAGGACCCGGTCACGCTGGGCCTAACGTCGCAGCGCGATCTCGACGCGGTGGTCGCCAAGGCCGCCAAGGCGGCGGGCATCGAGGCGCCGACTGATACCCGCTTCGAAGGGGATCGCGCGGCGCTGATCGAGGAGCTTCGCGCCGAGCGCGTGACCGCGGCGCGCGACGCCGAAGCCGCGCTTGCCGCCGCCGAGGCGGGGGAGGCGCCGCCAGTTCCCAGCGGGCCGGGCTTTGTCGACCCCTTCATCCGCTGAAGCCTATTCGCACAAGGGGCTAAGTTACCCGCTCGGCCGGCGCAGTCCGGAACTTGGCGAACTGATCGCGCTCGCGGACGGTATCGGCTGGGCGCGGATGCCGGTCCCCGGGCCGCTAAAGCATGTTAATATCTGGGTGCTGAAGGCGCCCGGAGGCGTGACGATCGTCGATACCGGCCTCGATATCGCGCCTTGCCGCGAAGGCTGGGAGGCGCTGCTCGCCGGGCCGCTCGCCGGCGCGAAAGTGGACCGCATCCTCGTCACGCATTTCCATCCCGACCATCTCGGCCTCGCCGGCTGGCTCGTCGAACGTTTTGGCGTGCGGCTGATGATGACGCGCACCGAATGGCTGATGGCGCGAATGCTGACCGCGGACGTGCGCGACGCCCCGCCGCGCGAGGCAATCGACTATTGGCGTCTCGCGGGCTGGGACGAGGCGCGCATCGCGGCCGAAGCGGGCAAGGGCTGGGGCCGCTTTTCGAGCGTGGTCAGCCCGGTGCCGATGCAGTTCACGCGGCTGGAGGAGGAGCAGTCGATTGAAATCGGCGCACGGCGATGGCAGGTCGTGACGGGTAAGGGCCATAGTCCGGAACATGTCTGCCTGATCGATCATGAGGGCGGCGTGATAATCGCCGGCGATCAAGTCTTGCCGCGGATCACGTCGAACGTATCGCTGACGCTCAGCGAACCTGACGGCGATCCGCTCGGCGATTGGCTGGAATCGATCGCAAAGCTGCGCAAATTGCCCGACAGCCTGCTCGTGCTTCCCTCGCACGGCGAGCCCTTCACCGGGCTTCACGCGCGGCTCGATGCGCTCGCAAACGGGCACCGTGACCAGCTCGATGCGCTGTTCACGCATCTCTCCGAGCCGCGCCGCGCGGTCGATTGCTTCGCGCTGCTGTTCGGTCGGGCTATCGACGATAATCTGACCGGGCTCGCAACCGGGGAGGCGATGGCACATTTAAGACGACTGGAAGTCGAAGGCCGCGCACTTCGCGAGGTGCGGGGCGGGGTTGCATGGTTCGTGGCCACCCCCACCTAAGGGTATCCTTTGTCATAAGCCGCGCACGCGATTGCGCTTACAGGCCTGCGATCCCGAGGCCATCACGAGGTTCAGATTTGTTTCGAACAGAAAACGGCTTTGCCGGGATGCGTCCGGCGCGCATGCCACCCCCGCTGGAATTATGGGGCGGGCCCGAGTGCAGCGTGGTGCGCGTCGGCGACGACTATCGCGACCAGGCCGACGAGACTGGCCACGCGGCGCGGCTTGCTGATCTCGACGCGATCGCCGAACTCGGCATCCGTACGGTGCGTTTCCCGATCATTTGGGAGACCGTCGCGCGTCACGGCCTGGAGGATTACGACTGGAGCGAAGTCGACGCGCGCGTGGAGCGGGTGCGAGCGCTCGGCCTGACGCCAATCGCGGGATTGATCCATCATGGCAGCGGACCCGCCGACACATCGCTTTTGGACCCCGAATTTCGCTACAAGCTCGCGCGCTACGCCGCTGCCGTGGCCGCGCGTTATCCATGGATCGAGCTTTGGACCCCGGTCAACGAGCCGCTGACCACTGCGCGCTTCTCCTGCCTTTACGGCCATTGGTATCCGCACCGCCGGAACGAAGCCGACTTCGTGACCGCGCTGGTGAACCAGTGCCACGGGACCGCGCTCGCGATGATTGCGATCCGCGAGATCATCCCCAGCGCCAAGCTCGTCCAGACCGAAGACTATGGGCGCGTTTTCTCAACCCCTGCATTGGCTTACCAGGCCGACTTCGAAAATGCCCGCAGGCTGCTGAGCCTCGATCTGCTGTGCGGAAAGGTCGATGCCGGCCACGACTGTTTCGGTCAATTGACCGACAATGGCGCCGATCCGGCGCTGCTCGACTGGTTTGCCGACGGCAAGGCTCGGCCCGACATCATCGGTATCAATCATTATCTGACCAGCGACCGCTATCTCGATCAGCGCCGCCGCCGCTATCCCGGGGTTGCTAGCGGCGGAAACGGGCATGCGCGCTATGTCGACGTCGAGGCGATCCGCGTTGCGGGGTTAGAGGGCGAGACCGGACCCAAGGCGCGGCTGGCCGAGGTGTGGCAGCGCTACCGGCTGCCGATCGCGGTTACCGAGGTGCATAATGGCTGCAGCCGCGAAGAGCAGCTTCGCTGGCTGATGGACGTGTGGCACGCGGCCGAGCAACTGCGCGCCGAGGGCGCCGATATCCGCGCGGTGACGATCTGGTCGATGTTCGGAGCGGTCGACTGGCGCTCGCTGCTGACGCGCCGGGAGGGACATGTTGAGCAGGGCATTTTCGATCTTCGCGGGCGAAATCCGCGCAAGACGCTGCTCGCGACCGCGGCGTCGGCGCTCGCAACGCGGGCGTCCTTTTCGCATCCGGTGCTCGAAACCCCCGGCTGGTGGCACCGGCCGATGCGGTTTTTGGGACCGCGGGCAGGAGAATCCGCATCGCCGATGCTTGCCGGATGCCCGCTGCTGATCACTGGGGCGACCGGGACCTTGGGGCAGGCGTTCGCGCGGATATGCGAAGCGCGCGGGATCGCGCACCGGCTGACGTCGCGAAGCCAGCTCGACATCGCCGACCCGGTCTCGATCCATCGCGTTCTCACCGAAATGCGCCCCTGGGCGGTGATCAACACCGCGGGGTTCGTTCGCGTCGAGCAGGCCGAACACGAGCGCGACGCCTGCTTCCGCGAGAATGCGGTCGGGCCCGAGCGCCTTGCCGAGGCATGTGCGGCCGCCGTCATCCCGCTCGTCACCTTTTCATCCGATTTGGTTTTCGACGGACTGGCGGGCCGTCCCTATGTCGAGGACGACCGAGCGAACCCAACGTCGGTCTACGGACAGAGCAAAGAGCGGGCCGAACAGCTGGTGCTCGCCGCTTGCCCCGGCGCGCTCGTCGTTCGCACGAGCGCCTTCTTCGGGCCGTGGGACTCGCATAATTTCGTTTGGGACGTGTTGACGACGCTCGGCCGGGGGGAGGCGGTGCAGGCGAACGACCGCGCGGTGGTATCGCCGACCTACGTGCCCGATCTGGTCCATGCGACGCTCGACTTGCTCGTGGACGGCGAGTGCGGGCTTTGGCACGTCGCCAATGCCGGACAGGCAAGCTGGCTGGCCTTTGCCGGTATGGCGGCGATCGGCGCTGGGCTAAAAACGGTGCGGCTCGACGACCAAGCCGGCCCAGCCACCAACACTTCGCTAGAAAGCAGCCGCGGCTTTCTTCTCCGTCCGCTCGACGAGGCGATCGCCAGTTACCATCGCGAGCTCGCGCTCACGCCGAGCTGGCGCTAAAGCTTCGCTTGACCCTCTGAAGGGCGCGCGCCAAGGATCGACCCGTGTCCGAAGCCGGCGGCAGCATCGACGAATTGTCATTCGAGGCGGCTTTGAAGCGGCTCGAGGAAATCGTGCGGACGCTGGAGGCCGGACAAGCGCCGCTCGACCAATCGATCGATCTTTACGCCGAGGGCGACCGGCTGAAGCGGCAATGCGAAGCGCGGCTCCAGGCCGCACAGGCCAGGATCGAGCAGATCACGCTCTCGCCCGACGGCCGCCCGACTGGAACGCAGCCTTTCGATGCCGGCTGACGCAATGCGCGCGGGCTCGATCAGCCTCGGCCCTTCGCTGGCGTGGATCGGCGAGGATATCGATCGGCTGTTCGACGGTCTGCTGATGGTTCCCGACGACGGCCGCAAGCGGCTCTACGAAGCCATGCGCCACGCCGCGATCGGCGGCGGAAAGCGGCTTCGCCCGTTGCTCGTTTCGGCTGCCTGCGCCTTGTTCAACGTCGCGCGCGAACGGGGGCTTCGCGTCGGCCTTGCGGTGGAATGCATCCATGTCTATTCGCTCATCCACGACGACCTGCCATGCATGGACGACGATGCGCTGAGGCGCGGCAAGCCGACAGTGCATGTGGCGTTCGACGAGGCGACCGCGGTGCTCGCGGGCGATTGCCTGCACGCGCTCGCCTTCGAAATCCTGTCCGACGAGGAAACTAGCGAAGATCCGTTCGTCCGCGCCGAATTGGTGGCGGCGCTCGCCAAGGCATCGGGTCCGTCGGGAATGGCGGGCGGGCAAATGATGGACCTAGCGGCGGCCAGCGCGACGCTCGACATCGGCGGCGTGACGCGGCTTCAGCAGCTCAAGACCGGGACATTGATCGCCTTTTGCCTCGAGGCCGGGGCGATCATGGGGCGCGTGGCGCCAGAGGGGCGCACGAGCCTGCGCGGCTATGCGCGCGATGTCGGGCTCGCCTTCCAGATCGCCGACGATCTGCTCGATGTCGCGGGGGACGAGGCCAGAACCGGCAAGAAGGTCGGCAAGGACGCGGCGGCGGGCAAGGTGACCTTTGTCTCGTTGCTCGGCCGCGAGCGCGCCGAGCGGCAGGCACGCCTGCTCATCGACCAGGCGATCGCCCATCTCCATGCCTTTGGCACCGAGGCCGACCTACTGCGCGCCATAGCGCGCTTCGCCGTTGAGCGCGACCATTGAGCGCGGTCTCACGCTGCGGCGTTTATCCCGGCACCTTCGATCCGATCACGCTCGGCCACATGGACATCGTCCGTCGCGGCACCAAGCTTGTCGACCGACTGGTGATCGGAGTGACCACCAACTTGTCCAAATCGCCGATGTTCAGCGTCGAGGAACGGCTCGAGATGGTTCGGTGCGAGACCGCTGCGTGCAACGGCGAGATCGAGGTGGTGTCCTTCGATTCACTGCTGATGGACTTCGCCACCGATCAGGGCGCGGCGATGATCCTGCGCGGCCTGCGCGCGGTCGCCGATTTCGAATATGAGTATCAGATGGCGGGGATGAACCAGCTGCTCAACAAGAGCGTGGAGACGGTCTTCTTGATGGCCGATGTCGCGTTGCAGCCGATCGCGTCGCGCCTGGTCAAGGAAATCGCGCTTTACGGAGGCGATATTTCCAAGTTCGTCACTCCCTCGGTCGCCGTTAAGCTTACCGAGCGTGTGGCCGAGCTAGGGCTGCGTGGGACGTGAGGCACGAAAGGCGAGACATGCGTAATTTACTGGCGATCATGGTTGCTTTTCTGTTCGGCAGCGCCGCCATCGCCCAGGTGCCGGCGCCGCCGGTCGTGACTCCCGCGGCGACGCCCGAGAACATACTCTATCTCGACCTGTCGACCGGCGGCAAAGTCGCGATCCAGCTCCGCCCGGACATGGCGCCCGGCCACGTCGCGCGGGTCAAGATGCTCGTTCGCCGCGGCTTTTACGACGGCCTCGTCTTCCACCGCGTCATCGAAGGCTTCATGGCGCAGGGCGGCGACCCTAAGGGCAGCGGCGAAGGTGGGTCCGAGCTTCCCGATCTCAAGGCCGAGTTCAACGTGCTCCCGCACCTTCGCGGCTCGGTCTCGATGGCGCGCGCCGAAAATCCGGACACCGCCAACAGCCAGTTCTTCATCATGTTCGCGCCGCGCATGAGCCTCGACGGCCGGTACACGGTGTTCGGGCGCGTCATTGGCGGGATGCAGTTCGTCGATGCGATCACGCGCGGCGAGGGCGACAACGGCAAAGTCGAAGCCAACGCGACGCGTATCGTCAAGGCGTCGATCGCGGGAGACGTGCCGGGCGCGGTGCCGGCATCGCCCCCTGCGCCCGGCGGCCAGCTCGTCTCCGCACCGGCGGCTCCTGCCAAAGCTACGCTCCCGGTGGTCGCGGCGAAGCCCGCGCCCGTGCCGGCGAAAAAGGTCCGCAAAAAGCGCCACTAGATGCGCGTCGACCTCTTCGATTTCGCGCTTCCCCCGGACCGGATTGCCCTTAGACCCGCCGCGCCGCGGGATAGCGCGCGGATGCTTTGCGTCGAT
>Ga0136638_10000235_pt1 | contig 11722 bp, 8 predicted proteins | sample AntDrymUQ8582206_2_FD_104671 | JGI IMG/M metagenome (GOLD analysis project Ga0136638, IMG submission 104671) | Polar desert sand microbial communities from Dry Valleys, Antarctica - metaG UQ858 (22.06) | ecosystem: Environmental > Terrestrial > Soil > Desert | place: Antarctica: Dry Valley...
ATTAAAACCGGAGCAACGTTTGATTCGCCAACGCTATTGGCACCAACCCGATCAGTTTGTAATGACTAAGGAAGAATTTATAAAAAACTTTCCGCATGATGAATATAGAAACGAAGGGGATATGACAACATGGGAAAGAGGCCAACAGGTTTACACCAAGACAGATACTGCGAAAGCAAATTCTCAATTCTCAATTCTCAATTCTCAACTTCGAGCCGGTTATTATGCAATTGAAATCGATGCCACAGGCAAGGATGGTGAAACAGTGAAAGATGTACGTTATATAGAATTGACTGATCCGAAACAAAAAGAACTCATCTCTCCAAAATACCTCTTTGTAACTTCATCAAATCCCGCGATTGAGCCCGGTGAAAAAACAAGTTTACAAATTGGGTCATCGGCAACTGATGTTTTTGTAATACACCAAACAGACAAGGCAACCAACGAGAAACGAGAAACAAGAAATGATTTTATTACCCTGAATAACGAAAAGAAAACTTTTGATTTTGCCGCAACTGAAGCCGATCGCGGAGGCTATGGAGTGAATTTCTTTTTTGTTAAACACAACAGGTTGTACCAACATGGCGAAGTAATAAATGCTCCCTGGACTAATAAAGATTTGCAAATTGAATATGCAAGCTTCCGCGATAAAACCTTACCCGGCAGCAAAGAGCAATGGAAGATAAAGATCAAAGGATACAAAAATGAATTAGTGGCTGCTGAAATGCTGGCAAGTATGTATGATGCTTCCCTGGATCAATTCTATGCGCATGACTGGACAAAACCAAACTTGTGGAGAACCTATAGTAATCGACTTGCCTGGAATGGTTCTCAAAATTTTGCAGCCGTCCAGTCAGAACAAAAATGGAATAATGATGAGGAGTACAAACAATTTGAAAAAGTTTATGATGAATTTGTGTTTAATAGATTTACAAGAGATGGGCGCTTAGAAAGAGCTCTGGAGGGTAGAGCATCTGGTATTGTAACCCAGGGTGCAGCTGCGCCTTCAATGAATAAAGAATCCAGGCAAGAAGAATTAGCTGATCAAACATCCGCAACATCAGATAGTGCAACAAGGATTAAGCAAAATAAAATTGATAACAACGGCATTCAAATCCGCAAAAACTTTAATGAAACTGCATTCTTTTTCCCTGACTTAAGAACAGATAAAGATGGCAATATTGAGTTTTCTTTTACCCTTCCGGAGGCCTTAACACGCTGGAAGTTCCAGGCTCTTACTCATTCTAAGGATCTGGCATTGGGTATGTCGCAAAAAGAAATCATTACGCAAAAAGAACTGATGGTTCAGCCTAATGCTCCACGGTTTTTACGCCAGGGAGATCGTATGGAATTCAGCGCTAAAATCGTGAATTTGACAGATAAGGAATTTACCGGGCAAGCTCAATTAGAATTGATTGATATCGCCACTAATCAATCTGTAGATGGATGGTTTCAAAACATTTTTCCCAATCAATATTTTACAGTAGCTGCCGGGCAAAGTGAAGCGGTAAAATTTCCCATTGAAATACCTTTTCAATTTACGAGTGCTTTAGCCTGGCGGGTTGTTGCAAGGGCAGGCAACATAAGTGATGGTGAAGAAGCAGCTATTCCTGTGTTGACCAATAAATTGCTGGTGACTGAAACATTACCAATGCCCATGAGAGGAACAGGCACTAAAACCTTTAAGTTTGAAAAGCTTATAAACTCCTTAACTCAAGGGGCTGAAACCTTACAACACCATACCCTAACATTCGAATACACTGCAAACCCAGCCTGGTATGCGGTACAAGCACTTCCTTATTTAATAGAAAATAAAAATGAATCTTCTGAGCAAACATGGAACCGGTATTATGCAAATTCATTGGCGGCCATGATCGCAAATTCTTCACCCCGAATTCAGCAAATATTCACCAAATGGAAAACCATTGATACAGCAGCACTCATTTCGAATTTGCAGAAAAATGAAGAATTAAAATCTGCCTTGTTAGAAGAAACACCCTGGGTGTTACAGGCAAAAACGGAAGCAGAACAAAAGAAAAATATAGCCTTACTTTTTGACATAGTGAAAATGGGCATAGAATTAAAAAACAGTCTTGAAAAATTAAAAGCAGCCCAAAGTTCAAACGGTGGATTTGTTTGGTTTGAAGGTGGACCTGATGATCGCTACATGACACAATACATTATTACCGGCATTGGTCATCTACAAAAATTAAAAGCGGTTCAAAAAGATCAGGAAAAAGAACTTCAGTCTATTTTAAAGTCAGCCATTGCCTATCTTGATAAAAAGATAAAAGAAGATTATGATAATCTGGTAAAATCAAAGGCAAAACTTAGTCAGCAAAATATCAGCTACATCCATGTGCAGTATTTGTATATGAGAAGTTTTTTCCCTCAATATCCTGTTGCAGCATCTTCCCAAACAGCATATAATTATTATCGCAAACAATCACAGCAATACTGGATGAAGGGAAATAAATTTATGCAGGGAATGGCAGCACTTTCATTAAACAGAACAGGTGATAAACAAACACCAAAAGCTATTTTAAGATCATTAAAAGAAACATCAATCAATAATGAAGAATTAGGAATGTATTGGAAAGAAAATAGTTTTGGAAGAAGTTGGTTCTGGTGGTATGCACCCATCGAAACCCAGGCATTATTAATTGAAGCTTTTTATGAAATTACCAATGATAAAAAAATAGTGGATGATTTAAAAACGTGGCTGATCAAAAACAAGCAAACGAATAATTGGCGCACCACAAAAGCCACCGCAGACGCCTGTTACGCCATGCTTCTGCAAGGCACAGAATTGCTAACGAACGAACCAATTGTAACAATAAAGACTGGAACAACCTCTATCTCCAATATAACTGAAAAAGAAATTGAAGCAGGTACAAGCTATTTTAAAAAAACAATTTCAGGCAATTTTATAAAACCGGAAATGGGTAACATTAGTATATCTGTTGAACAACCTAAAAATTCCAACTCACAACAATCTAATATGCCATCATGGGGTGCAGCCTATTGGCAATATTTTCAAGACCTTGATAAGATAACCAACGCCTCTACCCCATTGCAATTAAATAAAAAATTATTTATTGAAAAAAATTCTGATCGAGGCCCCGTGCTAACACCTGTCGGAGAAGGAACTGATTTGCAGGTAGGTAATAAACTAAAAGTAAGAATTGAGTTGCGTGTTGATCGTGATATGGAATATGTACACATGAAAGATATGCGTGCCTCTGCTTTAGAACCGGTAAATGTTATCAGTGGGTATAAATGGCAAGGTGGTTTAGGATATTATGAAACAACTAAAGATGCAAGCACCAGTTTCTTTTTTAGTTATTTACGCAAAGGGACTTATGTGTTTGAATATCCATTGTTTGTTACACATGCAGGTAATTTTAGCAATGGCATTACTACTATTCAATGTTTATATGCACCGGAGTTTAGTGCACATAGTGAAGGAGTACGGTTAAGTGTAGAGGCCCCCTCAATCCCCCAAGGGGGAAATTAGCATTCGCACAGATCCTCATATTCAATCATTCATTATAAAAAATGAAAAGCTTTCAGCTTTAAAATGATTGAAAAATTACAGCATCTTAGCTAAGCTGGCCTTGTGCACAGATGACCCCTCCCTGGAGGGACGGGGAGACCGAGCTTCTTACCTTCGCACTTATGCAAGTCGATTACCTTATTGTCGGACAAGGAATTTGCGGCACCCTACTCTCCTGGTTTTTACACAAAGAAGGCAAAAGCTTTTTAGTAATAGATGATGAGCGTCATTCTTCTTCCTCACAAATTGCTGCGGGGATTATTAACCCGGTTACCGGCAGGCGCTATGTGTATTCCTGGATGATTGATACAGTGATGCCGTTTGCATTGGATACTTATGAAGAAGTGGGCAAATATCTCAATATACAAACAGTGTTTTCAAAAAGCCTCATTGATTTTTTTCCCTCGCCGCAAATGCGTAATGCATTTATAGATCGGCTTACAGAAGATGACACTTTCCTGCATTCTTATCCTGATCAAAATTATTTTAATCAATATTTTAACCATGACTTTGGTTGCGGAGAAATTCGTCCTGCTTATATGGTCAACATGCAATTACTCATGGCTGCCTGGCGAAAGAAATTATTTGATTTGGATGCTATAGACGTTCACACATTTAACATGGAGGAATTAAAGATTAATCCAGATGGCATCGCTTATCAAAACATCACAGCAGAAAAAATTATCTTTTGTGATGGCATTGCTTCTGCTACTAATCCGTGGTTTGAGTTGTTGCCATTTTCCCCCAATAAAGGCGAAGCATTAATTATAGAAAGTCCTGAATTAACCAATGAACACATTTTTAAAAAAGGGTTAATGCTGGCGCCGTTGACTATTGAAAATACCTATTGGGTAGGCTCTAACTATCAATGGGAGTTCCAGAATGATCAACCATCAGAAAAATTTTTGCGGCAAACAAAACATCATTTAGATAACTGGCTAAAAGTTCCTTACAAAATTCTACTCCATAAAGCTGCTATTCGTCCTGCTACATTGGAACGACGGCCTTTCGTTGGCTTTCATCCGCAACAACCTGCTCTTGGAATATTAAATGGCATGGGCACTAAAGGCGGTTCCCTTGCGCCTTTTTTTGCAAATCAATTAGCATCTCATTTAGTGCACAATTTTCCCATCCATGACGAAGCAGATATAAAACGCTTCACAAGAATTCTTTCTAAATAGTACATTTGAAAATAACTGCTTATCAATGAGTACTAACAAAGAACCTATGTATGTGATACCTGCCCGCTACCGGAAAATGGAAAACATGCATATAATTTTTTGGTTATTAAAAGATTTAAGCTGGTGCCTTATCTGGAAGCCTTTAGGCATCGCGATGATATTTCCAACGCTTATTATTTCTATTATCATTGCCTGGCGAACCAGGGCTTTTGTTTCTGAACTTGCACACAATGTCGCCATCAGTTTCTGGATCACTGCCAACTCTTACTGGATGATTTCGGAATTTTTTGGTTTTGATGAAACGGTTATATGGCAGGGAATAGAAGGCAAATATTTCGCTGTTATTCCTTTTGTTATTGGCGTTCTTATTTTGTTGTACTACTATTTATTTCAAAAGTCTAATGAAGAAAAAAATCCTAAGGTTGTGACTATGTAGAAAGTTGAACAATGGAATTAATAATTGCAAATTGTAAACGGTCAATTTCTCCCCTTCAGGGGATGGGGCTCAACTGTCATCTTCTAAGTCCTCCCCTATCTTTGCCGCTCAAATTTATCTATGTACAGAACGCATACATGCGGGGAACTACGAGCAAAGAACATTGGGATAGAAGTGACATTATGCGGTTGGGTTCAAACTATCCGTCAATTCGGTTCTATCAGTTTTGTTGATCTGCGTGACCGCTATGGTATTACACAATTATTTTTTGCAGAAGCATTAAATCAGCAATTAGATGAGGCGCCTTTAGGAAGAGAATTTGTGTTGCAGGCAAAAGGTACCGTTATTGAACGAAGCAATAAAAATCCAAACTTGCTTACCGGCGATATTGAAATAGCCGTAAAAACTTTTAGCATTTTAAACAGATCTGCAGTTCCTCCTTTTACTATTCAGGACGATACAGACGGTGGCGACGACTTACGAATGAAATATCGATTCCTTGATCTGCGTCGTAATGCTGTAAAAAATAATTTAGAACTTCGTTACGCTGTGAGCCGGGCAACCCGGAGCTATCTGCATAGCCAGGGTTTTATGGATATAGAAACACCTTTTTTAATCAAGTCCACTCCGGAAGGCGCACGTGATTTCGTTGTGCCTTCACGAATGAATGCAGGACAATTTTATGCCTTGCCCCAATCACCACAAACTTTTAAACAGTTGCTGATGATAAGCGGCTATGATCGTTATTACCAGGTAGTAAAATGTTTTCGTGACGAAGATCTGCGGGCAGACCGCCAGCCAGAGTTTACGCAAATAGACTGTGAGATGTCCTTTGTAGAGCAGGAAGATATTCTGCAAATGTTCGAGGGTATGGTTAAATATATTTTCAAAGAAGTGAAAGGCATCGAGTATGCACAACCTGTTGAACGAATGACCTGGGAAGATGCGATGTGGAATTATGGAAACGACAAACCGGATATTCGTTTTGAAATGAAGGTGGCAAATTTAAAAACTCCATTAACGGTTTTCATTACTAAAAAAGAACTTTTGCAAAACTCCCCTTTAGGGAATGGGGGCAGTAGCTTTAAAGTTTTTGATAAAGCGGAAACCGTTTTAGCTATAGCTGTTCCCGATGCTTCTGAATATACCCGAAAACAAATTGATGAATTAACCGATTGGGTAAAACGTCCGCAAATTGGAATGCAAGGCATGGTCTATATCAGGTATAATGAAGATGGGAGTTTTAAAAGCAGTGTTGATAAATTTTATTCAGAAGAACAAATAAAAGCGGTTGCAGATTTTGCAAATGCAAACACAGGTGATATGATTCTAATACTTGCCGGCGCAGAGGAAAGAACGAGGAAAGCCATTTCGGAATTAAGATTAGAATTAGCGGAACGTTTGGGTTTGCGCAAAAAAGAAGAATTTAAAATATTGTGGGTGATTGATTTTCCTCTTTTTGAATATGCAGAAGAAAGCAATCGCTGGGTTGCACGCCATCATCCTTTTACCTCACCCAAACCAAATCAAATTCAGATGATGATTGAAAACGATCCAAACATTGAAAATAAATCTGAATATTTGAAACATCCCTATGCAAGCATAAAAGCTAATGCTTATGACATGGTGCTGAACGGAAACGAAATTGGTGGCGGGTCAATTCGTATCTATCAACGTGATCTGCAGGAAAAAATGTTTACTGCCTTGGGAATGAGTAAAGAAGAAGCACAGCATAAATTTGGTTTTTTATTGGGTGCTTTTGAATATGGTGCTCCACCACATGGTGGTATTGCATTTGGTTTTGACAGGCTTTGCGCATTATTAGGCGGCAGTGAAAGCATTCGTGATTTTATTGCTTTTCCAAAAAACAATAGCGGGCGGGATGTAATGCTGGATGCACCTTCAAGCATTGATGATAATCAGTTGGATGAGTTAAATATTAAGTTGACAGAGTAATGCTAACACAAGCATCTTACGTTATTAAGTCAAGAGCCTGGATTGCGTGGCTTATTTTTTTATTGTTGGGAGTACCTTTTCTTTTAATTATAATCGAAAACCCTGATAATAAAGCCTCGCAACTTTTTTTAGTTATTTCATTTCTTTTCTTTTTCCTACTATATATTACTACGAGGTACATTAATATTTATTTATCATGAGAAAATGGTTATTTCGAATTTAGTCGGGAAAAAAACAGTTTTATGGAAAGATATTTCCATTTCAACAGTGGACTGGACTGTAGAAGGAATTCACACAGCAAGTTTAAATTGGACATTTCAGACAAAAGATCAAAACACTATTGAGGTTAAACTTGGCTATTATTCCAGAGCAGACATGATCGTTTTAGCTAACCATCTAATAGAGAAAGCCAAAGATGTCACGATTTCTGAAAAAATTTTTCAAATGTCAGAAGGAAAATTTCCATGGTATCTTATTTAGTTAACCTTTTTAAATAATGGAGGTACCGACATTGGGTGAAAACGAATCAGTTTACTTGATTGTCTTGGTATTCTCTTTACATATTTGTATTCATTTCCACAGATATTCAATCTTCAATTTTATATCAATTAATCAACAGCATTAAATGTGTTTTTATCCTGCCCTTAACAGCTGCTTGGTTAATTTTACTCTCAAATTTTGTCCAATTTATCTAAATGATTTACGTTATACTGATGAGCATAATATTGAGTATTGGCAGTTGTCAAAAAAATGATTTTCCACTAACATCAGCCTTACCTGAACAAACTTTTCTAAATATTTCTTATGGCACAGATAGTGCACAAAAAATGGATATCTATCTGCCCGCTGCCCGTTCAAAAGATAGCACTAAAGTCATTATGCTGATACATGGCGGTGCATGGAATGGCGGTGACAAAGATGATTTTGCTTCTTATATTACTTTACTAAAAAAGAAGCTTCCAGATTACGCTATCGTTAACATTAATTACAGGTTAGCTACGCAAAGAACAAATCATTTTCCGGCACAGGAAAACGATTTACGATCTGCCATTGATTTCCTTTATAAAGAAAGAGAAAACTACCAGTTATCTGAAAACCTGGTTTTGCTAGGAGCCAGTGCAGGAGCGCACCTTGCTTTATTGCATGCTTATAAACATATTAATCCTGTAAAAATTCAGTCCGTCATTTCTTTTTTCGGTCCAACAGATCTGGCAAGCATGTATAATAGCATAACTAATTCTTATTATCAATGGGCTATGCAGGTTTTGATTGGTGGAACACCGGCTAATAATATAGATGCTTTCCAACAATCCAGCCCTCTTTTTTTTGCTAATGCTAACAGTTGTCCTACCTTATTATTGCATGGTGCTAAAGACCCACTGGTTCCTGTCTCACACTCAAAAATTTTAAGTAATAAATTAAAGGCAGCCGGTGTTGAAACCAAACTTGTTATTTATCCAAATGAGGGACATGGATGGTATGGCGCCACATTAGAAAATTCATTTGAAAGAATTGCTACTTTTTTGCAAGAGAATGTAGACTTGAAAAAATAATTTTCAACAGGTTGATTGCATCAACTTTTCATCCAATCTTCATCTTTCAGATCATCATAAAATAATAACCTCTTAACAAGAGTAGTAATCAGTTCTATACAAAATTTTATATCATTAAGTTGTACTCGGATAATCAAAAATAATTTCCTCTTTCACTCCTAATTCTTAATTTGAAGGATGAATGATGGTACACCGTTGGCAGAAAGATTACGTCCGCAAAAACTGGATGACCTCGTAGGACAAGAACACCTTGCTGGCAATGGAAGCATCCTACGCCGGGCAATCGAAAGTGGTAAAATTCCTTCTATGATTTTATGGGGTCCGCCCGGAACCGGTAAAACTACAATTGCTCATATCATTGCCAATACACTCAAGGTTCATTCCTTTCATTTAAGCGCTATCAGCGCCGGCGTTAAAGAAGTAAGAGAGATTATTCAACAGGCACAAAAAATGAATGGCGCTATTTTATTTATAGATGAAATTCATCGTTTCAACAAAGGGCAACAGGATGCTCTGTTGGGAGCGGTAGAAAAAGGAATTATCACTTTAATTGGCGCCACTACAGAAAACCCTTCTTTTGAAGTAAACAGCGCCTTGTTAAGCCGTTGCCAGGTTTATGTATTGAAACCTTTGTCAGAAGATGAACTGATAAAATTATTGCATCATGCCATTGCAAACGATGAATGGCTGAAAACAAAAAAAATCGTATTAAAAGAAACAGAAGCGCTGCTAACTATTTCTGGCGGTGATGCAAGGAAATTGCTGAATCTTTTAGAACTTGTTGTCGATGCGTTGTCGAACCAAAATCAAATTATAATTACTGACAGTGGGGTAATGCAAATTGCCCAACAGCGAATAGCCCTATATGATAAGAGCGGAGAGCAACACTACGATATTATTTCAGCTTTTATAAAATCAATGCGTGGTAGCGATCCTAATGGTGCTATTTATTGGCTGGCAAGAATGATAGAAGGAGGCGAAGATGTAAAATTTATTGCAAGGCGAATGGTCATTTTTGCATCAGAAGATATTAGTAACGCAAATGCCAATGCACTTTTATTGGCGAATGCATCTTTTGAAGCAGTTAATAAAATTGGTTATCCTGAAGCAAGAATTATTTTAGCACAATGCGCTGTTTATTTGGCTTCATCTGCTAAAAGCAATGCTTCTTATCTGGCTATTGAAGAAGCATTGGAAATAGTGCAAAAAGAAGGCGACCTCCCTGTGCCCTTGCACATTCGAAATGCGCCTACCGGCTTAATGAAAAGAATGGGCTATGGTAAAAATTATAAATATGCACATAGCTATGAAGGCAATTTTATTGAGCAGGAATTTTTACCGGAAAAGATTTCCGGAACAACTTTTTATGAACCCGGAAAAAATGCAAGAGAAGAAGAGATCAGGAAACATTTACGCAACCTTTGGAAAAATAAATACAACTACTGACAGATGATAAGCCTGATTTATATGATTAGCTTTCATTTCCAATCAACATCAAATTTCAAATGATGAAAAAAAATTTCTGCCTGATATTTTTAACTTATTTATTCTTTATTAACTATAGCGAGGCTCAAAAAATTATTCAACGAGATGTCAGCATCGAACAGATGGTAAAAGAGGTTTCAACAGATTCTCTCAAAGCCTACATTAATAAAATGGTAAGTTTTGGAACCAGAAGTACTTTAAGTTCGACTACTGATAAAAAAAGAGGCATCGGTGCAGCAAGAGAATGGGTGGTGCAAAAATTCTCTGATTTTGCAAAAAATAGTGGTGGCCGTTTAACAGCATTTGTTGATACTACTACTTTACTTGCCGATGGCCGGCGAATAGATGCCAACGTGAATTTAGGGAATGCCATGGCTACTTTAAAAGGTACTGACCCTAACGATGATCGTATTTACATTATCAGCGGGCATTTAGATAGCCGTGTTTCTAATGTAATGAACCGGACAGCCGATGCACCTGGCGCAAATGATGATGGAAGTGGCGTAGCAGCAGTAGTAGAATGTGCCCGCATTATGAGTAAACATTCTTTCCCTGCAACGATTATTTTTTTAGCGGTAAGCGGCGAAGAACAAGGATTGTTAGGTGCAACTTATTTAGCGGATAAAGCAAAAAAAAATAATTGGAATATTGATGCTATGTTAAACAACGATATTATGGGCAGCAATAATAGCAATGAGACAGGCATTATTGATAATACCCGTGTTCGAATATTCAGTGAAGCATTTTCTGTACAGGACACCGGCAGAACCGCTTTAAACATTCGCAGCTTAGGGTTGGAAAATGACGGACGGGCAAGACAGTTAGCACGGTATGTAAAAGAAGTGGGTGAACGTTATGTAGATAATCTTGAAGTTGTTATGATCTACCGGAATGACCGTTTTTTACGCGGTGGCGATCATACTCCTTTTGTACAAAAAGGTTATGCAGCCGTGCGCATTACCGAAATGAATGAAAATTACAATCATCAACACCAGGATTTGCGTACAGAAAAAGGTGTTATATATGGCGACCTGGTGGAGTTTATGGACTTTGAATATTTGCGTAAGAATACAGCAATAAATCTTGCCTGTTTAGCCAATCTTGCAAAAGCTTCTTCGGTGCCGCAGGAAGTAAAAGTAGATGTAAGAAATTTGACAAATTCCACCACGCTAAGTTGGAAAGCTCCAAATAATGGAAGTGCAAAAGGTTATTATATTTTAATGCGGGAAACTACTTCTCCCATTTGGCAGAAAAAAATATTTACTTCTCAAACATCAACCACAATGCCCTATTCCAAAGACAATTATTTTTTTGCTGTACAATCTGTTAATGAAAGTGGTAATGAAAGTTTACCTGTTGTGCCAACGGTTGGACGTTAAAATGGTTATATGCAAATTCAATGGCTGCTAAAAAAATTTGAAGAGTTAACACCTTATCATTTGTATGCTATTTTACAATTGCGAAACCAGGTATTTGTAGTAGAGCAAAATTGTGTTTTTCAGGATGCAGATGATAAAGATCAACACAGTTATCATTTAATGGGCTTTTATGATAA
>Ga0136638_10000236_pt1 | contig 11720 bp, 10 predicted proteins | sample AntDrymUQ8582206_2_FD_104671 | JGI IMG/M metagenome (GOLD analysis project Ga0136638, IMG submission 104671) | Polar desert sand microbial communities from Dry Valleys, Antarctica - metaG UQ858 (22.06) | ecosystem: Environmental > Terrestrial > Soil > Desert | place: Antarctica: Dry Valley...
AGGATGCGGGTGAAAAGCAGTGGCAACTCGGCGGCCGGACGATCGCTGTACTTTTCCGACAGCTTCATCATGGCATCCTGCACGATGTCGAGTGCAGAATCTGCATCCCGCACGGCATATTGCGCTTGCTTGAAGGCACGCCGCTCGACACCAGCTAGAAAATCGGAAAGTTCCTTGGCGGTGGCCACTAGGCGCCGCTCCCGCCGGCTTGGTCACGCCGGCGCATGCCGGGGCCCGATTGGACTCGGAGCCAAGAAATAAGGCCCCGTTCTTCGCTGCGCGAAACTGGGGCGACGGCGCTGTTTCCCATCGCTGCGCTCTTGGACATCGCCGTCGTTTGCACAATGGTTCGCACTCCCGTATCTTCCCGCGCTCTTGTAAATTAAAACAACAAGATAGCTTATCGATTACAGCTTATCCGCTTATCGATATTAAGTAAGCGCAGAGCGCCCGCCGCACCGCCCGTCATGAGCGAGCATGGAACGGCAACCAATCAATTTCCTGTGGACTTTGAGAGGGTTCGAAAATGGAATTAACCGGCGCCGAAATCGTCGTTCGATGTTTGCAGGATGAGGGAGTCAAGCACGTCTTCGGTTACCCGGGCGGGGCTGTCCTTTATATCTACGACGCGATCTTCAAGCAAGACAAGTTCCTTCACATTCTAGTGCGCCATGAGCAGGCCGCCGTGCACGCGGCCGATGCGTATTCGCGCTCGAGCCAGCGTATTGGAGTCGCTCTGGTAACCAGCGGTCCCGGTGTGACCAATGCTGTGACCGGCATTGCGACCGCATACATGGATTCGATTCCAATGGTCATTCTGACCGGGCAGGTGCCGACGCATGCGATCGGGCTCGATGCGTTCCAGGAGTGCGATACCGTCGGCATCACGCGCCCGTGTGTGAAGCACAATTTCCTGGTCAAGGATGTGCGCGAGCTCGCCGGCACAATCAAGAAAGCGTTTTACATTGCGCAGAGCGGCCGGCCGGGACCGGTGTTGGTCGATATTCCGAAAGACGTCACGGTTGCGCGCTGTGACTATGAATATCCGCGCGAAGTGTCGATGCGTTCGTACAAGCCGGTGGCAAAAGGCCACGCGGGGCAGATCAAAAAGGCGGTGCAGCTGTTACTGACAGCCGAGCGGCCGATGGTCTACACCGGCGGTGGCGTGATCTTGTCCGACGCAGCCGATCTGCTGAATCGATTCGTAAATCTGCTCGGATTTCCGTGCACCAACACGTTGATGGGGCTGGGGGCGTTCCAGGCGAGCAATTCGAAGTTCGTCGGCATGCCCGGCATGCACGGCACCTACGAAGCCAACATGGCCATGCAGCACTGCGACGTGCTGATCGCGATCGGCGCGCGTTTCGACGACAGGGTGATCGGCAACCCGAAGCATTTTGCGACCAACCCGCGCAAGATCATTCATATCGACGTTGACCCGTCGTCGATATCGAAACGCGTAAAGGTTGATATTCCGATCGTCGGCGACGTATTCGAAGTCTTGACCGAACTGCTGTCGCAAGTCGACGCATCAACAGTGCGGCCGGACGCCGCAAAGCTGGCCGGATGGTGGCAACAGATCGACGAGTGGCGCAAGAAGGACTGCCTGCGCTACGAACAAAACGGCGGCGCCATCAAGCCGCAGTACGTCGTCGAAAAATTGTGGGAAGTGACCGGCGGCGATGCATTCGTAACGTCGGACGTCGGTCAGCATCAGATGTGGGCCGCGCAGTACTACCGTTTCGAAAAGCCGCGCCGCTGGATCAACTCGGGGGGGCTCGGCACGATGGGAGTGGGATTGCCGTATGCGATGGGCGTGCAGATGGCGAATCCCGGCGCCGATGTTGCGGTGATCACCGGCGAAGGTTCGATCCAGATGTGCATTCAGGAACTATCGACCTGCAAGCAGTACCGACTGACGCCGAAGATCATCAATCTCAACAATCGTTACCTCGGCATGGTGCGGCAGTGGCAGCAGATCGACTACGGCGGCCGCTACGCCGAGTCGTATGTCGATGCCTTGCCGGACTTTGTCAAACTCGCCGAGGCATATGGCCACGTTGGATTCCAGATCGACAAGCCGGCCGACGTCGAACCCGCGCTGCGAGAAGCATTCGGGAAGTACAAGGATCGGCTGGTGTTTCTCGATTTCATTACCGATCAGACCGAAAATGTGTGGCCGATGGTAAAGGCGGGCAAAGGTCTCACTGAGATGTTGCTCGGTAGCGAAGATCTATGAAACTCCCGCTGGCGCCTCTCTTCGTTCGCTGCCCCCTGAGGGGGCGCAGTGCCCCACGGACGGCCGGGCGGGCACTATGAGGCACATCATCTCGGTGTTGCTGGAAAACGAACCCGGCGCCTTGTCGCGAGTGGTCGGACTTTTCTCTGCTCGGGGCTACAACATCGAAACTTTGACGGTCGCCCCGACCGAGGATGCATCGCTCTCGCGGATGACTATCGTCACAGTTGGTTCGGACGATGTGATCGAGCAAATTACAAAGCATCTGAACCGACTGATCGAGGTCGTCAAGGTGGTCGATCTGACCGAAGGTGATTTCATCGAACGCGAGTTGATGTTGATCAAGCTGCGCGCTGTCGGAAAAGAACGCGATGAGATCAAGCGCGTGGCCGATATATTTCGCGGCCGCATTATCGATGTGACTGAGCGCAGCTTCGTGATTGAGCTCACAGGCAACGCGGCCAAGCTGGACGCGTTCATCAAGTCGGTCGATCGCGCCGCAATTCTCGAAACGGTGCGCACCGGCGGATCGGGTGTCGGTCGCGGCGAACGAATTCTAAAAGTATAGGGGGAGCCAATGAGGATTTATTACGACAAGGATGCGGATCTTTCGCTCGTTAAGGGAAAGCAGGTCGCGATCATCGGCTACGGGTCGCAAGGTCATGCACACGCGCAGAACCTGACGGATTCGGGAGTCAAGGTGACGGTGGGCCTGCGTAGCGGTGGGGTGTCATGGAAAAAGGCGCAGGCCGCGGGCCTTCAAGTCAAGGAAGTCGCAGAGTCAGTAAAAAACGCCGACATCGCGATGATTCTTTTGCCCGACGAAAATCACGCGCACGTTTATACCGAGTCGATCGCAGCCAACATGAAGCAAGGCGCCGCGCTCGCGTTCGCACACGGATTCAACATTCACTACGGACAAATACAGCCGCGCGCCGATCTTGACGTGATCATGGTGGCGCCCAAAGCGCCGGGCCACACGGTGCGCTCGACGTATAAGCAGGGGGGTGGCGTGCCGTGCCTGATTGCGATGCATAAAGATGCATCCGGCATGGCGCGCGACCTCGCGCTGTCGTACGCGTGTGCGATCGGCGGCGGCAAGGCCGGCATCATCGAGACGAATTTTCGCGAAGAAACCGAAACCGATTTGTTTGGCGAGCAAGCGGTGCTGTGCGGCGGTACCGTCGAACTGATCAAAGCGGGATTCGAAACGCTGGTCGAAGCGGGCTACGCGCCCGAAATGGCGTATTTCGAATGCCTGCACGAGTTGAAGCTGATCGTCGACCTGATCTACGAGGGCGGCATCGCCAACATGAATTATTCGATCTCCAACAATGCGGAGTACGGCGAGTACTTGACCGGGCCTAAAATCGTCACGCCTGCCACCAAGGATGCAATGAAAAAGGCGTTGACGAAAATCCAGACCGGCGAGTACGCCAAGAGTTTCATCATTGAGAACCGCGCGGGCGCTCCGACGCTGTCAGCACGGCGCCGCTTGATGGCCGAACATCAAATCGAGCAGGTCGGTGAAAAGCTGCGCAACATGATGCCTTGGATCAAAGCGAACCGGCTGGTCGATCAGGCCAAGAACTGACGCGATGATCAGGATCCTTTCCGCCATCATTGCGCTGCTGCTGGTCGTGTCGGCGCCTACCCTTGCGCAACAGCAGTCATTGCCACTGCCGCCCGCGGGCACGCTGGTGTTGATGACCGGTGCAGCCGAAGTCGAGTTGGCAAACGATGAAGCGGTTGCGAACTTCTTTTATGAGATGCAAGACGCTGATTTGACGCGTACCCAGACCGTCGTCAATCAGCGCGTGGCTGATGGCACAGCAGCGCTGAAACGCGCTGACCCCAAGGCGCAGATCGAAACCTCGGGCTACACCAGCTACCCCGTGTATTCGAGCGGCAGTAATCGCGCGATCACCGGCTGGCGCGTGCGCCAGGGCGTGACGGTGCGCACTGAAAATCTTGCCGCTCTGCCGAAGACGGTTGCCGCGGCGCAGCCGTTTCTGGCGTTGGGTGCCGTCGACTTCAGGCTGTCGAAAGGGACCCGCGACAAGGTCGAAGCACAGCTGATTCAGCTCGCCGTGGCCAATCTGAATTCGCGCTTCTCGGCCGCAGGGCAGTCGCTGGGCGTGCCGGCCAATCGAATTCGCGTCGAAGAAATGAACTTTGGAGTGCGCGAAGCGGGCCCGCCACAGCCAATGCTGATGCGCTCAGCGATGGCGGCGGACGCTGCGACACCTCCGACGTTTGAATCTGGCCGCTCAATCGAACGCCTGAGCGTGACCGGAAAGGCGCGGCTCCTGCCGTAGACACCATCCGATACCATTGATCTTCGACATCGGACGCCGGTCACGATGTCTTGTGAGCTTCAGGGAGTCGCACTTGAACTATCCGCATCCGATTCTTGCGCGTGAGGGCTGGTCCTATATCGGCGGGGCGGTCGTGCTGGCGTTGCTCGTTGCCTACTTCTTTGGCTTCCTGTGGTCGCTACCGGTTTGGTTGATTGCAATCTTTGTCATCCAGTTTTTTCGCGATCCACCGCGCACGTTGCCCGCGCAAGCGAATGCGGTGGTGTCGCCCGCAGACGGTCGCATCGTTCGCGTGCAAAAGACGGTCGATCCGTACACGCAAAACGAATCTTTGCTGGTCAGCGTATTCATGAATGTCTTTAACGTTCACAGCAATCGCTCGCCGGTGGACGGAACGATCGAGCACATCGAATATCGGGCCGGCACCTTCGTCAACGCCGATCTCGACAAAGCATCGAGCGAGAATGAACGCAACGCCCTGGTCGTAAAAATGCCGGGCGGGGACCGAATCTCGGTGGTGCAGGTTGCCGGGCTGATAGCGCGCCGGATTCTTTGCTACGTGAAGCCTGGACAGGTGCTTGCACGCGGCCAGCGTTACGGATTTATCCGCTTCGGCTCGCGCGTCGACGTTTACTTGCCGCTTTCTGCCCGACCGAAGGTTGCAGTTGGCGACAAGGTGTACGCGACCAGCACGATTATCGCGGAGCTGTGATGCGTTTCCGTCGCCGCAAACCGCGTCCGTTTGGCTTGCAGGCTTCGCCGGTACTGGACGAAGTACCGCACCTGGCTCGGCGTCGCCGCGGCATTTACCTGTTGCCGAATTTATTCACGCTGGCCAACTTGTTCGCCGGTTTCTTCGCGATCGTTCAGGCGATGAATCAGCAGTTCGAAATGGCGGCGATCGCAATTTTTGCTGCGCTGGTCCTGGACGGCATGGACGGTCGTGTCGCACGGTTGACCAACACACAAAGTGCATTCGGTGAACAGTTCGATTCGCTGTCGGACATGACGTCGTTCGGTGTAGCGCCAGCCCTGGTGATGTACGAATGGGCACTGCAGGATCTCGGCCGCTGGGGCTGGGCCGGGGCGTTTGTGTATTGCGCCGGCGCCGCTTTGCGGCTGGCCCGCTTTAACGCCAATCTTGGTGTTGTCGACAAGCGTTTTTTTCAGGGGCTTCCGAGTCCAGCGGCAGCGGCGCTCATTGCCGGTTTCGTCTGGCTCGCAGTTGACAACAAGTTTCCGATTCGCGAAGCGTGGTTGCCGTGGGTGGCGTTTCTGCTGACGGTGTACGCCGGCTTCACGATGGTTTCGAGTGCGCCGTTTTACAGCGGCAAGAGTTTCCAGCTCGGGCGCAGCGTTCCGTTTTGGGTCATGGTGGTTGCCATCGCTGTAATTTTCATCGTGTCATCCGACCCGCCGATCGCGCTATTTACGGTATTTTGCTGTTACGCACTGTCTGGTTACGTCTATCTGGCGTGGCGCCGCTATCGGCACGAGCCGAATCCGACGAAGCCGGTTCCCGCTGCGAAGGCCGCGCCCGCGCCGGAGACCGCCGGCGAAAAATCCAAATCCGAGTAACGGAGTTGTTCGTCGGCAGCTTTACGCTTATAGTCAATGCACATGACCTGCCTTGACACTCGAATTGCGGCCGCGTTTTTCCTGCTGCCATCTCTGCTACTGCTGCGCCCCGCGCGCAGATAACTTCCTCCCACAATTTGTGAAGTACCGCGCCTGAGCCGCGAGCCGGGCCGGGATCCAACACGTTTGCCTTCCTGGAGCCACCATGACCGACCGCCTCATCATTTTCGACACCACATTGCGCGATGGAGAGCAAAGCCCGGGCGCATCAATGACGCGAGAAGACAAGCTGCGTATCGCGAAACAGCTCGAGCGCCTGCGCGTGGATGTGATCGAAGCGGGCTTTGCAGCGTCGTCCAATGGCGACTTTGAGGCAGTGAAGTCGATCGCCAACACCATCAAGGACGCCACTGTGTGTTCGCTGGCGCGCGCCAATGATCGCGACATCAGCCGGGCGGCTGAAGCGCTGGCCGGTGCGAAGTCCAAGCGCATTCATACCTTCATTGCCACCTCTGCCCTGCACATGGAAAAAAAACTGCGCATGACGCCGGAGCAGGTGCACGAGCAGGCGAAGCTGTCGGTGCGGTTCGCCCGCCAGTTCACCGACGACGTCGAGTTCTCACCGGAGGACGGTTATCGCTCTGAACCTGATTTCCTTTGTCGAGTGCTCGAATCCGCAATCGCCGAGGGGGCGACCACGATCAACATTCCCGACACCGTCGGCTACGCGGTGCCCGAGTTGTATGGAGAATTTCTACGCATGCTGCGCCAGCGCGTACCGAATTCGGACAAGGCCGTTTGGAGCGTGCATTGTCACAACGATCTCGGCATGGCGGTTGCTAACTCGTTGGCCGGCGTGATGCTCGGCGGCGCGCGGCAGGTCGAGTGCACGATCAACGGTCTGGGCGAACGCGCAGGCAATTGCTCGCTGGAAGAAGTGGTGATGGCGGTGCGCACGCGGCGCGATTTTTTCGATCTCGACGTCGGAATCGACACCACGCAGATCGTGCCTGCATCGAAATTGGTGGCCGGCATCACCGGCTTCGCAGTGCAGCCAAACAAGGCAGTGGTGGGTGCGAATGCGTTCGCGCATGCCTCCGGCATCCATCAGGACGGCGTGCTGAAAGCACGCGACACTTATGAAATCATGCGGGCAGAGGATGTCGGCTGGAGCGCCAACAAGATCGTGCTGGGAAAGTTGTCGGGGCGCAACGCGTTCAGGCAGCGCGTAAATGACCTGGCGATTCCGCTCGAAAGCGAAACCGAATTGAATGCCGCGTTCGCTGCCTTTAAAGAGCTGGCGGATCGCAAGTCCGAGATCTTCGACGAAGACATACAGTCGCTTTTTTCCGACGAAGCGGTGACGCCGCACGACGAGCATTTCAAGTTGATTTCGATGATGCAGAAGTCGGAGACCGGCGAACGCCCGCACGCGCGAATCGTGTTTTCGATCGGGCCGCAGGAAGTCGCGTCGGAATCCGACGGCAACGGGCCGGTCGACGCGTCGTTAAAGGCCATCGAAAGCCAGGTCAACAGCGGGTGCGAGCTGGTGCTCTATTCGGTCAACGCAATCACGACCGGCACCGAAGCGCAGGGCGAGGTCACCGTGCGCCTGTCGCGCGCGGGCCGCATCGTCAACGGCACTGGGGCTGACCCGGACATCATCGCTGCGTCGGCCAAGGCATACTTGAACGCGCTGAACAAGCTTTACATGACCGGAGAGCGGCTAAATCCGCAAACATCGGCGGCGCGCTGAATTACGCGACTACTGCGACACTGGATGATGTCGGATCCGGCGCGTCGCGTTTAAACGCGGTCGTCGGCAGGCTGAAGTCGAAAGTCGTGCCCTCGTTGATCACGCTCTTGGCGTTGATGCTCGCTCCGTGCAGATCGAGAATGCGCTTCGCGATCGCCAAGCCAAGGCCGGCGCCCTGCGCGTTTTGCACCGAATTATTTCGCGCCTTGTAAAACCGGTCGAAGATGTACGGCAGATCTTCCTGCGGGATGCCGCAGCCGGTATCGGTCACCGAAACCGCGATCGTCTGCGGGCCTTGGGCCGCTTCAAGCGTCACCTCGCCGCCGGCGCGGGTATGGTTTATCGCGTTTTGCAGCAGGTTCTGCAGCACGCGCTCGATCATTTCGATGTCGCCCGAGACCGGTTCCAGATTGCCGTCGATCCGCGTTCGCAGACGAACTCCATTTTGTTCCGCAACGAGTGCGAATTCCTCGGCAACGTCCTGCATCAGATCGCCCAGCGAAAACGCTTCGAGTTCGAGCGGCGCCGCACGCGATTCCAGCTTTGCCAGCTCGAACAGCTCGACGACTAGTTTGCTCAGGCGCAGGCTGCTGCGCGCCGCGGTTTCGAGATATTCACGTTGCTTATCCAGCGACAGCTCCGAGCCTTTCATCAGCAGCGTTTCGAGATAACCATGCAATGCGGTAAGCGGCGTGCGCAAATCGTGCGAAACATTGGCGATCAACTCGCGCCGGCGCTGATCGGTTTGCTTCAGATCTTCGACCTGTTGCGCGATCCGTTGCGACATCTGCGCAAACGTGGCGTCTAGCTGATCGATGTCGTCGCCGCCGGCGCGAATCGGTTCGCCATCCGATGCCGGCGTCACGAGCGCAGAGCGGCGAAACTGTTCGACGCGCGAGTTGAGCCTTCGCAGCCGGCTCGTGATCGACCAGAACAAGGCGAACCAGGCAATGAGCAACGCGCCCGCCAGTACGACGGCGAACAGCCGGGTGCGAAGAAGCCGGCTTTCGGCGAGCATGTCGGCGATGGAGTCATATTCCTCGCCGCCAAGTACAACATACAAGAACGCTTCTGGTTTGCCTTGCAGCGGAATGGGCGCCGCAGAGAACACTTTCTGTCGGGACAGATCGCGCGGGTCGTCTCCCATCAGCGGAAACATCGAGCCGCCCGCCAGGTATTCGCGGACGGGCGCGAGCTCCACCGCGCGGCGTTTGACGCGTTCTTCCGCGGCGGAATAGGTAAGAATCGTGCCGTCTTGGTCCAACAGATAGATCTCGATGTTCGGATTGACCGACATCAGGTTTGCGAAAAGCTTCGACAGCGCGCGCCGGTTGACCTCATCTCCCCGGGCAAGCTTGTTGGTTTCAACCAGGTAGTGCGCCAGATCGCGATTTAGTTTTTGGTTGGCTTCGTCGAGGTGCGCTTGCGAGCCGCGAAAAGTCAGCACACCGTAGCCTGCAACGGCGGCCGCCAGCGTGCAAAAAAGCAGCAGCGCAAGTCGGCCTGAAAGCGTGTGCAGCATGGCGCGGCGTTGGCGCCGCTACGGCAAAGCGGCCGTCGAAAACTCCGGCACGAGCTGATAGCCGACGCCGTGCACGGTCCGAATCAGTGATGGGTGCGTCGGGTCCTTTTCGATCTTCATGCGCAATCGATTGATGTGCGTGTTGACCGTATGGCGATAGCCTTCGTGCCCGTATTTCCAGACGGCCTCGAGCAACGCGGCGCGGCTGTAGACCTTGCCGGGATGCGACGCAAACTCGCGCAGCAGCGCGAATTCCTTGGCGCGCAGTTGCACTTGTTTTCCGTTCACCGTCACTTCTCTGCGCTCGACGTCGATCACGAGCCCGCCCTGGCGAATGATCGGCGGTGCCGTCTGGGCGGCTTGCGCTGCCAGTGCATCGGTGCGGCGACAGATGGCTTTTACGCGCGCCTGCAGCTCGCGCATGCTAAATGGTTTCGTCAGATAATCGTCGGCGCCGAGTTCGAGACCCAGCACTCGATCGAGCTCGCTCGAGCGCGCGGTGAGCATCAGTATCGGCGTGTAGCTGCTGCCGCGCCGGATGCGGCGACACAGCTCGATGCCGTCGATGCCGGGCAGCGACAGATCGAGCGTGATCAGCGCGAAGCTTTGATCGTTGGCCAGCGCTTCGGCGTGAATGCCATCGCGCACCACCTTGACCTCGAAGCCGCAGTCGGTCAGGTGCATCTCTATCAGGTGGGCGATGTCCTCATCGTCCTCGACCACCAGGACCCGCCGCTTGGTCAATGCTATGTTCTCGACCGTCATAACAGATCTTCCCACTGTTCGCAAATGCTGCGCAAGCCAAGCGCGTATGTGCGGCAGCGCACGGAGCGAATCGCGATGTTAAGAAGATGTGATCTTTGATGCACCTGAATGACGTTACGGAGTGCGATGCTCGCCTCCTTCAATGTAATTCGAAACTAAAACAATCCAAGGAACCTGCATGCGCAAGTTAACCGCAATTTTGTTTGCAACGTCTCTGCTGGCCGTATCCGGCGCCGCCGTTGCGCAAAGCACCATGATGCAAGAGAAAAAAATGACGACGTCCGAGATGCGGATGAAAGGCATGGACGCGAACAACGACGGCATGGTGTCCAAAGAAGAATTCATGAGGTACCACGAGTCGATGTGGGACAAGATGAAGAGAAACCCGGCCGGCATGGCCATGATGGCCGACGTGGAGTCGATGTACGGGTCTGGCGTGGTTTCAAGCGCGATTCCCGGTGAACCGGCTAAGAAGGCAAGGCCGTAAGCGGCTCGCTTCTTGCCTCAACTCCACCACCATTGATTACTAAGGAATCGAGATGAATGTAGCCAGCACTCCGAAACGTAATGTCCTCAGATGTCTGGCGGCCGCCGGCATCGTCTTGATTTTTGCGGGGTGCGGCAGCTCTGACGACGGCGAAACGCCGGCCGCTTTGCCAGTCGGGCCCGCTAACGCGGGCACGCCGCCGGCACACACGCTCGGCAACGCGGCCAATGGCCAGACCGTGTTCCGCTTCGAGACGTTTGGCAACGAGCGCTTCTGGACCGATGCGATTCGTTTGCCGGCGGGGATGGTGGCGGCCAACGTCACGCCCTTACAAGCACTGCGCCTTGGCCTGCACGTCGACATCGACGCGGTTCCTGCGGCGGTGCGAACCCAGCTGATGTCCGAGCTGGCCGCCGATCCGTCGGGCCAGACGTCATCGGTCCTTAATAATCCCGCCAACACCGTTGCTCTGATAAATGCCAACGCAGTGATCGGCTTGCCCGCCAAAGATACTAACGGCAACGGCACGATCGATATCCTGGCGGGTGACAAGGTCGGCGCGAGCTGTGCACTGTGCCACACGATTACCGATGGCTCAGCGTTTAACCTTCCCAATGGAGGATCCATCGGGCGTCGGCAGGATGGTCGCACGCCGCACACGCTCGATTTCGGCACGCTAGTGTCGCTTGGAACGAATTCGCGCGCGTATTACCCGGTCCTTCAACTCGCGTTGACGGCCAACGGCGGCAAGACCCTCGGCCGCGCACCGACGGGCCTGACGGAAACTTCGACCGAAGCGCAAGTCGACGCCTATCTGACCAACAAGAGTTTTTATCCGGTCGGAATGTTCGACGACACGGTCGACGGTAACGGCGACCCGATGCACAACATGCCGTTGTTCAGACAGGACCTCGCATTCCCGTACGGCAGCGAAGGCGCGATCGCGAAGCAGGATAACTTCGCCAATCTCGTCTACACGGCGCTGCTCGACCCGACCACCTTGCTGACGCCCGGAGGCCGCGCGTTCCTCCGGTTGCTGGGCGGCGTGGCCGCAG
>Ga0136638_10000237_pt1 | contig 11714 bp, 7 predicted proteins | sample AntDrymUQ8582206_2_FD_104671 | JGI IMG/M metagenome (GOLD analysis project Ga0136638, IMG submission 104671) | Polar desert sand microbial communities from Dry Valleys, Antarctica - metaG UQ858 (22.06) | ecosystem: Environmental > Terrestrial > Soil > Desert | place: Antarctica: Dry Valley...
CAGTAATTCAATTGCTCCAAAAACCCGGTAATTCCATCCTTTTGACGTAAGTAACAACTGGTTTTGTTGCTGGCTGCTGAAGCCACCAAATACCCAGATACTAACTACCAGTGCACCTAATACTGCAATACCTCTTAATACATCAAGAGATTGAATTCGATTTGATAAAATGGGAAGACTAAAAGAAATATCATGTTGCTGCCCGCCGGCGGGAGTGTTAGTAATCATTTGCAGAAGTTTTGGTAAAAGTGGAAATGGTAATTAAATTAATAGGATTACCCATTTAGATCGCAAAGCTAAATTAGGGTATATATGAATACCAAATTATTTAGTATTTTTAAGCTAAAATATTTGGTATGTTTCAGGGAATATCTATTCAGCAGTTCAATAAGTTCTTTAAAGATGAAGATAGCTGTAAGCAGTACCTCTTTGATTTAAAATGGAAAAATGGCTATCGGTGCCGAAGATGCGGCTGTACCAAAAGCAACAAAGGCAAAACCCGGTTTTATCTGCGATGCAAGCGTTGTGGATATGATGAGTCTGTTACAGCCCATTCGATGTTTCATAAATTGAAGATTCCATTGTTAAAGGCCTTCGGTATGGCTTTCCGGTTATCAGTGAAGAAAAAAGGAATGTCAACCACAGAATTAGCCAGGGAATTTTCGGTAAATCAAAAATCATCCTGGCTGTTTAAAAGGAAAACGCAGGAAGCCATGAAAAGCAGCGGCAAGTACCTGCTGGATACCAAGGTAGAAGTAGATGAAATATTAATTGGTGGCCCTCAAAGCAACAAGCGTGGAAGAAATAAAGGGGATAAAAAGTGAGTTGTGATCGCCGTTGAAAAAGTAAAAGGAAATAAGATCGGCCGGGCCTATGCTGAAGTAATAGAGCAAGCCAGTGGTGAATGCCTTAAGCCATTTTTTGAACGCTATATAGATAAGGACAATGCACAGATAATTACAGATGAATGGAGAGGTTACTGGCCCCTGCAAAGTGAATTTGAAATAAAACAGAAGCCATCAAATGGAGGAAAAGGCTTCCCAGGGCTGCATGTTGTGATAATGAATTTGAAAGGTTGGATAAGAGGCATCCACCACCATTGTTCCGAAAGGTTTACAAACGGATATTTGAATGAATTCTTTTTCAGGTTTAACAGAAGAAATTTTTTAACCAGCATATGGCACAAACTGATAGAACGATTTATGACAAGTCTGCCTTACAGCTATAAGGCTGATGCGATCTAAATGGGTAATCCTATTAATTAATTTATGTTTCAATTCATAGTAAAATATTTACATTTTATTTACACCATTGCAAATGTTGTATTCATTTCCTGTGCTTCAAATGTTTTACCTGCCACACAAACTAAACAGGAAACAGCAGCTCATAAAATTATTCTTCTTGCAGATCCCACAATCTTTTTTAATAACGGAATGTATTATTTATATGGAACAGGTTCCAATCAATATGCGGATGGTTTTATTTCCTACACATCTACAGATTTAAAAACGTGGAAGGGTCCTGCCGGTAAAAAAGATGGTTATGCTTTAAAAAAGGGCGATGCCTATGGCGATGCAAAATTTTGGGCGCCGCAGGTATTTAAGTACAACAATAAATTTTATATTGCCTATGCCGCTAACGAACATATTGCCATAGCTGTTAGTAATGATCCTTCAGGCCCTTTTAAACAGGATGTTATTAAATCATTATCAGAAGAAACAAAACAAATTGACCCGTATGTTTTTATTGATGATAATGGTAAAAAATATTTGTATTATGTTGTAGTTGCAAATGGCGGCAACAGAATTTTTGTAGCAGAAATGAATGATGATATGCTGACAGTAAAAACTGAAACAGCAAAGCAATGTATAGAAGCAACAGATGTTTGGGAGAATACAGAAAAGGATAAATGGTCAGTAACTGAAGGGCCAACAGTTATAAAACACAATGATCTGTATTATTTAATTTATAGTGCAAATCATTTTAAACATGCCACTTATGCGGTGGGCTATGCCGTTAGTAAATCCCCTTATGGACCCTGGGATAAGTATGATGGAAATCCGGTAATAGATAAAAGTATAACAGGTCAAAACGGGAGTGGTCATGGCGATCTTGTAAAAGGCAGAAATAATCAATTGTTTTATGTTTTTCACACCCATAATTCATCAGAGAAAGTTCCCCCGAGAAAAACGGCGATTATCAAACTAAAATTTATAAAAGATAAGAAAACAGGTATAGATAAGTTGATGGCTGATCCGGGTTCTTTCAGTTATTTATACCAGCAATAATTTTTTAAATCAATGTATTTAAAAGTCATTTTAATGAAAAGTACATATAAGATAATTTCATTTTCTTTTATTCTCTTCCTGCTGTTGTTTTATCACTTCTCGTATGGTCAGTCTAAATCAAAGGTTGATAATCGCCCTAATATAATCATCATTTTAGCAGATGATCTGGGATACTCTGATGTTGGCTGTTATGGAGGAGAAATAAAAACGCCCAACATCGATATGCTTGCTGAGAAAGGTTTGCGGTTCTCTCAATTTTATAATGCCTCCCGCTGCTGCCCTACACGGGCATCTTTACTAACCGGTTTATATAGTCATCAGGCAGGTATCGGGAATATGAGCTTTGATCAGCAGGCAGAAGGATACCGCGGTTATCTTAAAGAAAACACAATCACGCTGGCAGAACTTTTAAAATCAGGAGGATATAAAACAGGAATGGTTGGCAAGTGGCACGTTGCCAATACAAAACCTTTGCCTGATAAAAAAGAACATCTGGCATGGCTGAATCATCAAAAAGATAATGGAGATTTTGCTCCATTAGATCAGTATCCAATGGCTCGTGGTTTTGATAAATATTATGGAACCATCTGGGGTGTTGTAAATTTCTTCGATCCGTTTAGTTTGGTGAATGGAACCGAGCCTGTTAAAAATATTCCTAAAGATTATTATTATACCGATGCAATAAATGATACTGCTTCTGCATACATCCGGCAGTTTAGTAAAACAAAACAACCGTTCTTTTTATATGTAGCAGAAACGGCTCCTCACTGGCCTTTACATGCACTCCCTCAGGATATAAAAAAATATGAAGACGTTTATAAAGTTGGTTGGGATGCAATCCGTGAACAACGGTATAAAAAGATGATTGAGCAGGACGTATTTCCAAAAGATAAAAACATTTTATCTGCCAGATATAAAGGCGATTTAAAATGGGAAGACTTTAGCGGAAAAGAATGGGAAGCTTATGCAATGGCAGTTCGTGCTGCTATGGTTGACCGCATGGACCAGGGCATAGGAAGAATTATTAAAACACTAAAAGAAACAGGTGAACTGGATAATACACTTATATTATTTTTAAGTGACAACGGAGCAAGTTGTGATGATGCCCAAGATTATGGCCCGGGCTTAGACCGTCCTGGTGAAACACGCAATGGACAAAAAATTATTTATCCTGTTGATAAAAAAGTATTGCCGGGCCCTGAAACAACTTTTGCTTCCACAGATACAATGTGGAGCAATGTGGCTAATACACCTTTTCGTTATTGGAAAATGGAATCGTATGAAGGCGGAATCTGCACTCCGCTGATTGCTTATTGGCCAAAAGGCATCAAAGCAAAGCAGGGAAGTGTTACAAATCAGGTCGGTCATGTTATTGATTTTATGGCAACAGTTCAGGAGATGGCAGGTGTAAAATACCCTGCTGCATTTAAAGGAAACAAAATAACACCCACCGAAGGGCAGAGCCTGTTACCAGTTTTTAAAAATGAAAAACGTAAGGGGCATGAATATCTTTACTTTGAGCATGTACGGGGTAGGGCTGTTAGAAATGGTGACTGGAAGCTGGTTACATTAGGCCCGAAAAGGCAGTGGGAATTATACAATTTAAAAGATGACCGTACTGAGACACGTAACCTTGCTGCTCAATATCCTGAGTTAGTAAAAAAATTAGAAAGCAAATGGCTTGAATGGGCTAATGCAAAAAATGTTTTGCCTAAGCCTGAGGTTAAGTCAAAAGAATAGTGAAGGCTGTTGAATATGTTTAAAAGTTTTTGATACCGGCATTTGTTCCCTGTAGCATCATCGTGCAGCCTGTCCCGAAATTTCGGGATCGCATTACGTTCATCTTTTGTGCTGCCATTAAACTTTTATCTAAGCGTATAACGCACTCAATAATTTAAACTAAGCTGTATGATAAAAATTGTTGTCGTCACTTTATTTGCTTTTGCTTCTTCATTAATAACAATTGCAGAAGCGCAAAAACAAAACAAGCCAAATGTGATTATCATTTTTATTGATGATATGGGTTATGGAGATTTAACCTGTTATGGAAATACTCAGATCAAAACAAAAAATATAGATGCTCTGGCAAAACAGGGAACAAAGTTCACGCAGTTTTATGTAAACTCTCCTGTTTGTTCCCCATCACGTGTTGCAATGATGACAGGGCAATATCCAGCACGTCACCAGATTTATACCTATCTCGCCGAACGCAAAAAGAATGCAGAGAATAAGATGCCTGACTATTTACCGGCAACTGTTCCAACTCTGGCTAAAATGCTTCATGCAAATGGCTATGCAACCGCCCACATTGGCAAATGGCATTTAGGCGGTGGCAGAGATGTGGACGATGCACCGCTCCCTACAGAATATGGTTTTGATAAATCTTTTACCAGCTTTGAAGGATTGGGCGACAGAACCCTTCACCTTGATGATGATCTTAATAAACAAAGTGCAAAATTGGGCAGAGGAAAAATTATTGAAGCGCCGCAACATAAGCAAACAGAATTATATGTTGACAGTATATTAGCTTTTGTAAAACGTACAAATAATAAACCTTATTTCATTAATTTCTGGCCTAATGATGTTCATGATTTTTATCATCCTGCCGAAGGAACAGAAAAAAAATTTGCATTAGTTACAAATAATGTTGAGCAACAAAAGTTTTTGGCAACATTACAGGAACTGGATAATCAGATCGGACGTTTGATGAATGAATTAAAAAAAATGGATAAGCTAAAAAACACAATTATCATTTTTACGAGTGATAACGGACCAACTGATTGGCCGCGTTATTATAAAAATGGAGGAGAGCCTCCTTGCAGTGCCGGTGATCTGCATGGAAGAAAATGGAGCTTGTATGAAGGAGGGATCCGTGTGCCTTTTATTGTTTCATGGCCAGGCAAAATTCCAGCGGGTAAAGTAAACAATGAAAGTGTAATGAGCGTGCTTGATATTGTGCCAACAGTTGCAGGGTTAACTAAAATAAAAGTACCTGCCGGTTATAAATCAGATGGTGCAGATGAAAGCGCCACTTTATCAGGAAAAACTAAAAAGGCTGATAGAGATATTTATTGGTACTATAATAATAAACCTCTTCCGGGTAAACAGGAAAATATTTCGCCAACACTTGCCATGCGTTCAGGCAAATGGAAATTATTAATGGAACCAGATGGAACAAAAAAGCAGTTATATAATCTTGAGAAAGACCATAAGGAAAGTAAAAATCTTGTTGATGTTGAAAACAAAATTTCAGAGCAGCTATCAGCAAAATTGCAAAGCTGGTATGCGAAAACAGTGCATATAAATTGACCTTCTCAATAGCATAAACACTACATGAAGAAACTTCTTTTATCTCTTTTATTATTTGCCTGCAGCACAACCCTTGTAGTTGCACAAAAGCCGTTGGCTCATGTAAAGGAGATAACCATTGGTAAACTTTTGAACGGTGGTGTTGTATCCTTAAGAAAAAGTAGTGACGGCAAATGGGGAATATATTTAGATAAAGCCGGTCTTTCTTCTATATTGCAAGCTGCTCCTGCGCAAATTGAAATATACGTGGACTCGGTAAATATTTCGAAAACATCTTCAGGTTATGAGCATGTAAATAAAACTGCTAATGGCTTTACAGGAAAAGTAATTATAAAAATGGGTAAAGCTTCTTTTTCTGTTAATGATCTATGGAAAATAACCGGAAATGTTTTGCAGCTTAACCGCAACGTTGAAGTAGCAGGAAGTAATACCGGCGCAGGTTTTTTATCAGCAATCACATTTACCAATCAACAAAAACAAATCCGCAGCGATGTAAATTATTTTGCTCCGGGCATGATATATGGAAGTACGGAAAATCTTACAGAAGTTGCCATTGGAGGTAACAAAAGCGGGTTGGTAACATGGATAAGAGAAGACAGGCTTCCTGCACCCCTTTTCGGTATTCAATATAAAGATGGCACTTCAGTTTCTATTCTGAATCCTGAGCCTGATGGCAACACAACAAAAGAAGATTCAAGAGACCTGCAGGTAAAAGATCTGATAAGCGGCAAGTTTAAATTCGGCTCGCTTGGCGTGCAGCAAATTAAAGATAACATTGAATATGGCTATATGTGGCCCGGAAGTGAAGGAGCATATACTTACAAAGGCAGAACGTATCCCGGCGGACAAATAAATAAATGGCGCCGCAGGTATCATCCAATACAAACCGGTTTTATTCAGCAATACAAAGTTGCTTTCAGGTTCGCATATAAAGAAGTTCAGTTTCCTGCTTATTTAAAAATGCATGGCGCTGGGCCTATAATATACTCCAGCCAAAAGTAAACTTCCAGGATATTGAAGCTGCCAGACGAAGCCTTGTTGATATGCTGGGTGATCGTGTACAAACCAAAAATGGTTTATCAGGAATCGCAAAAGCAATGCCTGCTGTAACATCGGCAGCACCGCCAAACAGAATTACTGTGATGGGGTTTGTTGGCAAGGCACTGGAGTGCTCAAATTTTCTTTTACAGGATGCTGACAGAGGTCAGTCGCCACTTGATTCTCTTCATCGTCAGCAGGCAATAAATATCATTAATTCATTTGTGAAAACACTTACGTTATCTCCGCCTGATGGTGAAGGCTTTAATTTGGATACCGGTATTCCTTTAATGAATCGTCCGCAGGATGGTAAAATGTATTTGCGCTCTTTTGGCGACGATCTTAAATCATTATTAAGAGCAATCAAACGCGAAAAAAATCAGGGAAGATTGCATGAAGACTGGCTTGCATGGGCTAAAAGTTTTGCAGACTGGTTGCTTCCGCAACAAAGCGCTGCAGGTGGTTTTCCGAGAGGCTGGATTAGCACAGGAAAAATAGTTGACTCATCACAACAATCCAGTTATACAGTTATACCTTATTTGTTATTGCTTACTGAACTTACCGGGCAGCCTCAATATAAAAATGCAGCTATAAAAGCAGGCGAATTTTGCTGGAATAACGGGCAATACAAAGCTTTGTTTGTTGGAGGAACTTTAGATAATCCAAACGTTATTGATAAGGAAGCCGGAACTTTATCTTTAGAAGCTTATCTCGATCTTTACAATACTACAAAGGATAATAAATGGATAAGCCGTGCAAAAGTTGCCGCTGATTTTGCTGAAACATGGATGTATATCTGGAACATTCCAATGCCCGAAGATGAGCAAGACAAAGATCTGCATTGGGAAAAGGGCGTATCAGTAGTTGGGCTTCAATTAATTTCTACCGGTCATTCTTTGGCGGATGCTTATATGTGCTTTGATGTGGATGAATATGCAAAGCTATCGGTGATTTCAAAGGATAAACATTATGAAGAAGTAGCAAAAATCCTGTTGCACAATACTAAAGGAATGCTGGCGCTGCCCGGCAGAACTTATGATCTTTTAGGAGAAGGATGGCAGCAGGAGCATTGGAGCCTTGCACCCATGAGAGGGTTTGGATTGCACCGGGCATGGCTTCCGTGGGTAACTACCAGTCATCTCAATGGTATTTTCGGTCTCGAAGAGTATGATCGTGCTTTGTATAAAAAATTAATAACAACAAAATAGAAATACTTTATTGTGATACTAAATTATGACCTAACATCAGTTTTTATAGTCCCGCACATGCGGGATTGCGCCGCAATCACTTTATCTGCGTTACTATGGGCAACTATGGTGTTTGCTCTAAACCTTTATATAAATTTTATTGTCTTAGTACCTCAAACTTTTAGTTCATGAATAATCTTACAAAAATTATTTTACAATCTGCACTGTTTTTACTCCCGCTGTTCTGCTTTAGCCAAACGCATAAAAAACCCAACATCATAATAATACTTGCCGATGATCTTGGGTGGGGTGATGTAGGCTTTCATGGCAGCCCAATTAAAACACCTAATATCGACAGGTTATCAGGAGAAGGTGTTATTCTGAACAGATACTATACTGCTCCTATTTGTTCACCAACACGGGCAGGTTTACTTACCGGCCGTTACCCAAACCGTCATGGTATTCGTGAGACGACAATACCACCCTGGAGTGATTTTGGTTTAGATACATCCGAAGTTTTACTTCCGCAAATGCTGGCACAGGCAGGATATAAACACCGTGCTATTTTAGGAAAGTGGCATCTCGGTCATAATACATTGCAGTATCACCCGATGCGCAGAGGCTTTACCCATTTCTATGGACATTTAAATGGCGCTATAGATTATTTCACTCACAAAAGAGAAGGCGAAGTTGATTGGCATAACGATTATGAACCATCAAAAGATCAGGGATACACAACAAATCTTCTTTCAGATGAAGCAGTGAAATGTATCAGATCTTATTCTAAAGATGCTGCTCCCTTTTTTATGTATGTAGCCTTCAACGCTCCTCATGGCCCTTTGCAGGCGCCTGATGAAGATCTGAAAGAAAACGGTTTTGATCCATCAAAGCCACGCTTTAGTGGTAATGAAGGAGGAGACGAAGGAGACGAAGGTGGAAATAAGGGCCACGGAAATACTCCCAAACAAACGTATGCTGCAATGGTTACCAATATGGATAAAGGCATTGGCAGAATTTTGCAAACTTTAAAAGATCTCAAAATAGAAGATAATACGCTTGTTCTTTTTCATAGCGATAATGGCGCTGCAGGAAATGGCGCTAATGCATCGCATGGAGAATTAAGAGGATATAAGTTTGATGAGTGGGAAGGCGGAGTGAGATCTCCGGCAATTATAAGATGGCCTGCAGCAGGAATAAAAGGCGGAAAACAAATTGAACAGGTGATGGGCTATGTGGATATATTTCCCACTTTTAAAGAAATTACCGCTGTAAAATCGCCTGCAAAAAAACCTTTTGACGGAATGAGTATGTGGCCTGTATTAAGCGGTAAAAAGAAAAGTATTGACCGCAGCTTTTATCTGGGACACGGAGCTATAATACATGGCGACTGGAAGCTGATAAAGGATATGAATATCCGCAAAATGCAGATGAAGGAGGGTGATATGTTGTTAAATATTCCTCCTGATCATTCTGAGACAAAAAATTTGAGAGAGGAAAATCCGGATATGTATAAAAAACTTATAGCTGAAGTTGCACCTTATGATGCCATTAAAGCGCCAAAGGAAATACTGTCAAAAGGGCCGAAGAAAGGATTTGTTGCTCCGAAAGACTGGCAGATCACTAAAGAGAAGTAAATAATTTAAAACCATGCATTTGTTTAAATTTTTTTTAGCAGCGTGTATTGCGTTTATATCAAATGTGGTATTTGCCCAACACCAGGTGTTTGATAAAACCAGATTATTATTAGAACCCTTTGAATACAATGAAGTAAAGCTTCAGCAGAGTCCTTTAAAGAAACAATTTGAAGAAGTAATTGCAGATTATCTCGCTATACCCAATGATGATATTTTAAAAGGATTTAGACAAAGAGCAGGATTACCCACTAATAATGCAAAGGATATGGGCGGATGGTACACCAATGATGTGTTTCATGTGTTCGGTCAATTCATATCCGGTATGAGCAGGCTGTATGCAGTTTCCGGTAATGAGGCAATGAAAATTAAAGTGAATACACTTGTAGATGAATGGAGTAAAACAATTGATAAAGATGGATATTTTTTCTATACAAAAAAGCCAAACGCTCCGCAATATGTTTATGAAAAAATGACTGGTGGTTTGGTTGATAATTATGTTTTTACCGGTAATAAAGATGCACTGAAATATTTAAGTGTGATAACAGACTGGGCTATTAAAAATTTAAATCGTGACCGCCTGTATGGACAAACAGCAAGTGAATGGTATACACTTTCAGAAAATTTATACAGAGCTTATTCTGTAACAAAGGATAAAAAATATTCAGACTTTGGTAAGATATGGGAGTATCATGACTACTGGAATGTGTACGTAAGGGGGGAGAAAGTAAATACAAAAATTCGGCATCATGCATACAGCCATTTAAATACATTGAGCAGTGCGGCTGCAGCTTATATGGTAAGTGGTGATGAAAAATATAAAACCATTATTAAGAATGGTTATGACTACATGCAGAATGAACAATGTTTTGCTACAGTCGGGTACGGACCGAATGAAAGATTTCTGGATAAAGATGATCTTATAAATGTTCTGCAAAATACACACAATACTTTTGAGGAACAGTGCGGATCATGGGCAATATTTAAATTAAGTAAATATCTGCTGGAAATAACAGGCGATGCAAAGTATGGAGACTGGATAGAGAAAATGACAATTAACGGAATAGGTGCAGATATCCCTATGACGAAAGATGGTAAAGTGCATTACTATGCAGATTACAACCCGAGGCAGGGTACAAAATTTAATTATCATTTAAGCTGGAGTTGTTGCACCGGCACTCGTCCACAGGCAATAGCTGAGTATGCAGATCTTATTTATTTTAAAAATAAAAACAGCTTGTATGTAAATTTATACACGCCTTCAAAAGTAGAATGGAACGGACTCTCCATCAATCAGCAAACTACATATCCGGGGAGTAATGAAACAGAATTCATTTTAAAATTTATTGGTTCGCCGGCAGGAAATACCTTTATAAATTTTCGCAACCCTGCGTGGGCAAAGTCAATACCTGTTGTTTTAGTAAATGGCAAAGCCGTTAAAACAGCTTTAGTAAATAACTGGATGCAGTTACAACGCAAATGGAAAGATGGTGATAAAATAAAAATTATTTTTCCTATGAATTTATATGCAGACAGGTTAGATGAATCTAAACCATTTCCTGCAGCAATAATGTATGGCCCGGTAACGATGGCTTCTAATGTTATCACTGATTATCCAACAGACTTTGTAACAGAAAATAATATTTCTTCAAACTTTACTTTAATCAATGGCAAGCCATTACATTATCAGATAAAAAATCATCCTGATTTAACACTGCGCCCTTATTATCAGTATGCTATAAACGAACCTTATGTTTTATATTTTGATCCGGCTGTTAGGAATGTAATACCGAAAAAAAATTGGACACTGACAGGTAACTGGCAAAGAGCTAAAGGTCCTTATTTTACTAACGATGGAAGTGTAAGTGCAGACTTTACGGGTAAAGGAATTGTGGTTTATTTTTCATCATTCCCAAATTCAGGAATTGTAAAAGTTGAAATAGATGGCAAAGAAGCAGAGAAGGTAAATACTTACACAGCTGAAACGGGAGGCAGAGATCTAATAAAAACTTATAATTTATCCGGCGGCAAACACAACGTTAATGTATCAGTAACGGGAAAAAAAGATCTGCAATCAAAAAATACCTTTTTAAATATTTCTAAGTTTGAAGTCATAGATTAACGGCATTTAAATGAAGTAATAAATTTATATAATGAGATCAATCTACTTTATAAAAATTTTATTCTTTCTCAGTGTTGGTGTTGTTTTTCAAACAGGATGTTTGCTCAAAAATTATCAAGGCAAAAGCTAAACATAAAAC
>Ga0136638_10000238_pt1 | contig 11709 bp, 8 predicted proteins | sample AntDrymUQ8582206_2_FD_104671 | JGI IMG/M metagenome (GOLD analysis project Ga0136638, IMG submission 104671) | Polar desert sand microbial communities from Dry Valleys, Antarctica - metaG UQ858 (22.06) | ecosystem: Environmental > Terrestrial > Soil > Desert | place: Antarctica: Dry Valley...
ACACGGCGGTCGTCAGCGAGCAGCGCGGAATTGCCGCCATCGAGGCGTACGACGTCGACGGTCTCGCCGCGGGTGAAGTCGAAGACGCGCGCGTTTGGCGTGGCAATGAGCGGATCGCCGAGCTGCTGAACGGTTGGGGCTCCCTCCTCGTCGGTGACCGAGGCGATGATGCGCAGCTTTTCGATCGGCGACCAGTTGAGGCCGTAGCCGAGCGTGGTCAGGGTGCCGACGTCGGACAGGCGATCGACCGCATAGTTGAAATTGGCCGAAAGATCGCCGATCGCCGACAGGAAATCGTTGCGGCGGCTGGCGATCGGAACGTCGACATTGGCCTGGATGTCGGCCCGGTCGCGGGACAGGTCAATGCCTTGCGCGATGCCCGATCGCACCGTGTCGCTGCTGAAATCGCGCATCGATGCGCCCGCCTTAAGCGTCGTCGTGATGGTGCCCGGCGGAATCGCGAGCAGAGGCCCGTTGGAGACGAGCTGCGCTTCGCCCGACGTGTCGATCGACTGTGACCGGTCGCGGTCCCGGGGCGTGGAAATTCTGTCGGTGTCTGTGCGTGAGGCGCTGCGGTTGCGGTCGAGATTGGCGGTTAGCGACCAGCGCCAGGGAGAAAGCTCGCCGTTTAGCCCGAGTCCGAGATGGAAGTTCTGGCTGTTTCCGTCGCGGGCCAACGGCGCAGGCAGGTCGCTGCCGACGGAGAGCAGCAGCGCGGCGGAAGGCACGCCGAAAAGGCTGCGGCTGGTGCGTGCTTCTAAGCGTGCATTCAAAGTCGCGGATATGTCTTTGAAAAGCGTACGGTTAAGCGAGCCGTTAAGCAACAGCGCGTCGCTCTGCGGGACGAGCGTTCGGAACGCGCCGAGATCGAAGGCCGTGCCCGGCGCGCCGAGAATATCGCGCTCGCTTTCGAGCAGCGCGGTGCTGCGATTATATTCGGCGTCGAGGCTCCAGCGCCCGGCGCGGTCGATGCGCAGGATGCCGGCCTCGACCTCGCCGCTGAGGCGGCCGCCGGCGGTCGGGGCGCCGGCATCGAGCTCGAGCGTGGTGGCGCGGAAGCGGCGGCGAAGGACGATGTTTACCACCCGCTGATCGGCGCGATAGCCATATTTGAGCGCGACCTCTTCGGGCAGGATATCGACCCGGTCGACCGCTTCGGGCGGTAGGTCGCGGATTTCGGAGAAGCCGGAGATGCGGCGACCGTTGAGCAGCACGACCGGACCGCCGCCATCGCCGCGGCCGCGCCCGCTGCGGGTCTGGGGCGCGAGCGCGTCGATCATTTCTGCAAGGTTGCTCGCGCCGAGCGCGCGGATGTCGCGGCGGTCGAGCGTGATTTCGGGGGGGATGTCGCCGGCCACGGCGCCGCGCAGGCGCTGGCCGACAACGACGATCTCCTCGCCGTCGTCTTCGTCTTCGAGCTCGTCTTCGTCGGACTCGACAGGCGATGCGGGCGCGGGCGCGGGACCGTCCTGTGCGCGCAGCGAAGTCGTGGTCGCCGCGAGCAGCGCCACGATGAGCGGTTTGCCGAATTTCACTGAGCTTGCCGCCTGTTTATGCTCATCGTTGCGGGCGTCCTGTGGGGCGCGGTGTGAACGCCGAATGTATTGGGAAGGTCTCGCGCCACGGGTGGCGGCCGACGCGCTCGGATACCGTCGCAATGCGCGGCGGGAGCCCGCCGAGCACCAGCAAGGCCGCGATGCACGAGCGCACGGTCGGCACTTCGGCGCCTGAAATCAACGTGTCTGCGATCCGGCCAAGGCGCCCACCCCGGCTGCAATCAAGACCAGCGGCCAGCGCAGTGCGAGCGTCGGGCTAAGCGCGAGCAGCTTCAGCGTCAAAAATCGCCGCCCCAACCATGGCGGTGATGTGAAGCCCGCTGATCGAGAGCAGATAGGCGAGGCCGCTGCGGCGCATCGCCTCGGCATTAGCCTCCAAAAGCGCGCCCTGGTAGCCGGTGACGAAGGAAGCCGCGACGGCCCCCTCCGCACCTTCTACGCGGCTCAGGACGTGCGCGTTAAGGCATTGCCGCCATCCGCCCAGCGTGGCCCAGAAACCACCGCCCCGATCGCGCGCGACGATGCGCGGCGCCCCGAAGGCGCGGCCGGTTGCGCCGATCCCTTTGAACCACGCCGTGCGCGCGAAATCATACCCGCCCGGCACCGCCATCGGCGCGGGGGCATGAGGCGGGCGCGAAGCGTAATCGTCATTCCGGGTGCGAAGTCGAGATTGCCCTTCGGATCGGGGACGTTAGACGCGCACGCGTGGCGGCAGCCCCGATCCGGCCGCGGGAGCGAGCAGCAGGCGCACGTCGGCCTGGCCGGACGCGGCTCGGCGCCTTCGATTTTCGCCGTGAACGCAGCCTCGACTGGCCTTTCGAGCTGGGGAGAGGGACTCGTTCCCCGCGCTATCAGATGAGTGCGGAGCCGGCCGCTGCCGCCAAAGCGAAAATGAGCGCCGCGCGCCCTGCCCGCCGGTTCCAGCCAACCGCGAATGCGACGCAAGCAGCGGCCCCCATCAGGCAAAGGAAGGCGGCCCATTCCTCGCTTCCCGGAAGCACCGACCACGCCGCAATTCCGAAGCCGGGCGCCACCGGCAGCCAGAGCGGGAGTAGGCCGTGTTCGTCTTCGAGCCAGTTTCCGAAGCCGTTCGCGAGAGCCGGCCAACAGGCGCCTAACACGCTGAGGCCGCCGATTGGAAGCAGCTCTCCGGCTATGCTAGGGGCGCTCGACGCTTCGCTGGCCATCGGCCAAATCGTGGAGAAAGCACGCTTGAGCGCAACTGAAACTTCTAAACCGGTAGTGACTCGTTTCGCGCCTTCCCCGACCGGTTTCCTGCACATCGGCGGGGCGCGCACCGCGCTCTTCAACTGGCTGTTCGCTCGTCATCATGGCGGCAAATTTCTCCTGCGGATCGAAGATACCGACAAGACGCGGTCGACCCAGCCGGCGATCGACGCAATTCTGGACGGAATGCGCTGGCTCGAGCTCGATTGGGACGGCGACGCGGTCTTCCAGTCGCAACGCGTCGGACGTCATGCGGCGGTCGCCGAAGCCCTGCTTGCTTCGGGCAGCGCCTATCGGTGCTACGCGGCGCCCGACGAGCTCGAGGCGATGCGCGCGGGCCAGCGGGCGAACAAGCAGCCGCTGCGCTACGACGGGCGCTGGCGCGACAGGGAATGCGGTCCTGAACAGGAGCGCCAGCGCTTCGCGGTTCGCCTCAAAGCCCCGCGCGAGGGCGAGACGGTCATCGACGACGCGGTTCAGGGCCGCGTGACGGTGAGTAATTCGGAACTCGACGACATGATCCTGCTGCGATCGGACGGCACCCCGACCTACATGCTTGCGGTCGTGGTCGACGATCACGACATGGGGGTGACCCACGTCATCCGCGGCGACGACCATCTCAACAACGCCTTCCGCCAGCTCGGCATTATCAAAGCAATGAGATGGCCCGAGCCCGTCTACGGACATGTGCCGCTGATCCACGGACAGGACGGCGCGAAGCTTTCGAAACGCCACGGTGCGCTCGGAGTCGAGACCTATCGCGACGAAATGGGAATCCTCTCCGAAGCGCTTTCCAACTATCTACTCCGCCTCGGCTGGGGCCATGGCGACGACGAGATCATTTCGCGCGACGACGCGGTGCGCTGGTTCGACCTTAGTCATGTCGGGCGCGCGCCGTCGCGCTTCGACCCTGCCAAGCTCGAGCATGTCAACGGCCACTATATCCGCCACGCGGACGATGCGCGGCTGGCCGCACTGGTCGCGCAGCGCCTTGCATCGCTCGGCGCCGACGAGGCATCGCTCGTCCGCGCTATGCCCGAGCTCAAGAACCGGGCGAAGGATTTGAACGCGCTTGCCGAGGGCGCCGCCTTCTTGTTCGCACAGCGGCCGCTGACGATAGACGAAGCCGCGGAAGCGCTGCTAGACGGGGCCGCGGCCGACCTCCTCGCCCGTCTTCACCGTGCGCTTGAAGCGACCGGCGAGTGGACGGCAGCCAATGTCGAGGGGGCGGTGCGGGGGGTGTCCGAAGCGGCCGGGGTCAAGCTCGGCAAGGTTGCGCAGCCGCTTCGCGCTGCGTTGACCGGGCGAGCGACTTCGCCGGGAATTTTCGATGTGCTCCTCCTGCTCGGCCGCGACGAAAGCCTCGCGCGGATCGCCGACAGGGCGAGCGAGGGAGTAGCCGCATGACCGACAAGACCGCCCAGCTCGATTTCGACGGCAAGGATTTCAGCTTTCCAGTCCTTTCGGGCACCGTCGGCCCCGACGTCGTCGACATCCGGAAGATGTACGCCGAAACCCACGCTTTCACCTACGATCCCGGCTTCACATCGACCGCCGCTTGCGAGAGTGCGATTACCTATATCGACGGCGACGAGGGCATCCTCCTCCACCGCGGCTATCCAATCGATCAGCTCGCCGAGCAATCGAGCTTCATGGAAGTGTCGTACCTGCTGTTGAACGGCGAGCTTCCTGAGAAGGCGACGCTCGACAAGTTCACTTATACGATCACCCGCCACACCATGCTGCACGAGCAGCTCGCGGCGTTCATGCGCGGTTTCCGGCGCGATGCGCACCCGATGGCGGTGATGTGCGGCGTCGTCGGTGCGCTGTCCGCTTTTTATCACGACAGCACCGACATCACCGATCCTAGGCAGCGCATGATCGCGAGCCACCGGTTGATCGCCAAGATGCCGACGATCGCCGCGATGGCTTACAAATACACCGTCGGCCAGCCTTTCGTGTATCCCGACAACAGCCTGTCCTACACCGGCAATTTCCTGCGCATGACCTTCGGGGTCCCCGCCGAACCTTATAAGGTCGACCCGATCGTGGAACGCGCGATGGACCGCATCTTCATCCTCCACGCCGATCATGAACAGAACGCCTCCACCTCGACGGTGCGGCTGGCGGGGTCGTCGGGCGCCAACCCGTTCGCGTGCATCGCCGCGGGAATCGCGTGCCTGTGGGGGCCGGCGCATGGCGGCGCCAACGAAGCCGCGCTTAACATGCTGCGCGAGATCAAGACGCCGGATCGAATCCCCGAATATATCGCGCGCGCCAAGGACAAGGACGACCCGTTCCGGCTGATGGGCTTCGGCCACCGCGTGTACAAAAATTACGATCCGCGCGCGAAGGTGATGCAAAAGACCGCGGCCGAAGTGCTCGAGAAGCTGGGCGTCACCGACCCGGTGTTCGACGTGGCGCGCGAGCTCGAGCAGATCGCGCTCAGCGACCCCTATTTCATCGAAAAGAAGCTGTATCCGAACGTCGATTTTTATTCGGGCGTGATCCTGTCGGCGATAGGATTTCCGACGTCGATGTTTACCGCCCTGTTCGCGCTTGCCCGAACGGTCGGCTGGGTGGCGCAATGGAACGAGATGATCTCCGACCCCGATCAGAAGATAGGGCGGCCGCGGCAGCTGTACACCGGCGCGCCGCAGCGCGATTACGTGTCGGTGGAGAAGCGCTAAACGCGGAGCGGCTTCGGCTTTGCGGATTTTATCCCGCCCGACGGTTCACCTTATGCCTGTCGACCCGCAGCGGATATTCGATCTCTACCAAGCGGCCGCTGTGGAGGTAGACTCTCATCTCGTGGAGATGCCTGCCCCAATGAGTTTGGTAGCCAAAGCGAAAATCCCAAATGGCGTCATTCTCATCGGCATTCTCGAATAGCCAAAGCACTTCCATTAGATCAGCAGCAATCTGCACCAGATCGCCAACTGCAATGCTGAGGCCAACCTACTGATCCGGTCCGTCTTGCGGGTCTAAAAGTGCATACCATTCGAGTTCGGGGAATGCCGCACTTGCGCTTTCTATCAGCGGAGCCTCGTCCACGCGCGGTGCCGCTGATCCTTCTACAGTGTCGGGTTCTACGTCCGTTGTCGCGTGGTAGCATATAACAAGCTGGTCCAGCGCCCTAGCCAGGGCACCCAGCGCATCGGCTTTGTTTGACCGCTGTCCTCGAATGAGCAAAAGATAGTCGTTAATGGCGGCTGTGATCCGTTCACGAGCAGTGGCGTCAGGGTTGGCCATGCGCCGATCTTCGATGAGTCACCATCCGAACTCAATAGCAATGTCCCTTTTCTGCTCTCAGCTGCAATTCGGGACGTGAGATCTTAGACCGCCGGCAGAGTCAGCGTGAACCTCGCCCCCTGCCCCGGCGCGCTGTCGACCTTGATGTCGCCGCCCATCGCGCGCGCAAGCCGCCGCGCGATGTAGAGGCCGAGGCCGGTGCCACCGGGTTCCGAGACATCGACACGCTCGAACTTATCGAAGATGCGCGCCTGATCGCCGAGGGCGATGCCCTTGCCCTGGTCGGCGACGATGATCGATGCGACGCCGTCCTCAGCCTCGGTACGTACCCACACCGACCCGCCCTCGGGTGTGTAGCGGATGGCGTTGCCGATCAGGTTGACGAGAATTTGCAGGACGCGGCGGAATTCCCCGGTGGCGGGAATAACCTCGTCATCGCCGGGGCGGTCGATCCGCACCTCGCCCTTGGCGGCGCGAACTGCAAGCAGGCCGGCGGCGCGGCGCGCGATGTCGGCGAGATCGATCTGGTCGCGCTCGGGGGTGAAGTCGGGCCGCTCGATCGCCTGCAAGTCGACGAGATCGTCGACCAGGCTGAGAAGGTGGCGGCCCGCCGAAGCGATGTCGTCGGCATAGCCCGCATATTCGCTCCGCAGGGGTCCCTCGGTCTGAGTGCACAGCTCCTCGGCATTGGCGATGATGCGGTCGAGGGGTGCGCGCAGCGCGTCGTCGAGCCGCGCGGCGAACGCAGTGCCATCGACGGTGTCGGAAATGGGCGGTGGCGCTTCATGGGCCGGGTCGGCCCGCGCCGCGGCGCCGTGAAAGCCGGCAAAACGCCCGCGGCCGTCGGTCATCGGCACGGCGCTCAAAAGGTAGCGCGCGCCGCCCACGCCGCGGACCGCGGCGAGCTGCGCATCGAAGCGCCGATGCTCTGCGAGCGCTGACAGGACTGGAAGGCTGCCATCCGAATTCTCGATGAAGCTGAAGAGGCGCGTCAGCGGCTCGCCGATGAGCTTGCGCGTGTCTACGCCGGCCGCCCCGGCTGCTGCCGGCGAAAGCGACGTGAGGTGGAGCATGTTGTCGGTTTCCCAGCGCCAGTCGGCGGCCGCGCGCTCGAAATCCTCGTCGCGGCGCGGCTCGTCGGCGATGGGAGCAAGGCGGCGCGCACGAAAGGTCCAGCCGGTGACGGTCAGCGCGACTTCTTCGCCCTGAGGCTGGGCGCGCACCCACAAATCGAGATCATGATCGCCGTCGGCGGCGATCGCGCCGCGCGACACGGTGACGCGAAGCCGCCGCGCGAGCCGGGCAATGGCGGCAATTTGCGGCACGGCCAGCGGACCGCCGTCGCGTCCGCCCGCTCTTGCGTTGAGATTGGCGAGCGGGGGATCTGCCGCGATCAGCGACCCGTCCGCGCCGACCCGGCCGGTGATAGTGGTTTCGAACGGACCAGCGGTCACGACGCGGTGCTCGCACGGTGGAAATCGAGCCGCGCGAGCGCCGAACGATATTCGCGCGACTGGTTCGCCGAAGGCATCGCACGCCGCACATCGGCCTCGTCCAAAAGGTCGAACGCGTCAATTTCGGCGGCGATCGCGTCGGGATCTTCACGTAGATGCAGAAGCAATTCGCCGGCCTCGTCCCTCGTCACGCCGGCCGCGCGAAGCAGGAGTGCCAGGCGCCCGTGCACTGGCTCGGCGACGATGTCCCAAGCCTCCTCGCCGCTTATCCCGCCGCCATTAGCTAGCGCAGCGACGAACGCCGAAACTTCTCCGCCTTCGAGCAGCGGGCCGAGCAGCGCTCCGTCGATGCGGCCGGCCGCGCCGAGACGAGCGGCGAGCTTCGCAGCGACGGCGCTCAGCCCGCGCTCTTCGTCATGGGCGGCGAGGAGCGCGCCGGCGGCCTCGGTAATCATGGCGTCGGCCGCGCCGCCGGCCATGCCCTGTTCTGCGGAGAGATAGTGGCGAAGGGCGGCGGATACTTGCCAGACGAGCCAGTGCACGACCTCGGCGGGAAGGTCGTCGAACAGCAAAGCGGGTTCGTTGAACCGGTCGAGCGCGCGGCTTTCGGCAAGGAGAAGCTCCATCGCTGCTGCCGCAATCGCCGGATCGTCGTCGTCGATCAGCGCGTTGCGGCGCCCTTCGCTCGTAGCAGCGATCCGCTGCGCCAGGAAAAACGCCTCCGCGCGCCGGACGACGAGCGCGATCAAAGGAGGATGGCGAAGGAGCCCGGCGTCGAAAAGCAATGGCAGCGCGATCGCCACCGACGATGCCGACAGCGAGGCCTGCAGCTCGGCCTTTTCGGGAAGACGCGGCAGCAGCGACAGGCGCAGGTCGCGCTCGATATCGTAAGTCACCGCTTCGAGCATGGTCGAAGCCGCGGCGCGCACCCGATCGCTGAGCCGGTGCCCGGCGGGCATTGTCAGATCGAAGGCCGCGTCGTGGAGGCGGTTTTCTGAAACGGCGGGAGCGTTTTCGGCGCACGCTGAGCGCGGCGCATCGCTGCGCCTATCGCTACGGATCGGCCACTCGGAAGTCATTGCGCGTGCATAGCGCGGACACGGTTAATGGGCGGCTAATCCTTCAGGCGATGCGCGGGCCCGGTGCTGAAGCCCCAGGAACGAGCCGCCCGCGTACAGAGCGATGGCGACGAGCCCCGCCGTCCATTGGCCGGTGACGGCGAACGGAATCGCGAGCAATGTGCACCCCTTGCGCGAGGCGAGCCAGGCGGGGAGATCGATGCGCGCGCCTGCCTTTTCAATCGAGGATGCATGGAAGAAGGCGAGCGCCGATGCGGCCGTCACCACGCAGCCCCAACCCGCGCCATCGTAGGCAAGCCGGGCGGCGAGCGCGGCAAGCGCGGCGCCGGTGGCGAGCGGGAGCAGCGCGCGCAAGCGATTGCCGCGCGCCAGCGGTTGCATGCGCAGCGCAGCAAGCCGTTCGGCGATGCCGTCGAGCGGGACCGCGACGACGAGCGCTGCCAGCGCCGCCCCCAACCAGCCCTTGGCGAAAAAGAGCGTGGCAAGACCGATCAGCCCAAGCGCGCCGGCGAGCAGGCCTGACGGGCGAACCGCGGTGCGCATGAGGCGCTCGACCGAAAGTTCTTCGACGATCGGCGTGACGTAGCGTTCGACCCAGTCGCTGCGGGTCCCGCGCGCACTGGCGACGATGCGCCGTTCGGCATCGTCGAGATCGCGCGCGCCGTCGGCCATCAGCAGCAACGGCGCCGCCGACCCCGTTCCCGCGGCGAGCTGCCGCGCGCCATCCTCGACCAGGCGTCGCAGCAGAGTCGATTGCAAGTCCCAGTCGCCGAGCATCGCGGCAACCTCGTCGAGCTGCTGCCCGGTGGCGATTGCAAGCCCGCCCCAGCGGCTCGCCGAATCGATGCGCTCGAAACCGTCCAGTCCGATATTTTCGGCGAGCGTCAGTATCGCCGGGCCCTCCGCGGAAACGATGAGATCGATGCTCGCGGCGTCGGCGAAGAGGCCGCCGGCAATGACGAGGATTTGGTCGCCGGCCTCGAAATGATCGGCCGCCTCCTCGACGTTGCGCGCGAGACTGACGGCGACGCGTTCCGCGTTGAGGCGGTCGACCGCCGCCACCAAAGAGGCCGGCATGCGCTCGACGAGAACGACGATCGAGCTGGCGCCGGCCGCGGCGGCAAGGCGCGCCTGATATTCGAGCAGCGTGCGCCCGGCGAGCGGAAGCGTGGCGCGAAGTTCGATCCCGCTCCCCGCATCCTGATATGCCGAAATCAGCGCGCCGAGCGCCATGCCTTGCTCCGCCGTGTCACGCGGCGCGGGGATAGGATAGCGGTTCGTGTCGCGCCAGCCCCTGGGCGGGCGAGCGCTACCGATGAGCCCTCGCTCAGCCGCCGAGTTCGAGTATGGCCTGGTTGATCTTGCGTTGCACGACGGGGTCGCCGGGGGCGCCGCCCTCGGCCTCGAGCGCAAGGTCGACGAGGCCTTCCATCGCGAAGCTCGCAGCCAGGCCCTTCAGCCGGCACGCCGCAAGCTGCCAATTGGCGTCGCATCGCGAGCGAGACAGGAGGTCGAGATGGCGCCGCGCGCTTTCGAGAAAGGCTTCGCGCAGCTCGGCGATGAGCGCGCTGTCTTCACCGGCGGCAACCGCCAAGGCGGAGTTCAATGTTCCCGGGTCGAATGCCATGGACGCATGCTACGACCGACAGGTTAAGGCCCCCTTGAGACGGGCTATCCCTCCCAAAAAAAGATGGTAAACGAAGCCATGACGGGGGCGATCCACGAGGTACGGGCCGACGAGGCCTTGGACGCGCCGCCGCGATACGAGCCTGAGCCCAGCGACGGGGCGCCGTGGCTTTCCGAACATATCACGATGGACGATTGGAACGAAGCCGAGCCAGAATCGCCCTACCGCGGCGTGATCGGCGGGTTCGTCGTCCTGCTCGCTTTGATCTGGACCGGCACCGTCGCATGGGCGGCGGGCCAGGCGGTCGGCGGGGCGCCGACGTCGGCACCGGAACTGGTGCGCTGGGCGGCGATCGCGAGCGGGCCATTGGCGCTGCTGGGGCTTGGGTGGCTGCTGTTCGGCCGCAGTTCGCGGCGCGAAACCGTGGCTTTCACGCGCAACGTCCAGGCGATGCGCGGCGAAAGCGAGGCACTCCAGGCCGTGCTGGTCGCGGTCGGGCGGCAGATTGAGACCAACCGGACGACGATGGCCGAAGAGAGCGGGCGGCTGATGTCGCTTGGCGAGGAGGCCGCGGCACGGCTCGGCGCGGTGACTCGCGATGTCGATGCCGGAGCGCAGGCGATGGCGCGCTACGCAGACATTCTCGATCGCGCCGCGGGTTCCGCGCGCACCGATATCGGAGTTCTGCTCGCCGACATCCCGCGCGCCGAGGCGCAGGCGCGGGCGATGGCCGAGACGCTGCGCACCGCCGGGATCGATGCCCATCAGCAGGCTGGCGCGCTGGAGGCGCAAGTCGGGGCGCTCGCCGCGCGGGCGCGCGAAACCGACGATGCCGTCGGCGGCGCCGCGGGCCGGCTGACCGCCTATATCGCGCAAGTCGAAAGCGCGACCGGGACGGCGACCGATCGCATGGAGAGCGCCACGGCGTTCATGAGCTCGGGGGTCGACACCACGCTCGTCAAAGCCGCGGATGCGGTCGACGCAGCACGGCAGGGCCTCGAGGAGCAGGGCAACGCCATGATCGCGATGATCGAGCAGTCGAGCGCCGCGCTCGATCAGGTGGGGGTCGATGCGGGGCGCAATCTGGCGCAGCGGATCGACGACATCGGCAGCCGCCTCGATGGGCTCGCAACCCGGCTTGCCGCTCAGGATACCGCTAGCCACGCCACGATGGGCGGGATCGACGGCGCTTTGGCGGCGCTCGAAACGCGCCTGTCGGCGCTTTCGGCGAGCGGCGGCGAGCGGATGGCCGCGCTGTCCACCACCCTCGATGGCTTGGCGGCGACGATCGATACGCTTTTGCTGACCGTCGCAGGCGGCGACGCGGGCATTGGCGCGCTCGCCACGCGGGCCGGCGCGATCAGGACGGCGATCGAAGCGATCGGCAGGGATTTGCAGGAAACCCTCCCCGCGGGCCTCGCACAGGTCGAAGCGCAGGCCGGGCGGAGCTTCGTGGCGGCCGCCGCTCTCAACCCGCAAGTGGCCCATTTGCTGGAAGCGGCGACCGCAACCCA
>Ga0136638_10000239_pt1 | contig 11682 bp, 5 predicted proteins | sample AntDrymUQ8582206_2_FD_104671 | JGI IMG/M metagenome (GOLD analysis project Ga0136638, IMG submission 104671) | Polar desert sand microbial communities from Dry Valleys, Antarctica - metaG UQ858 (22.06) | ecosystem: Environmental > Terrestrial > Soil > Desert | place: Antarctica: Dry Valley...
CCGGCGCCGGCGCCGGTGCCCAGCGCATGAGCCTCGATCTCACCACAACCGAGCTGGCCATCGCCATGGCGGCGGGGATTGTGGGGGCCGGCTACATCGCCTTCATCCTCATACCCGCCATGGTGGTCTACGGGCGGCTCTGGGAGAAGGTAACCGCCGGGCTCCTCACGCTCTTTATGCTGGCCACCCTGCTCGGGGTGGGCGGGGCCCTGGTCGGGCCCGCGGATGTCGGCGGCGCGCCGATGTCGACCGAGCAGCTGCGGCAGGCCGTCGCCGGGCTCGGCGGGCTCGCGGGGGCCCTGCTGCTGCCGATGCTGTCGTCGTGGCTGCGCCTGTTGATGCAGCTGCTCGAGCCCGACCACTCCGGCCTCGGGCGGCAGCAGCGCTTGTCGAGCCTGGCGGTCGCGCGGGCGCTGATGCTGACGCTGCTGCTCGGCTTCATCGTGATGAACTGGCAGCAGGCGGCGAGCGAGCTGCAGCAGGTCCAGGCGGAGGCGCCGATCGTCGGCTCGACATTGACGGGCTTCGCGGTCGGGCTGGTGTTGTGGCTGATCTACGCGCTCGGGGTCGGGACCCTGCGGGCCGACTGGCAGCGCGCGCGCACCGGCCGTCGCATCGGCGGACTGCTGCGCTGAGACGCGGTCGTCAACACGGATCGACACGGATGGTGACGCCGGTCGCCGTGCGCGGAAGTGATCCGCACGCTTGTGCGTGAGATTTTGCGATGATGGTGGCTTCGGAGATGGAACCGGGCGGCCAAATGTTGGGGCAGCAGACGCTCCCGGCGGATCTCTCGCCGATGGATCTGACGCTCGCCGCCGATGGCTCCTCGCCGCGCTTGCAAGGGCCGCCGCCGTCGGGACCGTTTCGTATCGGTCGCTTCACCGCGGTGCGCCAGCTCGGCGTCGGCGGCATGGGCGTGGTCTACATGGCCTACGACGAGCAGCTCGACCGCAAGGTCGCCGTCAAGCTGCTGATGGAGCGGGTGCATGATCGGCACGACAAGCGTGAGCAACGGGACAAGCACGATCAGGCGAGCCTCGGGCATGCGCGGCTGTTACGCGAGGCGCAGGCGATGGCCCATGTCTCGCATCCCAACGTCGCGGCCGTGTACGAGGTCGGGACCTATGGCGATCAGGTGTTCGTGGCGATGGAGTTCGTCGAGGGCAAGACGCTCGGCGGGTGGCTGGCGGATCGTCCGCGGGACTGGCGGGAAGTGGTCGGGGTGTTCGTGCAGGCCGGTCGCGGGCTGGCGGCCGCGCACGCGGCGGGCATCGTGCATCGCGACTTCAAGCCCGACAACGTGATCGTCGGCGACGACGGGCGCACGCGTGTGCTCGACTTCGGGCTCGCACGCGCGAGTCGTGACATCCCGACGCTACCGCCGCTGGACAGCGCCACCAACTCGGCCTCGGACCTGCGCATGAGCAGCTCGCTGGTCGCCAAGCTGACGCAGGCGGGCTCGCTGATCGGCACGCCGGCGTACATGTCCCCGGAGCAGTACGTGCGCGCGGCGATCGACGCGCGCAGCGACCAGTTTAGCTTCTGCGTCAGCCTGTTCGAGGCGCTGTACGGGGCGCGTCCATTTGGTGGGCAGACGCTCGCGGAGCTGATGGCCGCGGTCACACGCGGGAAGATCCGCGTGCCGAAGCAGCATCGACCGGTTCCAAAATGGATCCACGAGATCGTGATCCGGGGTCTGCACGTCGATCCCGACCGGCGCTGGCCCGACATGCCGACGCTGCTCGCGGCGTTGAGCAGAGATCCCGCGCGGCGTCGGCGAGCCATCGGATTCGGGGGCGGTGGGGCGCTGCTCGTCGGGCTCGTCGTGGCCGGCGCGCTGCGGGCTCCGGCGGACGCGGCGGCGGTGTGCAGCGGCGCGAGCGAGCAGTTGCGTGATGTGTGGGACCCGGCGCGCGCAGGCGCGGTGAGGTCGGCGCTCGAGGGCACCGGGCTGGCCTATGCGCCCGCGGCCGCCGGGCACGTGGTCGACAGCCTCGATGCATATGCGAATGCATGGACGGCCGCACACACGCAGGCCTGCGAGGCGACGGCCGTGCGGCGCGAACAGTCGCAGGAGCTACTGGACCGGCGCATGGCGTGCCTCGGTGAGCGTCGTGTGGCCCTGCGTGCGCTCGTCGGGGTGCTCGCGGCCGCCGATGACGCGGTCGTCGAAAAGGCGGTGCAGGCGGTGGCCGGTCTGCCGCGCATCGAGCCGTGTGGCGACCCATCGTATTTGCAGGCCCGCGTGCGCCCGCCGGAGGACGAGGACGCTGCCGCCAGGGTCGAGATGACGCGCGAGCAGCTGTCGCAGGCGCAGGCGCTCGCGCTGGCCGGCAAGTTCACCGGCGCGGCGCAGCTGGTGGAGGCCGCGGTGGCGCAGGCGCAGGCGCTCGCGTACGGGCCTTTACTCGGCGAGGCGCTGCGCCTGCGCGGGGAGCTGCGGGTCGCGGAGGGCCGCTACGCGGAGGCGGAGCAGGCGCTGCGTCAGGCGTACGTGACGGCGAGGACCGCAGGCGACGGCGAGCAGGCGGCCGCGGCCGCGACCTCGCTGGTTGGGGTGACCGGCTCGTCGCTGGCGCGCTTCGAGGCGGGCGCGCTGTGGCGCGACGTGGCGACCGCCGAGGTGGCCGGCAGCAACGATCCCCTGGCGCCGTCCTACCTGGCCTTAAAGACAGGTGAGATGGCGATCCGCGAGGGCGAGTATACGCGGGCCGAGGCCGACACGACACGGGCGCTGGCGCTGCGCGAGGAGGTGGTGGGCGACAGCGACAGCTCGCTGATCGTCGTGCTCAATCAGCTCGGTGAGGCGCTGGAAAAACAGGGCAAGTACGCGACGGCAGGCGAGCACTACCGCCGCGCGCTGGCGATCGGCGAGGCCGCGCTCGGCCCGGATCATCCGCTCGTCGCCGCGGCGTGGGACAACCTCGGCACGATCTTTCAGAGTGAGGGTCGCTACGAGGAGGCGCTGGCCCAGCACCTGCGCGCGCTGCAGCTGCGCGAGCGGGTGTTCGGCCCCGACCACCTGCAAATTGCCTACTCGCTCAACAACCTCGGGATCGTCAGTGAGAGCCTCGGCCGCGCCCGCGAGAGCGAGGCCTACTTTCGCCGCGAGCTGGCGATCCAGGAGACGCAGCTCGGCGAGATGGCCCCGTCGGTCGCCCTCTCGCACACCAACCTCGGCGCCATCTTGCACATCCACGGCGACGAGGACGGGGCGCTGGTGCATCTGCGTCGCGCGCTCGAGATCCAGGAGAAGGTGCTGAGCCCGAACCACCCCGAGATGGTGTTCGTGCTGTCGAACCTCGGCCTGGTCGCGCGCGCGCAGGGCCGATTACCCGACGCGCTGACCGACCTCGGACGGGCCCTGGCGATCACCGAAAAAACAGGAGGCCCGGAACACATCAACGCGGCGTCGATCCGCCAGAACATCGGCTCGGTGCTGCAGCAGCTCGGGCGCGCCGACGAGGCGCTCGCCGAGCTGCGCCGCGCCCGGGAGATCCGCGAGAAGACCCTCGGCGGGGTTCATCCAGATGTCGCCACGCTGCGCGCGAACATCGGATCGATCCTCGCGGAGCAGGGCAAGACGGTCGAGGCCGAGGCCGAGCTGCGACGCAGCCTCGTCGACCTCGAGGCCGCTCTCGGACCGACGCACCCCGACCTCGCCGATCCGCTCGTCGGCCTCGCGGAGCTGCTGCTGCGCGACGGTCGGGGCCAGGATGCGCTGGCACCCGCGCAGCGTGCGGTCGAGCTGCGGCGCAGCTCGACCGCTGCGCCGCGCGAGCGAGCTGCCGCTTGCTTCGTGCTCGCGCGGGCGCTGGTTGTTGCGAAGGGGGACCGTAGTCAGGCGGTCGCGCTGGCCCGTGAGGCGCGTGATGTTTATGTCGCGGGCGACGAGCGCAAGGAGGTCGACCGCTGGCTGGCCCGGAATGCGCGCTGAACGTCACTGGATATGAGAACGTTTTTCCCATTTGCCCCATGAAATAAACCGTTTTTCCGTCCGCCGGGACGTTTTTCCCGGGTTCGGTCCGCTTCGATGAGATCCGATCGTGTATGCGTGAGATCGTCGAGATGCCGGATCGCAAGGAGCAGCTGTTCATCAAGCTGTGCCTCAACAACGGCGGCAAGCTGGCCGCCCGTAAGCGTGGCAACTTCGCTGAGCTCGACGATACGACCGTCGCCGCGCTCGAGGCGGTATTTCTCGATGTGGGCTAGACCTGGCCTTGCGGCCAGGTCGCGCGGACCAGCGTGAAGCCGGGCACGTCGTGCGCCTCGAGCTCCGCGCCGGCCTTTTTTAAAACTTGCGCGAGCATGTTGGCGCGGTTGACCACGAACCATGCCGGCGCGCCCGGGCGCAGCCACGCGCGTAGCGGGGTGAGCATGGCGGCGAAGGCTGCGGGCTCGGCGTGGGTCGGCGGGTTGACCAGCGCGAGGTCGATGCGGCCGCGCTGCGGGCCGGTCTCGGGCAGGCCGTCGCTGGCGAGCACCTCGACGCGACTGGCAGACCCGAGGCGCGCCGCGTTCTCGCGGACGAGCGCGGCGGCGAGGTAGTTGCTCTCGACCGCGAGCAGCTTCGCGTCGGGCCAGCGGCGCATCGCCCACAGGCCGAGCGGGCCGATGCCGGCGCCGAGGTCGAGCACCTGTCGCGGGGGTCGGCCGGCGAGCACGTCGAGCTCTTCCAGCTTCGCAAGCAAGGCGCGCGTGCCGTCGTCGAGGTGCTTGCGGCAGAATACGCCGGGCACGGCGAGCAAGGGCACCGGTCCGAGCAGCGGGTCGGTGACCTCGTACTCGACCTCGAGGCGGGACTTCACCGCGTCGGCCGTGAACGCGGCTGTCTTTTCGGACATGTACAAAAAGTATCCGGCATCGCGCTCGACGACGTCGACCGAGCCGCACAGCTCGGACATCGCGCGGGCGAGGGAGGGTCCGCCCTTGGCCTTGCGCACGGCGCAGTACAGGCGTCCGCCCGGGCGCAGCGCGGCGGCGCCGAGGGCGAGGCAGGCTTCGCTGAAGTCCTTGCCGAGGTGGGCGCGCGGCCACACGACGGCGGCGGCGAAGCGCGGCTCGAGGATCACAGCCGGGGCTGCTCCCCCCACCGCCGGGGTGCCGAGGCTGGCGGCCACACAGGTGGTGCCGGCTGCGTCGTCGCGTTCGCGGACGTCGAGGATGAGGCGAGTGGCCCCCGGACGCAGGCCTGGCAGCGGCCCCGAGTGCACGAGCAGGACATCGCGCGGGTCGAGCTGCTGGACAGCGGCTGCGAGGAGACGAACGCCAGGGTCTGTGGCGCTGTCCTGAAGGCCTTCGGCGGACATATGCTCGGGCGAAGTACCACACAACGACGGGGCGGCGGCGAGGAGAAACCCGCCCGCCGCGCGTTGCGCAGGCCCGGGAGCGGTCGTTTGCGGGATTTGGGGTGGACCGGAGATCGGGGGCGTGTTAAAGCTGCCGGCAAGCGCCGCGAACGGCCTGGTGAGTGCATCGCACACCCAGGGCATCCGCGGACGCCGGTGGAAGCAGCGTCCTTGGTCGCTGCTTCGTGCCGGGCCGTAGTAGCCATCTCATGTCTCGCATGTTTCGCATGTCTGCGTGAGCCGCATACCGCCCGATCCCCCTCGCAGGAAATCGCGTGTCCACACTCGAAGCGTTGTTACCTCTGTTCGAGCCGGAGACGCTCGCTCGCATCTCCAGCAAGAAGGCGTTCGCGGCCGGCAAGGAGCTGTTCGACGTCGGCCGTACGGTGTCCGACATCGTCTTCGACAGCGGCTGCCTGCGCGGCAAGGTCAAGGGTTCGCACCCGCTGCCGCACAACACCAGCCTGAAGCTGGTGCCGGACGGCACGCTCGAGGCCAACTGCACGTGCCCGACCTACACCGACGGCTGGGAGCGCATCTGCCAGCACGCGGTGACGCTGGCGCTGACGCTGCGCAAGCAATACCAGGCCGGCGGCGAGATCACGCGCACGCAGAACCCGTGGGTCCAGGACCTCGCCAGCGGCAACGCGGCCAATCTCCAGCGCTATCAAGTCGAGATCCGCAAGGGCCACTGGCACGTGATGGTGTTCAAGGGCGGCGGCACGCCGGTCGTCAGCCGCAAGCGCCACGAGGGCATGAGCCCCGCCGACCGCCTCATCATGCACTTCCTCGAGCAGGAGGTCGACGATAGCGACGACGGCGGCCACATCATCGACGACGCCGCGTTCGCGGGCCTGCTGTACTTCGCGCGCGGCAGCACGGTCGGCCTCAAGGGCGTCGGCAAGCTGCAGTTCGGGCCCGAGCCGCTGATCCTTCGCATCCGCGCCGAGGCGCGCACCATCGACGCCAGCGTGGAGTTGCACGCGTTCCTCGAGCAGCGGTCCAACGGCCGCACGATCGAGGTCAACAGCGGTCGCGTCATCGTCGGCGCGCCGACATGGTTCCTGCTGCCGGAGACCGCCGAGGTGTTCCAGGTGCCCGACACGCCGCCGTGGGTGCTCGAGTCGGTCGCCCGTCAGCCGCGCATCGTCATGGACTCACGCGTGTCGGCGCAGCAGATGGACGCGCTCTCGGAGACCCTGCACTCGGTCGGCGTGCCGCAGGCGGACCTGTTCGCGCTGGCCTCGGACTCGCGCCCGATCGACCGCATCATCGCCAGCGTCGAGGCCGACGCCAACAAGGTGAAGATCGCGCTGGCGGTCCGCTACGGCAACGTCACGCTGGCGATCGCCGGCAATGACCCCGAGTCGCCGCGCTACTCGATCAACCTCGGGGACCAGACCCAGACGTTCTATCGTGACCTCGCCGGCGAGGCCGCCGCGCGCAAGGTGCTGACCGAACTGAAGCTGCACTGGAGCCCCAACGACGACGCCTTCGCGGCCGAGGGCGACGCGGGCGTGGAGTTTATCATCGTCGGTCTGCCGCTGTTGCCGGACACGTGGGAGCGAAGGATCCCGTCGCTGCCGAAGATCCGGAGCAAGTCGCCGACGCCGAAGATCTCGGTGCACAACAAGGAGGCGAGCGTGCTCGACCTCAGCGCGGTGGTCGACGTCGACGGTCAGGAGGACCTGATCTCGTTTCGTGACCTCCTGCGCTGGCTGCACGAGGGCCGCCGCTGGGTCACGCTCGCCGATGGCTCCGTCGCCAAGCTCGACCCGCAGATCCTCCAGCCGATCGCCGACGCCGCCGGTGCGATCGAGTTCGATAAGGGCGGGCACGCCGAACTGTCGACACTCGAGCTCGGCACCCTGAGCCGACTCCTCGGCGCCGCGCCCAGCGCGGACGTCGCCAAGGAGGTCAAGAAGCTCATGGAGAACATGACCGGCGACAAGAGCTCGAAGGCGCCGCGCAAGGCCAAGGCGCTGACCGCCAAGCTGCGCGAGTATCAGCGCTCGGGCTTCGCGTGGTTGTGGCAGCTGCACGAGAACAACATGACCGGCATCCTCGCCGACGACATGGGCCTCGGCAAGACGGTCCAGGCGCTCGCGCTGTTGACGAAAGCCAAGGAGGAGGAGGGCGACGTACCGTCGCTGATCGTGTGCCCGACCTCGGTGCTGTCGGTGTGGAGGCAGGAGGTCAAGAAGTGGGCGCCGACGCTGTCGGTGATGACGTGGCACGGCGCCGAGCGGGCCGAGAACCGCCGCCTGCTCAAGAAGGCCGACATCGTCGTGACGACCTACGCGATCTTGCGGCGCGACATCGAGGAGCTGAGCAAGATCCGGTTTCGCTACGCGATCCTGGATGAGGCGCAGTACATCAAGAACTGGGCGACGAGCACGGCCAAGTCGGCGAAGCAGCTCAAGTCCGACCACCGCCTCGCGCTGTCGGGCACGCCGGTCGAGAACCACCTCATCGACCTCTGGGCGATCTTCGACTTCCTGGCCCCGGGCTTCCTCGGCAAGCTCAGCGACTTCCAGAAGAACTACGTGCGACCGATCGAGGACCAGGACGTCAAGGTGCTCGAGGCCCTGCGCGCCCGCATCCGGCCGTTCGTGATGCGCCGTAAGAAGGAAGATGTCGCCTCGGAGCTGCCGCCGAAGACCGAGCAGACGCTGTTCGTGCAGTTTAGCAAGGCGCAGCTCGGCCTCTATAACCGCATCCTGAAGGCCGCCAAGGCGGAGATCCAGGGCCGCGTCGAGGAGGTCGGCCTCGAGAAGTCGCAGATGACGATCCTCGCGGCGCTGACGAGGCTGCGTCAGGTCTGCTGCGATCCGCGACTGCTCGGGCTGCCCGATGCCTCGGCGCTGCCGTCGTCCGCGAAGCTCGACGCCTTTAAAGAACTGATGGCCGACGCGGTCGGCTCGGGCCGCAAAGTGCTGGTGTTCTCGCAGTTCGTCGAGATGCAGAAGCTGCTCGGCGACGCACTCACAGAACTGAAGATCGACTTCCTGTGGCTGCACGGCGGGACCAAGAACCGCGAAGAGATGGTCTCGCAGTTCCAGACGAAGTCCGGGCCGCCGGTTTTCCTGATCTCGCTCAAGGCGGGTGGCTCGGGCCTGACGCTGACCGAGGCCGATACGGTCGTGCATTACGATCCGTGGTGGAACCCGGCGGTCGAGGACCAGGCGACCGACCGCGCACATCGCATCGGGCAGGACAAACCGGTGATGGTGTATCGCCTGGTGGTCGAGGATACGGTCGAGCAGAAGATGGTCGAGCTCGGGGCCCGCAAGCGTGAGGTCGCCGAGTCGGCGCTCGGGCGCGATGTGACGGCTGGTAAGAAGCTGACCATGGAAGATGTCGAGGCGCTGCTCGAGACGCCCGCCACTCCTGCTTGGGAGGCGTAATCACGGGCACCCGGGCGGGGGCGTGAATGGGGCGGATGTCCTGCCGGTGATGCCTCTGCGGGGAGATGGGTGAGGGGTGCCGGGTCGTCGGTTGGCTGGTCACCGCCTTCGGCGTCGCCCTGCCAATCCCATGACCCGGCACCCCTCACCCATCCCCCCGCGCGGCTTCGCCGTGGAACATGCGCGCCCGGCCTCGCTCGCTCCGGCTGATCGGTGCACGCTTGCTGCTCGTGGTCGGCTCACGACCTTCGGTCGCAGCCGACCCCGCCTGTCCGGAGAGACTTGTCGCCGGCCGCGTTGTTCGCGGGCATGGTCTCGGCCGCGAACCGCGAGAGTTGCTCGCGCCCGTATGCCACCTTCGGCGGCATACGGACGCGGTGAGTCTGCGCGCTTGCTCCGGCGCCAGCGTCCGCGTGCCTCCTTTCAGTCGGCATGCGGACGCTTTTTGTGAGGGAGGAAGCGTCCGGGCGCCGACTGAAAGGAGGCGCGCGGACGCTGGCGCCGATCGATCGCGTCTGGACTCGCCGCGTCCGTGCGCCGCCGAAGGTGGCATACGGGCGCGAGTGACTTCCGAGGGGCCGCGGCCGCTAGCATGCCCGCGAAGAACGCAGGGCGGCGACGACGACGTGCGCACGGGCGGCGTCCGTGTCCGACCAAAGGTCGAGACACGGGCGCCGATGATGTGCGCGCCTCGAGGGCGCCGAACGAAGGAGGGCCGTCCGGCGCTTGTTCCACGGCGAAGCCGTGCGGGGTGAGGGGTGAGGGGTGCCGGGTAATGGGATTGGCAGGGCGACGCCGAAGGCGGTGACCAGCCAACCGACTACCCGGCACCCCTCACCCCTCACCCCGCAGAGGAATCTCCGGCAGGACATCCCGTCAGACCCGCCCATCAAGCATCCACCCGTGCCAAACTGCGGCCGATGAGCGACCCCGAAGCGATCGTCATCGGCTCCGGCCCGAACGGGATGGTCGCCGCATGCTTGCTCGCCCGCGCCGGCCTCAAGGTGCTGGTGCTCGAGGCCAACCCGACGCGCATCGGCGGCGCGCTCGGCTCGGTGCAGTCGACGCTGCCCGGCTTCATCCACGATGTCGGGGCGGCGTTTTTTCCGTTTCCACGCATGAGCCCGGCATTCCTCGATCTCGGGCTGATGCGCGAGGGCCTCAAACTTCACAACATGCCGATCGAGAGCTGTCATCCGGGGCCGGATGGCAGCGTCGCGTGCATCACCCGCGACCCCGATACCTCGGCGAAGTTGTTTGGAGATCCGCGCGACGGCGACACCTTTCGTGCGCTCTCGCTGTGGCACGCGAAGGTCGAGAAGGACCTGCTCGGTTTCCTGCTCGGGCCCTTGCCGACGCTGCTGCCGCTGCTGCGCCTGCTGCCGTTCGACATCTTTCGCGTGGCGAGGATCCTGCTGTCGAGCACCGGTGGGCTGTCGCGGCGGCTGTTTCACGGCGAGGCGGCGCGGCGCGTGTTTCCGGGGCTGGCGATGCACGTCGACATCGGCCCGAGAGATCCGCTGGGCGCCGCAGTCGGCTACATGCTCGGCATGACGGCGACCACGGGCGGCTACTGCATCCCGGAGGGCGGCGCGCAGGCGATCACCGACGTGCTCGTGCAGATCCTCGAGCGTCATGGCGGCAGCGTGCGGCTCGGTAGCCGGGTCACCCGTGTGCTCGTCGGCGCGGACGGGGCCGAGGGGGTGATGCTCGCGGACGGCACCAGCATCCGCGCGACGCGGGCCGTGATGGCCGACACCAGCGCCGCCTCACTGCTGCTCGACCTCGTCGAGCGGCAGCACGTGCCGCGCAGGGTCGTGCGCTTCATGCAGCGCTTCCCGCACGGCTGGGGCACCTTCAAGGTCGACTGGGCCCTCTCGGCGCCGGTGCCGTGGGCGGTGCCGGAGGCCAGGCAGTCGGCGGTCGTGCACGTCGGCGACAGCCTGGCGGACCTGCAGCGCTTCACGGATCAGGTGCGCGGGGGCGCGTTGCCCGACAACCCGTATCTCGTGGTCGGGCAGCAGAGCCTCGCCGACCCGACGCGCGCGCCGGCCGGGCAGCACACGCTGTGGGCGTACTCGCGGGTACCTTCCAATCCGGAGGGCGGCTGGCAACAGCACGCGGAGGCCTTCGCCGACCGCATCGACGCGCGCATCGAGGGGCTCGCGCCGGGCTTTCGCGCGACCGTGCTCGCGCGCAAGATCGTCGCGCCGCCGGACCTCGAGGCGATGGACGCCAACCTCGTCGGCGGCGACCTCGGCGGCGGCTCGAACGCGTGGAACCGGCAGCTCGTGTTTCGCCCGCTGTTCCCTTACTTCCGCCATCGCATGCCGGTGCGGCGCCTGTATCTGTGCTCGAGCTACACGCACCCGGGCAGCGGCGTGCACGGCATGTGTGGCTACAACGCGGCCCGGATCGCGCTGCGCGATCTGTAGTGTGTGAGGCCGCATTGTCTGCGGTCGTCTCGGTTCTTGCGCAGCCCGGGGGCCGCGGACCCCGCGTGATAGCCTGCGATCATGCATGGGATGACCGGGGTGGGGCGGACTTCATTAGTTTTTCTGAGCGTGATCGTCGGGTGCGGCGGGGACACGCCCGAGGGCATGGCGACCGACAGCGGGGCCAGCACGGGCGGCACGTCGACCTCGCAGGGCACGCAGACGTCGCAAGACACGACGACCGGCGGTAGCGAGAGTGACTCGCTGACGCCGACGACCAGCGGCGGCAGCCAGGCCTCGCAGTCGGGGACGACATCGGAGGACCCGACGACCGACGCGACGGTGTCCGCGAGCGGCACGGGCACTGACGGCACCACGGGTGGCACGACCGACGGCACGGCCACGGGCGAGACGAGCGACGGCACCACGATGGACGTGACGGTCAGCGAGTCGGGCACGAGCACGGGTGACGCGAGCACGACGAACGAC
>Ga0136638_10000240_pt1 | contig 11682 bp, 6 predicted proteins | sample AntDrymUQ8582206_2_FD_104671 | JGI IMG/M metagenome (GOLD analysis project Ga0136638, IMG submission 104671) | Polar desert sand microbial communities from Dry Valleys, Antarctica - metaG UQ858 (22.06) | ecosystem: Environmental > Terrestrial > Soil > Desert | place: Antarctica: Dry Valley...
AAGGATAGAATTGATTTAACAGTAGATCCGCCGCCAGATTTGGCGATCGAGATTGACAACTCTTCACAAACCAGTTTAAACAGCTATCAAGCTTTACAAGTGCCGGAACTTTGGAGATATGACGGGCGAATCCTGAAAATCTATCTGCTTCAAGAGGGAAAATATATTGAGTCCGATCGCAGCCCAAGTTTTCCCGACTTTCCCATTGTTGATGTAATTCCTCAATATATCGATCGCAGCAACACCCAAGGCAGAAGCCCGACAATCAGAGCATTTCGAGCTTGGGTAAAAGAGCAATTACAAACAAAAGACTCCGTTGAGTGCGGGTTTCACTAACTCCCCACTTTCGCCGCCAAATCAGCCGCACTCATCTTTTCGTACATTTCAAAAGGTTGGTGAATCCAAGGATTGTCAGCCAAATAATCTACATAATAATCCGGCTTCGCAACAGAACAAGCCTTGTACCAAAGCACAGCAGTCCGAATTTCCTGAATATCCTCGCCGTAGCGGTTCTTCAGCCAAGCGATACCTTGCTCCAAACTAATTCCCGAATCCACCAAATCGTCAACCAGTAGAATGTGGCTGCCCAAATTATCGCCCACCATTGTCAAATTAGGCGCAAACTCGATCGCCCGCCGGACTTTTCCCTCCGCCCCACTGTATGACGAGGCCGCTAAAATCGCCAGAGGTTTGTCGAAAATCCGCGACAGAGTATCGCCCACCCGCAGCCCCCCCCTCGCCAGACAGACAATGCGATCGAATTTCCACTGAGATTCATCAATCTTTACAGCCAAATCCTCAATTTTGCGATGGTACTCTGACCAAGAAACGTAAAGGTCGCTCATGCCTAATATTATTGACATATCAAAGATATTATTAAATATTTTGGGGGAAATGACATGAATGCAGACGAACTTCTCAGACGGTATGCAGCCGGAGAACGGGTTTTTCACAAAGTAGACCTGGCCGGGGTCAATATGTCAAGGACAAATTTGCGCGATATTGACTTGACTGGGGCTGATTTAAAAGGTGCAAATTCGATCGGCATCACCCTCTACAGAGCCAATCTGTATCAAGCAGATATCAGCCAAGCCAACATCTCCCAAGCCAACCTCATGTCCGCTAATTTCGGCGAATGCGAGGCGGTGGGAGCGAACTTGAGCGGAGCCATCTTGCGGAGTGCCGTGCTCAGCGGGGCAGATTTAACAGAGGCGAGTCTCAGGGGTGCAGACATGAGAGATGCAAACCTTCAGCGGGCAATTTTGATTCAAGTTTATGCAGTTAACGTTAACTTGCAAGGTGCCAACTTGACAGAAGTAAAACTTTGCGGAATCAACCTCAGCAAAGCAAATTTAACCGACGCCAACTTAACACAAGCTGACCTCAGCCATGCTAACCTGACTCAAGCAAATCTGAGTTGGGCAAATTTGACGGAAGCCAATCTCGAAAAAGCGGATTTGAAGGGAGCCGATTTGAGCGGAGCTAACTTGAGCTGTGCAAATCTCCATCTAGCAGATTTGAGCGGAGTTTCCCTTAAGGGGGCAAATCTTCGGGGAGCAAACTTGCATCAAGCAAATTTGCGCGGGACAAATTTGAAGGAGGCGAATCTGAGAGAGGCGATGATGCCAGACGGCAAAATTTCTGAGTAAATAAGCTGGCAAAACAGAATTTAAAACCGTAGGGTGCTTGTGGCGCACCCTATATTTAGCCTAATTCCTGATTTTATTGAGGGGATTTAATTCTGCTTTCAGGTGACAGTGCATTTAAAAATGAGCGGCAAAAATTTTGAAGACACAGTTTAATCTACAACTTTCAGCCAGCCCCGCCGAACGGCGTGGAGCAAGCGGTTGATGGCTGTTTGATCTTCTTCGCTAAGACAGTCATTTAACAGCGCTGTCTTGAGCTGTTGTCGGTGAGTGGGAGTCAGCAGACCGGAGTGATATACCTGAAAGACTAGCTCTGCAATAGTAAATTGAGGTAAAAACGTTTGGGTCATCATTGGGGTCATCATTGGTTTTTTTATTGAACTGACTTTTGACAGTATTGACTGATTTCCCCAATATTTATGTGATTCAAATACGTGAGTAAATGTGATCTATTCGGTCTAGATTGGTGATTTGTGTCAGCCGGACTTGGGGATCGGATGTTTCTTCGATCGAGAGAGCAACTCGACATACAAACCCCGTCCGGATTCCTCGCTTTTGGCAACTCCGATATCTGTAGTCTTTGTTAAGAGAATGTGACAAATCTATTAATATTTATCTATTAATAGATTACTAATGACTGCTAACTAAATCGATCGACTTAATTAAACGTAAAACTTTTACGGTGTTGAGAAACCCGCTTTTGCCTGCATTTACCTGGTTTCTTGGTGTGGGGTTTTTTCCGTGGATCTACTTAATGACTGCTAACTGCTGACTACAGGCTACTGACTCCTGACTCCTGAGTGCTTCAGATCAAAAATCCCGGCTTCTTCCAGAAACCGGGTTCGATCGAAACGATCGCAGCACAATTTTTTTTGAGAGTGTTAATGGAGCGACATACTCACGGAAATCTTATTGCTGGCAAAGCTTTATAGGATAGAAAGTAGAAATACTCATCTCAACTTTCTGTCTGAGGAAACTAATCGGAAATCCTGACCCATCCGCGGCGGATGGCGTGAAGCAGGCGGTTGACTGCATCTCGGTCGTCTTCGCTGAGAGCGCTTTCGCAGAGTGCCCGGAGTCCGTGGCTTTCAGTGCGAGTCAGATTGCCTGAATGGGTGACTTGATAGAATAGTTCAGCGATCGCGCGATCGGATTTTAAACTCAGAGCTTGCATGAAATTTCGTTGAACTCAACTATTCTAATATCGAGCATTTGAGAACAGAGTAGGGTGATTGCAGTCGGCTAAGCTGTGTGATCTTTATTGGCTCGACTTGTGACCGAAGTGTGCGAGTATAGGTGAGTTAAATCACAGAGAACGAGAGACTCGATCGCATTTGCTGTCATGGCGGCGGTAGCCTCAAAGTTTGACGAAACCTGGAAAAGTCGTGAGTGCAAGACTTTGAGCGCCGCGCGCCGTAGCGAGTGCCCTCCGTGTGTCCGATCGGCGACTTCGCAGGATCTGGACTCCGATATCTGTTAAACTTTGGGTGATCGACACTTGCAGCCTCCGGGCCCGCAAGTTGCGATCGGCGAACCGCACCCTGAGATACAATAATGATAAATACTTTTATCCCATCTATAGGCAGGCAGGTAAAAAAATGATAATTCTTGGCTACTTTTCGATTGCCTTAATCGTTTTTTTTGTTTGGTTCAAAAGTTTTTGGAACGATACTGCGACATCTAAAAAAGACTTAATCTCTTGGATAGCCTTAGTAATCGGCCCTCTGGTTTGGCCTGTTGTTCTGCCCCTATCCTTTTTGCAAATTACCAGCAAAAAGTCAGTGCAAGCAGCTAAATCCGAGCAATAGTTCTAATAAATTGTAGAAGTAACTGACTCAAACGCTGTCGGTTATCTCGTCATAACTTATCCCCGTAAATCGCTCCTCGCAGCGAGTAAATCCTCGTATTTTCTGGTAAAAAGTTGCTGCTAGAAGGTAGAATAAAATAAAAATTCTGAATCCCAAAACAGTATTTTTTTAGCGTTCTCAAATTCTGCCTTCTGCTTTTTGATGCCTACTTTTATTCGGTCACATCGTGATTTAAGGCTGCCGCTCAGTCAAGAGTATCAGACCCAGATTGTCTGACAGCGATCGCAACATTCTTTAAATCAAACTTTTAATCAAAAATTATCTGCCACCTACACCAAGCTCAAACTTAATCTGCAATTTTACACGGTCTGTTGCTTGCAAAAGTATAACTTCAGACATATTTCAGTGCTCCGCTGACGAACTTAATAATTTTTCTTACTTCCGGCCGCTGCGCACCCTTCATCGAATTTGGGAAAATGCGATGCGTTGAGAAACAGCTAGAGTCTTTGTCCTGCAAGCTTTTGCGGCTATATATTTTCAAATTGTAGCAGATATCAGCCAATTGTAGAGTTCGATATCGCCAAAATTGCCTAACTCTTACCGTAGTTAGATAGACAATTAAAGGCAGAGACTGCAAGATGAAATAGGCAACAACAACTCTTTCAAATCTCAAGCATGACTTGTTTTAGGCGATCGGGCATTTCTGAGTTGATAACGGGAGCGATTCACGCGCGAGATAGCTACGCTTCACGGATTTTTGATCTGGTGCTTTATTTGCGGGAACATCTCAAAAAAAGTGCCGTCACTGTACCCAAGTTTGCTATTTACACAAAAAGTAGGAATGAAAATGAACGAAATGTCTGAGAAGCCAATTTATCGAATTCTTAATCTAGTGTCGCTGCTAGCCCTGAGCTACTATGCAGCTACTTCTATCAGTTATATTTTCGAGAGCGACGCTCACATCTACAGCTACGACAGCCAGAGCCAATCCAACGGGTCAACAGCGCAACTAGAAGCACACCGCTCGGGGAAATAGTACAGCTTGTCTTTGAATGCCAAACCAAATTTCCTAGAAATTGCTAATTGCTAATGAGCCGCTCGAAGTTAACAATTAGCAACAAAAATATTTGCTTAAAACTTAATATTGTTAAATTAACTGGTCAAATCTAATTATCTAAAAACTTAATCATTCTTCTAAGTAGGTAGGCGCAAATAAACCTTGCTGTGTCACAGAATGTGTATTGCTATCATAACAAGAGCGATTGCTTTCCGTTTGATCACTGCGAAGAAAGTTTCACTTCGTTTCACTCGCTGCGGACATACTCATGTATTTTCCCGCTCATCTACTTATCAAGAACACTCTCAAGAGTCGCAGCCGGCTGCTCAAAGATTTCTCTGTTGGGCACTGTGTCCAGAACCAACAGACAATTAAGATGCGCAGCAGCTTATTCTCAGCTTTGAGAGTACCGTCATAACTCTAGCGGCCCACCCTTCATCCCAACTGCACAACACAAGCGCTGCATTGTCTGATTGTCTGGTTGGATGCGGCTCATTGCTGAAATGACCGATTTTCGTTGAGAAACCGGGTGGTTTCGCGAAAATCATCCGTTGAGCGCGAGGGATATCGGTGGAAAAATCAAGGTAAGGCGATCGGCTTCAAAAGTGCGTCCAGGACTTTGTTGGGGCTGGGTTTGATTGAATACCGCAGGCAGGAAGGAGTGCGCGGGCGGGCTTTGAATGCCCGCTAAAAATTTTTGATTTCTTGGGAACTATTGGCGGAACTCAAAAGTCTGGTCAACCAGAGTATACTGAAAAATCGCAACTAAGTTCCAGCCCATGCGGGCGATCGAACTTGCAGGGCGATCGACAGTTGCCAAGGACTGCGGTGCAACTTCTCAATCTTGAGAGCATACTCCGATTAAAAATGGTTTATGTGTATTTCCCGGCTATTGTTTTAAAAATGACTAGCCGCACCGAAGGTCGGTATGGTACACTCACAAACGTTTAGCTGAAATATTTTGGTGTTAGAGGAGGGAGGGAGTGGTGGAGTCGAGAGTCCAAAGCAGGAAACAACCGATATTTGCTGCTCAAGGAATACAGGATTCAACTTGCGATCCCGATCTCCTTACGGACAATTTAAATTACATGACAACTTATGGCAGCCCGGTCAATTAGGGTCTCAACCGATGTCCGGTTTCATTGGCTAAAAGCTTCAAAAAAAATAGTTGTACAGATTTGAAAAATAGGGTGCTGCTCCACCCGAATTTACGCCTGTGGACAAGTAGGAGCCGACTCCCTTGGTAGAAGCAGGAAGCAGACCCTCTGGAAACTACTTCTAGTTGAATGGTGGAGCTTATATAAGCTTAGCCAGGTTTTGTATAGCAGACAAAAGTGTATTGTAGAAAAATGATTCATCCTTTAGGAGGAGTGTAAATGACACAGGTAACTAATCCAACAACACCAGCAAGTTCACTACCTGGAGGCGGCGGTGGCTTTAACATTATCGGTACTCAAACCGATAACAGGTTCAACGGCAGCGCCCAAAACGATATCATCCTGACTTTTGGGGGCAATGATGCAATCTCCAGTGGCGCTGGCGATGACCTGGTTATTTCCGGGGGCGGTAATGACAGTATCGGTGCGGGCGCTGGCAATGATGCTGTCTTTGCTGGTTCGGGCAACGATGTGGTCGCTGGCGGTGACGGCGACGACAGGATCTTTGGCGGTAAAGGGAATGACCTCGTCGACGGCGGTGATGGCAATGACTTGCTTTCTGGAGACCTAGGCAACGACACCGTACTCGGCGGCTCTGGGAACGATACAGTCTTTGGCGGCCAAGGCAGCGATATTGTCGGCGGCGGCGACGGCAACGACAGCCTGTTCGGCGGTAAAGGCAACGATACAGTCGATGGCGGCGCTGGCAATGACTTGATCTCTGGCGACAGAGGCAGCGATGTCCTGACTGGCGGTGCTGGCAGCGATACGTTCTACTTCAGTGGTTTTGGCGGCGATTTCGGCGTAGACACGATCACTGACTTTACGCCTGCCGAAGATAAGATCAAATTGAAGTCCGGCGGTGTGTTGGGTGGTTTGGGTACGACCTTCGAGGCCAGCGAGTTTGTCGTGGTTTCTAATTTCACCGGATCTACCACCGCAGCAACCACCAACAAGTTGGTCTACGACCCAACAAACGGTGTGTTGTACTTCAACGGTACCGGCGGAGTGCTAACTGTTGCTCAGTTGCAGCCTGGCCTGACGATTACCTCGAACAACTTCGAGTTGTTCTAAAACAACTGGCAGTTGTGGGGCGGCACCGGATAAAATCCGGGGCTGTTCTCACAAAAGCCGATAGTTTTAAAGGATTTCAACCTCACTCTGCTACAAGCGGGGTGAGGTTGAAACATTCAATGCCGGAAGTGAAGCAAGGGGCACTAAAAAAAAATCGATCGACAGTTATTGATAAAATTAGTCGATCGCCCGATCGCACAAAATATAAATCAATAGGCTTGGGTTAAGCCTGATCCCCCCGCAGGAAGAGCCCCCTACTCCCCCTTAAAAAGGGGGGGACAAGAACTTACTCTCTCGTCTCCCTTGGTTTGGGGGATGCGAGGGGGATATCCGAAAAATAAACAGTGTTAACCCGATCGCATAAAATATAAATAGTCTGAAAATATCAAACTTTCAAATCAAAATTTATACGTTTTCCTGAAGCGGTAAAGCAACCGCAACTGCTGGCCAATGAGCACTGAAGAATACATCCGGCAAGCTCAAGTTTATTTGAACAGGGGGAAGTTAACCGAGGCGATCGATTTTTGCCATCATGCGATCGAACTACAGCCATTTTCGCCGCTAGCTTACACCACTTTAGGCGAAATCCTCGAAGCGAGCGGCGATCCGACGGCGGCAAGAGACGCTTTTGTGCAAGCTTTGAAGATTTCGCCAAAGTTTGTGCTGGCTCATGCTTATTTGGGTCAACTTTACAGCGAGTATTCGTGGCTGGATGAGGCGGCTTTTCACTACCGGCAAGCTCTGGATTTGAAACCAGACTGGGCGGAAGTTCATTATAACTTGGGAAATGTTTTTCACAAGCAGGGTAATTTGTTGGGGGCGATCGACTGTTACCGAAATGCGATCGCCAAAAAACCGGATTATCTACTTGCTTGCTACAATCTGGCTGTGGTTTTAGATGAAAATAATCAGCTCGAAGCGGCAATTGATACGTACCGACAGGCGATCGCTCTGAAGCCGGATTATGTGGAAGCTTACAGCAATTTGGGCGCGATTTTGCTGAAGGACGATCGCGCTGCTGAGGCGATCGAGATTTATCAGCGGGCGATCGAGATTAAGCCGGATTGGGCGACGCTGCATAATAATTTGGGGCAGGTGTTGCTAGAGAAAAGTCCCGAAAGGGCGATCGCATCTTATCTCACAGCTATTGAGTTGGAGCCGGACATGGTTTTGGCTCACTACAATCTGGGGAAAGCGTGGCAAATACAGGGAGAACATTCGGCGGCGGTTGCTTGTTTCGATCGGGTACTAGAACTCAATCCCGAGCATATTTCAGGCTATACAGACGCCGGGTTTTCTTTGATGGTTTTGGGTCAAATTGCGGAAGCCATGCCTTATTTTGAGCGGGCAATAGCTCTGAAGCCCGATTTTGTGGAGGCTTACTGCCGTTTGGGAGAAAGGCGGCAAGTTGCTGCTGTAGAAGATGATGAATTGTCAAGGGCGATCGCTGCGTGCGATCGATTTCTCAAAGCACTAACTGGAAGGAAGAAGGAAGAAGGAAGTTCGGCAACGGATTGTGTAACGGATGTAACGGATGTAAAGGATGTAAAGGATAGAAGGAAGAAGGAAGAGGGAATATTAATTACCGATTCCCTATTACCAATTACCGATTCTCCATTACCAATTACCGATTCCCCATTACCAATTTCAGAAATTTGCGATAATTTAGCTGAAATTTACTTGCATTTGGGGAATGCTTTAACAGAGTACGGCGGCCACGAATCTGCCGCCGCTTATTATCAAAAAGCTTTGCAAATTCAGCCTAAAAATACAGAGCTTTACTGGCGGCTGGGAAATTGCTTGGTACAGCAAAAGCGGCTAAATGCGGCAATTGCAGTTTACCACATGGCTTTGGCAATTCAACCCGCTCTACCGCAGGTTTATTTTGAGTTGGCAAAAGTCCTGGAAAAACAGGGGCGCTGGGAACGGGCGATCGATTATTATCAAAAGGTTTTAGAGTTGCAATTGCACGGGTATGGAGAGCCGAAACAGTGGGAAAAACAGAGTTTTATATCGTCAGACGGCAATTCTCTAGAACCTCCTCACGGTATTTATTTATCGAGTTGGGATTGGCTGGTTAATGCTAAGTTGGATGCGGGCAATTATGTGGAAATTGTTTGGAATTCCGCACCAGAAGCCAGTGCAGAAAATATTCCGAATTGCCGATTTGCGCTCGCTAATTCGCAATTGGCAAATTCCGATTGTACAGGTTTAACTTGCGGGCTGTGTTTGCAGCGAATTTCTAAGTGGTTCGATCCGGTGCATCTGGGTTGGGGAGTATGCCGTTTGTCTAACTCGCAACCGATACCTGTGGATTCGCCAAAGACTTTTGTGGCTGCAATTCCCAACGGGCGAGTTTGGATTGTTCCGCAGCAAAATTATTGGCTGATTTGCAAGGCGATCGCTGTAATTACTCCTGATAATTATTTGTTGGCGGATGTGTCGAGAGATTATCCGGGGTTTTTGCCGGGATGCGACAAGCATGATGTTAAAAAACACAGCATTTTTCAGTTAGAATCGTTTCCACCTTTAAAGCAAATTGACGGCAGTGTGGCGGTGCTTTCGGGTTTGTCGGGAAATGTCTATTTTCACTGGATGGTTGACGTTTTGCCGAGGATTGAATTGCTGCGGCAAAGCGGTAGGGATTTGGCGGAGATTGATTGGTTTTTGGTGAACAGTTGTCAGCACCAATTTCAGCGGGAAAGTCTCAGGATTCTGGGCATTCCAGAGGAGAAGGTTCTGGAGAGCGATCGCTTGCCTCACCTTCAAGCAACAGAGTTGATTGTACCTTCTTTTGCGGGATATTTGGGGTGGCCTTCTGGTTGGGCGATCGATTTTTTGAGGCGGGAGTTTCTCAAGGGAATTATACCTAGTTATAGTTATCCAAAACGTATTTATATCAGCCGCAGCAAAGCAAGATACCGGCGTGTTTTGAACGAGGAAGATGTGGTTGAGGTTTTGGAACAATCTGGCTTTGTTTCTATTTTGCCTGAGTCGATGTCTTTGGCTGAGCAAATTGCTCATTTTTACCACGCTGAAGTGATAGTTGCTGCCCACGGCAGCGGCTTGACAAATACGATTTTTTGCCGCCAGGGAACTAAAGTAATTGAGTTGGTGTCGCCTCACTATATCAGCCATTATTACTGGGGAAGCAGTCAATATTTGCAGTTGGAACATTACTTTTTAGCTGGCGAGGCTTTTGAATGCTATCCTATTAGACAGTTGATGTATCAGAATTCGCTGACTGAGGATATTTTGGTGAACTTGAGTTCGCTGAAAAGGATGGTTGATGTGGTGGGTTTGGGTTAGTTGGTGTCTGGAGCAAGTTTAATTATGCCCTCGATTGAGAAGATGGAAAAGGCAGCGGTTGATTTGAGTCGGCAAGCAGAAGTTTATTTAGCCGAAGGAAGGTTGAATGAGGCAGTTGCTGCTTGCGAGTCAGCGCTGAAAATTGAACCGAATTTGGCTGCTGCTTGTCAGACGCTGGGAAAGGTGATGCAGGTTCGAGGTGAAATCGAACAAGCTAAGCAGTGGTATGAAGCGGCGATCGATCGCAATCCAAATTTGCCGGAAGTTTACGCTAATCTCGGCAGTTTGTATTCTCAACAAAAACAGTGGGAAAATGCGATCGCAAATTGTGAAAAAGCGATCGCCCTAGCACCGAATTTTGCGGCTGCTTATCGGCAGTTGGCGAGAGTTTGGACGCAGTTGGAGAAGCGAGAAGAGGCGGCAGAGTTTTGGTATAAAGCTTTTAATATCGAGCCGAATTGGGCAACTGCTGACGAGCACGTCACTCTGGGAAATAGTTTAGTTGAGTTGGGAAAGTTCGATCGCGCTATTGAATGTTATTCGCGCGCAATTAAGTTAAACCCCAAGCTGGCAACAGCTTATCACAATTTGGGAGAAATGCTGGTTCGGGAGAAACGGTGGGATGAGGCGATCGCCAATTACCGACAAGCCATTGAAATTAATCCAGATTCTTTTGAATCTTACCACAGTTTGGGTAAAACATGGGCGGAGCGAGGAGAATTAGATCGGGCGATCGCCTGTTACCGCAAAAGCCTCGAACTAAATCCTAATTACGCTCGTGCTTACGTGGGTTTAGGTAATGTTTTCGCGCAAAAGCGCGAGTTTGATGCAGCCATTCAATGTTACCGTCAGACTCTCGAAATTAATGATAATTCCTACTGGGCATACAATTGCTTAGGGGACGCTTTGGCTCACAAAGAACTGTGGCAGGAAGCTATTAGTTGCTACCGCAAAGCTATTGAAATAAATCCAAATATTCCTTGGTTTTATGTCAATTTGGGAATTGCCTTCACCTGCGAAAAATCCTGGGATGAAGCTGTGGCTGCTTTCCTGCACGCGGTTCAGCTTGAGCCGAATTTGACGGGAATTAATCAGCGGTTGGGATATGTTTTGCGGAAGCGCAGCGAATCGGGTTTAGACAGCACAATCGAAACTTACTGTCAAGCTATTGAGGTACTTGCTAGCGGGAAAATTTACCACAACTTGCTGGGAATTGAGTTAGATGGAGCAGAGTTTTATATAAATTTAGGCAATAGTTTAGCGAAACAGAAGCAGTTGGAAGGTGCGATCGTATTTTATAGCATGGCACTGCAAATCGAACCCAATGCTGCGGAAGTTGTGGCAAAACTGGATGAGGTTCGGGCCAAACAACAGGAGTTATACGCACAAATTGCCGCTTACCGCCACCAAATAGAAATCGAGCCGAGCAATTCTAAGCCTTACAACGATTTAGGAAATATTTTACCGCAATTAGGGGAATTAGAAGAAGCAATTATTTGTCACCAAAAAGCGGGCGAATTGAGGGGTTGGGCTGAGTGTGCGGCGAAAGATTATCAATTTACCCAAGATTGGTTTACCCACAATATTCCTATTTGGAAACGGCATTTGCAGGAATTTACCGGAATTGCGGA
>Ga0136638_10000241_pt1 | contig 11635 bp, 12 predicted proteins | sample AntDrymUQ8582206_2_FD_104671 | JGI IMG/M metagenome (GOLD analysis project Ga0136638, IMG submission 104671) | Polar desert sand microbial communities from Dry Valleys, Antarctica - metaG UQ858 (22.06) | ecosystem: Environmental > Terrestrial > Soil > Desert | place: Antarctica: Dry Valley...
AGATTGCATATCCAGACAAGTAAAATCCTTGAGGATTTGCTGTGCTGCTTCTACAGTTAGGGTAGTCGGGTTTTGAGTAGACATCAATTGCTCTGATATTTCCAAAAAGTACGATCGACACTCGGGCACACGTCAACGAATTTCTGCAATTGCAACCCTCGATCGACGGCGGTAACACTGGCGCAACTACTGATTATAGCGCATTCTGGGCTCTGGCAATCAATTCGGGCGATCGTCTTCGAGGGCTTCGCCAACGGCAGTACCGCACACTCTACTTAGATTCCCAAAAAATAGCAAAAAAAATGTCAATCTTGCTGAATTTGCCTCTATTAATGGTAGAGATGAATAGCACACAGATTGGCGATCAAAGTATGAGGAGCGAGCAATTGTTAGAAAACGGAAAAATCCTGCGAGATTTTCTATCTCGCCTGCTACATAAAGCCAAAGCGATCTACTTAGTGCTGATATTTGCAATCAGTATAGGTATTTCTGGCTCTACAGTAGAATCTTATTTCGTCAGAATCCCTATTATAGGCTTTCACGATATTGTAGACACTCGAAATCCCGCCGAATTGCCGCCTCGGAGGCTCGCTTTTCCCACTGACTACACCAAACAAGATTTGTCAGTATTTTTAGAATATCTAATTAAAGAAAACTATTGGTTGTTATCATCTCAAGACTTGTACGTATACTTTATCGACAAGTCGCAGCCCATACCCCTTCAAAATTTGGGTCAAAGACCGATTATGATCGCCTTTGACGACGGCTACAAAGGCGTTCATGAAAATGCACTTCCCCTCTTAGAACAACTGTCACTTGTTTACAAAAAAAAAGGCAAACTTGTGTTATTTGTCAATCCTCACTTTTTAGGTGTTGATATGGGCAGAGATTTTTTACCCCATACTACTTGCAACGAGTTAAGAGACGGATACCAAAAAGGTTTTTATGACGTTCAGTCTCACGGTTTTACTCACAAAAACTTAACTAAGCTGAGCGGGAAAGAATTAGAATTTGAAATTGCTAAATCTAAGTTAGAGTTGAGAAAATGTATGGGAGGTTTAGACAAAAATAAAGTTATCGGCGCTCACATCGCCTATCCCTACGGCGCATCAGACTGGGAAGTGGAAGAGATTTTGCCTAAATATCATTTAACTGGCTTTTTGTACGATGACCATTTACTCAGAGTAAACCGACTAAAAAATAACTACCGCATCTCTCGCATGATTGTGGATAAAGATATGTCGCCTAGATATTTAATTCGGATAGCTAAAAAAGCTTCTACTCTGAGAAAAAAAGGGTGGTTTTAGGCCAAGCTAGGGTTTTTGCTATCTCCTTGATTGGGCAAGTTTATTTGTAGCATTAATCGCGGAAGCGCGTGGCTCTTGTGTCATCGGGCAAAAAAGCTAGTAGTTTTTACCGATGTTTTTAAGTTTAGATCAGTCCGCGTTTTTTCAGCTTTGCTAGCGCATCTTCGGCCGCATTTTTCTCAGCATCTTTTTTGCTTTTGCCTTTACCTTCTCCGTAGGATTTGTCTCCAACATAAACTTTAGCGAGAAATTGGGGAAGGTGAGGTGTGCCTCCTGCTTGGACTGTGACGTATTTGGGCGGAGTCGTGTCACCGTTGGCTTGTACCCATTCCTGAAAGCGGTTTTTCGAGTCTACAGTCGATCGCGTTTCCACCACATTGTCGGGGACAGAATCAAACATTTGCCACACAAACTCGCGAACTTTGTCCATATCTTCCGTGTCCAGATAGTAAGCACCAATAAATCCTTCAAAGGTGCTGCTGAGCAAATTAGGGTTGGTAATCCCACCTTCTCGATAAGCTCCTTTACCGAGGCGCATTTTTAAGTCTAAACCAATTTCGGTAGCAAATCGGGCTAATTGTCTTTCATCTACCAATGCAGAACGGCGGCGAGTCATTTGATCTTCTCCCATTTCTGGATGGCGCTGATAGAGATATTCGCCACTGAGAAAAGTCAGCAAAGCATCGCCGAGAAATTCTAAGCGTTCGTTGTCTGCTTCGCGCAATGTGGGGTTTTCGTTGACGTAGGAACGGTGAGTTAGTGCTTGGCGCAACAGTTTTTCATTGTTGAATTGCGGAATGGTTATTTGGAGTTCTTGTGTTTGGTTAGTTAATGGCATGGGAGTTTGATAATTGTTATTGATTTTGGAGTTTCGTGTTGTTATGTTGGCGGACATGAAGGAGCCGCAGATAGCGGCTGGTTTGGAGAATCTAGTTTATCAAATAAACTGGATTTTGGCTATCTGCGGTGAGGTAAATGTCGAGGAAGTTTAGGCAGTCAGTTTGTAAGTCTCGATCGACTTCGGCAATTCATCGACAAAGTAAAATCTATCTGCCAGCTTTTTGAGATTGTGGCTATCATTACCTTTGCGGGCAACAATTATTACCTTCTTCCCCTTGTCTTGCAGCTTCTGAATCAAAATTTCACCGTAGCAGTCTCCAGACACAATAATAAATGTGTGTGGGTATAGGCTACTTGAAGCCTCGCTAAAGCAGTCCGCTGACAAATGAAAGTCTACAGCATTTTTGATGTTTTGGGATACATGAAAACATTCAAAATTTAGAGAGCGCAAAGTTACTTGTGCTGCCTTCTTATTTCGTTGTTGCCAATTGTCGTAAACTTTTCGGTTGACTACATATCCAAATCCACTAGCCAAGAGCAATAAATCTGGGGCTAGTTTTAAAGTTTGGATGTTTTGATAATCCCAATAAAGGGAAACTAAAGCTTGCGGTTTGTGGGTTAATAGATTTGAGGTTTGATGAGTGTCCATGTGAGTATTTCCTAAAATTAGGTTGACTGGACAGCCTCGACATATCACGCATCTAGGATTAATGGAACGTTGCCTGTGGATTTGCTCAAAAATGAACATCTCAGCACAAGACAATTTGTTACCACAAAACACTGTAATTTTGTGGGGTTTGATTAACGTCTTAGCTACAGGATTTACTGAACTGGAACGAGTTTGGTAGCAGCCCGTTGAAGGGAAATTGAACAGAATAATGTTTTAATGTTTTCAAGCTTGTATCAACTTGTTAAAACGACATTAGACTGACTTTCCCCTCAATGGGCTTCTAGAAACTTGTCCCAGTTTTATAGCAATCCTAAATTAGTTGTGGCATGAGCCCGAGAGCCCATCCAGGCTAGAAGCCTGAACCACGTTCATAACTGACTTGGGATTGCTATAAATCCTGTAGCTAAGACGACTTAATCAACATTCCTTAATTTTGAATGGGATATTTAGTTTTAGCTGCGCCTTTAGCCTAGCGTTCTAATTATTGGATGTCAAGTATTTAGTGAAAATTATTTTTCTGACATCCTTATATCTCACCAAGATTTTCGCTAACCTGACACCGATCGCGACTTACGCGCACTGACTTCAGAAACCCGGTTTCTACGAGTTTTTGCGACGAGTCACGAGAAATATATGAAGAAACCGGGTTTCTAGCCTCCGATCCGATCGCCCTGACTTCAGAAACCGGGTTTCTACGAGATTTGGCGACGAGTCACGGGAAATCACGCAAGAAACCGGGTTTCTAGCCCCCGATGCGCCCTGACCTCAGAAACCCGGTTTCTATGAGTTTTTTGCGACGAGTAACGAGAAATATACGAAGAAACCGGGTTTCTAGCCCCCGATGCGATCGCCCTCTAAGCTTTTCGCCAACCTGACATCCTTCGACTTACGCGCCCTGACCTCAGAAACCGGGTTTCTACGAGATTTGGCGACGAGTCACGGAAAATATCGGCAGAAACCCGGTTTCTCGCCCCCCGATGCGATCGCCCACAAGCCCCTCTCCACAGGGGTTCATCCCGCTTATGGCCTATATTTGAAAAGCAAATGTAAAAATATGTTGCAATGTTTCTCATGCTGTGTTAAGTTTAGTTACATAAGGTTGAAATTAAACGAGGTTTCTGGTCATGGAAAACAAAGACGCAAAGTTGGGCTTCACTGAGTTCGCTGAAACCTGGAACGGTCGTTTGGCAATGCTGGGCTTCGTTATCGGCTTAGCTACCAAGTTCCTCACCGGCCAAGGCATTCTTTCTCAAATCGGTTTGATGTAATCAGCTTAACTGCACAAGAGCTGTAATTCAGGGGGGCGATCGACCCCATCACAAGTGCGATCGCCCGCCCACCAACAAGTCCCCTTCACTGACAGTGAAGGGGCTTTTGCATTTTTTATCAAAAAATCAAACAGATGGCACCATCAAAACTCTTTTCCGTCTCAATATTTATCGCCAGACCAACTCCAGCTTTCCTAAGCAGTTCCTACCGAATCCAACATCCTCAATTTAGGAGTCAAAGCAGGAAGCTTCACCAAACCCTCCCGTTTGTGAGTCCGCGGGCTGTTACCTAAAATCATCTCCGACAGATCCGGCATTTCCTGCCAGCAGTGCGAGCAGAACCAATAAACGCGATTGTGGCGAGCGTGGCGGAGCAATGTAGAGGAGCAACAAGGGCAACTATTCATGATATTTTAAACCTTCTTTAAGATATGGATGGAAAACCAATTCATTACAGACATTGACTAATGCCGGGGAATCTAAAATTCAGACACAAAAATAAAAAATCTCTTTTCACTCAAAACTTTTAGCGTCTTGCAAGTAGCACTTTTGGAGGCCCAACAGCAACACCACAATCAGAAGCTGAACGATCCAAGGAGCCAAAGAGAAACCCCAAATAAAACAACCGACTCCGGCCAAACCCACAAGCACAAAAATATCTTGAGAGGTTTGCCAGTAAATCCAGACGGCCGCCAGAGAAACTATCAGTAGCAAAATGTAAGCTGAGGGCATAGTCGTCTTCTCCCAAGGTGTCGGCCAACAGTCAGGAGCGATCCCTGACGATCTGCTTAAACTTAAAACTAAAAACTGAAGAACTTATGAAGATGAGCAAGTTGTTACAAAAAGTAAAACCCTCCTGCCAGCTTATATTTGTCCGAGAACCCAGCAGGAAGAGTTTGTTTTAAAAGTTACAGAATTCAAGGTGCGCGATCGACCTATGCTTCCTCCCATCCCAAAGCTTCAGCCACCTGAGCAGCCAAAGACATCGGTTCAAAAGGCTTAGCAATCACACTCACCACCCCCAAATCCGCGAACATCCGCCTGTCGCTAGCGAGAGCCTTAGCCGTCAATAAAATTACCGGAATGTGCTGCGTAGCATGATTAGCTTGTAACTGTTTAAAAGTAGTAGGCCCGTCTTGGTCGGGCATCATCACGTCCAAGAGAATAGCATCAGGCTGTTCGGCAAGAGCCTTAGCCACACCCTCGCGGCCAGAACTCGCCGTCAGGACTTCCCAGCCCCCCACCACCTCAAGACTGACTTGAGCCACTTCCCGAATATCTTCCGCATCGTCAATCACCAAGATGCGCTTGGCAGTCAAAATTAACATCTTTTGTAGGAATGAGAACTGATCGTAGACTAGAGGTAAAATGTGAATATTTTTTGACATACTCCCCGGCGTAAACGCACGGGGATTCTAAGATCAAACAGCGATTGCAGGCAAAGCCTGTCTAACATCACCTAACTTAACGGTTGATGCCCCAACCGCACAAATATTCCGAGAAGCATTTTCGTCTCGTCCATTTATCGATTGACAGGACGGACAACGCCATTCTCTTACCGATAAATCCAACTCTTTCAGTACGTGACCGCAGTTTGAACAAGTCTTACTGGACGGATACCACTTATCAATGAAAACGATTTGCTTGCCTTTTTTTGTGGCGACCCATTCCAGAATTTTCAGAAACTCCCCAAAGCCTAAGTCTGAGATATTGCGTCCCCAAAGACGTTGCATTCCTTTGAGATTTAATGTCTCAAAACATAGAACGTCAAACCTATTTGTTAAATCAGCAGCCAGCTTCCAGAACCAATCAGAGCGACGGTTTGAAACTTTTTCATGCTTGCGGACAAGGTTGAATCTGGCACGTTCTCTATTAGCTGATCCTTTCCTCTTTTTAGAGTGTTGACGACTGGCTTTTTTGATAGCGGTGAGCGACTGTTTGAGAAATTGAGGTGACTCAATCTTATCACCATCCGAAACTGTGAGAAATGTTTTTAAGCCGAAATCAAAACCAGCGATTCTACTCGTCTCGACTTTGATTTCAGGTTCACGCTTCACGTCAACGACCACAACCATAAATAATTCACCCAGTGGAGTACGTTTAATCGTTAGCGTCTTGACTGTTCCTTCTACATTTCTTGAGTTCCAATACTGATAAACTCTCTGCCCGATCTTGATTCTGTTCCCACCTATAAATTTGTAGCCAGCTTGCTTGAGTGTGAAAGATTTATATTTGCGAACTTTTTTGAAATTGGGCGGTTTAACTCCTTTTTTATGATGTTTGAAAAACAACTGGTACGCTTTTTCAATTCGTTGACAGATGTCTTGCACCGCTTGAGAGCCGACTAATTGCCAGAATGAATTGCGTTTCCGTAGTTGGGCAATATGAGCTTGAAGTTGAGCGCAGTTTAAATGCTTGCCCCACATCCGATAATATCGTTTGTGGAGCGCAATACAATGGTTATAGATTACTCCTGCGGCATTGATTGACCGTTTGAGAAATCTATTTCGCTTGTGTTGATATAGCTTAAACTTCAAGGTTTTTATGATACTATTTTACAGTGCATAATTGCGTTTTGGCATGAAAAATGATTAAGTTTTTTGACCTGTATCGTTTTAGCCTCGAAAGCTTAAAGAAAAAGCCGTCCTAAAAGGACGGGGCTTTCAACCCAATTTTTGGGTAAACATGGGTAGAAATTAACTTTCAGTCGCCAGCCCTTCCCCAATAACTGGCAGACTTAAGAAAAAAGTGCTGCCCTCTCCCAAAACGCTCTCCACCCAAATCCGGCCCCCGTGCTGCTGCACGATACTGCGACAAATCGCCAGCCCTAAACCAGTTCCTCCCTTCTGCCGAGAATCAGAAGCATCAACCTGTTGAAAGCGCTCAAAGACCATCTCTAGCTTGTCCGCCGGAATGCCCCGTCCTTGGTCTTTCACAGCAATCAAGATTTCCGAACTCACTGGTAAGTGCGGATTGGCGGCCGGCTCAGGAGACAATAAAGACGACCCAGCTTTTTCTGCCACATCCCGATTGTGGGTCAACTCCCCGCTCAGCCAAATCGTAGCACCCGCAGGCGAAAATTTTATAGCATTGCTGAGCAAATTTGTCAAGGCCTGAATTAGCCGATCGGGAACAGCCCGCAATTGAGCCGCCACAGGCATCACCGACAGAGTAACTCCCGCCTGCTGGGCCATTCCCTGCATCTCGTCAGCCGCCTGCAACATCAGCTCAGCGATACTGCAAGTTTGTTTGACCGCAGTGCTGTAACTCGACTCCATACGCTCTAAATCCAGGATGTCGTTGATCAAGCGCACCAAGCGGTCAGTATTAGTGACAGCAATCTCCAGCATCCGCTTGGCTTTCTGGGGGTGAGCGTCAAGGATGCCGCTGTTGAGGAGGCCCAGGGCCCCGTGAATCGAGGTCATCGGCGTCCGCAGTTCGTGGCTGACAACAGAGATGAATTCATCTTTCATGCGCTCGACGGCAAGCCGATCAGTGATATCTTTAAAAGTCACCACAGCGCCAATAATTTCGCCTCGTTCTCGCATCGGAGCGACAACGTACTCAACCGGAAAACTGCTGCCGTCTCGCCGCCAAAAAACCTCATCGGTGACGCGCCGCGCCTCTCCGTCTGCCAAGGTGGCTAAAATTTGAGAACTTACCCGGTGCGGCTGTTTTCCCGTCGCCAGTGCGGCGCCGTCTGTGGCAAGTTCAGAGCCGGAATTGATGTCTGTTGCAGGTGACAAAAGCTCGATCGCCTTTGAGGATTCTTCCTGTGAACGGTTTATGGTTTCATAGAGTGGTCGATCAATCAATTCCTTCGACTCGCAGCCGGCCATTCTCACCGCCGCCGGATTGACAAAAGTTACTTTTCCCTGTTTATTCAACCCACAAATTCCTTCTCCTGCAGAGAACAAAATCATTTCTGTTTGGTGGCGGAGTTGTTCGAGAGCTTTTTCGACTCGCTTGCTGTCGCTGATGTCGCGAGCGATTGTCGAAACACCCGTTAGTGTTCCCGTGGCGTCTTTAATCGGAGATATCGTCAGGGATACATCTATCTGTTTGCCGTCTTTACGCAAGTGCACGGTTTCGTAATGGTCGATGGTGGCTCCAGCCCGAATATTTTCCAGAATTTGCGACATTTCCTTGGGGCGTTCCGGTATTGCTAAAATCTCGATCGACTGCCCCTTGACGAACGGCGCGCCGTAGCCGTAAATCTTCTCGGCTCCTGCGTTCCAGCTCTGGATCGTCCCGGCGAGGGTTTTGCCGATGATGCCGTCGTCGGAAGACTCGACAATGGACGCCAAGCGGACGAGTTCATCTCTAGCTTGCTTGTATTCAGTGATGTCGCGGCCCAAAATCACGATACTTTTACGTCTGCCGTCGGGGTGAAATACGGGTACTTTAATTACGTCGTAGATTTTTACAGTACCGTCCGATCGGGAAATCACTTCTTCTCCCCTAGAAAGCGTACCTTTTTCCCACGCTGTTCGATCGCTGACCTCGCACGCCTGTAGGGCCTCCCGGTAAAAACTGCTGAGTTCTCCTAGCTGAGAATCTGTGAGTCCGCAGTATTCATCTGCTGATAGCTCAAAGACTTCCAATATCGCTTGATTTGCCTCCAGCCACCTGCCCTCGCCATCTTTGAAGCAGACAATATCTGGCATGGCATTCATCAGCAAGTCGAGATAGGAGTTTTCTCGCAGTGCAGTTTCTACCTGGGCCCGCTTGGCGATTTCCCGTTGCAAGTTTTCGTTTGCCGTTTGCAGCGAGTCGATTAACAAACTTTCTCTAAAAGTGCGTTCTTTAATTACTTCTTGAAGTCTATGGAGTTCTAGCGACAGCCGCCGGCGGGCCAACAAATTTTCTACCCGTAAGTGAAGTTGGGCCGCATCTACGGGAGTTGTTATTAAATCGTCAATTCTGCGATCGAGTTGTTGTGCCTGCTGCGAAAACTGCGGCTCAGAAAGAGCAGGCGTTTGGGATTTGCCAAGGAGTAAAAACGGTAAAAATATCGGCTCGGCGGCAGCTTTTAATGCTTCTACCAGCGGCCCGATGGGAGCTAAATTTTCTTCATCTAGAATGCACAAGTCAAAAGTAATTTGGGGAATGGGAAATTCGGAGTTTGGATCACAATTGCGATCGAGTACGATCACCTCATGCTCGGTGTTGAGGTGTGCGATCGGCAAATGTTGTTGTTGGAGGCGATCGACCAAGAGTAAAATGCGGCTCATTAGAAATAGTGGGTAGAAACCCCGTCCTTTAAGGACGGCTTTACTCTTCGAGCTAACAGTTTTACAGAATAATTGCTCCAATGTGAGCTATGACACAGAAAGCCTTCAAGTACCGTTTCTATCCAACTCAGTCGCAGGAAACCTTGCTGCGGAGAACGATGGGCTGCACTCGTCTTGTCTACAACCGTGCTTTGGCTGTCAGAACCGAAGCTTGGTATAACGACAAGAAACGAGTCGGCTACAGCGATACCTCGGCAATGTTGACGGAATGGAAGAAAGAAGAGGGACTCGACTTTCTGAATAAAGTTAGCTGTGTTCCATTGCAGCAAGGATTGCGACATCTCCAAAAGGCGTTCTCTAATTTTTTTGAAGGTCGGGCGCAGTATCCCAACTTCAAAAAGAAGCGGAATGGCGGAAGCGCAGAGTTTATCAAGTCTGCGTTTAAATTCAAAGATGGTCAAGTCTACTTGGCTAAGTGTTTTGAACCACTCAAGATCCGCTGGAGTCGAGCATTGCCCAAAGAGTGCGATTCCTTCCACCGTCACGGTGAAGCTCTCGCCCGCTGGAAGATGGACAATATCATTGTTGGTGGATATTGCAATTGATCCATTGCCAAAATCTCCGAATCAAGTTGGGATTGATTTGGGTATCACAAGTTTAATTGCTCTCTCCACGGGCGATAAAATTGCTAACCCCAAAGGCTTTCAGGCAAAACGCGCTCAACTCAAAAAAGCTCAGAAAGCCTTGAGCCGTAAGCAGAAAGGGTCTAAAAACCGATACAAAGCCCGGATTAAAGTCGCTAAAGTCCATGCAAAAATTAGCGATGCCAGAAAAGATTTCCTTCACAAGTTGACAACTCGATTGGTGCGTGAAAACCAAACCATCGCCGTCGAGGATTTGGCTGTGAAGAATATGGTCAAGAATCGGAAACTGTCCCTCTCTATCAGTGATGCGAGTTGGGGTGAATTGGTCAGACAACTTGAATACAAGTGCGAGTGGTACGATCGCACTCTGATTAAGATTGACCGATGGTTTCCGAGTTCTAAGCGATGCGGGCATTGCGGTCACATTGTAGAAAAGTTGCCTTTGAACATCCGTGAATGGGATTGCCCGCAGTGTGGAACGCACCACGATCGAGATATCAATGCGGCTCAGAATATTCTTGCCGCTTTCTCTTGCGGTGAAAGTCTGTGGAGCGAACGTAAGACCGGATAGGCATAAGTCTGATGGCAGTTGCTCGTGACAGCAGAAAGTTCCAGGAAGTGATTCTTGGAATCCCCGCACCTTTTAGGTCGGGGAGGATGTCAATAGCTTGATGATTTCCCAATGACTAATGATCTGATGTCGAGTAAATTCACCCATTATCAGGTTGGTAGTGAGGACTGAAGTCCTCAAAATACAGAGGAGTGAAGTCCTAACGCTCGAACCAATTTTATAGCGGTAGAACGATCGGACTACACTGCAATCCAAGACCAATGACAACTGACTACTGTCAACTGTCAACTGTCAACTGTCAACTGTCAACTGACAACTGACAACTGACAACGGACAACTGTCAACTGTCAACTGTCAACTGTCAACTGTCTTTTTACGGCATTCCGATCGGAATCAAAGTATCTTCCGGCATACAACTAGAATAACGCTCCCCTTCCGATAAAACCGCAATCAGCCTCATTTGCCAGTCCGGCATAATTTGCAAATCCGCCCAGGGTATTGCTACCTCCAAACATTTATCCAGTCCCACTTGGGCCCGGCTGAGGCGGGGCTGCCACTCATCGCCCTCTCCTGCTTCCTGAAACCAAACCGATTTCGTCAGCAAATTAATCTCTAACTGATGGTGGAATCGATAGTTTAGGGGTGCTTCGTCGGGCAAACCCGACAGCGGAATCAGACTGTTGTGCATCGTGCGATCGGGATAAAACCACAACAAATTCAACTCCGGCGGGCAATCAATACCCGGCCGCACCCCTGCCTTGAAGTCGGCGCGAATGTAAAAATTCAAGTGGTCAACCCCGTACCAAAGCCGCTGAATTGCCGAACTCCGGTGCATCGTACCCCTTGCTCCCCCAACTTCAATCCGGCCGGCTTTGTCCCAATCCTGTTCGTTGCCAATACCGTCAATCACCGGGTGAATAAAGCTCAGCGGCTGGTGATCGCCTTGAACCTCGTGCACCTCTACTTGCCGCCGCACTTCCGGGGGTACGGGCTCGCCCAGAGCTTCGTAAATTGCCGCTACGTGTTCCCGGAATAGCTGGTCGAACATAGCATCTTGGTTCGACGTGTGGCCTTCGCCAAACCACCAGAACCAGTCGGAAC
>Ga0136638_10000243_pt1 | contig 11609 bp, 9 predicted proteins | sample AntDrymUQ8582206_2_FD_104671 | JGI IMG/M metagenome (GOLD analysis project Ga0136638, IMG submission 104671) | Polar desert sand microbial communities from Dry Valleys, Antarctica - metaG UQ858 (22.06) | ecosystem: Environmental > Terrestrial > Soil > Desert | place: Antarctica: Dry Valley...
GATGAACTTGGGCGCGAGCTGACTTGCAACATAGAGCATTCGATGAACCTAGAAGGTCAAGAATACGCTTTGCTGATTCCGATCGACTCTCCCGTAGAAATTTTTACTTGGCACGGAGACGAAACCGACGAAGCAGCAATTCCTGTAGAAGACGAGACCGAAATTGACAAAATTTTTGATATTGCTAGAGTTGTGCTGCAAGAGCAGAACTTGACACTCCGGCGCACGGCGGTGACGCTGACTGTGGTTGGCGAATTGCCGGAATTTCCCGACGAGGATATGGCGCCCGATGCCGATCCTGATGAGGAGTCGGACTTTGAGGAGCTGATGTGGCTGACCAGCTTCTACCACGAAGAACAGGAATATGCCATTTATACGCCTCTCGACCCGTTCTTTATCTTGGCTCGAATGAATGATGACGGCAAGCCAGAATTGCTCTCGGAAGAAGAGTTCCAAAGGCTGGAACCGATGTTGCCCATGCTGGAAGACCAGTTCTTTGACGAGCTTGATTAGATATTAATTGCAGGCAGAAGGTATGAGGTAAAAAGCAGAATATTTTACTATTTTATAAAAAAGTAAACTGCTCGCCCGATCGAACTTTTTCGAGATGGCGCCTTCTGCCCTGTCAGCTCGGGCTGTTGAATTGGGCCGCGTGAATTGGGTCTTTTAAAAGGCTGGTATCCGTAACTTTTCGGTCATCAATCGCAGGTCATCAGTCATTAGTCGCTAGTTAACCGCCGCTTATCGAGGACAACGGACTATGAGTAAAGAACAACTGACAAAAAGCAGCGCGCGCGAGAGCCGAAAAGGTCCTGGGCAAGTCTCTAAATGGTTGTTTTATCTGGCGTTGCTGCCGGCAATTTGGGGAGTTTGTGCTTGGCAGGGCTGGGCTTGGTGGAGCTGGGCTTCAGCGCCGCCTAAAATCGCTGAAACGTCAAGTTCCCCAGGAGAGGATGCTGCTGTTTCCATCCAAATTCCCCCCGGTACTTCCAGTCAAAAAATCGGGCAGGATTTAGAGGCCGCTGGCTTAATTCGATCGGCAGGAGCATGGAATATGTGGGCCCGCTGGCTGACTCTGCAAAACCGCGACGGAGGTTTTAAAGCCGGAACTTACCAAGTATCGCCGACTCAGCCTCTAAGTGCGGTTGCTGAGAAAATTTGGAAGGGTGAAGTCGTACAGCAGAGTTTCACGATTCCAGAAGGGTGGTCGCTGCAACAAATGAGCGCTTATTTTGAAGCGCAAGGTTTTTTCCCGGCTAAGGATTTTATGGCGGCGGCGAGTCAAGTTCCCTACGCTGAGTACCCTTGGCTACCGAGCGGCCTGCCTCATTTGGAAGGGTTTTTGTACCCGGATACTTATCAGCTAGACGGCGATGCAGTTAGCCCGGAAGCTGTCATCAAGCAAATGCTCGGCCGTTTCGAGCGGGTGGCTTTGCCGGTCTATCAAAAAAATCAGAACAATACTAAGCTTTCTTTGAAAGAGTGGGTGACGCTGGCGAGTATTGTGGAAAAAGAGGCTGTGGTTGCGGGCGAGCGCAATCGCATTTCAGGGGTGTTTAATAACCGTCTGAAAAAAAGTATGCCCTTGGGTTCCGATCCGACGGTTGAATATGCCCTCGGCATCAGGCAAACTAAGGAGAAGCCTCTGACTTTTAAGCAGGTGGAAACGCCTTCTCCTTACAACACTTATATAAATGTAGGACTACCGCCAACTCCGATCGCATCTCCGGGAATAGCAAGTTTGGAGGCGACTTTGACTCCAGAAAATACAGAATACCTGTATTTTATGGCGCGGTATGACGGCACTCACATTTTCAGCCGCACTCAGGCAGAACACGATGCTGCGGTGTCTAAAGTTGACCGACAGGTGCGATCGGGTCAATAGCTCGGTAATCACTAATACAAAAGTAAAAAGTCAAAAGTTACAAAGCAAAAGCAAGAATTATTCACTTTTGATTTTTTACTTTATCCATCTGTAAATGCCAATTTCTTATTTCTCAATTCTTTAATCTAAAAGCTAAAATCATTATGTCTTGGGGTAAACTACTACAGCCTGACTTAGTTCTCGGCACTGCGATCGTGAATTTAACGGCTGATATTCTTGAAAAATATCAGATCAAAGGATTAGTTTTGGATGTGGATGAAACTCTCGTCCCCTTCACAGCAACAAACGCTTCTCCCGAACTCAGTTTGTGGGTGGAAGAAATTAAACCGGTGGTATCCCTGTGGTTGGCGAGCAATAATTTAAGTCAGACTCGGATCGGTCGGATTGCTGAGTCTATGAATCTACCTTACATCACTGGTGCTGCTAAACCGTCCCGCCGCAAGTTGCGAAGGGCCGTGACTGCGATGAATTTGCCGGTGGAACAGGTGGCGATGGTGGGCGATCGACTTTTTACTGATGTTTTAGCAGGCAATCGTTTGGGTATGTTCACTATTTTAGTGGAACCAATGGTTGATGCTGGGGAGGCGGTGCGGAAATATCCGATGCGCTCTTTTGAAGTTTGGGTTTCTCAAGCTTTGGGGGCATCTTTGAAAATTAAAGATTAAAATTGGGCATCGGGAATTGGGCATGGGGCATGGGGCATTGGGAATTGGTAATTAGGAATTGGGAATTGGTAACTAATGGCAACAGACAACAGTCAACAGTCAACAGTCAACAGTCAACAGTCAACAGTCAACAGACAACAGACTAAAACTATTGTTGTTAAAATAGGAACTTCGACTCTGACTCGATCGACTACAGGAAACTTAGCTTTGTCAACTATTGCTACATTAGTCGAGGTTTTGGCCGATTTGCGGCAGCAAGGAAATCAAGTAGTTTTGGTTTCTTCGGGTGCGGTTGGAGTTGGCTGCGCGCGCTTGGGTTTGACGGAACGCCCGCGAAATATGGCTCTGAAACAAGCTGTAGCGGCTGTGGGGCAAGGGCGACTGATGCGGGTGTACGATGACTTGTTTACTACTCTACAACAGCCGATCGCCCAAGTATTGCTCACCAGAGGCGATTTAGTGCAGCGTAACGGGTATGTTAACGCTTACAATACGTTTCAACAACTGCTCAGGTTGGGCGTAATTCCGATCGTCAACGAGAACGATACTGTAGCGGTAGACGAGCTCAAATTTGGCGATAACGACACGCTTTCGGCGCTAGTAGCGAGTTTGGTAGAAGCAGATTGGTTGTTTGTGCTCACGGATGTCGATCGGCTGTATTCCGCAGATCCGCGCAGCAATCCCGATGCGCAGCCGATCGCCCTAGTCCAAAGTATGGCACAGCTCACAGAATTTCAGGTGCAAACAGGAGATTCCCGCAGCGGTTGGGGAACCGGCGGTATGGTGACCAAAATTGAAGCGGCGAGAATCGCAACTGCATCGGGAGTGCGCACAGTCATCACAGACGGCTGCTTTCCTGGTAATATCGAGAAAATACTCAACGGAGAGTCGATCGGCACTCAATTCGAGCCGCAACCGCGCCCTGTAAACGCTAGAAAACACTGGATAGCCAACGTGCTAATTCCAGCAGGAAAACTGTATTTAGATCCGGGTGCTGTCAAGGCAATTTCCCACGGCGGAAAATCGCTGTTAGCTGCGGGGATTGCTCGAGTAGAAGGAGAGTTTCAAGCTGATGATTCCGTGCAGTTGTGCGACGGAGAAGGCAAGCAAATTGCTAGAGGACTTGTGAATTATAGCAGTTTAGAATTGAGACAGATTCAGGGCTGCAAGTCAGATAAAATTGCTGAGATTTTAGGCTATGCCGGTGTAGAAACGGCGGTACACCGAGATAATTTAGTGATTGTTTAAATCATTAAACTGTTGTGCATTTAATTTTAACACCTTTGTTTATGCAAATTCTTGTGGGCCGTTGCTCTGAGCATCGCCCAAAAAGATAAGACGTACGGTTGAAACCAGGTTTATACAAACAATGTCCGCCTCCGCTCCCTTAATAAAATAACGTGATTTTAACCGCGCAATCTTCAACCTGCGGAGGCAGGTTTTGTCTGTATAGACGCGGTTTCAACCGCCCGGTCTTCTAGAACGCACAAATTGAGGACAATTGCATCACAGTATTACAAGAATTGGTTGTGGTGTGTCCGAATAGCTCATTCATCGCTTCTGTAAATAGTTCAAATACATTTTCTGCTAATTCTAAAGCTGCTTGGCGTTCGGCATCAGTAAGTTCTATCTCTGCTAAAACTTGCAACATTTCTGGTGTATTTAAAATGTGATGATTTTCCAAACCCACATAACCTCCTCCAAAATAAAGATATTCTTTTTTGGTAATTTCCTGTAATTCCATTACCACTTCTAGCGCCGCCTCAAAAAAAACTGTGGCGCTTCCTTCGAGGACTTTGACTAAGACCAGTTTTTGAACGGGAGAGGCTTTCCAAGCGTAGCGTTCGAGCACTGAACAGAGCGATCGAGTTTTTTGAGTTTCTTCACCCCAAAGCAGTCTGAAGTCGCCGTAACTCATTAATTTGTTAAATCCCAATGTTTCTAGGTGTTCGAGATACCCGTGCCAATAGTAGTTTTCTTTGTAAGTATATTTGTTAATTAGTTCCTGAACCTTGTTATCGCTAGAAGATTCTCGGAGGACGTACTTGTTTAAGTCGCTCAAGCCCATAGCCAAAGGATCGAGTACAGGTGCAAAAATTAGTCGTTGATTCGGGTGAATGTGTTTATTGGCTAGAAATTCAAATAACGGCAATTTTGCAAATTCTTGCTTTTTTTGTTCAATAAATGCTACAATCTCTTTCATAGCTTTTTTCCCTGACTGGCTGCTCTCTAAATAATTTTAATTCCTCCGTTAATTATCTATGTTGTTGAGCTTAAATAAGTGTGTTTATTATCATACATATTTGTATTTAAGATCGTAGGGAAGCGTGTTTTACGTCACATAAAAGTGTGATTGGCATCATAGTAAGTCCCAAAATAGGGGTAAGGTGCGCACTGCGCACCCTACAGATAAAGGTTTTGCGTAAGTTCTATATTGCCTGTCCGAAGAGAGGAACGTTAGCTTTCCTCTCTTCGGACACTTCTGTCTAAAATAAGAATTTTCTATTCCCAGAATTGCCTTTAGGTGCATTGTGAGCTAATGTATCTTTTGGATCGGTTAAGAAAATAATAGGAGTTAATCTTGGAACGGACTTTTTTAGCGATTAAGCCCGACGGCGTACAGCGCGGACTCGTCGGCGAAATTATCGGTCGTTTTGAAGCCAAAGGCTTCACCCTAGTTGGGATGAAGCTAATCACGGCGAGTCGCGAACTAGCCGAACAGCATTACGGCGTGCACAAAGAAAGACCGTTTTTTGCGGGACTGGTAGACTTCATCACTTCCGGGCCGATGGTGGCGATGGTGTGGGAAGGTGACGGCGTTGTGGCTTCGGCGAGGAAAATGATTGGCGCCACAAATCCTTTGAATTCTGAACCGGGGACAATTCGCGGCGATTTGGCTGTGAATGTCGGCCGCAATATCATTCACGGTTCTGATGCTGTGGAAACTGCGAATCAGGAGATTAGTCTCTGGTTCAAACCTGAAGAATTGAGTGCTTGGACTGCTTGTTTGAGTCCTTGGATTGTGGAGTAGTTTTGATTTTCTCCCGATTGTTAATCGGGAGATATTCTTAGTTTTAATAAAAACAAAGCCGGATTTATATAAAAATTTTCCTAATTTAAAATTGCGTAGGGGCGGATTCACAAATTAGGGCGGAAACCTTGTGTATCTCTGCTTTACATCGAAGGCTAGATCCCCCTAAATCCCCCTTAAGAAGGGGGACTTTGAATCGGAATCTTGTCCCCCCTTTTTTAAGGGGGAGTAGGGGGCAAGCTAAGGGGGGATCGAGACTTTGCCGCAAAACAGATGAGCTAAATGATTCCCTGAATTCCCCAAAAAGGTCGCACTAAAAGACGAGTGAGGTATACTTAAGTTAAGAGTTGGGATATAAACAAATGCAACTAGAAGATTATTTTGAGTTTCTCGACCCCGATGATATTCGCATCAAAGGACATCGGATTGGCATCGACGATGTGATTAAATATTACTTGAGCGGATATTCGCCAGAGCAAATTCTGGAAGAATTACCGAGTCTGAACTTTGAGAAAATTTACGCTAGTCTGACGTACTATCTGCACAATCGCAGACAGATGGATGCTTATATGTTGCGCTTGGCCCGGTGGCGGGAAGAACGTTATCAGGAATCTTTAGCTAATCCATCTCCTCTAGCGTTACGTCTGAGAGCAATCAAAGCACAACGAGAACAGGAGTTACTAAACTTCAGTGAAAATTAGTTTTTTACTCAATTAAAATTTGCCTCCTAAACTCAAGAGTGCTGTTTTGAAACTCCAGCCGGAGATAGATATTTTGCGGGTGGGTGATTCAGGTGCACCAACTTTAGGAACTTTAGATCCAGAGATTCTCATTTATTTGGAATTATCGAAACGACTATTGGTGACGGATAATCGCAAAAGTATTCCGGGACATTTGGAAGAACATTTGGCCGCAGGTGGACAAAGTTGGGGATTGGTTTGGGTGCGTCCAAGTGGTAGTATCGGCAGATGGGCAGAAACAATTAATTTTATTTGGGAAACTACTGAAGCTGGAGAGTGGATCGATAAGTTGGATTGGATTCCATATTAGAGAATGATGTGTAAAAAATTCGCGCACTTTCTCCCAATTTCCGCAAAAAAGTCGCACGCTAATCTCAGAAACCGGGTTTCTTCCCTTATTTCTCGTACTTAACCGAAAATAGTCGCAGAAACCCGGTTTCTCGCCACCCAGCGAATCTCAGAAACCGGGTTTCTTCCCTTATTTCTCGTACTTAACCGAAAATAGTCGCAGAAACCCGGTTTCTCGCCACCCAGCTAATCTCAGAAACCGGGTTTCTTCCTATATCTCTCGTACTCAACCGAAAATCTTCATAGAAACCCGGTTTCTCGCCACGTAGCGAGAGAATTCGACTTGCACTAATCCCAGAAACCGGGTTTCTTCCTAGATTTCTCGTACTTAACCGAGATTTGTCGCAGAAACCCGGTTTCTCGCTACGAAGCGACAGAAATGCGATCGGGAATCCGTCGCTTGGTGGGGGCGGGTTTATTTCAATTATCGTATTCATTAGAGATGGTTGGTGAACCCGCCCCTACGATAATTTACGATAATTAGGGCAATGACAAACGCCCAAACACATGAGTTCTATCTATAATAAATCTATCCCAATTTAATTCTGCCTTCACCCTTCAACCTTCCCCTAACTCCCCCATGAACTCTGAACGCCAACCAGCCTATCTCAACCTGATTAATCAACTCCTAACTTGTCCCAACGGCGAAGAAGCGGAGATATTGAAAAGTCACCCGGATTTGCTGGATAATGGCTTGGTGGCGGCAATGCTAGAAGAGGCAGATAATCTTAGCAAAAAAGGAGATGGTGACAATGTTTAATTGGGTGAAAAAATTAGCACGACGAGTCGGCGATTTCCTAGCAAAAATTGCACAAGAAGCGGAAGCAGACAGACTGTTGAAACAAGCGAATCAGCAGTATAAAATCAGTCAATTTCGAGAAGCTTTGCAGTCTTGGGAACAGGCATTAACTATCTATCTGGAAATCGGAAATCGCCAAAGAGAAGCTGCTTCCTTCGGCAATTTGGGCTGTGCTTACTATTCCCTAGGGCAGTACAATCGGGCGATCGACTTTCACCAACAGTCTTTAGTGATTAAACGGGAAATCGGAGATCGCCAAGGAGAAGCTGCTTCCCTCGGCAATTTGGGCTGTGCTTACTATTCCCTAGGGCAGTACAATCGGGCGATCGACTTTCACCAACAGTCTTTAGTGATTAAACGGGAAATCGGAGCTGGCGTGGGAGAAGCTAATTCCCTCGGCGGTTTGGGCAATGCTTACAAATCCCTAGGGCAGTACGATCGGGCGATCGACTTTCACCAACAGTCTTTAGTGATTTCACGGGAAATCGGACATCGCGTGGGAGAAGGTCATGCCCTCGGCCATTTGGGCAATGCTTACCAATCCCTAGGGCAGTACGATCGGGCGATCGACTTTCACCAACAGTCTTTAGTGATTTCACGGGAAATCGGCGATCGCCAAGGAGAAGCTTCTTCCCTCGGCAGTTTGGGCAATGCTTACTGTTCCCTAGGGCAGTACAATCGGGCGATCGACTTTTACGAACAGCAATTAGTGATTTCACGGGAAATCGAAGATCGCGTGGAAGAGTCGATATCTCTCAACAATTTAGGACAAACTCTATTCAAAATAAACCAATTCCCAGAAGCCGAAGCAAAACTCCGCGCCTCAATCATAATTCGGGAAACTCTGAGGTCTGAATTAGTCAACAATGACCACAAAGCATCAATATTTGAAACCCAAGTAGAGACCTATCGCTACCTGCAACAAGTCCTAGTCACCCAAAATAAATGTGACGAAGCCCTAGAAATTTCCGAACTGGGGCGTACCCGTGCCTTCGCAGAATTATTGCGACAAAACCTCTTAACAACCGACTTAGCAACCAACGAAGTCACAAATACATTATCAATTGCCAGAATCCAACAAATCGCCCAACAGAAAAACTCCACAATCGTTGAATATTCGATTATCGATTCAGACAACCTTTATATCTGGGTAATCCAACCAAACGGCAACATCACCCATCGCGCCGCCAACCTCGAACCCCTCAACCAACAAAACCAATCCCTCAAACAAATCATCCTCAAAACCCGCGTCTCCATCGGAGTCGATGAAACCGATGACGAAGGTAACAAAATTCAGATGGAACCGAATTCTAGTATAGAGACACAACGCCGCTTACTAAAAATACTCCATCAAAGCCTGATCGAACCGATCGCCGATTTGCTCCCAACCGACCCCAATACCCCCATCATCTTCATCCCCCACTACGAACTATTTTTAGTCCCCTTCACCGCCCTGCAATCCGCCAATAACCGCTACTTAATCGAAGACCATACCATCCTCACCGCCCCATCCATCCAAGTATTAGAACAAACCAGCCAACACCAAGAAAACATCAAAGGATTGAGACAAGCAGCCCTGATAGTCGGCGATCCAACTATTGCAGCAAAATTCCAAGAAAACCCCTACAATCTCTCACAACTCCCCAGGGCTAAAGAAGCCGCCGAAGCCATAGCCGCGATTTTACAAACCACAGCAATTAGCGGAGAAAATGCCACCAAAGCCGCCATATTAGACCAAATGCTAAACACGCGCATCGTCCATTTATCCGCCCACGGACTCCTCGACGATTTCCAAGGTTCCGGTATTCCCGGCACGATTATTTTAGCTGCTTCAGGAGACACCGACGACGGCGCGCTGAATGCCGCCGAAATCCTGCAATTAAAACTCAATTCCGAACTCGTAGTTTTAAGCGCTTGCAGCACAGGCCGCGGTAAAATCACCGGAGATGGAGTCAACGGACTATCGCGCTGCTTCATTCTCGCCGGAGTACCGAGTATCATCGTCTCCCTGTGGAATATGGGATCGATTTCAGCTAAATTACTGATGACTGAATTCTACCAAAATTTAGCACGAGGCGATAACAGAGCAGCGGCATTGCGGTATGCTATGCTAACAACAAAGAAACGATTTACCAGTCCGATCGCCTGGGCTGCATTCACGTTAATCGGCGAGACTGCAAGTTTACCATTAGAGACTCAACAAATTGATTTAAGGAGGCTAAAAATGTCACTACCAGATGATATTAAACCTGAAGAAATTGTCGCTGCTTTGAGCAAGTTGTTAAAAATATCTGACCCGAATGATCTATTTGCAGAAAACTTGTCCGTGGCAGAACACTTGTCCGCCCTTGATGTAAGTTCTACAGACAATGTGAATATCGTAGCACAAAAAATCCGGGATTGGTGCGAAACTCGACCTGAATTAGAAGAGAATTTAGAGAACGAAATCTATCAACAGGGTGCGCGTGGCACTTCTTCCTATACCTCGGAAAAAACCGTGAACGATTTCATTGAAACGTTGCAGGGAAATCAGACTAGACTGCGTTTATCTTTGGAATCGGTTCCGGTGGTTGAAACAGATAATTCTGGGACGAGATCGGTTGAAAATCAAGGATAAATCTTGTTCTTTCACCACTCACCAAAATCTCAGAAACCGGGTTTCTTCCTATATCTCTCGTACTCACACCAAAATTGTCGCAGAAACCCGGTTTCTCGCTACCAAACGATAAAATTTGAGCGCACCAAAATCTCAGAAACCGGGTTTCTTCCTATATCTCTCGTACTCACACCAAAATTGTCGCAGAAACCCGGTTTCGACGCACCCAGCGATAGAATTTGATTATGAACGAACCAACACAAATTAGAAATCCCAGCATCACCCTCTATCCTTTTCACCTGCGAAATGACAGAGATGAAGGCTACCAACAAACAGCAAAAAATGCCGAACACATCTGGCAAAACCTAGCAGATAATGTCGGCGAAAAATTCAATTTTCCTGAACTCAAATCCCTGAAAAATAAGCTAATCTGCTACCAAAACGGACAGTATTATGCAGCCGGTGAAGATGCCAGTTTGAAGTATCAAATATTAATCAAAAATCGCCAAGCCTTAACTTTTAATCCCCTTACTCAGCCAGATCGTCCTAAACTCTACGGCTCAATTGAGCCGATACGAATTCATGATACCTACTCGGCAGACTTGACTTTTTATTATGATAATGCTACGATTTCAGTCGCTGATTTAAAGCAATTAAATCCCCAAGGTTGCTTGCTGCCTAATCAAATTCAAGCATCGATCGGACAGACTTTATTGCTGTATGCAGAGCCTGTTGTGTCTGATGGTTATAGCGCCCTGGCGGATAAATGTGTGCGGGCTTTTGTCGGAGAAAGCATCTGGCCAGAATTAACAATTACTGCAACTGGGAAGTTATTTGGGAGTCCGATTTTTGAATATGACAATCCTGCCAAAAAGTGTCACATCTTAGTTTGGTTGACACAAGATCCGCAGTTTTCAGATCGGGTAACAACAGACTTTAACTATTATTTGATAAATTTACTGTATAATCGCAGTAAAGTCTTGTTTGTCTACAATCAAGCTGAGCAAAGCTATCGCCTCGGACAACAAATCGCGAGCAAGTTAGAAAAATTACTGCCAGAATTTACTCAAATTGAATCGGAACCAAATCGAGAAGATAAACTCACGCAGTTAAAGAGTTTGTTGGCTGCAATCAGCAGTCTAGTCTTTGAATATGCTCAGGAATTGCGGCATTTGCGAGAATTCAGTATTACGACTGATATTAATACTGACAATTATTCCGAAAGTTATGCTAAAATTAAAGCATTGTCCATTGCAGGCGATGATTTGCAGTTTTTGCAGAAGTTTCGGAGATTGTCCGATCGCAAATATCAAAGTCAAATTCAAAAATATTTAAACTACCTGATTGCCAATCAAGATTTGTTCCAGCAGACAATTTCCAGAATCAGCAGCATGGTGGCAATCGAACAGGTGGAATTGGACGCGGAACAGGATAATAATGAGAGAAAGCGCGATCGCCAACTTGAGAATATCATATTTTTTGTCGGAACTGCGATCGGCGGCGGACAAATCTTTTCAGCCAGCTATCCCCTAATCAAGGATACAC
>Ga0136638_10000244_pt1 | contig 11600 bp, 10 predicted proteins | sample AntDrymUQ8582206_2_FD_104671 | JGI IMG/M metagenome (GOLD analysis project Ga0136638, IMG submission 104671) | Polar desert sand microbial communities from Dry Valleys, Antarctica - metaG UQ858 (22.06) | ecosystem: Environmental > Terrestrial > Soil > Desert | place: Antarctica: Dry Valley...
ACAGACGACCGAGACGACGAAGACGACGAAGACCACGAAGACTCCCGAGACCTCGAAGACTCCCGAGACGACGAAGACTCCCAAGACGACGAAGACTCCCAAGACGACGAAGACCGAGCCGACCGAGACCGCGACCGGCGAGATCACGACTCCGACCAAGACGCCGAAGGCCAAGCCACCCAAGGATTAACCTCGATCCGCAGGTTTCGGCCCCTCGATCCGCAGGTTTCGGTCCCGCGATCGGAGTCGTCACGGTCAGTCGGAGGGTCCCCCGATTGCTGCGGGGTCGGCAGAAGTCGGTGCCCTACACTGATGCCGTGCCTCGCGGAGATGGTCGACTCAACCACGACCTCGACCCCCCACGACCGCGGACCGCAGGACGCGTGCGGTGTCTTCGGCGTCTGGGCGCCCGGTGACGAGGTCGCCAAGCTGACCTACTACGGGCTGTACGCGCTGCAGCACCGCGGTCAGGAGTCAGCCGGCATCGCGGTCAGCAACGGCACCCAGATCCTGGTCTACAAGGACATGGGGCTGGTCAGCCAGGTCTTCGACGAACCAACGCTGGAGTCCCTGCAGGGTGGCCTCGCGATCGGGCACACGCGCTACTCCACCACCGGCGCGAGTGTGTGGCAGAACGCCCAACCCACCTTCCGGTCCAGCGCTGCCGGGTCGGTCGCGCTTGCCCACAACGGAAATCTCACCAACACCGCTGAGCTCGTGGAGCTCCTGGACTCCCGGCGTGCCGAGTCCGGCCAGCTCGACCTCGGCGGACGCATCACCGAGATCGCGACAAGCGACACCGCGGTGATGGCCTCGCTGCTCGCGTCGTACCCCGACCGCTCGGTGGAGGAGGCGGCGCTCAAGGTGCTGCCGCGGTTGCGGGGCGCGTTCTCGATGGTGTTCATGGATCAGGGCACGTTGTACGCCGCCCGCGACCCCCAGGGGATCCGTCCACTGGTGCTCGGGCGCCTCGAGCGTGGCTGGGTGATCGCCAGTGAGACCGCGGCCCTGGACATCGTCGGTGCTTCCTACATCCGCGAGATCGAGCCTGGTGAGTTCGTCGCGGTGGACGAGCACGGGTTGCGCACCGAACGTTTCGCCGAGCCGGTCCCCAAGGGTTGCCTCTTCGAGTTCGTCTACCTCGCCCGTCCCGACACCCGTATCTCCGACCGCCGGGTGTTCTCGGTACGCGCCGAGATCGGCCGGCAGCTCGCCCGCCAAGACCCGGTCGAGGCGGATCTCGTCATCCCGGTCCCGGAGTCCGGCACGCCCGCTGCGATCGGATACGCCGAGCAGAGCGGCATTGCGTTCGGGCACGGGCTGGTCAAGAACGCCTACGTCGGACGTACCTTCATCCAGCCGAGCCAGACCATCCGCCAGCTCGGCATCCGGCTCAAGCTCAATCCGCTGCGTGACGTGATCGACGGCAAGCGGCTGGTGGTCGTGGACGACTCGATAGTGCGCGGCAACACCCAACGGGCGCTGGTACGGATGCTGCGCGAGGCCGGTGCCGCGGAGGTGCACGTGCGCATCTCCAGCCCGCCGATCAAGTGGCCGTGCTTCTACGGGATCGACTTCAGCAGCCCCGCCGAGCTGATCGCCAACGGCATCTCGGTCGAGGAGATCCGTCGCTCGATCGGCGCCGACACCCTCGCGTACGTCTCCCTCGAAGCTCTGATCGCGGCCACCGACGTACCCAAGGACAACCTGTGCAGGGCGTGCTTCGACGGGATCTACCCGGTGCCGCTCGCCGGTGAGGAGTCCGTCGTCGCAGACCTCCTCGAGCCCGTCGCCCCCGACTACGCCGCTGGTGCGCCCGCACGATGACGACGTACGAGGGCGCCGGGGTGTCGATATCGGCCGGCGACCGGGCTGTCGAGCTGATGCGTGAGTGGGTCGACAAGGCGCGCCGTCCCGAGGTGGTCGGCAGCATCGGCGGGTTCGCGGGCTTGTTCGACATCTCCGCGCTCAAGAAGTACGAACGCCCGCTACTCGCGACATCGGCGGACGGCGTCGGCACCAAGGTCGCCATCGCCCAGCGCATGGGTGTTCACGACACCATCGGGTTCGACCTCGTCGGCATGCTCGTCGACGACCTCGTCGTGTGCGGTGCGGAGCCGCTGTTCCTCACCGACTACATCGCCTGTGGCTCCGTCGTCCCCGAACGGGTCGCCGACATCGTCAAGGGCATCGCGCAGGCCTGTGCCGAGACCGGCTGCGCGCTCCTCGGTGGTGAGACAGCCGAGCACCCGGGCCTGCTTGCGCCCGAGGCGTACGACGTGGCCGGTTCGACCACCGGTGTCGTGGAGGCGGAGTGCCTCCTCGGCGCGCACCGGGTCCAGGCCGGTGACGTCGTGATCGCCATGGCATCGTCTGGACTGCACGCCAACGGCTTCTCGCTGGTGCGCCACGTCTTCGACAGCGCCGGGTGGGAGCTCGACCGCGAGGTGCCCGAGCTCGGCGGAGCGCTCGGCGATGAACTCCTGACCCCGACCCGGCTGTACGCCAGACCCTGTCTCGCCCTTGCCGCGGCAACCCAGACGCACGCGATGTCGCACGTCACCGGCGGCGGCCTGGCGGCCAACCTCGCCCGCGTCCTCCCACCCACGGTCACCGTGCGGGTCGACCGCGCAACCTGGTCACCCGCGCCGATCTTCGCGTTGGTGGCTGCTGTCGGTGGTGTCTCACGGGACGTGATGGAGCAGACGCTCAACATGGGAGTCGGCATGCTCGCGGTGGTGGCGCCGGCCGACGCGAGCCACGCGATCAGCCTGTTGGGCGACCACAGCGTGTCCGCGTGGGTGTGTGGCGAGGTGGTCGCCGCGACAGCAGATGCTCCCGGAGACGTCCTCATGTGCGGCGATCACGCCTGATCGGTTCGGACCGTGGCAGCCATCGTCTCGGTGCGCGAGTCAATGTGCGTTTCCTTGGCCGTCCCAGGTAGCCTTGCCTTACGACCTACTGACATTACGAGACTGTGCGAGGGGGCTGAGCCTATGGGGCGCGGCCGTGCAAAAGCCAAGCAGACCAAGGTCGCTCGTGACCTGAAGTACCGCACGCTGGAGACCGATTTCAGCCAGCTGCAGCGCGAACTTCACGGCGAGCCGTCCGACGTCTCCCCAGCTGCCTCTGATGAGGACTCCAGCGATCCGAGCTCTGACTACGCCGACTACGGCGAAGGTTCATCCGCCCGCTGAGCGCGGCAGCCACATCGACCGCAGTCGCGGACCTCACGCATGCGTTGCTCGGCCAGCCTGTTGGCTGCCACCGACGGTGCCACCGACTCGGCCGCGGCCCGGTCCAGCACGTCCAGAGTGGTGTCGTAGATCATCGTGGCGCGCGCCTTGGCGCGGTCGAAGGAGAACCCTTCGAGCTCGTCGGCGACCTGGATCAGCCCGCCGGCGTTGACGCAGTAGTCGGGCGCGTACACGATGCCACGCTCGGTCAACGACTTCTCGATGCCGGCGTGCGCAAGCTGGTTGTTGGCTGCGCCACACACGAACGCGGCAGACAGCGTCTCCACCACCTCATCGCTGAGCGCCCCGCCGAGCGCACACGGTGCGTACACGTCGAGTGCGTAGCCCACCAGGGCGTCAGTGGAAGTCGCGATGTCCACACCGGGGTAGAGGCCGCGCACGATCTCGATCGCGTCGGGATCGACGTCGGTGACGACGACCTGCGCGCCCTCGTCGACGAGGTGTCCGACGAGGTGCCGCCCCACCTTGCCGACACCGGCGACGCCAACAGTCCGTCCGGTCAGCGACGGCCCGCCCCACACGTGCTGCGCCGACGCGCGCATGCCTTGGTAGACGCCGTACGCGGTCAGCACCGAGGAGTCACCGGCACCACCGTGCACGGTGGTACGTCCGGTGACGTAGTCGCACTCACGGGCGATGACGTCCATGTCGGCGGAGTAGGTCCCGACGTCGCAGGCGGTGAGGTAACGCCCGCCGAGGGACTGCACGAACCGGCCGTAGGCGCGCAGGAGGGGCTCGGTCTTGTCGCGGCGGGGGTCGCCGATGATGACAGCCTTGCCGCCGCCGAGGTCCAGACCGGCGATCGCGGCCTTGTACGCCATGGTGGTCGACAGGTTGAGCACGTCCTCGATCGCGGCCTGCTCGGTCGCGTACGGGTAGAAGCGGGTGCCGCCGAGAGCGGGACCGAGTGCGGTGGAGTAGATGGCCACGATGGCCTTGAGGCCGGAGTCTGGATCGTGGCAGAAGACGACCTGTTCGTGCCCGTGGCCGAACGGGGAGCTCCCGGGCGCGAGGGTGGTGACGTCAGGGTCGGTCACAGTAGTGCCTTCCTCGTGGGCGGCGCCGCGGGGGTGGTGCGGAACCGTATTGCCAGCCTAGCCCCCGCCCCATGGCTGTCCACCAATGTTGTGAATAGACTGCGGCGGCTTGGATCGGGGTGCCACAATCCGAACATGAGTGCTCGCTCGCATGACAACGCCGCCGAACGGCTCCTGACACCTGCAGAGGTCGCCGTGCTGTTCCGCGTGGACCCCAAGACCGTGACCCGCTGGGCGCAGGCAGGCAAGCTCAGCTCGATCAGGACCCTCGGTGGCCATCGTCGATTCCGCGAGTCCGAGGTGCGCTCATTGCTGGACGGCTCGAGCACGAGCGCGACCCCCGACAATGCGCAGTCGGCGACCGACACGCACACCCAAGCCGTCTGAGCCGTTCAGAGCGGCGGAGCGGTGACGGCGGTGTCGCCGATCAGCAGGGTAGGCGTGATCCCCGGGACGACCGAGACCGTGACCGGCGTGCCGATCGGGTGGCGTACGGCGTGCGGCTGCCAGGACCGCAGCGTGCTGCCCGACCCGAGCACCACCGTGTGCAGGACGAACGCCCCGTGATACTCGACCGCGACCACCCGCGCCGCTGAGTCGGGGTCGACCGCGAGCGCCACCTCGTGCGGACGCAGGACGACGTCGACGTCCCAGCCGGTGGTCCAGCCGGGCACTGTCGATACAACGCCGATCTCGCAGGTGAGCAGCGCGTTGCGTACGCGGGCAGGCAGGAAGTCCGCCTCACCCATGAAGGAGGCGACGAAGCGGGTGGCCGGAGACTCGAAGACGCGTTCGGGGGTGTCCGCCTGCTCGATCTCGCCGTCGCGCATCACGACGACTCGGTCCCCCACGGTGAGCGCCTCGGTCTGGTCGTGGGTGACGAGCATCGCTGTCGTGCCGGCCTCGCGGAGCACTGCAACGGTGTCCGCGCGGACCTTCGTGCGCAGGTTGTCGTCGAGGTTGGAGAACGGCTCGTCCAGGAGTACGACGGCCGGCTTGGGCGCGAGGGCGCGGGCGAGGGCGACGCGTTGCTGCTCGCCGCCAGACAGCTCGTGCGGGTAGCGCGAGGCGAGGTGTCCCAGCCGCACCATGTCCAGAACCTCCCCGACGCGGCGGCTGCGCTCCGCGCGTGGCAGCTTGTCGAGGCCGAAGGCGATGTTCTTGGCGACCGTGAGGTGCGGGAACAGCGCATGGTCCTGGAACACCAGACCGACGCGGCGACGCTCCGGTGGCTGCCAGTGACGGCGGTCGGCGACGACCTCGTCGGCGATGCAGATGGCCCCCTCGTCGGGACGCTCCAAGCCGGCGACCAGCCGCAGGGTGGTGGACTTGCCACATCCCGACGGGCCGATCAGGGTGAGCAGCTCGCCCGGTTCTGCTTCGAGCCGCAGGGCGCACGCAGCCACCACACCGCCGTACCTCTTGGTGACGTCCTTCAGGACCAGCGCCGGTCTGGTCGATCCCGGCGGTGAAGGGGGGACCTGCGTCATCAGGTCAGCCGCTGCCACGTCAGCCGACTTCGTGCGCGGTGTCGATCAGCCGGACGTGGCGGAAGAGGAAGAACACCGGAACAGTGGCCACCGCGACGATCAACAGCGCCGGCAGAGCCGCCTTCTCCCAGAAGTTCTCCGACGCCAGCTCGTAGACCCACACCGACACCGTAGTGAAACCGAAGGGTCGAAGCAGCAGGACTATCGGAAGCTCCTTGATCGCGTCGATCATCACCAGCACCAGGGCTACCGCCACGCCTGGCCGCACGAGCGGCACATGCACCTGGCGGAGGATCCGGCGCGGCTTGGCTCCGAGGCTCATCGCCGACATCGTCATCGTCGGGGAGACCTTGGCGAAGCTGGCGTCGACGGCCTGGTACGCCGGCGCCAGGAACCGCACGACGTAGGCGTAGAGGATGCCGACGACCGAACCGGTGACGAGCAGGCCAGTGCCGCCGGCGACGCCGAGTGCCTCCAAGGTCCGGTCGAGCGCGACGAAGGCGAGCAACACGCCGATGCCGACGACGGCGCCGGGGACGGCGTACCCGAACGTGGTGAGCTGGGCCGCCGCGCGGACGAACCAGCCCCCACCGAGCCGAAGACCGTGGCCCATCATCAGCGACAGCAGCACGCAGACGGCGGCGGTGACCAGTGCCACCACGACACTGTTGGTGAGGTAGTCGGCGAATCGCGGGTCCCACAGACTCGCCGGATCTGCGATCGCGTCGCCGACGGCCCAGAACAAGAGCTGCAGGACGGGAACGGCGAACCCGGCGCCGAGCACGGCCATGCACACGGCGGTCGCGCCCGCGGCACGCCGACCGCTCAGCTGCTCGGGCTGCAGGCCATGGCCGCGGCCGGGGCGCTGGTGGTAGCGCGCCCGGCCGCGCAGCAATCGCTCACCGGCGAGGACGGCAACGGCGAACAACAGCACGAGAGCTGACAGCTGGGTGGCCGAGCCGAAGTCGAAGCTGCCCTTCCAGACGAGGTACACCCCGACGGACACCGTCCGCACGTTGAAGTACTGCACGGTCGCGAAGTCGGTCAGCGTCTCCATCATCACCAGGGCGAGGGCCGCCGCCAACGACGGGCGGGCGAGCGGCAGCAGCACGCGCCACAGGACGCGCGACCTGCTCGCGCCGAGGGTTCGTGCGGCATCGTACGTCCCCGGTGCCTGCTCGACGAGCGCGGCCCGGGTCAGCAGGTACACGTACGGGTACAGCGTCAGTGACATGACGAGGATCGCGCCGGGCAGCGAGGCCACGTCCGGGATCCAAACGTCGGTGCCGAACACCGCGCGCAGCATCTGCTGGACCGGCCCGGAGACGTCGAAGGCCGACAGGAACACGAACCCCAGGATGTACGCCGGCATCGCCAGCGGGAGCACCAGCAGCCAGGCGAGGGCGTCGCGCAGCGGGAACCGGTAGGCGGTGACCAGCCACGCGAGTCCACCGCCGATCACCAGCGTGCCGACACCGACGCCGACCATCAGCAACAGCGTGGTGAGCACCATCGCCCCCAGGCCGCGCGGCAGGTCCGGCGACGCCGCCTGTCTCACCGCGTCGATCACGACAGCGACCACTGGTGTGGCGACCAGTACCGCGATGCCCACCGTGAGCAGCGACCACCAGGGTCGCCCTGAGTACGCCGCCGGCGAGGGTCGTACCGCGGACGCTCTCTCGCGGACCAGGACGGCGGGTCGGCTCACTGGTAGCCGGCCTCGGCCAACAGGTCGACCGCGTCCGCATTCAGGTCACCGTACGCCTCGGCGTTCAGCGGCATCCGCTCGAACTTTCCGAATCCGGCGATCACTGGCTCTGGCTCGGTGTCGCGGTTGACCGGGTACTCGTGGTTGGCGTCGACGAAGTCGCTCTGCCCGGTCGTCGCCAACCACTCGATGAGCTGCTGGGCTTCTGCGGGGGCGTCGGACGACGCCACGACAGCGGCGCCGGAGATGTTGACGTGGGTGCCGGCGCCGTCCTGGCTGGCCCAGAACAGCTCGACGTTGAGGTCAGGGTCGGCCTCGAGCTCGCGCGCCAGGTAGTAGTGGTTGTTGATCCCCACGTCGCACACGCCGGCGTCGATGGCTTCGAGCAGCAAGATGTCGTTGCTCATGATCTCGACGTCGTTGTCCACCCACCCCTGCACGATCTCGAGCGTCCTGTCACGCCCGTACAGGTCAATCAGGCTGGCGACGAGGGACTGGGTGTACGAGGCGGTCGAGTCACGCATGCACAGCCGGCCCTGCCACTTCGGGTCGGCCAGGGCGGCGTAGGTATCGGTGGTGTCGAGCTCGGACGGATCGACGGTGTCGGGGTTGTACGTCACTGTCCGAGCACGCATCGCCAGCCCGAACCAGCGACCGTCAGGGTCGCGCAGGTCCTTGGGGACCGCCTTGTCGAGGGTGGGCGAGCGCACCGCGGCGAGCTCGCCGCGCTCGGCGGCGTTCCACAGGCCGCCGGCGTCCACCGTCATGAAGACGTCGGCCGGTGTCTCGTCACCCTCGGCGGCGAGCCGCTCGAGCAGCTCGGCGTCGTCGCCGTAGATGAACTCGACGCTGGCGCCCGTCTCGGCCTCGAACGCAGCGAACGCCTCCTCGAGGTCGTAGTGACGTGCGGAGTAGATCTGCAGGTCCGCCTCTTCTCCGCCCCCGCCGAGGACACCGCAGGCTGAGACGGCAGTGGCGAGGACGGCAGTTGCCGCGACGAGGCAGGTTCGACGCACGGTGCTTCTCCTTGGGACGGCTGAGGCAAGTTAGGGGAGTCTAACCTTGCTCCGGGCACTTGCATAGGCAAGGGTTACCTAATAGGTTGCAGCGGTGCACCCGTCCCCCGCCGAGACCGCCTTGGTAGCTTTCGTCGCCCGGCTCGCCGCCTTCGGCGACCGGCCCGCCCTGGTCACCCCCGACGCCGTGGTGTCGTACACCTCGTTGGCGGCGCGGGTCGAGGCCTTCGCCGCCAGGTTGGGTGACGCCCGCCGGCTGGTGCTGGTCGCCGGCGCCAACGAGGTCGAGCCGATCGTCGCGTACCTCGCGGCACTGTCGTCCGGCCATCCGGTGATCTTGGTGCCGGGGGACAGCGAGACCAACCTCGCGGCGGTCGAGGACGCGTACGACCCCGATGTCGTCGTCCGCGACGGGCAGATGGACGAGCGACGCGAGCTCACCGCGCATCACCTGCACCCCGGTCTTGCCCTGTTGCTCTCCACATCCGGCTCCACGGGATCACCGAAGCTGGTCCGGCTGTCGGCACAGAACGTCCAGTCCAACGCCGAGTCGATCGCCTCGTACCTGTCGATCCGGCCGTCGGACGTCGCCGCGACCACGTTGCCGATGCACTACTGTTACGGGCTGTCGGTGATCAACAGCCACCTGCTCGCCGGTGCCTCGCTGATGCTGACATCGCTGTCGGTCATCGACCCGTGCTTCTGGGAGCAGTTCCGCGCGGCCGGTGGCACGACGCTCGCCGGGGTGCCGTACACCTTCGACCTGCTCGACCGGGTCGGCTTCGCGGACATGGACCTGCCGTCGCTGCGCTATCTCACGCAGGCCGGAGGGCAGATGGCGCCCGCACAGATCGAGCGCTACGCCGCGCTGGGGCGGCGCAAGGACTTCGAGCTCTTCGTGATGTACGGCCAGACCGAGGCCACCGCACGGATGGGCTATCTGCCGCCGGACCTGGCCTCGTCCTGCCCCACCGCCATCGGTCTGCCGATCCCCGGCGGGTCGTTCTCGCTCGCGCCGTTGCCTGAGATGCCGTTGGAGCGCTCCCGACCCGAGGCTCCCGCCGATGTCGGCGAGCTCGTCTACACCGGCGACAACGTGATGCTCGGGTACGCCGATTCGCCGACGGACCTGGCACTGGGACGCGTGGTGACCTCGTTGCGTACCGGCGACGTGGCCAGGCGGCGGCCCGACGGGCTCTACGAGATCATCGGTCGCCGCAACCGGTTCGCGAAGATCTTCGGCATGCGCATCGATCTCGACCAGGTCGAACGCGTCTTCGGCGTGGCAGGCGTCACGGCGTACTGCACAGGCGGTGACAGCGAGCTCATCGTCGCCGTCGAGTCCGACCACCACGCATCTGACGTCGAGGCGGTTGCCAAGCGGCAGCTCGGCCTGCCCGCAGGCGCGGTGCGGGTCTGCTTCCTGGCGGAGGTGCCTCGACTCGCGACAGGAAAAGCCGACTACCGTTCGATCACTGCGCTTGCCGACTCGATGCGGCCGCGGGCCGGGCCGACCCCTGCGAGCAGCTTGACCGGCGTCGGCGACACGGATCGGGTCTCGCTGCGGCAGCTGTACGCCGAGCTGCTCGACCGCCCGGACGCCACCTGTGCGGACTCGTTCGTCACGCTCGACGGTGACTCACTGTCTTACGTCGAGATGTCGATCCGTCTTGAGGAGGTGCTCGGACACCTGCCGGCCGACTGGCACGTGACACCTATCGGGTCGCTCGCGTCGTCGACCCGCCGCCGCCCGCGGGGTTTTCGCTCACTAGAGACCAACGTGCTGCTCCGGGCGGTGGCGATCATCGTCATCGTGGCGACGCACGGCAACCTGTTCACGATCACTGGTGGAGCACACCTGCTGCTCGCCGTCGCCGGCTTCAACTTCGGCCGCTTCCACCTCAGCTCGGCGCCACGTCGAGAGCGAGTACGCCACGCCGCGACGTCGGTCCTGCGCATCGCCGTCCCGAGCATGGCGTGGATCGGCCTCGTCGCCCTGCTCGGCTCGACGTACACGTTGACCAATGCGCTCCTGCTCAACGGCGTCATCGGGCCGCCCGGTTGGACCGAGCCGGCGTGGCACTACTGGTTCATCGAGGCGATCGTCTACACCATGCTCGCGATGACCGCGCTGATCGCTGTTCCCTGGGTCGACCGGCTCGAGCGCCGGTGGTCCTTCTGGCTGCCGCTCGCCATGGTCGGGCTCGGCCTGCTCACCCGGTACGAGCTGATCAGCCTGCGCGGTGGTGACGTCATCCACCGGGCGCACATCATCTTCTGGTTGTTCGCGCTCGGCTGGGCGGCCGCCAAGGCCACGTCCACCTGGCAACGCGTCGCGCTGTCTGTGCTCACGATCGCCACGGTGCCCGGCTTCTTCGACGATTCGCCCCGAGAGCTCTTCGTCATCGTCGCGCTGCTGCTGTTGGTGTGGGTACGCAGCATCCGAGTGCCGTCGTACGTCGCCGTCCCTGCTTGCGTCCTCGCCTCGGCCTCGCTGTACATCTATCTCTCGCACTGGCAGATCTACCCGCACCTGGAGGACCGCTACCCGGTGCTCGCCGTGGCGGCGTCCCTCGCCGGCGGTGTCATCCTCTGGCAGGTCGTCACCATGGCGCGCGGGTGGTTCCCCGCTTCGCTCGGAAGGACACGACACCTCACGTCCGACCGGGCTCGCTAGACGCTCGCGTACCGCTTCTGAGCGCGTTCCTTAGCCTTCGCCGCCTCGACCTCGCGGTCCTTCGGCGGGGCGGAGGTGACGAGGTCATCGAGCAGGTGGGACGTGATGTGCGCGATCTCCTGGACCGCTCGGTCGAAGGCCTCGGCGTTGGCTTGCGACGGCTTCGTCGTACCGCTGACCTTGCGCACGTACTGCAGTGCAGCCGCCTGCACCTCGTCGTGGTTAGCGGCAGGCTCGAAGTTGTGGAGGGTACGAATGTTTCTGCACATGCATCCCACGGTAGGCCGCGCTGGAGTCCACGCAAAGCCTTTCGCGATTCGAACGACCGATGTACCTTGACCAAAATCGTCTCGATCCGGGGGCCATTGACAAAGGGGAACCATGACGAGCGCCAGCCAAGCCCAGTCTTCCGAAG
>Ga0136638_10000246_pt1 | contig 11579 bp, 14 predicted proteins | sample AntDrymUQ8582206_2_FD_104671 | JGI IMG/M metagenome (GOLD analysis project Ga0136638, IMG submission 104671) | Polar desert sand microbial communities from Dry Valleys, Antarctica - metaG UQ858 (22.06) | ecosystem: Environmental > Terrestrial > Soil > Desert | place: Antarctica: Dry Valley...
CATCGGTTTTGGCGGTTCTGCTAAACCCGCGCCCAAACTTGAGATTGACTATACTTTTGAAACTTGGGGACAGCTAATTGCTGATTTTTGTCGGGAAGTTGCGGGCGGGCCGGCTTTTTTGGTGGGAAATTCGATCGGCTGCGTGGCAATTATGCAAGCCGCAGTGGATTTTCCCGACATTGCTTCTGGCGTAATTTTACTCAATTGTTCCCTGCGCTTGCTGCACGATCGCAAACGCGCTGAATTGCCTTGGTATCGCAGTTTTGGAGCGCCCATCGCACAAAAAGTTTTAAATGTCAAGTGGATAAGTCAATTATTTTTTAAACAATTAGCAACGCCAAAAACAGTAAAAAAAGTGCTTTTGCAAGCTTATCGCCGTCCTGAAGCTGTCACCGACGAACTGGTAAATATGCTGCTGGAACCTGCCCAAGATAGCGGCGCAGTGGAAGTATTTGTGGCATTTATCAGTTATTCTCAAGGCCCGCTACCGGAGGATTTGTTGCCGCGTTTAAGCTGTCCGGCTTTGATTTTGTGGGGTACGGACGATCCTTGGGAGCCGATCGCACTAGGGCGAGAATTGGCAAAGTTTCCGGCTGTTGAAAAGTTTATTCCTTTGGAGGGAGTGGGCCATTGTCCCCAAGATGAAGCGCCGGAATTGGTCAATCCTATTTTACTCGATTGGATTAAAGGGCGATCGGTATTTACCGAAAATTAGTGCATTTTATTTGTAAAAAAATAGAAGACCCAGATACCCGACTTTTTGAAGAAGTCGGGACTTAAACAAAAAATCAGTGCTAAGCATGATACAATCCATTAAAGCCAGTTTATGCTTGGTTTGGGCTTAAAATTTGTTTAAGTCCCGTTAAGAAGTTACAGGCTAGTGGAATTGAGGAATCATCAAGGTTACACCTATTAGGAGAAAGATCAAGTAATGACGGATAGTGAACTCCAAGATGATGTCATCAAAACAGATAAAGATACTGCTGAAGAAGACAGTGGTGATAGTGGTGGATTGTATCCTTACGATCCAACTCAAGCAGATATTGATATTAGAGACGAATCTCAAACTGTTTTTGAGCTATTGAGAAAATATGACAATGGCAAACTTATTACCGACCCGGATTTTCAACGTAATGTAATTTGGGACTTACAAAAACAAAGTCAATTTATTGAATCTGTTATCTTAAATTTTCCTCTTCCTCCCTTTTATTTAAATCAAACAAAAGACGGAAAGCTTATTATTGTAGACGGTTTACAGCGAACTACAGCTTTACATGAATTTGTTAACGATAAATTTCACTTAATAGGTTTGCAAGCTTTGACAAATTTGAATGGACACAACTTTTCAGAACTCAAAAAAATATCTGGTGACTATGAAACAAGAATTGAAGATAAAAAACTTTACATATATTTGATTAAACCTTCTGTTCCGGGTAAGGTTGTCTATGATATTTTCAATAGAATTAATACAGCAGGAACTAAGCTTGAACGTCAAGAAGTTAGAAACTGTATTTTTTCAGGAAAATCAACCAAGCTGCTAAAAGAATTATCAGAAAAAGAATATTTTAAAAAGGCTATAGACAACGGTGTTTCACCCAAAAGAATGAAGGATAGAGAAGTTATTTTGCGTTACTTGGCTTTTAAACTCTTTGATTATGAAACAGATTATCAAGGTGATCTGAGTGATTTTGTAGAGAAAGCTATGAAAAAAATTAATTTGATGGATGATGATGAAAAAGAGTTATTAAAAAAAGATTTTGAGCGAGTTATGAATTTAACTTTTGAATTTTTTGGGAATAAAAATTTTCGTTTACCTTCTGGTGAAAACAGGGGAAAAATAAATATCGCAATTTTTGAATCGGTATGCTATTTTTTCTCTGCTAAAACAGATGATTTTTTACAAACTCACAAAAATTCTATTCAAAATAACTTTACTAAATTGCTTGAAACTACAGAATATGTTGAGGCTATAAGGTATTCTACGAGTAGCAAGTCTAAAGTTATCACTCGCTTTAAATTGGCACAAGATATTTTAGGAGACGTAGAAAATGCTAACTAAAATAGAGTTAAAAAACTTTAAGTGCTTTAAAGAAGAAATACATTTTCCTTTAAGACAGATCAACCTATTAACAGGCATAAATGGGCGGGGGAAGTCTACTCTTTTACAAGCTTTGCTTTTAATGCGACAATCTATTGAGCATAGTGAAGTGACAACCCAAATTCTGTTGAATGGAAGTTGTGTAAGACTGGGTAATTTTGTTGATGTTAGAAATAGTAGTATCTCAAGAGATGAACCCATTGTACTTAAATATTATTTCCATGAAATTGTTCATCCCAATAAAGTTATTCATAAATGTATGGAATATTTATTAAGAGAAAATTTAGATGATGATATGGTGGCAGAAATCAGCGAGATTAACTTGTGTAATAAATTTAATTTAGACAATTCTGTTACTACGGTACAGAGAAACTATTTTAAAAAAGACAATACTTCTTTTAATATAAATGAATACTCAAATACTGATAATGAACCAAAAAGATTGGGCGACTGTTCATTAAATAATTTAATACCTAATGATTCTAGCCCTACTTTAATAGAAGATGAGGAATTTTATTTGAATTCCTTAGATGAATCTTTCAATTTTAGTCATATGCACTACATTTCAGCCGATCGCATTGGCCCACAAGAATTTTATTTCAAGTCCACTTTGAAAAACTTTCCTAATGTAGGTGCAAAAGGCGAATTTACCGTAAATTTGCTTTATAGAAAAGGAAATGATTTAGTTGATGATATGTTGTGTTTAGGAGACAATGCAAAGACATTATCTAATCAAACAGAAGAATGGCTAAGTTATGTTTTTGAGGGAGCTAAAGTAGAAATATCACAATCAATAAGTAACATTTTAGAACCTTTATTTAATACCAACGCTTCAAAAGATCGTTATAAACCAGCTAATGTTGGCTTTGGATACCATTGCATTTTGCCAATTATTGTTTCAGGATTAATTGCTAGAAAAGGTGAAATATTAATTGTAGAAAACCCAGAAGCGCATTTACACCCAAAAGCGCAATCGCGACTAACTCACTTTCTAGCTAAGGTTAGCAGTTGTGGCGTACAAGTTTTTATTGAATCACATAGCGATCATATTTTAAATGCCTTGCGAATAGCTGTGCTTGATAAAATTATTGACCATGAAAATTTAAATATATTATACTTACAGCTAAATTCAGAGCCACCAGTTGTACAAATCCCTGTTCAACCTAATGGAGGAATTGAAGAATGGCCTAAAGGATTTTTTGACCAAATGGATAAAGATTTTGAACGTCTTTTTGGAATCTAAAATGGAAATTTTTATTAATGAAGTATCCCTTGAGGGACAGTATCTTAATGATGTCGAATTCAAAGAAGCAGTAAGAGTTTTTAAAGCTATTTTTGATTTGATTAATGAAAAAATTAAAGATAAACAGATATATGAGGATAGTAAATTATTTGTCAACTATGAAGCGGTAAAAGGCTCGGATTTTAATCAAAGCTTAAATCAAATTAAAGATGAATCACTTAAACTAGCCTTCAAGAATGTTTTTTTTAATAAATTAAATCCTAAAGAATGGCGTAAAGAACAAGTACATTCTTCAACAGACTCGTTTGATTGTTTGATGATTAATGAACAGTACAAGGTTGTAAATGATACATCATTAGCAGAAATAGCTGAGAGAAAATTACAAAACAGTAGTTCAACCTATTTATTGATTAATTTTATCAATTCCAGTTTTCACCTTGTTCATCCACATATTACTAATTGTTGCTTAATTACTATCGTTAAAAATAATAATGAAGTAAATTGTATAAAATTAGATGGTCTTGATAATAAATCTGCGCTTGAAGATTGGCTAGAACATACATTTAATTTAAGCTGTTCAGTATATGATGAACTCTCTAATGACCCTCCCACAGATGAGCAAACTATACTAATAGAAAAACAAAGATTTCAAAAAACTTCATCCAGGTGTCATGGCAGAGCTATCTACCGCGAAGTAGCTACAGACCTGTATTGGTATGTAGATAATTTACATTTCGGGAAATCCGCTCACTTAGAAGTGTTTAATAAAGCTAAATTTCATGTTGGAGAAGCTGATATAGAAGGCAACATTGATGAGTGTAAACGAGATCAAAATAAACTATTAGACATTAATTGAACCGGCAGACCCGATGACCCGACACCCGCGCAATTTCGCTAGTTGCCCGGCCACACTTCCCACAGCGCCGGTGGCTGCCGAAATAAAAATAATGTCGTCGGCTTTGACTTCTACCCAATTCAACCCAACCCAAGCAATCATGCCCGTCATGCCGAGGGTGCCGAGGTAAACCGAAAGCAAAAATTTAGCCGTAGCGAGAATACTTTGCTAGTGGGACTTAAACAAATTATGGGCTAAAATCGGCTGGTATTCTACTCTGGGAAATGGATTGGGGTCGGGGTAAATGAGGTTCAAACCTAGTCGCAGAAAGGAAAAAGACGAACAGACCTTAATTTGCCTTGACGACTGAGTTTGAGCCTATTTTCAAGATAACTTTTGTCTAAGTCCCGCTATTGCATTTTCCTTCTTCCTTGTGCTAGTAGAATCCATACTACTACAGCAAAAGCGTTAAAGTGAACAAAAAAACCTGTCTCAAATTTAATGACTGCCCCAATTTCTCCCCGCCGTTTTTTCAAATATCGAATTGCCCTGCTCATCAGTATAATCGTGATTATCCCTTTAGGTTATGTGGTGAGATTTTCTCGCGCCCCTGCACCGGAATGGTTCAACGACTCTTTTGGGAGCATAGCTTATGAGGTATTTTGGATTTTGCTAACAGGTTTTTTGTGGCCGCGAGCTTCGCTGTTTTGGACTGCTATGGGTGTGTGTCTAGCTACCTGCGGAGTAGAGTTTCTCCAACTGTGGCAACCTCCGTTTTTACAAGCAATGCGAGCTACTTTACCGGGACGGCTGATATTGGGAAATAGCTTTGCTTGGTCAGATTTTCCCTCTTATTTTGTTGGGAGTTTTTTAGGTTTGTTGTGGGTGCGATGGCTTCATTTCACTTGGTTCCGCTTGCACTGACATGGTTGCGGTTATTTTCATTGGCCGACGTGCGATCGACTTTCAAAGCGATCGCCATCATTTGAACTAATAAAAAAAGAGGACACAGCATTACTGTGTCCCTAAAAATACCAAATTTAAAAAGCGCTTGCCATCATCTGAAATAATTAAGTAATAAAAAACAGGACACAGCAGTGCTGTGTCCCTACAAATACCGAGTTTCAAACCCAGTTTAAAAAGACTTAAAGTCCCCGCCAGACTGAGTTTTTTTACTCAACCAATCCTTACCCAATCTGATTGTCACGTCTGACTGCAAAGAACCGGTACTCTCAACCAGCACATCTCCAAAACCCAAAGACTGGCGAATCGCTTGAGCACCTTTAATATCGCCGTCTTGAGCGACAATCGTCGTTACATCCAGCGGTTCGGGCCAAGCTTTATAAACCTGAACATTCCGATAGCCGGCGCGAGTTAAAGTCCTGACAAAATCTTCAACAGCCGATCGATCGCCCGTACTATCTTGAATCGCCACCTTCAGAAAAGTCGCATCAGCATTCTCGATTGTCCAAGTATTTTGACCGAAGTCAAAATGTTCTGCCACCATAGTTTCGATGCCATTTTGATCTGGCAACCAAAAACTTGCCTTGTAGTCCTTAGAATCGCTGAATTTGCCGGGAACCATCAACATCTGGACGCTGGCGCGATCGGTTTTAGTAGCAAAACCAGCCAAAGCCACCAATTCTTCTATACTCAAATTCGTGTCAAGGTGAGACTGAATCACCGACAAAATCTTCGGCAAGCGAGACAGCAAACCTACATTAACTTCCTGTTCCACAAAAGCCCGCATCAAAGTTTGCTGGCGCTGCACCCGCCCGATATCGCCCAAATCGTCGTGTCGGTAAAGCAAATATTGCACGATTTGTTCGCCGTTGAGGTTCTGCTTGCCAGCCTTTAAATCTATATATAAATGCTGGCTTTCATCGGTATACTTCATGTCTTTAGGGACATTAATAGTAATGCCGCCCAGTGCATCTACCAAACTTTTGATGCCTTGAATATTGACTGTGACATAGCGGTCAATTCCCACGCCGCCCAGCAGTCCGCTGACTGACTTCGCTGACGAAGCCGGGCCGCCGTAGTAATTAGCTTCATTGATTTTCACTTCACCCCTACCTTCAACATAGGTGCGGGTGTCTCGCGGAATGGAAAGCACGCTTAACTTTTTATTTTGAGGGTCAAACCTAACCAACAGCATGGTATCGGTTAACCCCTTGAAAGAGTTTTGCCAGACATCGTATCCCTGGTCTTTATCGGGATGGCCGTCGAGGTCTGAACTCAGAACCTTAAGTCCTAAAACTAAAATATTAACTGGGCGAGTTAGCTCCGGCATCTTCATGCTGAGCTTTGCCATGTCGCCTTGAGAAAATACGGCCGCTTCTTCAGGACTCAACTTTTGTTGCTGAAGCGGCGTTGTGGAAAGGGAGACGGCTAGCAGCGCTCCGGCTGTGGCTGAGAGCATGGCTACTCCAGCCAAACCAAAACCAAAACCCAGCCAACGGCCTCGATGCGGCTGGTTCGATTTTTTGGTTGAAGGTTGAGCGGTTGATTGTTGGATAGGGTCTTGATTAGGAGTTTTTTGAGCTGGCACTGGCTTCCTCACACACAACAAAAATAAAAAAAGATCGTGGCAATATGTAGTATCAAGCGGAAGACGCACTCAATCAATACGGTAGGGGCTTAAAAGAACCCTAAATTATGATAAATGTTTGCCCAACACTTGCTCGGCTACGCGGCTAATTCCGGGCAACCATAGCGGTTGACGCTTCCAGAGGCGAACCATCAGTCCCAGAGCGACGATGAAATAGCTGGTTGTCAGCAGGCTACTCATTAATAACATGGCAAGTGTCGGAGATTCCGCAGAAATCGCTCCAGCTTCTAAAAGAATATGTCCTAAGAGCCAACTAAAAGCAAGGGCAATTGCCAAGCGGCTGACGGCTTTGCGTTCGGGGCTGCCCTGACGGCGGTAAAGATTCCACAGGGCGGGGAAAAAGCCGATGACTGGGATCATTAATACAAACAGACTTGCACGATCGAGTTCGGGATTGTCTAAGGGATCTGTATTTTTCATCTTTCGCTACTCAAAATTTGCAGAAGGTCTCGTTTTGCACAAAAGTTATTTGTTAGAGCTAAAATTTATATCCTCAACCAAAATTCGGAGAGCAGGCCTGGTGCGATCGCCAAACTTGTCTGTCAGAGGCAAAATTTTTCGTTGTGGCTTCCCCGCGACCGAATCGCAGGCAACTTTTCGGCTCGGAGAGCCGTATTTTGATAAACTAGATACAGCACAGGAGACAGGAGACACAGACGCAAGCCATGACCAAATCCCAAAAACCGATCGTTATTGCTCCATCAATATTATCAGCCGATTTTAGCCGTCTCGGAGAAGAGATTCAGGCTGTCGATCGAGCTGGGGCTGACTGGATTCACGTAGATGTGATGGACGGTCGCTTTGTACCTAATATTACTATCGGGCCGCTGATTGTCGAGGCAATTCGCCCTGTTACTACCAAGGTAATCGATGTCCACTTGATGATTGTGGAGCCGGAGAAGTACGTCGAGGACTTTGCTAAGGCTGGTGCTGACATTATTTCGGTTCACGCCGAGCACAATGCTTCGCCTCACTTGCACCGCACCCTCGGTCAAATTCGGGAATTGGGCAAGCAGGCTGGTGTGGTTCTGAATCCTTCGACACCCCTGGAGTTGATCGAGTACGTGCTGGAACTTTGCGATTTGGTGCTGATTATGAGCGTCAATCCGGGCTTTGGCGGTCAAAGTTTTATCCCGGCTGTGCTGCCGAAAATTCGCCAGTTGCGCCAAATGTGCGATGAGAAGGGTCTCGATCCTTGGATTGAGGTGGATGGCGGTTTGAAGATGAACAATACTTGGCAGGTTCTGGAAGCGGGCGCAAATGCGATCGTCGCCGGTTCTGCTGTGTTTAAGGCGAATGATTACGCAGGCGCGATCGAAGGTATCCGCCACAGCAAGCGCCCGACTCCTGAGTTGGCTGCCGTTTAATCAAAGATTTTTCGAGTTTTTCTGGTTTTTCTCGTTCCCAGCCTCCGCGCTGGGAACGTATTTTTATAGTCTGTGCTCAAGAGTCATGAATTACCTATTTCGAGACAGACGCGAGAATGTTTTCCATTTCAGAAAGCTCGATCGCCCCGGAGAAAGTTTTGCCGTTCATAATAAAGAATGGAGTGCCTTCGATGCCCAGTTGTTGAGCGAGTTGCACGTCTTTCTGAATGGCGGCTTCAGCGGCGGGGCTGTTGCGATCGGTGTTGAATTTATCTAATTTTAGATTGAGCTTTTGGGCGATCGATCCGTATAGTGGCTCGCCTAACTCTTTCTGCCCTTCAAACAAAGCGCTATAATATTCCCAGAATTTGCCCTGCTGTTGGGCGGCCCAAGCTGCTTTAGCGGCAGGCAGCGCTTGAGGGTGAATTGAAGTCAAGGGAAAATGCTTGTAGGCTAAAGTAACTTTGTCCTGGTGTTTTGCCATAAACTGCTTGACAGTATCGTGAGCGCGCGCGCAAAACGGACATTGAAAGTCAGAGAATTCTAAAAGTACAATCTGCTGCGAAGCTGATCCCGTGCTGGGAGAATCCCCGATAGAAGATTTGGGATTAGTTTTCATCGCCTGCAAAAAAGACTCCTGTGCAGCTTTGAGAGACTGCTGCCGTTCTTGCTGGTACGCTTGTACCGAATCTAAAATTGCTTGGGGGTTTTCGCGGATCACCTGCAAGACTTGCTCTTTCAACTTGGGATCGACTGAATTGCCAGCCGCTGACTGGGCGGGGGAACAACCGATAAATACAAGGCAACCTGCGAGGAGTGCAGCAAAGCAGAAGGCTTGCTGGCTGCGGAGTTTTCGCCAAATAGTGGATATGTTCATCTTTTTTTTCTGATTCACGGCAACACTTAATCCTACATTTTATTTTGCGGAGTGTCAGGTGTACCGCCGTTTACGGCTGTGCAGCTATTTTTAGCTCAGAGCTATAATTAGTAATTGGCGATCGGTCTAGATAGGTGATAACGGTTATTTTACCGGAGCTGATATAAAAGATAAAAGGACGATCGCCCGGGCGATCGTCCTTTTATTTACTGCACGTATTATCAGCTTTTAGGCTTGTCTGAATCCGAGACTATTTACGGTTGTTGAGCCATTTAGCAGCAACTATTCCCAAAATACCCGCAACTACTGGATTGCCCAAAAACTTCATCAAACTCGGCTGTTCTGCCAGCACTTCTCGGAAAATATCCGGGTGATTGTGATAGGTAAACGAGGCCAGCTTGGTAACATCGTCAGCAGTCATGCGGCTGGCGTGGTGGGTAGAAAGTCCTAGCTGCTTTTCCAACTGGCGATCGTTCAATCCTCTCTTGTCCAACTGCTTGAAGAATTCCCGCGCCACGTCGTCGCGTTCGTTTGGCTTAATTTGGGCGATCGCCTTTTGCAATTCCGGTTCCAACTGGGCCGGCGGCAGAGAGTCATGATTCAGAGAATGCCCGAATAATTGTTTGCGCTGATCGGGCGAAGTTCTCTGAGCAAAATCGTCAAAATTTTCGTACTCTTCACCGGTTGTCTCCGGCATCATTTCTTTATCGCCCTGTGCCAAATCGCTCATGATTTGACGCTTGTAATTATCGCTGCTACTCATTGTAATTCTTTCCCAATCTACACAACATTTAAGTCTCAAATTGAGATTGCTTCGCCTTTTCAAAACTGCGGAATATTAAACCGCAGCGCGGCTAGAATTGAAGCTTTTTAGCCAGGTCAAGACTTGTATTCAATCTGATTTGATTGCTGGTCGTACTTAGCCGTCAAAATCAGTTTTTTGTCAGGAGCATAAACCAAAACACTTACATCCTGATTTGGGAAATTGCGGTGAAAACCTTGGGCTAAAGATTTCGCCAAATCTTTCACTTCAGTAGGGCCCACTTGCGGGGTAATTACAACTCCCAATTTGTTATTGTCGCGCACGTAAGCATCCTGAACCAGGCCCTTAGCCGTCTTTGTTACCCATTGACCAAAATCTTGACCTGCGGCGGTATTGCCGCGTTCGAGCTGCGCGTAATAACCCTGGCTGCCGCCAATTGCTACAGGTACATTAGTCGGTTTTTGGGCTGAAACGCTGGGGGCGCAGGCAGTAGTAATAGCCAGCATTAAAACCAAGAGTAAACCCGCAATCATTTTGCGACTCTGCTGCAATAAACTCACGTTTTTTCCTCCGTTTTGAAAACATTTTGAATATTTGAGAGGGTCAGGTTTCTCGACCCTCTCAATTAGTATTAGGCTCAGTCTATTTTCTTTTTGATCTCATCTTTTACATCTTCGACCGCGTGACTGGCTTCTGCTTCTTTTTGCTTCATTTTGCCTTCAGCTTTATCCTTGGGGTCGCCAGTAACATTGACTAGGGCTTCTTGAGCAGCGCCTTCGATGTTTTTGCCAGTTGCCTTTGCTTTATCTTCAATGCTCATGGGTTTCTCCTTATCTGTATCTAATTTGACATTTTTTACTTAAACTCATCATAGATAACAAGGATCTGGATTGCACTCTACCTGTAGGAAGAAAGTTCGGCTTCCGTTGCAGTGTACGGGATGTAACCGATGTCAGGAATCAGGAATAGGGAATAGGGAATAGGGAATAGGGAATAAGGAATAGGGAATAAGGAAAAGTTATTTTTGAGTCGAGGATGGACTGCGACTTTTATGCTTACCGTTTTTTTACCTAAACTGCTAGCTGCAACGAAGTGTTTCGCTAAAAAAACTCGGTGTATAGCCACCCGTGGGCCCAGGACTGTTTTTTTAAACCAAAAACACTTTCAAATTATAAATTTATATTGAATTCTTCCTTCTTCCTTCTTCCTTCTTCCTTCTTCCTTAAAAAAGCGAGTGTGGGCAAGACCGCATCTTACCCACACCCTAAAAAATCGGTGTTAGTTTTAATCTGGCTTGTGGTGACATTCTTCATCTATTTTGTGCTGAAGTTCTTCTTTCAACTGTTCGACAGCGCGCATAGTTTGAGCATTTTCTTGTTTCTGCTGGCCGAGGGCTTTTTCTGTTTCCTCGCCGAGCAATTTTTCCTTGGATTTTGGTAGCGTGACTTCACTGCCGCTTACAGTGTGGATCGCGTTTTCTTCAATATTCATTAATTTTCACCCTATTTTTGCAAAAATTATTTTCAACAAGGATACTTAAAAGCTAACCTTTGATTTATGCTAACGGAAATCACGGAGACTTCCCTCTGCCTGAAGGGAGATACGGGCTGGGTATAGTGCGTGAGTTTTTAGTTTTATAGTCAGAGAAATCACGGAGACTTCCATCTGCCGGAAGGGAGATATGGGAAGGGGAATAGTGCGTGAGTGCGTGAGATTGCTTGGTGACTGGCAAGGCGCTGGCTGTGAATGAGTTGGGGAGAGGGGAGGAGAGGGGAGGAGAGGGGG